>Ga0228699_1001211_pt1 | contig 14060 bp, 31 predicted proteins | sample McNCre217_Aug_MG_FD_178016 | JGI IMG/M metagenome (GOLD analysis project Ga0228699, IMG submission 178016) | Freshwater microbial communities from McNutts Creek, Athens, Georgia, United States - 2-17_Aug_MG | ecosystem: Environmental > Aquatic > Freshwater > Creek | place: USA: Georgia...
CTATAGAAGCACAAAACGATTGGCTATTTACATCTGCAGATACATTACCAAATGAAGTAGTTAGAAACACTATCGTTAGGATAAACAGTACTCTAATAAAATGTCTATGAGACGTATAAAGTTCTGCCATTATTATCCTTAAGATAGATTCTTGATCTACTATTTATTGATAATCACCTTTGCGTGCATCTCAGTACCATATGAATCAAAATCCACGGTGCATCCAATAGATTTTATCAGACGGACGATTTTATCATTACGTTTAAGACAATCCATGCCAAATTCTTCGATATTCTTTTCTTTGAATAAATCTACTGCATTGGATAGAATAAACTTGCCAATTCCGCGTCCCTGATAATTTTTCAGGATACCCAGAGATACTTCTGCTTTCCCGGTGCGGAATTCATATTGTTCATAACAGACATGCAAATGACCAATTAGTTTATAGGATAATCTGTCTTTCGTATTGACATATACACCAAAGACTATATGAGTGATATTGTCCTGTGGAGTGAATACATTATCTGCAAATGTACTAATAGATGATTCCGACTGTTTTCCACCAAAACGGAATACTTGTGAATCATCGTCTAACATTTGCAGATGTTTTGCATATTCACCCGCAGAAGTAATTTCCGATAACTTTAATTCTACTATCATAATGAAATATTCGTATATGCACGAATCTTGTCTTCTTTATTACGTTTGTAATCACGAATCGCAGATTCTAGGACGACACCTTTATTCTTTAGAAGATTGATTACGCATTCAAGATCACCGAGTTCTTCTTCAAGATCATCTTTGTTGTTCTTGTGCGGTGTTGATGGGTGGAATGAATCAAAACCAAAACGGTTGATCTTAGACACTGCCTGGATTACTTCTGCGCATTCTTCCAAAAGAAGATTGAGAATTTCTTTTACTTCGTCATTTTCAATCATTGTCCACCTTTGATTAGTTCCGACACTGTCCACTGAAACCCGCAACTTGGACATTCGAATTCTCCCTCTTCCTCTTCAAGATTGAGATTGGAACGAATGAATAGAGCGAATAGATCCATCAAGTTCTGGGTGGAACATACTGCTTGCAATGAACCCAATGTCGGTGCTGACAGATTGAATGTGCGGGAAATATCTAAAGAACCGCTGGTTTCATTGGATGTATCTGAATTTAGTGAGAATGTGAGGGAAAGAGACATGTAGTTAATAACCTTATAGAACGGTGAATGAAATTAGAGAATCTTTGGCGAATGAGCGCCACCCTTTTACTTCAGTGTCATAGACTGAAACGGTGGTATCTACTTTCTGTTTTCCAGTACCCTTGGGAGTTGCCTCTACTGGGATTAGTGATGGATTCTTGGTACACCGCATCTTGCGGATAGTACCGTCCTTCTTGGTAAATTCTACCAATACTTCATTGGTTGGTAGAAAATTCTGTAGAGATTCGTTAAGGGAGATATTCATATTCGATTCCATTCGTAAAGAGTTTAGTTCCATTGCGCCAGTAATAATCTTTGAAGAATACCTTTTCAACACCGGCAGCAACCACGTTCTTTGCACATTGCATGCACGGAGCAAGTGTAGAAAATAGATACGCACCTTCTGTAGATTGTCCATTCTTTGCTGCATTGTTGATGGCATTTATCTCTGCATGAATTTCATGTTGATCTGCGAAGGCGGCATGCGCTTCGCGATCATGTGTGGTCTGACCCCATGGGCGATCTTCGCAGTGAGTCTGTCCGGGTAGTGTTCCATTATAACCGGTAGAAATAATCCTACCATTTTTAGGATTCACTAGAACTGCGCCGACCTTGGTAAAATTGCATGTAGATAATTTGGAAATAGATACTGCAATTTCCATGAATACTGAATTCTTCAGTTTCTCTCTCGTCATAGGTACCGTTTCATTAGTTCTAATTTTGCCTCGTATGTAGACGCAAACTTGGTCTTGTCGATATACACTCTATATGGTGAATGTATGGTGATAGTTTCTTCATCCGTACGAAGAATAAAGATCGGCATTTTACCAGTCTGGATCTTATCTTTAGTATAAGGTACAGACAAGAAATAAAGAGTATCCTGAATCTCTTGTCTAGTGTCTAGAGGATTGAATGACATTATTCCGCGTTCACTTGAATGACGACCGCCGGATAATCCTCGTCTTTATTGAAAAATTGGTCTGTAGAATCGAAACGATCTACACTATCAATCACGAGAGGATCACCACAATGACTGTCGATCATTTCAATCGGATAGTCTTGAGGCATTTTCTGAAGAATTGCGATGAGTTCTGAAACTGTCATTTTTGAATTTCTATAATTGCGATGTTGATAGATCAATTATACAACAAGAACCATTTAGTGTCCATTTAGAAAATTCAGTAGAGCTTCTCGTGGAGTGTCGCCTTCATATCGAACTTCTTGGATTCGCATTTCCCAGACGACCCATTTTCCAAATACCGGTGATTTGCCAAGTATCAGATTAAAATCACCGATCAGATCTAATAGTTCTGTGTCTGACGGTGTAGCGGTTTCTTTCACTTCTTCACTCATTTTACTTCCACCTTAAAGCAGTATTTTCCCAGATATGCTTTGGTTACTTGAACAATGACGGATTCTTTTACTACATCGTTGACATTACTAGACAATAGTCGAACCTTTTCATTCAGTGAAATGACCACAATCGCTATAATAGCACATAATGATAGAATCAGACCAACTTGTGCTGCTGCAGATAGAATACTAGTTCCATAGAATAGCATGTACACCAAACCAAGAGCAGATTCCACCAGAATATGTAAAATGAATGCGGTTGCCAGAGAACCTAGGATGAATATAGCAATACCGCCCAAGAATCCTTTGAGTAGAAACTTCCCAAAAGAACATGCATTCTGTTCAGATTTGCGCCAAGGTTCCCACCCACCGAATTTTGCAGTCTTTGCCAAAAAGCCTTCTTTGTTGATTACCATTACTTTTTACTCCATTTAAGATACATTTCAACGATTCTATCGACAATATAGTCATCATCCTTTAGGACTGTATAGTCTACATTTCTTTCATCCAACATTTCTTTGATTGCTTTATCCAGAATAATTGCTTCTTCCTTATTCTGGTTTCTGCCAGATGGATTGTATGGTTTAGTCCTATCCACATAGAAGTTTAGATTGTCATACATCTCGAATAGTTTGAATGAATGATCCAACCAGTCGATAGTATTGTACTCCGATGGATAAATCTTAGGATAAACACCGTAGATAATCAAAGGAGAATCAGAGACGATGACTTCTACTTTGTCTCGTAGAATGTGCAGTTCATATGCTTGGTTGTGGAGTAGATATCCCGGAGACTTGAAGACTTCTCCTCGTCCTTCCCATGCGGCTTTCTTCAACCATTCTGGTGTTTGTTCTGCATTGATTCCAAGCTTCTTGAGTTTATGGAAAACTCCGGCCATCGTGGTTGATTTTCCACCACCCGGTCCTGCGATTAGATTGATTACTTTCATGTGTCGAGCCATGTAATTAGATGTAGTTTGCCTTTGCCTGCATATAGTTTTTGGATAGAATCGTACAGAGTTTTTCCTTCATCTGTAAGATTGTCATATGTGCATCTGAATTCTCCGGACCAACCAGTAGAACCCATTGTGATTGCAGCAAGGAACTGCTTTGAAAGATAACGATAATTGGAAGTACGATCGCGGATATTTGGAAATAGAGATTCTTTCCATTCGTATCCAAGTTCTTCTGCTTTGCGCAGTCCGTCGTTGAACACATCATTATCAGTACAATCTGGTGTGCAGACTGCATCCAATGTAGAATGCTCAAGTTCAATTTTTTCTGCTTGCGTGTCGATAAAAACCAGTGATTCGCTATAATTGGTATAGACGCCGCCACCGCAACATTCCATCCAAGAATTCTCTTGAGTGCTTTCGTCTGTTACAACCAATTCTACATACATTCCACCTTCATTACTAGATTCTTCATGGAGAGGGAATTTTACGAACCCGGTTTGGATGTTTTCGCGTCTGTTCATTTTGAATTTCCAAATTCTTGAGTCAATTTTTCTACTGCATGAAAGTCAAAGCGGTCTTTCATACGTTTCATGGTCTCTGCTGGAACGTTATGGATAGAACCAAACTGACCTTGGCAGAGAATGACATTCGGCAACTTTCCAGTGATCTCAAGAGAGACTTCAAAGTAAGGTCGAAGTTCCTTCATTGTAGTGAAAGTGTTCGACACAATAACATTCTCACCGGCAAGTAGTGCTACATAAACTTCATCGCGGCACCAATCGTGTGCATCTGCAATATGATTGATGTCAAATTCGTACGTGCCGTCTTCACTGATAAAATACATATCCGCTTCAAAGTATTCTGTGTAAGCGTCTGAGTTGACCAAATTCTTGGCAAGAGTGCTTTTGCCGGAACCGGGAAGCCCACGTATGATAGTCAAAGTTGGTTGCCACCAAGTCATTACATATTCTCCGCGGAATCGCCATGAGCACGAGCACGAATTTTCTTTGTCATGGCAAATTGAACAACACTATCAAGTGATACTACAGATTTTCCATCGCAGAATCCATCGACACCGACGTCTACTTTACGGAACTCAGATTGGGGAAGATTTCCATGGCAATGTCCATGAAGCATAACAGAACCACGATGGCATGATGCCCACTCTTCAATTGGGAAATGCATCATACAAAGAAGAACTCCGTCATGGGTAACTTCAAGGTAATCATGAATTTCTTCAAACTGATCGCGGAATGCTTTATCCTTGACAAGTTTCACATCATGATTACCCCTGATGAGGATCTTCCTACCATTGAGACGTGAAAGAATTCCGACTGCTTTTTCAGCAGAACCGAAGCAGACATCACCAAGGATGTATACTGTATCGGTAAACGGCGCAACCCGAGAATTCCAGTCAAGGATCATTTTTTCATTCATTTCTTCAGGTGAAGAATACTGGCGAGTCCTTGGATTGAACTTCAGAATATTCTTATGGAAGAAGTGAGTATCGGATGTGATAAATTTCATTTTAATTATTTCAAATAACTGAGGAACTGAATCTATTATAACTCAGTTCCACTATTTGTGTCAATTCTTACATTTAGTCCCAGGAAGAACTGGAACTCGAATCAGACGAACCCCAAGAGGAACTAGAATCTGAAGAGCTCGATGAAGAACTGCTAGAATCCCATGAAGACGAACTGGAATCTGAAGAACTTGAGTACGAAGAACTACGATCATATGATGGAGTATATGATGTGTCGGGAGGCGTTACTAGCGCGGGAGCCGGAGTATACGAAGATTCTTGATCCGACGTTCATATTCATCGTCATGCCGATGATTGTTTTTCAGACTGCTAGAGATTGCTTCGGCCGCCAATACACCACCCGCAACACCAAGCATTGTTCCACCGATACCAAGACCGCCATTTTGTTGTACTGCCGGTTGTTGAACTACAACAGTCTGTGGCGGTTGAACATATGAAGGTTGAGTGCTTACTAACGGTGCAGATGCAGTTGGTAATGGTTGTCCGGCCGGTTGGATGTAACCTGTAGTATTCGTGCGAGTGTGATTAGTTTCTGTCTTATATGGAGCGTTCGTGTAGACATATCCAGATTCTCGTTTTGAATCACGAAGCCAGTAATACACTAGGATGACAATTGCTAGGATGACAAGCGTACACAAAAAGAATTCCATTCCACCTGACATACCTTCAGATTTCGTCGTTGCTGGAACTGCCGGTTGAGACTGTACTGGAGTGGATGGAACCGGACGTAATGTAGGAACTGGTGCGCCAACAGATACTTTAATTGCATCAATCTCAGATACCGTTCGACCAAATAAAGGCGAATTCTTTACATCACCTCGTTTGTCCAGAGCAGATGCAAGATTGAGTTCATTCACTGCTGCAGTCTTATTCTTATCTTTCTTGGCAAGAATAAACGCATTCAGTAGGTGGGCACGAGCAGAACTTGGGTGTTCTTGGATGACCTGTGCGATCATCACCTGTGCCTCTACATAATTGCCAGCAATGAGTGCCTGTTCGACTTGCTTTGGTTCTACACTAGCAAAGGCCAGAGCAGTCATCAGAGCGAGGATGATAGAAAATACATAATATTTCATTTCATTTTACTTTCATTATAAAGACTAACCAAACCATGAGAAACGTCATTCTGGAAATTGTCCCAGAACTTCGAATAATTATTATCGAATTCTAGAACAGCTTCATCATAGTGTTCCCATGCGAATTCACGGAACCAACCAGATGTAATAGACGTACACACCTTTTCTAGTGCTCGACTAAATGCAGCGGCAGGAGAGATTGAATTGAACGGAACGAGTGAACGTTCAATTGCAAGAACACAGCTTTCTTCTACAACTGCTCGAATACGAGTCTGTTGTGAACATTCGTTGAAGAACTTTTCTTTAGAAGAATAAACTTCACCCGAAGAGAACTTGGTATATGCAGGAACTCCTGCAACCCAGCGTGCAACGGATACATGAATGGAGTCATGATCGTATACATACGGAACCCCGTCTGCTGCAAAGAAATTCTCCTTGCTAACATTCAGTTTTGGGTGTGAATAATCGTATGTCTCGTCCTCACGACGTTTCATCAATTCGACTGGAAATGCAGACGATGTGTCATAAGTCCTGTTCAAAAGACCGCGAATTCTTTTCTCGCGAGCTTCTCTGATCTTCTGCATCGTCTTGTGGAAATGCGGAGAATTCTTCAGATACCGATGAGTCATCCGCAACTGCAAAGACTGCACGTCGGTCAGATACATATACTCAGTATCAAATTCACGTGAATAGAAGATTTCATTGTGCTGAAGACAATGTTGCATCATTTCTTCTGCAACAGATCCAGACCAAGCGATTTCTGCTTCAATCACCTGATATGATACACCATCTGCCTTAGCGATAATCTTGTTACCACCATCCGTGGGTTTCACTGAAGTATGAAGATGACGCTTGATGAAGGAGATGACATCTTCATACTTACCGATGATGTCGAGATCTTTGACACCGTCAGACACTCTTGGCCATTCGGGACTACCCAGTTTACCAGAACCAATAATCAGAAGCATGAAGATCTCTTTTTAGATTAGCAAGAAGAAGATGAAGAAGCCCATTCACCGGACTCGAACCAACCACCCGAACCGTAACCTGGACCACTTACTTCAATGTAGATACCTTCGGTACGAGAGAGTTCTGCCAATTTGCGATACAGACCATCGATGTTAGCAAGAATAGTTGCGGCCTTGGCGTTCGCTTCCTTGAATTTCATTTCGCGAGTTTGTTCTGCAACACGAGCACGTTCTTTCTCATCCGCCGCAAGACGAGTCTGCAATTCTATTAGTTGCTTTTGTAGTTCTGCACGTTCTGCGTCGCTTAATACTTTTTCTGACATTTTTAAGTTTCCTTTAGGTTAATTTGTTTCGGTAGATCAATTATACAATAGTTGGTTATTTTGTGTTGAATTCCAAGAATTCACGAGTAAGGTCCAGGCGTTGCTCTTCAGACATCTGAACGAATTCATCGATGTTAGATGCAACGTGGTCGATTAGATTGTAGTACTCCTCATCGACACGTTCTTTGATAGAACCAGTACGGATACCGGTGATCAACTTCTCAGAACCAATACGAGCAAGAAACTTGTTCACCAAGTAGTATGGTGACTTCAGTTTCAATACTACACCGGTTGTTAGAGAACGTACCATAAAACCTTCATGGTCGCATTCTTTGAGTTTCTTCCGCAGTTCACCAAAGGTGCAAGTCTCACGTTCCAGAAAGAAATATGCAGGAGTCTGCCGATACTTCTTATAGTCCGCAACCTTCGACTGGCCCGCCGCCTCTTCATACTCTTGAGTAAAAGACCATTCCGTAATACCGGTCTCGATGTCACGAGCACCAAGATAATACGCACCAAAAGTCTCTGGTATGATATGCGGATCTTCTGGATGACAGATCTCAAACAAATGAGTAACACCGCACTCCAATGAATCTGGACTGATTTTATCCAGATACATCTTTGCATATCCAACGAAGTCAGAATCCAAAGAACCGGTAGTAGAAACCACCAATTCACCAGACGACATCTTTGTCAGACCTGCCATAAAACCATTCACTTTACGCGAATATTCTACGAGATCTGAATCATCTATAGTAACTCCGTTTTCAGTGTAGTTGAATACCTTCTGGAATGGGCGGATTACTGGTTTGTAGTCGGAATCTACTACGAGTCCACGGCATTCTTCCAAGATTGGATCTACAGACCAAAGTGCATCGTAGAAAACCTTTTTGGAATATTTTATGACGTACAATCCCGGATAGTTCTTGGACTCTTTACGAGTAACCAACTTTGGATTATCCAGAATAAAATTCTTCAGTTCATCGGAGTTTATCATACATCCAACCGTGCTTTGATTTCCATATAGAATTGGTGGTACTTTGCCATACGAGCAATGTCTTTTTCCGTAACACCTTTGAGGCGACGAATGTCGGTGTTATGACGAAGGTCTGCCATTTTCACCATCATTGCATCTTTGTTTTTGAAGACGAGATCTTTGTACTCTTCGTATGTCTGACCTGGCTGTTTCGTTAGAGCGACAACAGCGTTGATGACGCGACTGGTCATTCCTGCTTCGTGCAAGGCCTTATAGGTCGTGTTGGTGTCTTCAATGACATCATGCAGAAGAGCAATACACATCAGTTCTTCATCTGTCGTTTTCAGATAATGCATCACCTTGAGTGGGTGAAGTGCATAAGGATTTCCGCCGCGATCAAACTGCCCATGATGAGCCTGAACCATGATGATCAGTGCTTTATCAAGCAATTCACCCTTAGTGAATGATAGAGGCATGGTATTCATTTTAGATTATTCCTTAGTTTGTAGATCAATTATACAACAAACTCTATTTTATGTAGAATTTATCTAAAATCAGTTTGATGTCTTTAGCATACTTCGCCGCAACTGCATCAGAAACACCGGCATAATTGAACCGGTTCATAAGAAACCATAGCATTTCTTCTGGCGTTTCTGCCACGGGATTCCTGCATCCACAATCACAATCTTCACTATCAACCATTTTCGTATGTCCTTTCGGTACTCATCTTGAGTGAATTGTACTCTTCGATCCATTCATCAAGTGTTAGTTGGTTTATAGAATTAACATAGACACTGCATTGTGGCCAAGATAATGAGGTCTCACCGGCAAAGTAGAAATACCCATCACCCTTGACTAGTTCGTCTACAGAACCAAGCTTCTTCAGTTCACGATTGACGGTTTTCAACTGCAGCATGTCAATAATTCTGCGATGAATGACCGATACTGTAGAAGTTTACGGAATCAATGGTTTTATTCAATTCTGGCACAAACACGTCTGCAAGACCACCTTCCGCATAATAACCGTCTTGGGTGACAAGAAGTCTATCAGAAGGATTGAGTTTCAGAAGTTCATCGATCATTTCTTGGACAGAAATTGATGCTCCCATATAACTATTCTTTTCTGCAAAATAGTTGGCAAGACTTTTGTACTTGTCGCCGCTAATGATTTCTCTCACCGACGTTATCAGTGCTTCCATTTCTGCCATACGCATTTTATACGTTCTGGTGCAGTTAGTACGTGTTTGGAATTGATCACCTTCATTGCGGAATTCTTCCGGTGGTCGATACTCAAATGAGATTGAACACTGTAACCAGTTGTCTGGCACCATTTCAATTACTGGAGTGTTATCCTTGATGTGAAGTACAGTTTTCATTTAGAGTTTCCTAATTGCGTTGTCGATAAAATAATTATATCAAACTTTTTATTTTGTGCCAATTTTTCATTTTAAATGTTTCCAAATGCTTCAATTTCGCCGAGATCTCTCAGTTCATAGTTGCCAAAACTGATGACTAAAGTCTTACCCTTTAGTTTAGCAACTTCTTGCAGAATCGAAGGATAATCTTTAAAGACAGAAAACCACAAGTGACAGTCGTGACTCGAACAGATCGTGCGAACTATCTGACGTCTCATAACTGGAGAATCGCTTTCCTGAAGATCTCTTAGGGATTCTTGTGCTAATTTAAATTCTGTCATAATTATTGTACTTTAAGGTGATAAAAGATCAGGGTTCGCTACGGTAAACAGTCAGTAAAGTAAAATTTTCGTAATGACGACCGGTAGACTCGGTGAATTTCTGCAAACCAACAATTGCGTCTTCTTCAGAATCAAACTCTTCATTGAAGAATTCTAAACGCCAGCTCTTAGTTCTAAAAGTAGCATCGAAAAATTCAGTACGATTTTCGTCTATGTTATCATCAAATGTGGTACGAATGTTTTTCCACACATATTTTTTGACGATCATTTTAGATTTTTCCTAATTACGTTGTCGATAGATCAATTATACAATAGAATCTATTTTGTGTCGATTCTAATTTCATGCAGTACCTGACACCATTTCATTACCAGACACCCGGGCTTTGCCGTCCACCCGGGCTTTGCCGTACACCCGGGCTTTGCCGTACACCCGGGCTTTGCCGTACACCACAGCGTCGCCTGTTACCACGGCACTACCAGACACCTCTGCAAAACCGAACACTTGGGCTTTGCCGGACACCTGGGCACTACCTGACACCACAGCTTCGCTGAACACTCGGGCTTTGCCTGATACAATAGCTTCGCCGGACACCTCTGCAAAACCGAACACTCGGGCATCACCAGATACCTCTGCAAAACCGAACACTCGTGCTTTGCTGGACACCCAGGCATTGCCATCCATAGAAAGATTTCTCGTGCTTTCAATGTATCCACCCAGGTCGCCTGGAGACACATTGAACATCGGAATAGCGACCAAAGCACGAATGCGTTTTACTGTACAGCCGCGCGAAATAGTAATTTCGTCATCAGGTACAAATTCGTATTTCATGTTTGTTTGTGCCATTTTAGATTTTCCTAATTGCGTTGTTGTGCGTTGTTGATAGATCAATTATACAATAGAATCTATTTTATGTTGATTCTTCATTTATCAAAGTACAAGTCAAACCCTGCGTCTTCTAGACCTGTCGGGCAATACTCTATGCGAAAATTGAACCAGTTGTATAGAATTTCTAACACTTGGTTCATTACATACTCGTCAAGAACACACGTTTGTGCCAACACTTCAAGTTTCACATCGTAGTCATCACCTACATCCGTAAAGATGTGCCGAACGCGCATCCTAGAGAAGACACTTTTGATATGATCTACATCTTCTTTATAGACCGTTGCAGTCGCCCATGTGTGAATGTTCAAAATCATACAAAACTCCAAAGATCAATTCCAATCGCAACCAAAAGAAGTAATGGTATCACCCTCACAAACATACCAACAAGAATAAGATCTGCAGGACTGCCTTGTTCCTTGGGAATGAGAATTACGATTACCCATACGACTGCCAATGCTATTACGGATAAAATTGCCATCACAGTGCCCTCTCAAGCCACATGATCATTTTCTCCGGGTTTCCTTCATCGACAAATTTATAATAAGGGTTCAGAAATTCGTTATCCATTTCATCATCACAGGAAACATATCCTCTGGCTAAGAAGAGAGGACATCCATTGCATCGAGTGTCTAGATAGAGTTGACACAATGCGCATGAATCTGAATCTACTACAAATGTAGTACCTTCGTCATCAAGCAGAACACTGTCCCCAATTTTATGTTTGACGCCATGCTTGGCAAGATTCTCTGGCGTTAGACCACGCCACTTTTTCAACGAATGCTCTACCGGCGATAATCCCAAGGCATCGTCATCCTGAAGCGCGTAAGCTTCCGCAGGAATGTCATAGAATTCCGCTTTCCAAGTTTCGATTGACATGTTAACCCTTAAACTATTTTGGCGAGTGCATATGGAGGGATAGAGCGAGGAGTCTTGAATGTTTTCAACTCAGAATCAAGTTGAATCAGAAGCATTCCGTTTTTAGCTTCACCAAGAACCACTCCAGTCATACCTTCATATTCAGTACGACCAACTAAAGAATCGACTAGCACTTTTTGTCCAGTCCAAATACATTCCAAGTATGTCATTTCGTTCCTTTCGGTACACATACAACACGTGCTGCTGGCGCCAGTTTATAAACTTCAAGACTGGCAAACTGACAAGCCTTCAAGTCTGAGAACTCTTGCATTGTAACCGCTGAAGAATGGCGTGATGCTGCAGATCCGTCATAAATCGGAGTTGAAACTGCAAAAGCAACAATAAGTATCCACATTTTAGATTTTCCAATTGCGTTGTCGATAGATCAATTATACAATAGAATCTATTTTGTGTAGATTCTAATTTTATGCAGTACCTGACATAATTTCATTGCCGCACACTACGATGAAGCCGGATACCATTGCATTACCAGACACCTGGGCTTTGCTGGATATCCGGGCTCTACCACATATCCGAGCGCAACCGGACACCTCGGCTTCGCCAGTTACCACGCCATTGCCATACACCCGAGCGTTATCAGTTACCCAGGCATCACCGAACACCCGGGCTTCGCCGTACACCTCGGCATTACCAGACACCTCGGCAGTACCTGACACAATTGCATTACCGTACACCCGGGCTTCGCCGGTCACCCATGCATTACCTGACACCCAGGCATTGCCATCCATAGAAAGATTTTTCGTGTCTTCAATGTATCCACCTAGGTCACCTGGAGACACATTGAACATTGGAATGGCGACCAAAGCACGAATACGTTTTGCTGTATGATTGGTTCCTGGCAAGGTGATTTCGTCACCAGGTACAAATTCGTATTTCGTGTTTGTTTGTGCCATTTAGATTTTCCTAATTGCGTTGTCGATAGATCAATTATACAACAAAATCTATTTTGTGTTAATTCTAAAATTTGACATAATGTCATCCGCCACATCATCAAGATCGTCTTCAGAAATTCCCGGATTAGACCCAAAATAGGAATACCCTTCCATCTCGCAAACATGAGCCTTCATAATCTTTACAATTTTTTCTCTAAGATCGAACTCTTCCTTAGAAATTTCGGTGTATTCCGGATGTTCCGAGTACCAGCGTGCCATGTTTAATTTCCTTTAGAACAATTATAACACGGAATTCTATTTGTGTAGAAACTAAAAAGGAACCATGAGGTTCCTTTAGATCATTTCATGCTGTTTGCACGAACTTCATCGAACGTGTATTCTTTCAGAATCTGTCCATTTCGATATACTTCGACCAATGCATTCGTCCATCCTTTATCTGCCCAAGCCTTTGGCTGATCTACAGAGGTGACATAGTTGCCATCTGAGTCGGTCCACAGAGTAACACGTCCCTTGAGCGAAGACTTGCCAGAATCGGTGACTGGATCTTTATACACATCGACCCATTCTGATACCCAACCGCTTCCGAGATCGCCATCTTCTACACGTCGAGTAATCTGAGCAGAAGAACATTTCATCGCCCATTTCTGAGTATCACGATCGAGAGCCTGAAGCAATTGCCCGCCCATTCCAAATGCAATGTTATCTGCACTCCAGCCGTACATATCGACAACTACACGTAGGATAGAAGCGATTGATACTTGGTTGATACCATCGCCCCAGATAATCCGTACATTATTCAGTACGGCATATCCTTTGTCGTTTACAGTAGAACCAAACCCTTGTTCCAAGATTTTAAACATCTTTGGCAGAACTTCAAGAGGATCACCAGAGTCTGGGCGAATAACTACAGTCGCACCACTATTGATAACTTGGCTCTTCAGTGGTTCTGTACTCCACATCTTGCATGCAGCAAAAATGTCATACGAATCGCTAACAACTGCTAGAAGCGAACCGGGACGACCAAACTTGGAAACCATGTTAGCGAATGCATCTGCTTCTCCATCACGACCCCAACTCGTAATTGTACTGTGTTCACTCGCTGGGATCGAAAAGCCAGCAATTCCTGCATTATAGAATTCTCGAGCGTAAAGTACACCGGTAATGGTATCTGACCCGGCGAAATTCACCAAGTGAGCAGAACCACCGATTCCAGCAGATTCCATACTAGATACACCACGTGCACCGAAGTCACATAGT
>Ga0228699_1001212_pt1 | contig 14057 bp, 6 predicted proteins | sample McNCre217_Aug_MG_FD_178016 | JGI IMG/M metagenome (GOLD analysis project Ga0228699, IMG submission 178016) | Freshwater microbial communities from McNutts Creek, Athens, Georgia, United States - 2-17_Aug_MG | ecosystem: Environmental > Aquatic > Freshwater > Creek | place: USA: Georgia...
CCCAGATTCACCGCCGATCACAATGCTGCTGTTGCCGCTTGTATTGCTAACAATGTTCACCGTATAAGCAGACAAGCCCTCAGAATTTGACTGACTCGCATTGCCGCTAATGCTGATGCTGCCTAATGTGCCATTGTTGTTTGCAGTGAGGACTCCACCTACGGAGACTCCGAGAGCATTTGAAGTTGCATTACCTTTTGTTGTGCCCGAGATATTAACGCTGCCATTGCCGCTATTGGTGGCAGTGAGGCTGGAGATTGCATGAAGCCCATAGCTTGTATTTGATGAACCCGAGATATTGATGCTGCCATTGCCGCTGTTGGTGGCGGAGAGGTTGGAGTTTGCCCAGAGCCCATAGCTCGTACTCGATGATCCCGAGATATTGATGCTGCCATTGCCGCTGTTGGTGACGGTGAGATTGGAGATTGCCAAGAGCCCGTAGCTCGTATTTGATGAACCCGAGATATTGATGCTGCCGTTGCCGCCGCTCGTGGCCGTAAGGTTTAAGGTTGAGTAGAGCCCCTCACCGTTATTGGATAAACCACTAATCGCAACGTAGCCGTTTGCGCCTGTATTGCTGGTGACGTTCAATGCGCCAGCATACAAGCCCTCAGAATTTGACTGACTCGCATTGCCGCTAATGCTGATGCTGCCTGATGTGCCATTGTTGTTTGCAGTGAGGACTCCACCTACGGAGACTCCGAGAGCATTTGAAGTTGCATTACCTTTTGTTGTGCCCGAGATATTAACGCTGCCATTGCCGCTATTGGTGGCAGTGAGGCTGGAGATTGCATGGAGCCCATAGCTTGTATTTGATGAACCCGAGATGTTGATGTTGCCATTGCCGCTATTGGTGGCGCTGAGGTTGGAGTTTGCATAGAGTCCAGTGCCGCTATTGGATAAACCACTAACCGCAACGTAGCCGTTTGCGCCTGTATTGCTGGTGACGTTCAATGCACCAGCATACAAGCCCTCAGAATTTGACTGACTCGCAGTGCCAGCAATGTTGATGATGCCCGATGTGCCATTGTTATTTGCAGTGAGGACTCCACCTACGGAGACTCCGCGAGCATATGAAGTTGCATTACCGTTTGTTATCCCCGAGATGTTGATGCTGCCGTCGCCGCTGTTGGTGGCGGTGAGATTGGAGTTTCCCAAGAGCCCGTAGCTCGTATTTGATGATCCCGCGATATTGATGCTGCCATTGCCGCTGTTAGTGGCGGAGAGGCTGGAGGTTGCATTGAGTCCATAGCTCGTATTTGATGAACCCGCGATATTGATGCTGCCATTGCCGCTATTGGTGGCAGTGAGGTTGGAGCTTGCAGCGAACCCATAGCTTGTATTCGATGATCCCAAGATATTAATGCTGCCGTTGCCGCCGCTCGTGGCCGTAAGGTTGGAGTTTGAGTAGAGCCCAACACCGCTATTGGATGAACCACTAATCGCAATGTAACCGTTTGCGCCTGTATTACTGGTGGCGTTCAATGCGCCAGCAGACAAGCCCTCAAAATTTGACTGACTCGCATTGCCGCTGATGCTGATGCTGCCCGATGTGCCATTGTTGTTTACATTGAGGACTCCATCTACCAAGACTCCGAAAGCATATGAAGTTGCATTACCGTTTGTTGTGCCCGAAATGTTGATGCTGCCAGTACCGCTATTGGTGGCAGTGAGGCTGGTGACTGCATAGAGCCCATAGCTCGTATTCGATAATCCCGCAATATTGATGCCGCCATTGCCGCTGTTGATGGCAGTGAGGTTGTTGCTTGCATAGAGTCCCACGGCGGCGTTGGACGAACCCGCGATACTGATGCTGCCATTGCCGCTATTGGTGGCGCTGAGATTGGAGATTCCGAGCCCACCATTGCCGCTATCCGATGATCCCGCGATACTGATGTTTCCATTACCGCTATTGGTAGTATTGAGGTTGGCGAATGCATAGAGCCCAGGAGCGCTATTGGATGAGCCACTAATCGCAATGTATCCGTTTACGCCTGTATTACTGGTGACGTTCAATCCACCAGCATACAAGCCCCAAATATTTGATTGATCCGCAATGCCGCCAATGTTGATGTCGCCCGATGTGCCATTGTTGTTTGCACTGAGAGATCCACCCACGTGGATGCCTGAAGCATATGAAGTTGCATTACCGTTTGTTATGCCCGCGATACTGATGCCGCCATTGCCATCATTGGAGACAGTGAGGTTGGAGTTTGCGTAGAGTCCAGTGCCGCTATTGGATGATCCCGAGATATTGACGCTGCCATTGCCACTATTGGATGCAGTGATGTTGGCGATTGCATAGAGCCCAGTGCCGCTATTGGATGAACCACTAATCGCAACGTAACCGTTTGCGCCTGTATTGCTGGTGACGTTCAATGCGCCAGCATAAAAGCCCTCAGAATTTGACTGACTCGCATTGCCGCCAATGTTGATGCTGCCCGATGTGCCATTGTTGTTTGCAGTGAGATCTCCAACCACATAGAGGCCGCGAGCAGATGAAGTTGCATTACCGTTTGTTACGCCCGAGATATTAACGCTGCCGTTGCCGCTATTGGTGGCAGTGAGGTTGGAGTTTGCCCAGAGCCCAGTGCCGCTATTGGATAAACCACTAATCGCAACGTAACCGTTTGCGCCTGTATTGCTGGTGACGTTCAATGCGCCAGCATAAAAGCCCTCAGAATTTGACTGACTCGCATTGCCGCCAATATTGATGCTGCCAGATGTGCCATTATTGTTTGCACTGAGATCTCCACGCACATAGAGGCCACGAGCAGATGAAGTTGCATTACCGTTTGTTATCCCCGAAATGTTGATGCTGCCGTCGCCGCTGTTGGTGGCGGAGAGGTTGGAGCTTGCCCAGAGCCCAATGCTGCTATTGGATGAACCCGAGATATTGATGCTGCCATTGCCGCTGTTGGTAGCGGAGAGGCTGTAGATTGCATGGAGCCCATGGAACGTATTTGATAAACCCGAGATATTGACGCTGCCGTTACCGCTGTTGGCTGCGATTAGATTGGAAACAGCATAAAGTCCAGCGCTGCTATTGGATGATCCCGAGATGTTGACGCTGCCGTTACCGCTGTTGGCTGCGGTTAGATTGTAAACGGCATAAAGTCCAGTGCCGCTATTGGATGATCCCGAGATATTGATATTGCCATTGCCGTTGCTCATGGCTGTAAAATTGGAGCCTAGGGCGAGCCCGGTGCTGCTATTGGTTGATCCCAAGATATTGATGCTCCCATTGCCGCTGTTGGTGGCGCTGAGGTTGGACCTTGCATAGAGCCCAATAGACGTACTACTCGATGAACCCATCAGGTTGATGCTGCCATTGCCTTGGTTGTTGATGTTCAAAGCTTGCAGCACATTGATGCCGACCCTGTTGTCGCTGTTGCCTGTAATGCAGCTTACGCCGTCTCCAGCCGCTGTGAGATTGGATGCGTTTATGGTGAGGGCATTACCACCGCTGATGTTAGCTGCCACAGTGACCGCCTGGCCCGCTGCGCTGTTGATAACAATTCCTCCTGAACCTTGCGCCGTGAGGTTGACCGCTAATTGCCCCGAGCCTGACACACCGATGTTGTTGTTGATGGTGATGGTGTTGTTTGCCAAAAGTGTGAGCGTTGTTGCCGAGGTGCAAGATGTAACTAGGTCGGCATTGACGGTGATGTTGCCAGCGGCTCCCCCGCTGCTGGCAGTGGTGACGAGTACGCTGGAGCCGTTGAGTGCGTTCACAATCGATGCATTGCTCACCGTGCTGCTAGTGGCTCCTGATGAATTTTGGAACAGGAATGGCAAACCTTGAACGCCAGCAGTACCGCCAGCGCCGCTCACAACATCAAGATCAGTCGGATCGATTAACCACTGGCCTGCTGTGCCTTTAGGCGCTGCGCCATTGATAGTGCCCGCAATGCTGACCACGTGCCCCGATGTCTCGACAAAGCCGCCGTTGCCGTTTGCCGAGCTGATGTTGATGGTGCTGCCCGCTTGCACCACCGTTTGCGCGGACATGCCCACGCTCATGATGTCCACCACCTTGTGCAGGTTGTCTCCGCCAATGATGACCTTGCCTGCGCCCGAGCCGCCCGAGGCATTAATGTTCGCCCCTGCCAAAATGCCGATGCGATCTCCCGTCACAATCACGGTGCCGCCTTGTCCTGCACCACCCGAAACGTCGACTTTGCCACTCATTAATACGTCGCCGCCTTCTTGTCCATTTCCACCGTCCATCACAATCACGCCGTCTATATTTTTAACCGTTCGTGCTTGGATGCTGCCTTCGTTGTTAATCACGGTACTGAGCAAGGTCTTTTTACCGCGTGCTGTCAAGAAGATCGCGCCGCCATCGGCCACCAAAATCCCTTTGTTTTTAATGAGTGCCTCAAGTACACCAATCGTGAGCTGGACGTTAAGCATCTGACCGTTATCAAGCGAAAAGCCCAAGCTTTGTCCAGCAGCTAAGCGAATCGTGCCGCCATTGGCTGTAATCAATCCCTCGTTGCTAATGCTATCTGCGTGCAGTACGACGTAGCCACCAGTGCCATGACTGCCCGTTGCTTGAATCACGCCCTGATTCACAATGCCAGCACTGGAGGTGCCATTGAAGACATAGTTCCCTGATGCGATGCTGTTCGTGATTTGTGCGTCGGTCACGGCTTTTGTGCTGGCCATGAATGCGCCCACTTGCACTTGCGCGCCAGAGCCAAAAATAATGCCGCTAGGATTTATCAAAAATACCTGTCCATTGGCTTGTAAATTGCCAAAAATTTGCGATCCATTACTACCCACCACACGGTTAATTGCAACCGAGGAGCTGCTCGGCTGGTTAAAGATCACGGTGTTGGATGTACCAATAGAGAAGGACTTCCAATTGGCACTAAGTACAGCACTGCCTTGGTTGACCGTCATGGTATTGCCACTCGTGCTAATGCTGCCTGCGCCTGACGTAATCACACCGCCAGTAGGCAGTACCGACTGGGCGTAGCCAAGGCTAGGCTTGAAGACAGCCTGCCCCGTGTACAGCATTGCAATTAAAAGAGCCAAGGATGCCAAGCCGTGACCTGCCGCTCCTGAGGAGCAAGCAATCTGTGTGCTCTCGCCCGCACACTTGCCTTGAGAGACGGTGGTTTCCGCAACTGCGACCAAGGCACCTAATTTTTTGCTAAAGATCAGGCGGTAAATATGCTTATTCATAACGTCTTCTCATCTCAAAATCAAAAGCTCATGCCAGCTTGCAACCACAGCTTGCTTTTGGATGTTGGATCAACACTGGAGGGCTGCATCGCACTGTGTTTGCCATACATAGCACGAAGAAAATAACTGCGCGAGGTCGGTGTGGGTACTTGGGGCTGCGATTGCACCGTCAGGGTTGCACCATAGCTAGATAGTGCGCGCGTATTGGGATCGGTCATGCCAAGAGGTGGATATTGGTACAGCTGCACCCAGCCGCGATCCATAAAGACACCATAAATGGCAAGGCTGGGCTGCTCTCCCAGCTGGAAATGCTGGCTGTAGCGCAGCTCAAGCATGCCACTGGCACCCGTGCTACCGCCCGCTTCTCCGCTATAACCTCGGACTGAGGCGGGACCGCCAAGCCCGATTTGCTCGGAACCATCCAGATTTTTAACGCTGCGTTGTCCATTGATCGTCCCCACCGCGGAGAGCGAGCCTGTTAATGTTTGCCTGCGTTCAAAGTTATACGCCAGCTTGTAAAAACTTCCCGCCGTTTGAGCCCCCGACGCCGTACTATCCACGGGATCGTTGGTGGCAGAAAAGCCCGAACTCCATGTGAAACCGTACAAATTAAAGCCGCCCCCTCCCCAGATGTCCGCATGATCACCATTGAGACCTAGCCGCACGACATGGATGCGGGTTTTGTAGGAAGCGGACGCGGCCTCGACGTTATTAACCCCACCTCGAACTTCCCCAGACAACCTTGCGTATAGCGAGCCAGCTATGCTACGCACCACGGGATACGCTGTGAAGACGGATAAGGCGTTGGAGATGCCGTGGGACTGGGTGGTGCTAAAACCAGCAGCCCCCAGTCGGTATTGATTTCGCGAAAAGGCTAACCCCACACGCTGCCCCTCGTACCCAACTGGCAGCTGATAACTGCCCCCACCCGTTTGAGTATGCGTCAGCGTCGTGGTAGCCAATGCAAGGCTTAGCTGATCGCCATCACCTCGCAAGTTGTTCATGTCGGCATTCGCATTGAGGCGTATCACGCCAGTGGCAGCCAAGCCAAAGTTATCAATGCCCAAAGTGTAGGCTTGACGCTTCGTGTCTTTGACCTCGACCTCTAAATCTGAAGCCCCTATTGTTTGACTAGGCTTGAAATTCATAGTTGCGGTGATACCAGGCATATCCCGCACAGTGAGCAAGGCGCGTTCAAGACCTTCGGCATGAATCAATTTGCTGATGCAGTCTTTACCATCATCGATTTCGCACAGGTTGTTCGTCATCGTCTGAAACAAGCGATCTTGCTGCACGGCGCTACTGTTTTTAATCGTCAACGCGCCAATACGCCCTTCATAGATGTGAATCTGCATCACCCCATTTTTGCTTTTTTGAGATGGGAAGAAAGCACGTGCAACCGAATAACCCAGCGCTTGGTAACGGGCAGTAATCAGCTCAGCCGCCGCATCAAATGCGGCCATATCCAACATCCGATTTGCGTAGTGGGCTAACATTCTCTCCAACTCTGCGCTCGGTAGGATGCTATTGCCACTGAACGTAAAACCTTTAACCAACACCTGCTCGCCATCTGCCACCAACCGCTGGGACTTGGTGGGGCTATCGAAGGAGGTGGGACTGCTTCGGTTAGCATCTGATACAACAGTTGGCGGCAGTGCTTGCGCACAGACAGCCGTTACCCCAAAAAGCGAGCCGCAAAATACCACGATCGCTGCATAAAAAACTGTATGCTGATGCACCAAGGTAGACCCACCCATAAAATGAATAAAAAATGATTTGTAATCAGACATTATCCCCCTTCTTTGCCATCAGAAAGAATGACATTTATGTACCCTTCGACCCCTCAAGAAATCCTCTCACAATTTGGCCCACGCGAAAGCATGGAATACGATGTTGTCATCGTCGGCGCAGGGCCTGGTGGCTTATCCACCGCAATCAAACTTAAACAGTTGGCTGCGGCAAGCGGCAAAGAAGTATCGGTTTGCGTTTTAGAAAAAGGCTCTGAGCCTGGAGCGCACATTCTGTCTGGTGCGGTGATGGATCCCCGCACCATGAACGAGCTCTTCCCCAATTGGAGGGAACTCGGCGCACCGCTCAATCAGCCCGTGACAGCGGACGAAATTTTGGTATTGACGAAGGGCGGCAGCTTTAAAACACCAAACTTTCTTGTGCCCAACAATATGCACAACGAGGGCAACTATGTGGTGAGTCTTGCGAACGTGGTGCGCTGGCTAGCCACGCAGGCCGAAGCGCTTGGCGTAGAAATTTTCCCGGGCTTTGCTGCTGCTGAGGTGCTCTACAACGACGACGCGGATGCGAACGGCGGCATGCCTTCGGTGAAGGGCATCGCCACTGGCAATATGGGCGTGGGCAAAGAAGGCGAACCGACCGATGAATTTCAAATTGGCATGGAGCTGCACGCCAAGTACACCGTGTTTGCCGAAGGCGCACGCGGACACTTGGGCAAGCAATTGATCGAGAAATTCAACCTGATGGAAGGCAAAGACCCCGCGAGCTTTGCGCTGGGCATTAAAGAGTTATGGGAAGTTCCCGCAGAGGCTGCCAAGCCAGGCCTCGTTGTGCATAGCGCGGGTTGGCCGATGGATTTACAAACCTTTGGCGGTGGTTTTTTGTATCACTTAGAGGGCAACAAAGTCACGCTTGGATTCGTCACGGGACTGGACTACACCAATCCGTATTTGAGTCCATTTGAAGAGATGCAACGCTGGAAAACGCACCCTGCTATCGCCGCGCATTTGAAGGGCGCCAAGCGCATCAGCTACGGTGCACGTGCCATTAACAATGGCGGACTTGGTAGCCTACCAAAACTGGTATTTAAAGGCGGCGCGCTCATTGGTTGCGATGCAGGCATGATGAATGCCGCACGTATCAAAGGCAGCCATGCCGCCATGAAAAGCGGCATGCTGCTTGCGGAAGCTGCATACGAAGCAGTGATTGCAGGCCGCCAGCACGACGAGCTAACGGCCTTTCCAGAAGCTTTTGCCAAGAGCTGGCTCTACGATGAACTCAAAGCCGCATCCAACTTCAAAATCTGGTTTAAAAAAGGTTTTATGGTTGGCTCGGTCATGACCTTTGTCGAGCACTGGCTCTTGCCCAAACTAGGCATCAAAACACCGCCATGGACACTGCGCCGCACCAAGGCGGATCACCAGAGTTTGAAGCCTGCCGTGGCTTGCGAGCCCATTAGCTATCCCAAGCCCGATAACGTGCTCACATTTGACAGACTGTCCAGCGTGTTTGTCAGCAACACCAACCATGCAGAAAACCAACCTGCGCATCTCACGCTCAAAAACGCCAGCGTCCCTGTGAGCATCAACCTTGCCGAGTTTGCAGGGCCAGAGAGTCGCTATTGCCCAGCAGGTGTGTATGAGTTTGTGAAGAACGAGGACAACACGGATCGGCTACAAATCAATGCGCAAAACTGCGTGCACTGCAAAACGTGTGACATCAAAGACCCGACGCAAAACATTGTGTGGGTCACGCCCGAAGGCGGCGGCGGGCCAAACTACGCGAGCATGTAGCGCCAAAAGTCATCTTCGCAAAAGGAGATGACGCATTTCAATGAGCTTCGTCCCAATTCTTACCTACACCAATTTCTGCTAGCAGCGGTACTTTGAGCGCTGCGACACCTGCCATGATGCGCGGGATCTCAGCTTTTAGCCAATCAATTTCTCTGGTCGGCACTTCAAACACCAATTCATCGTGGACTTGCATGATGAGCTTGGTGGCTCGTTTTTCCGTATCCAACACGCGCTGAACCTCGCACATGGCAAGCTTGATGAGATCTGCCGCCGTGCCTTGCATGGGCGCATTGATGGCGGCGCGTTCTGCGCCTGCGCGGCGCGGGCCATTGGGTGAATTGATCTCGGGTAGATAGAGCCTGCGCCCCATCACCGTCTCGACGTAGCCTTGTGCTTTAGCCTGCGCCCGCGTCTCGTCCATGTAGCGCTTGACGCCAGGATAGCGCTGGAAATAGCGATCGATGTACGCAGCAGCTGCTTTGGTCTCGATGCCGAGGTTACGCGCCAACCCAAAGCTGCTCATGCCGTAAATCAGTCCAAAGTTAATCACCTTGGCATAACGTCGCTGCTCGCTGCTCACGCCCTCCACAGGCACGCCAAACACCTCAGCCGCCGTGGCTTTGTGGACATCGAGTCCGCCATGAAAGGCAGCCAGCAAGCTCTCGTCGCCACTCAAATGTGCCATGATGCGCAGTTCGATTTGCGAGTAATCGGCGCTGGCGATTTGGTTGCCACCTATTTCGTTACTGTTTGTGGCAATAAACGCTTCACGCACCATGCGTCCCTCCGTCGTGCGCACAGGAATGTTTTGCAAATTGGGATCGGTGCTCGACAAGCGTCCCGTCACCGCAATCGCTTGCCCGTAATGCGTGTGAACCCTGCCCGTACGTGGGTTGGCCAGTTGCGCCAGTTTGTCGGTGTAGGTGCCTTTGAGTTTTGACAGTCCACGAAACTCAAGCAACTTAGCAGGCAGCGGATAGTCGAGCGCGAGCTTTTCCAGCACTTCTTCGTCGGTGCTCGGTGCACCTGTTGCCGTCTTCTTCACCACGGGCAGTCGGAGCTTTTCAAAAAAGATTTCGCCAATCTGTTTGGGCGACGCAAGGTTAAACGGCTGACCCGCCAGCGCATGCGCCTCGGCCTCTAAAGTCACGATGCGTCCGCCCAAGTTTTTGCTTTGCTCTTTAAGCGCCTCACCATCAATCAGCACGCCGTTACGCTCCATACGGAATAAGGCTTCCGACGATGCGATCTCTAACTCATAGACCGCGCGCAGCTTGGGTTCCGCCTCTAAGCGAGGCCAGAGCACGTGATGCACAGCCAGCGTCATTTCTGCATCTTCGCAGGCGTAGTTGGACACGCGCTCCACATCGACTTGGTCAATCGTGATTTGCTTCGCACCTTTGCCGCAAAGCTCCTCAAAACTCACGCCTTTGCGCCCCAAGTGCCGCTGGGCAAGGCTCTCTAGCCCATGCCCCTTGTGGACTTCGAGCACGTAGCTTTGCAGCATGGTGTCGTGCGCGTAGCCGCGGACTTCAATGCCAGCGGTTGCCAGCACGTGGCGGTCGTATTTGATGTGCTGCCCTACCTTTGGCTTGGATGCATCCTCTAGCCACGGTTTAAGCGTCGCCAGTACCACGTCCATTGGCAACTGCATGGGTGCATCTGGGTAGTTGTGCATGAGCGGAATATAAGCAGCGTGGATAGCCAAAGCCCCGTCCGAATTCGCTTCTTGCACCGCAAAACTCATGCCAACCAAACGCGCCAACATATCGTGAATGGAATCGGTCTCTGTGTCCAAAGCCACAATCGGTGAGGCTTGCAGACGATTGATCCAATCATCCAATTGCGCCATTGTCAAAATCGTTTCGTAGTTTTTAGCAATTTCAGCTTGGCGCTCGGGTGCAACTTTGGGGGGGTGATCAGCAAAAAGATCGTCCAATAGGGTGCTCGTCTGGAGGGCGTTCTGGCTAGGCTTTGCAGGCCGAGATGCTCTGGAAGCCCCATCCTGATTGGCCTTCAGAAGGGACTTGAATCCATATTTTTCGTAGAAGCCTGCAAGCTGCTCGGTGTTTTCAGCCTGCAATACGAGACCGTCAAAATCGGGCAAACCGTTTAAATATGGGGTGTGCGCGGACAAATCACAGTCGCGCTTCATGGTGACTAGCGCCCTGCCCTTGGGCAGCCAGTCCATCGCTTTGCGCAAGTTCTCCCCTGCTACGCCCTTGATTTCATCGGCCTTGGCGACGAGTTGATCGAGCGAACCATATTCCAACAACCACTTTGCCGCCGTCTTGGGGCCGACCTTTTCTACGCCCGGCACGTTGTCCACGGTGTCACCAATGAGCGTTTGCAAATCGACCATTAACGAGGGCGGCACGCCAAACTCTGCGGTCACGCCTGCCACATCGCGGCGCTTGCCGTTCATGGTGTCGATGATGGTGATGTGCTCGTTGACGAGTTGGCTCAAATCTTTGTCGCCACTAGAGACGATCACTTCAATCCCTTGATTCGATGCGATGTCAGCAAGCGTGGCAATCACGTCGTCGGCCTCAACATCAGGTACGGTCAGCACCTTCCAGCCCATCAGGGCAACCAACTCATGAATCGGGGCGATTTGCAAACGCAGATCATCAGGCATCCGCGAGCGCGTGGCTTTGTAGTCAGAGTACAGCGCATCGCGAAAAGTAGGTCCTGGCGCATCAAATACGCACACACCGTAAGTAATGGGAGGCGCTTCCGTAGCAGCCAAATCGTCAGGTTGGCTGCTTTTTAATACCTGCTCCTTGCGCAGCGAGTTCATCATATTAATCATGCCGCGCACTGCGCCAGTCGGGGCGCTGGCAGGATCTCCCGAGACGGCGCGAAGGTCGGGCATGGCGTGGAAGGCTCGGTAAAGATAGCTGGAGCCGTCCACAAGAACGAGGCGTTTTTGAGGGCTGGTTCGGTTGGTCATAACCCCAATTGTGCCCTGACGTGTCTGATTAAAATTTCAACATGAAAATTAATGCCAAACAAACTGAAAATATCGCGCGGGTGTTGGGCTCAATTGCCTCGGCTTCCACCGTTGGCGCAGCTATCGGCATCTTCCGTCCTGCGCAGGTGACGCTGCTTGAAGAATTGTCAATGATTGTCGCCTCGCTTATACTATTTGCATCCATGATTTATATTTTGAAGGAGCCAGCATGACATCATTTGCACTATTCATGTTTGGTCTGAGCGCCGCCGCTATTGCGCTTGCTTGGTATGTTTCAACTCATCGCGCTTAAGCAAATCGCCCCCCCTACGTTCAGCTTGCGGCTCTTTCTTAGCCGCTTAAAATCACGGCTTCACTTTGATTTCCTATGGCCGTCTACACCACCGTTACCTTTGAGCAAGCCGCGCCATTTCTAGCCGATCTGGGTCTGGGCGCTTTGCAAGATATTCAGCCCTGCAAAGGCGGTATCGAAAACACCAACTACTTTGTCGATACCGATCAAGGTTCGTATGTTTTGACGTTGTTTGAGCGCCTCACGCGCGAGCAGTTGCCGTTTTACCTAGAGTTAATGCGGCATCTAGCAAAAACTGGCATTGCTGTTCCCATGCCAAAAGCTGACGCCAGCGGAAAAATTTTGCATACGCTTTGTGGTAAGCCCGCCTGTGTCGTCAATAAATTGGCTGGCCGCAATGATGGCTCAGTCACGCAGAACCGCTGCGAACAAGTAGGCGCCATGCTGGCGCGAATGCACCTTGCGGGACGTGACTATCCGCTCTCGCAGCCCAATCTGCGAGGCCTAGCTTGGTGGAACGAGACGGTTTCTACCGTGCTGCCGCATCTAGATGCCGAGCAATCCACACTGATTCAATCTGAGCTTGCCTACCAAAACCACATTGCCGCGGGTAGCGCCTATGCGGCCTTGCCACGTGGCGCCATACATGCCGATCTATTTCGCGACAACGTGATGTTTGAGGATCAAACCCTCACGGGGTTTTTTGATTTTTACTTTGCTGGTACCGACACGTGGTTATTCGATGTTTGCGTGTGCCTGAACGACTGGTGCATTGACCACGCCACGGGCGAACCAGACGATACTTTGCAAGCCTCATTTACCAAGGGCTACGAGAGCATTCGCCCATTCACCCACGCAGAGCGTGGCCTCAAGTCAGCCATGCTACGCGCTGCGGCATTGCGCTTTTGGGTGTCACGACTCTGGGATTTTTACCTGCCGCGCGAGGCTGCCCTATTGACGCCACATGACCCTACTCACTTTGAGCGTGTTCTCAAGGCGCGTCTTACTTTTAATTTATGAAACTCAATATTCTTCCTGCGCGGACTGGCTATCTTTGGGTAAAAAGCGGTTTTGCTCTCTTTTTTTATAAGCCTGCCGCTTTTATCGGGTTTTTTACCAGTTTCATGCTGGCGTTGATTGTGCTTGGACAAATTCCTTACATCGGGAGCTATCTGTCACTGCTGGCATTTCCTGCGCTAACGCTTGGCATGATGGCAGTGGGCAACGAATGCGTCAAACTCAAAGCCGGCATTGTCTTGCCGATGACGCCACCGCCGCTCCTGATGGCATGGATGACGCTGCGTCGCTCGGCTAAACCGCTATTTCATTTGGGCATTTGGTTTGCATTTGGTTTCTCCCTCGTGCTGCTGATGGGCGCGGCATTTGACGGTGGAGAGTTTGCTAAGTTTTATATGCAAGGCGGCTCTATTGATAAAAACCAAGTGCAAAAAGATGGTTTTTTAAACGCCGTACTGCTCACCACGCTGCTCTACTTACCACTGACCGCCATTTTTTGGTTTGCGCCAGCACTGGTGAACTGGAAACAGATGCCGCTTTCTAAAAGCCTCTTTTTTAGTGGCTATGCCATTTATAAAAATTGGCGTGCATTTGGCATGTTTACTTTGGTTTGGGCTGGCGTATTCTCCATGGCAAGCGGAGCCATTTTGCTCATAGCAAGCCTTGTACTTGGCTCAGCAGCGGCAAGCTTCTTATTGATGCCGCTGATTGTGATGCTCTCAACCGTTTTTATGGCGTCTACATTCCCAACTTTTGTGGATTGCTTTCAGCATCAAGTGCCGCCGGCACCTCAAAAGCCAACTTAAATCACTTGCAGCTTGGCAACGCTAAGCGCCAGCCACTTGACGCCATGACGGCTAAAGTTAATTTGGGCTCTGGCATCTAAGCCGACACCCTCAAGGCTAAGCACGGTGCCTTCGCCAAACTTGGTGTGAAAGACTTGCATACCTTTTTGCAACCCCTGTACATCAGATGCCTTAGGTGCCAAGCTGGGCAGGGTTTCTGACGGGGTTTTGCGTACAGGCCAATCCCCATAAGG
>Ga0228699_1001214_pt1 | contig 14034 bp, 13 predicted proteins | sample McNCre217_Aug_MG_FD_178016 | JGI IMG/M metagenome (GOLD analysis project Ga0228699, IMG submission 178016) | Freshwater microbial communities from McNutts Creek, Athens, Georgia, United States - 2-17_Aug_MG | ecosystem: Environmental > Aquatic > Freshwater > Creek | place: USA: Georgia...
GAACCACTCATGTCCATGCTGAACTCTTGGTCGCGGAACACCGTCAAGCCTTCTTTGAGCGAGAGCTGGAACCAGTCGCGGCAAGTGACGCGGTTGCCCGTCCAGTTGTGGAAATACTCGTGCGCGACCACGCTCTCAATGCCTGCAAAGTCGCTGTCCGTTGCCGTGCTTGGGGTCGCCAGCACGTACTTGGTGTTAAAGATGTTGAGACCCTTGTTCTCCATCGCGCCCATGTTGAAGTCGCCCACCGCCACGATCATGAAGCGCTCTAAATCTAAGCTTAGACCAAAGCGCGATTCGTCCCACGCAATGGATGCCATCAGCGAGTTCATCGCGTGCTCGGTTTTGTCCAAGTCGCCAGGGCGTACATAGACTTGCAGCAGATGTTCGCTGCCCGCTTTTCCGTTTACACCTTTGGCTTTGACTTTTTGCTCGCGGCACACCAAGAGTCCCGCGACTAGCGCAAACAAATAGCAAGGTTTTTTATGTGGATCGACCCATTTGGCGAAATGCCTACCTTCATTGCCAGTGCCCTCCAGCAGCCCTTGTTCCACAAGATTTCCGTTCGATAGCAGCACGGGATACGCTGCCTTGCTGGCGCGTAGCGTGACGGTGTAACTCGCCATCACATCAGGGCGATCTAAAAAGTACGTGATGCGCCGAAAGCCCTCTGCTTCGCACTGCGTAAAGAAGGATTCGTTGCTAACGTACAGCCCCGACATCGAGGTGTTTTTAGTCGGATTGCAAGTCGTAAAAATCTCAAGGTCAAACGGCTCAAAGCCTTCGGGGAGTTTTTCTAAGACCAGCTTTTCGTCGCCGTTGACCATGGTCTCCATCTTGAAGCTCGTGCCTTGCCCAGCCACCAATACGCGGGCGAGATTGAGCTCTTTGCCATCTAATTTCAGTGCCTGCGCGGGCACATCAGGATTGCGGCGCACGCGCATTTTGGAGAGGACGCGGGTTTTGGTAGGGTCAAGATCAATCGTGAGGTCAACACTGTCAATCCAAAAAGCGGGAGCGGTGTAGTCGGCAAGGCGGGTCGTTGTGGTGGTCATGAGGTTTGTATCTTTGCCGTGCAAGGGCTGGCGAGGGGTGAGTTATTTTAAGTGACAGTGTATTTAGTGGGTACAGCGCTTACCCACTACTTATTCGCCTGCACCCACCAAAGCCAATCCAGTCTGGCTTGGATAGCACTCGCGTGGCTGCGGCCTTACTCAGCAAATGAGACATCGAGGATGGAGATCCTCATAATTTTTCAATGTAAGACGTGAGGGACATCGTCAGAGCCACACTCAATAAAGCCATCATCGTCGAGACCGATACGCTGGTGGTGATGAGAGATTCGGACTCCTGGTAGCGCTGAGAAAACATAAAGACATTGGCGCCAATAGGAAGCGATGCTGCGACAACCATGACCGTAAGGGGCATGCCATGCAACCCCATGAAGAGTCCTAAGACTAAGACGAGTGAAGGATGGACAAAATTCTTAAGTAACGACAAGCCCAGCGCTGGTTTGAGATGGGTGCCAAACTGAGTGGCGGATAAGGTCAAACCAGCCAAGACTAAAGCCAGCGGACTAAATGCGCTGCCCAAAAGTTGCAATGGCCGATCGATGACCAGCGGAATAGAAAGCGCTGTCTGGCTAAAAGCAAGTCCCGCCAAAATAGGCCAAGTCGTAGGCTGGAGCAGCGCATCCCTCAAAGACTCCAGCGCTACTTGGGCAGGATGCATAGCGCTTGATCTTTTTCGCAGTATCTCCAAAAACAAGGTCGTTGATGTCAGCATGATGAGCGCGTGAACGGATAGCAAGCTAAACAAAACGGCCTGTCCTGCCTCACCATAGGCGTAACCAATGAGCGCAATTCCAATCATGACTGTATTGCTGTAAGTTGATGCCAAGCTCAAGATTACCCCTCGCTGATTAACCCCTATCAAAGCCATCACAGTCGCAAATAAAACCACCATACTGCCAAGGTACGCCAGAACTGGCAGCACCTGCAAATTCTCTGGATGTGTTTGCGCCATGGTGCGAAATAAAAGTGGCGGTAAAAGAATGGTAAAAATCAGGCTTGAATAATCTTTGGTGGCGCTAGCCTTGATCCAATTCTTTTTGCCAGCTGCATAACCAACAGTGATGAGCAAAATAACGGGGAGCAACGCTGTTATCACAGGATGGGAGAGTGAAGGATGGTTCATGGAGAGGTTATGAAAGGATGGGGCGATGGCGGGAATTCAGACGTTCTGATCCGCTTGCGCGCTTGCATGAGGTGAAGATTGTGTGCGTGACCATAGCATCTGTGAAGATGTAGGGACGCCAGCTCTTCATTCTAATCTCTTAATTGGACACTGCTATCTGCCGCTCGCGCCGCAAACTCAGCCCGCAGCGCGCGCAATTTTGCCATCGGATCTTCGCGGGTGGTTTGCACATCCAGCGCCATTTCCGCGATAAAGCGACTCGGACTGGCGCTCACCATGTCGCGCCCTGCCTTTTTCTTCTTCGTCCAGCTCACCATGAGGGTGTTGCGTGCGCGTGTGATACCCACGTACATCAGGCGACGCTCTTCTTGTAGACGTGTGACGTCGTCCTCGGCTTTGGACTCTAAAACGTCCGCGTCATCCTCTTCGTCGTCATCCACAGCAGCTTTTACGCCTTTTGTTTTGTTGCTTGGTTTTGGTTTTTTGTTGCGACTAAACGGCAGCGAGCCTTCGGTTACCCCAGCCAGCATGACGTGCGGCCACTCGAGGCCCTTAGCGGCGTGCAGTGTGGAGAGTGTCACCACATCTTGTTCGCCCTCTTTTTGCGATAGTGTGGAGAGCAGCGATACGTTTTGAATCACCTCGAGTAACGTCTTTGATTCGCTGACCAAAGTCACGCCTGCCGTGTCGTCAATTTCGCCACCACAGCGTTTGCTCATCCAATCCACAAAGTCGAGCACATTTGACCAGCGGGCAGCCGACAGCTTTTCTGTCTCCGCGCCTTCCATCAGATGTTTTTCGTAGCCTATGTCTTTTAGCCACTCCATCAAAAACGCCTTCGCATCTTCTGCACCATTGGTTTGCCGAGCGCGGAATTCGAGATCGTTTAGGTAGCGTCCAAATTCGTGCAATGCTCCCAAAGCCTTAGTTGATAAAGCGCCACTAAGGGATGAGGTAAATAGTGCTTCAAAAAGACTCAGTTTGTAGCTAGACGCAAAGTTACCCAGCGTGCCCAGTGTGGCGTGACCAATCCCGCGTTTGGGCGTGGACACCGCACGGATGAACGCAGGATCATCGTCGTTGTTGGATAGCAGACGTAGCCACGAGCACAAATCTTTAATTTCTGCCCGATCAAAAAAGCTTTGACCGCCAGAGACTTTGTACGGAATCGCGGCTTTACGTAGCGCCTTTTCAAATGCTTTGGCGAGATGATTGGCGCGGTACAAAACCGCAAAGTCCTTGTATTCCCTGGGCTGCGCGGTAATAGCGCCCTCGGAAGCCCGTATCGATTGGATTCGCGCGACCACGCGCTCGGCTTCGTGTTCTTCGCTGTCAGCATCTGCCACACGCACAGGCTCGCCAGCCTTGAGATCGCTCCAGAGTTTTTTAGGAAACAGCTTGGGGTTGTTGCCAATCACGTTGTTAGCGGCTTGCAAAATCTGGGGCGTGGAGCGGTAGTTCTGCTCCAGCGGAATCACCTTTAGATTTGGGTAATCGGTGGGCAGCTTGCGCAGATTGTCCAGCGTTGCGCCGCGCCAGCCGTAAATGGATTGGTCGTCGTCGCCCACCGCAGTAAAGCGGGCGCGTTCGCCTACCAAGAGCTTCAGCATTTCGTATTGCGTCGCGTTGGTGTCTTGGTATTCGTCCACCAGCACATGACCGAAAGCCGCTTGCCATTTGGCGAGCGCCTCAGGATGGTTTTGCAAGAGCTTAAGTGGCAAACCAATCAAGTCATCAAAGTCCACACTTTGATACGCCGATAAGCGCTCTTCGTACTTTTGCATGATGATGGCCGTGACACGCTCATCCTCGTTCTTCGCTTGAGCCAACGCGCTGTCGCCTGTCAGCCCCGCACTCTTCCAGCCGCTAATCGTCCATTGCCAACCGCGTGCGGTTGCAGCGTCCACCGTGCCGCCTGCGTCTTTCAGCATGGACTCGACATCGCTGGAATCTAAGATGCTGAAGTTGGGTTTGAGCCCGAGCGCCGCGCCGTCTTGGCGTAGCATCCGCACACCGAGTGCATGGAAGGTGCAGATGGTCAATTCCTTGGCAAGCTTGCCCAAAGATTTTGCTTCAAGTATGGCCTTGGCGCGTTCGCGCATTTCGGCAGCGGCTTTGTTGGTAAAGGTAATGGCGGCAATGCGTTTGGGCTCTAGGCCTGCTTCCATCAGCCGTGCAATCTTGTGCGTAATGACGCGAGTTTTGCCCGAGCCAGCGCCAGCAAGTACGAGCGAAGGACCCGTGAGGTAGTTCACAGCTTCGCGCTGTGCGACGTTCAAACCGTCAGACATACAAGGAGATCAATTCTTATGATGATGAGTAGGGAGCAGATTGTCCCATTGATCAGTTGACCCGATAATCAAAAAAATTAACTGGGAGTGTGGTAAATGGCAAATGTAAATGTCATCGTGATGGCTGCGGGCAAAGGCACACGGATGAAATCGGCTGTGCCCAAAGTTTTGCAGCGCCTAGGCGGAAAGCCACTGGTGCAGCACGTGCTGGAGACGGCGCAGACTTTGGCTGCTGCTCAGATTGTGGTGGTGACGGGGCATCAGGCCGATCAAGTCGAGGCATCGCTAACGGCACTCGTGCAGGCCAAGCAGGATCGGTCTTCCCAGCACGTTTCGACGATTCAAATGGTTCGCCAAATGCCGCAGCTAGGCACGGGGCACTGTGTGCAACAAGCCGCTCCGCTTTTAACGGATGATGATTCGATCACCTTGATTTTGTCAGGCGATGTGCCACTGACCAAGCCTGAGACATTGCAAGCGTTGGTAACGCAGTGCGCGGGCAAGCACTTGGCACTACTCACGATTGCTTTTGACGATCCAACGGGCTATGGGCGCATCGTGCGGGACGCGTCGCGTGTAGAGGTGGCCGCCATCGTCGAGCACAAAGACGCAAGCCCTGAGCAGAGAACCATCCGCGAATGCTACAGCGGCATCATGGCTGCGCCGACTAAGCTGCTCAAAAGTTGGCTGGCTAAGCTAGATAACCACAACGCAGCAAGTGAGTTTTATCTTACAGATGTTGTGAAGCACGCGGTGGCTGGCGGTACGCAAGTGCTAGCGACTTGCATCACGGATACCGTTCAAGTGGACGGCGTGAATAGCCCTGTCCAACTAGCCGCATTGGAGCGGGCTTTGCAGGCACGTACGGCGCTAGCCCTTATGGAGAAAGGCGTGCGGCTGGCCGACCCTGCAAGGCTCGATGTACGAGGCACGCTGAGCTGCGGTATGGATGTCGAGATTGATGTGAACTGCGTGTTTGCGGGTGAGGTGCGGCTTGGCGATAACGTCAGCATTGGTGCGAACTGCGTGATTAGCGATGCCAGCATTGAGAGCGGCGCTGTGATTCAAGCTTTTACGCATATCGAAGGACAGGCTGGCAAGCCAGTATGCGTGGGGCTTGCCGCTAGGGTGGGGCCATTCGCGCGGCTGCGTCCAGGTGCGTATCTGGGCGAGGACGTGCACATTGGCAATTTTGTCGAAGTGAAGAACGCCACGCTTGCCAAAGGCGCAAAAGCAAACCATTTGGCGTATTTGGGCGATGCCTTGGTTGGCGAGCGGGTCAACTATGGCGCAGGCTCGATTACGGCGAACTATGACGGTGTGAATAAACACCAAACGGTGATTGAGGCGGATGTGCGGGTGGGTAGTAATTGCGTGTTGGTGGCTCCCGTCACAATTGGCGCGGGCGGAACGATTGGTGCGGGCTCTACCGTGACCAAAGACGCGCCAGCTGGCAGCTTGACGGTAGCGCGCGGCAAGCAAATCAGTCTTGCGAACTGGCGACGGCCTGAAAAAGCATCAGCGAAATTGGATTCGTTTACTTGAGCCAACCACGGCGCCTGAAGTACCACATCGGCAGTAAGGCGCTGGCAACCATGACGCCGATAGCGATGGGATAGCCCACTGTCCAATCTAGTTCTGGCATGTGCTTGAAATTCATGCCCCAGATGCTGGCAAAGAGGGTTGGCGGCAGCAATGCCACACTGGCAACTGAGAAGATTTTGATGATTTTGTTTTGGTTGATGTTGATAAAACCAACGGTGGCATCCATCAAGAAGTTGATCTTGTCAAACAAGAACGCCGTGTGCGAATCCAGAGAATCAATGTCACGCATAATTTGCCGCGCTTCTTCGTATTGTTCGGTGCCCAGCATCTTGGTGCGCATCATGAAGCTCAGCGCACGGCGCGTATCCATCACATTACGGCGGATACGCCCGTTCATATCTTCTTGGCGCGCGATATTGCCCAGCACCACACCCGCTATTTCATCGGTTACATCGCCTGCTAGCACTTGCTTGCTAGTTGCTTCCAGCGCATCGTGAATGCCTTCCAGCGTGTCCGCTGAATACTCGGCATCGGCATCAAACAGTTTGAGCAGCACGTCCTTGGCATCTTCAATCAGACCAGGCATGCGGCGCGCGCGCAGACGCAGCAAGCGAAACACGGGCAGATCCTCATCGTGGATGGAGAACAGCACGCCCTTGCTTTTGAGATCGGCATTGTGTTGATTCAAGATAAAGGCGACACGTACCGTGTGCGAGACTTCATCGTCTGCAATTAAAAAGTCAGAGCGAATGTGCAGATCGCCGTTGTCTTCTTCGTAAAAACGAGCGGACTCTTCGATGTCCTCGTCCATTGCGTCTTCGGGGATAGAGAGTCCAAAGTATTGCGCGACCCAGCGTTTCTCTTCTAGAGTGGGGGACTCTAAGTCAACCCAAATAGGCTGAAATTTGGAGAGTTCCTCTAAAGATTCGATTTCTTCTTGAAAGAGGCGTCCATTGGCGAGTGTGAAGATGTTTAGCATGTGACTCGCCTCCTCTAAACCTAGGATTCTATGCCAAACATTTAGCTTGCAAAATGTTTAAAACATGCGCAAAGTGCGACTGTGCTTGCAAATGGTTTGCTTGCGCAGCTTAATCTTTTATTAGGAGCTTGCGATATGAGTCTCAGAATCAGCGGTCATCATCTTGTCATCACGCCCTCTATCCAAAGCTACGTGAGTGAGAAGTTCTCGCGAATCAACCGACATTTTGATCAAGTCAGCGATATCAAAGTCTTGCTGAGTATTGAAAACGAGACAGAAAAAGCGAGAAGACAAAAAGCCGAGTGCAGCATTCACGTCAAGGGCCACGACTTTTTTGCCGAAACACTGCATGAAGATTTGTATGCGGCAGTAGATCTATTAGTAGACAAAATTGATATTCAGGTTGGGAAACATAAAACTAAAATACAAAATCATCATCATGTAGCGGTTAAGCGTTACATCATGGCGGAGGTTTGATCGCGTAAAATTGGGGGCATGGATACTTCTATGGTAGAAAAAATTGCCCCACTGTTATTGACTTCAGAAGCCTTGATCACCCTCTCTTTAGAGGATGCCAAGATTGTTGCAAGTTATATGACGGTCTCTCGCTTGGCGCCAGAGACCGTCGTCTTTCAAGCCAATCAAACCGATGTTGCAAGCGACTACATGCTCCTCGTCCTAGAAGGGGAGATCTTGATTGAGGCTTTGAGCTCGGGGGATAGCACCGTGATTGTGAATGTGTTGGGCGCTGGTCATTTGATTGGGGAAATGGGTGTACTCGATGGCGGCCCTCGATCTGCCACTTGCACAGCGCAAACTGATGTTGAGGTAGCATTACTCACACGCAGCCGTCTCGAAGAAGTGATGGAGGATCATCCAAGAATTGCATCTCGGTTCTTAATGGCTATCGCCAAGAGATTGGCCGATCGTGTGCGGCTTGGAAATCACAAACTCCTGATGCTGAATCAAGTCAACGATGCGATGCGCGAAGAGATGAATGCTAAGTCACGCAAGCGTCCCCATCGATTCGTTACCGACACCGTTGTGTAAGGTCGCATTTGCTAGCAGCGCACTGGGAAACAATCTGGGCCGCCAAGTTGGCCAAGCCACATCCCCTCAAAAAATCCATTCCTTACAAGCGCATACGCTGGGTCACCCCTGACCAAGATTTTATTGATGTTGACTTCTTAACGCACCGTGTTGCCAGTCATCGTCAGCCGCCCTTGTGGGTTTTATTTCATGGGTTGGAAGGCTCGTCGCAAAGCCATTACGCACAAGCCTTTGCGCGGTATGCACAAGATTTTCAGTTGGATTTTTGCGTTCCCCATTTCCGTGGTTGCAGTGGTGAGTTGAACCTTGCGCCGCGTGCATATCACAGCGGTGACTGGCAAGAAATTGATTGGATATTAAGGCGCTTGAAAGCCGAACATATGGGTGATGTGTTTGCTATTGGCGTGTCGCTTGGTGGCAATGCGCTCATGCGCTGGGCAGGCGAGATGGGTAGCAAAGCAAGCCTGGTGGTTCAAGGTGCCGCGTCCATTTGCTCCCCATTAGATCTGCACGCCAGCGGTATTCATATTGGTTTGGGGCTGAATCGGCACATCTATACGCCGATGTTCTTGCGAACGATGAAACCACGTGCGCTGCAAAAATTGACGCAATTTCCTCATCTTTTTGACAAATCAAAATTGCTGGCAAGCCGTAATTTGTATGAATTTGATAACGTATTTACAGCGCCACTTCATGGCTTTAAAAGTACCGAAGACTATTGGGCGCGTGCAAGTGCGAAACCACATTTAGCAAATATTCAAATCCCTGCGTTGGCAATTAACGCCGTGAATGATCCATTTATTCCAGCAAGCTCATTGCCAGAGGCTGCCAAGGTAGGCCATCACGTCAAACTTTGGCAACCACAGCGGGGTGGGCATGTTGGCTTTGCCACCGACTGTCTCAAAGGCTTCCCTGGGCACCTGCAAACCTTGCCTCAAGTGGTCGATGCGTTCTTTCATGACGGAGCTGTTCCGCGTGGATGACATCGTCAAACAAGCGATGGCGAAGTGGCCTAACGTACCGCATTGCCATGGCTGGCTCGGTTTAGATGAGCGCGGCGATTGGTATATGCGAGACGATCGGGTTCAAGCTTTGGGAGGATTTAAGGATGCGTGTTTGCGTGGTGATAAAGCGGCGAAAGGTTCGCGCTTGCAACACGAAAAACTGATTGCATTTATTGAACGTAACTATTTAAGCGAGTCGGATGCCAATGGGGTGGAGCAATGGTTTTTTCAAAACGGCCCTCAGCGCGTATATGTAGAGCTGGCCGCTACGCCTTATATCTGGAGGCTTGCAGAAGATTTTTCAATTCAAGCACACACGGGCTTATCAGCCAAGTACAGATCGTGCCAGCTAGATACGCAAGGGCGCGTTTACCTAACAACGACGCTAGGGTTTGGACTGGTACACACGCAAGATGTACACATCGCCGCTGAAGCGATTGACCAAGGGGTTTGGTCAATCAGCTAAAGCTTCATCGGCAACTATTTTGCTGCGGGTGCGGTTGGACGATCAGGCACTGGCAATTTTGCGCCGCCAGCATTAGCCATAAATACAACGGCACGACCAATTTCGATGTCATCGAAATCGCCGCCACCTTGCGCGCCCATGCTGCCCTTGCCTTTAAGGGCAGAAGTCAGTAGCGCTGCATAACCTTTGCCAATACGAGCGCCCCACGCGCCTTTGTCTTGGTATTTAGGTGCGCCAGCAGCGCCAGAGCCGTGGCATGCCACGCACTGCGCCTTGTAGACTTCTTCGCCCGATTTAAGTGGGCCGTTCGCATCTTTGATTTCGACGGCACCCACCTTAGCAATGCGCTGCTCAATAGATTTTCCAAGATCAACCGAACCCGCTACAGGCTTAAAGGCTGTGCTGACCACATAGGCTAAGCCAATGATGGCAAATACAGGGACAACAAAGGAATAGACAACGGCAAGCAGTAACTGCTTAGGCGTTTTAATAGGACCTGTATGGTCTTCAGCGTGATCGGTGGTGTTGTGGTTATCGCTCATGACGGCCAATTCTCAAGTAAATAGGAAAAAACTAACCTTCAATTATATGAGCAAGCCCTACAATCAGCAGCTTACCGTGTGCGGCTGTAGCTCAGTGGATAGAGTATTGGCCTCCGAAGCCAAGGGTCGTGGGTTCGATCCCCGCCAGCCGCACCAAGTTTTATAAGTCTTTGAATCTAAATCGCTTTCTTACCTACTCGTTGGAACTGGTGTCCCGAGTAGGTGTCCCGAGTGATAAAAGTTCCCAGATTAAAGACCAACCGTCACGTCGCGACTCATTGCGTTATAGTTCAATGTGCTTAAGCGCCCGCTTGAATCCGCTTGACCAACGCGGTAGTCGAGTAGCCATCGACAAATGAGAGCGCCAGCGTTTTTCCGCCGTAGCCCTCTACCAGCTTGGCTTCCGCGAGTTTGGACATATCGTAGTCGCCGCCTTTCACGAGCACGTCTGGGCGTAGCTCATCAATGATCTCTAGTGGCGTGTCTTCGCCAAACGTGGTGACTAGGCTTACCGACTCTAGGGCGGCAATGACGTGAGCGCGATCTATTTCGTTATTCAGTGGCCTATCAGGTCCTTTGCCTAGGCGCTTGGCGGAGGCATCGGTGTTCAAAGCCACGACCAGACTGGCCCCCAGAGCGCGCGCCGCAGCAAGATAGGTCACATGGCCTTTGTGGAGCACATCGAATACCCCGTTGGTAAAAATAACAGGTTTGAGCAACTTGGCGATGGCGACTTTGGCCGCTTCGCGCGTGACGATTTTGTCGGTGAAGCTCATGTTAGCTTAGGCGTGATTTCTTTGCGAAAGCGATTGAGTTCTTGCACGGTCGTAAAGCTGCGCTCCATCAGCAAGCTCATGTTATGCAAAATCCGCTCGACAACTTTGTTTTCCCACACCGCATCAAAATTAATTTGCTTATCCAGCCAGTGCTCTAGCCACTCGGGGTTGGGCAATCGGCTTTGGATGGTGTCGCGGGGGAACAGCGCTTTGTTGACGTGCAAATTGGTCGGATGCAGCGCTTGCGCGGTGCGGCGAGCGCTGGCCATCAGCACACCGACTTTGGCGAACGCCGCCTTGGCGTCCACGCCAAAATTGGCAATGGCGCGTTTCATATAGCGCAAATACGCGCCGCCGTGGCGCGCTTCGTCTTGGCTAAGCGTCGCGTAAATGTGCTTGATAACCGGCTCGGTGTGCCAATCGGAGGCGCGGCGATACCAGTGATTGAGGCGAATTTCACCACAAAAATGCAGCATTAGCGTCTCTAGCGGCGGGGCAGGTTCAAATTCAAAGCGCACGTCGTGCAGTTCTTGTTCTGTCGGAACCAGATCGGGGCGGAATCGGCGTAGGTACTCCATCAGCACCAGCGAGTGCTTTTGCTCTTCAAAAAACCAAATCGACATGAAGGCGGAAAAATCGCTGTCGTCTTTGTTGTCGCGCAAAAACATCTCGGTGGCGGGCAGCGCCGACCACTCAGTAATGGCATTCATGCGAATGGTTTGCGCCTGCTCATCGGTGAGTTTGGCCAGATCAAAAGCACCCCAAGGAATATCGCGCTCCATATCCCAGCGGACAGATTCAAGCTGTTTAAAGAGCTCTGGATACAGCATAGTAGTTGCCATGATTTAACCTTTTGAGGACAATTTAGATGATTTTAACAACAAAAGAAGCGAATAAAGCGAAATAAGCGCACCCAAAATTGCAGTCGCCATTTGCCAAGGAATAGCATCTGGATAGCCCATACGGGTTAGCAACAAACTACCGCTGACCAGCAAAATGATACCTGCTTGGCATGACAGATAAATGACAGTTTGCGTCCAGCGCTTGCGGTGCAGCATCTGTGCCATGCGCCAACTAGCCCAGCCGCACACCGTGCCGAGCAGAGCGCCGCCCAGCACGTCAAGCGGCCAATGCGCACCCACCGCGACGCGCGAAAGACCAATGAAGCAGGCCACCACACAAACGCCAACTAAGCGCCAGCCGCGCAGCCCAAGCCCCGTAATCAGCAGCGTTGCGACTGCAAATGCCGTCAAACTGTGCCCCGAAGGAAAACTAACCAACTCCAACTTGTGTCCAATCAAGTGGAACTGATCAGACGCTAGCACGGCAGGTGGGCGCGGTATTTGGAGCGCCTCCTTCACAGCGGTGCTCACAACGCCTCCCACAATCGCCGCTACAAAAAGCCCCGTGATGATGCCTGATTGCCTTGTGCTGGGCAGCAACAGCCAACTCAGCAAGGCAAACGCCATGCTGGTATGCCCTGTGATGGTCAAGCTGGCCCACAGCCAATCGGGCAGCGCAGCGCACATGCTGTTGATCCAAAGGAAGAGGGATTGATTCCAAGCAATCGTCATACTCTGCCACACTTATAAAAATCGAATTGTGAATGTTTGCCAAGATAGCTGCTGCTCTCCAGCTTTTGGCAGCCTACGGGTTTTTGCATCGGCATTTGCGACCAATCCACCCAGATAAATGATTGCCCGTATTCGAGCTTGCCAAACCACATCTCGAACTGCTTGTTTTTGCCATCTAGCGCCCATGCTTTCGACGGGCGACCATACCAAGCCAAGCGGCTGGCTAGCGTCCAGTTACCAACGGCCAGCGCATCCACGTGGTGCGTCTCTTGCAACGCCCGAGCCTTCACGGACGCAGCTTGCCAGTCATACAAATCGGCAAACGGATTGCCCGTCTCGGCAGCAACGGATCCCGCCACTGTTTGGCCTTGCCAATGCCCGCCCGTGCTCATGGCAAACGCCAAAGCCACCAGCGCTATGGCTTGCAAGGCAGCAAGCGCACAAAGCACAGCCCGCATGGCTTTGCGGGTAATGCCCGTGCTGCGTTGCCACACATGTTGTAATCCCATCGCTGACAGTGGCAACAATGCAACCCAAGCGCCCGCCGTCCAATGCGGCAGCGCTGCGCCTTTGCCAGATACCCATAGCGTGACCAGCATGAGCGGCAAACCAAACGCCAAATATAGCCGCGTGAGTGCCGCGTGATCTTTGCGCAATTTCACCAAGAAGACGACCAGTCCCAGCAGCGGCAAGCATCCATATGCGACAAGCTGCACCAAGCTGTAAGTCAATACCCGATTGGCCTGCCAGCCATTGGTGTTGCCATCGGCGTGATTGATTTGGTAAGCAAACGATGCCCACTCATGCTGCGCATTCCACGCAATGACAGGCGAGATCATCACCGCAGCAATCAAAGCAGCCAACCACACACCGCGCGATTTAAACAGCGAAGCGCCAAACGTAGGCAACAAAACAATCGCAGCGCCCAGCGCCAAAAACACACCCGTGTACTTAGACAATCCAGCCAGCCCAAGCGCCAAGCCAAGCCATATCCAGTAAGCCCTAGAAGAGATATCGCTAGATAAGCGCCAAGTCAAAACCATCACCCAAAGCGTCAGCGGCAATAAAAGTGAATCAGGCACCAACGCTAAGCCAAGCAATTGATGCACAGGACTAAGAAGAAACAAAATAACCGTCATGACACCGATATGCTTGCTATCTGCAAGAGCTGGCGGACTCGTGTAGGTCGCCTCTCCTTTAGCAGAGGAAAAATCAAGCCCCCCTCTTCCGTCCAAAAGGCGGGAGAGGGGCGGGGGGGAGTGAGTGGGGAAAGAAAATAATAAATAAGCAGTCAATCCCCAAAGAGCCAGTGGAACAACCCGCATAAGCCAATCAAATCCACCCAAAAAAACAAACGGCATCTGCACCCACCCCACCAGCGGTGGATGATCAAAGTAAGACAAAGCAGGATGCAAGGCATAAAGCGCATAGTGCGCCTCGTCCACCGACAGACCCAGTGCAAATCCCATCCACACATGGACTGCAAGGGACATAGCACAAAGCACGGTGATTAATAGCGACATCATGTGAATGGGGAGGGTTACTCAAACATCCAGCTGCCCATTGGCATTGGCATTGGCGTTGCCGTGCTGACTAGGCGGCGTCACGCCC
>Ga0228699_1001215_pt1 | contig 14034 bp, 14 predicted proteins | sample McNCre217_Aug_MG_FD_178016 | JGI IMG/M metagenome (GOLD analysis project Ga0228699, IMG submission 178016) | Freshwater microbial communities from McNutts Creek, Athens, Georgia, United States - 2-17_Aug_MG | ecosystem: Environmental > Aquatic > Freshwater > Creek | place: USA: Georgia...
AACTTTGACTTTTGGAAATGGAGGGAATCCACCAACTAGTGCACGGGCCTTGATGATCTTGTCATCAAATTTTTGACCATTATGGGCAACGATTGCATCAGCATTTTCATACACATCGAATAGAGTTGCGACAATTCGACTATCATCACCGGCTTCAATTTCTTCAGGGGTTAGGCTGACAGAGTTAACCTTGTCTTCGCCGATCCATCGCCATGATGCACATAGGATATAATGACCGCCTTTGATGATGTTGTTTTGACTTAGGTTGACATTGAATCGGCTGAATGTCAAAGCAATCTCTGCAGCAGTTTCTAAGTCAAGTACTGCGATTTTTGCACCGACACTTAGCTGAGTGTTTTCCGGTAGGGGAATAGACAATGTTTTCCGGTAATCATTGACGACTGTTTTACCACAGCCAACTGCTGCGGCAATTTGACGACTGGATAGTCCTTCCGTCAATAGTTCCTCAATTTTTTTGATCGTTTCGTCAGATAGTTTCATAAATTTTGTGCTCCGCCGAATCGATCAGTCAACTCGGAATAAACACTGTTCCTTTCTAGGTTTATTTTTCAAGTATATACAAGTTGGATTCAAAATGCAACTGTTTTTTGTGGTATATGTCTTGGATTTGGGTTATTTATTTGTTCCAAACTTGCGCATATACTGTGCATACATGATATCGGCACACTGCAGGTTGGTCAGGTGCTTGAGTTTTTCAATCAATGCCGGATTTTGAATGTCCCTCAGTGCAAGACGTTTGCCAGATTCAATAATTCTCTGGGCACGTTCTTCAATTGACTTTGAATCACAGTACTCGTCCATGATCAAAAGATGTCTCTTGCATTCCTCTAGTCGGACTGGATCGGAATACAATTCTTTGACTCCAAGGAATGCCATATAGTCGTTGTAGCACTTAACGAAGTCTGGATCATGATTTGTCTGCATTATTTCTTTCCACCATTCGATCAACTATCGCCCTCAGTTCGGCGTGACCTTGTTCGAAGAATCGATTGAGGTCGTCCGCCGTTTTTACTTTTTTCATACGTTCCCTGCGAGCAGGGTCATTGAGTTCTCGCATTTGTGCAATAATTTCCGATGCAGTACGGATGTCTTCTACCTCATGGTCAATAGAGTTGCAAATGGAATTGTTAGCTTTCATTGAATCAACGATAGATCGCATTTCGGCAATTCCAGATTCCATACTGTCGTTGAACTCTACGGGCGACATCTTGTTGATTCGCTCAATTCTCTCGGACGTAATATACTCGCGCATTCGCTCAAGTATCTCATCCACCGTTCGGGCGTCTTCTAGATCATCAAGTTGCTTTTTATCAGACATATCATTTCTTCTGCTCTGAGTTGACTTCCATTTTGGCAAGAATACGGTCGCATTGCACCAGACTCTCACGGAAAAATACAGAATAATCCTCAACAGTTTGCATCTTGCGCATTTTCTCAACATCCTCTGGGCTACTAAGACTCCGCAAATGCGCCAGTATTTCTGCTGCAGATCTGGCGTCTTCTATATCATTTCTTTGGGGTTTATCAGTCATAGAGGTACTTGAACAGATTATCCGTTGAATATTTCACAAAATGAAACGGGCAATACCCAATTAAAGAGTATCACCCATTTTTGACTCAATCAATCCGAGCATCATCAAGACCAGCAACCCGAAGTTTGACAATGTCACTGACTCGCCAATTCAAAGTGTCAAATCCCTTGATAAGACCCAACCAATAGTTTCTAGTCAGGGCCATCTCATTGATCAACTTTTGAAGAGAGACAACTTCCAAATCCCCATCCACATACTTCTCGGCATCACGACTTGTCATGGCCCGATTGTAATGCTCCAGAAACTTCCTGAATTTATCACTCCGAAGCTTTCGAAGATCAATATTCAGATGTTCAAGAATGGCTTCAATGCACTGGAGTTGACTGAATCGCTTCTCGAAAAGTCCGGGAAGATTTTTCTCGATGGTTTCAATACTTCCCCGAACCTTCAATTCCATTCTGGCTTGATCCAGTTCGGATTCATAAAATTCAATGCATGCCGGTAACTCCGAAATGTCAGAAGTCACTGCATGAAACCAATTTTTATTCATAGTCATCCATGCTGTCCATACCGCCTTCATATGGATCATCTTCCATGCATTCTTCCTCCAAGTCCACGGGCCAAAGCTCCGCGAATGCAGCATCCAATGCACGATCCTCACCCTTCACTTCTTGAATGGCGGCTTCAATGTCAATAAATTCCTCGGATTGACGAACATACGAAATTGCAGCCTCGGCTAATTCCTTCTTAGGAATATAAGGCTTCACGCTTAGCCATAGATTTAGTAAAAGTTCGCTGTCTTGAATCATATTTTCTCCTGTCTTAAAAATGATTTCTAATTTAATTATACCGAAATTTAGGGGTCCATGCAAGCACTAAGTTGCCGCTGTCCCATATTCTGTCCCACTCACGCGACTGCATGATGTCCCATTCCGTTAATGATGGGTCCTTCTTTGATTCCACCTCAATGGCAGTCTTAAAGATTTGCGGATCATGCAATGAATAGTAGTCACCAGTATACTGATAATTTATCTGAATTGGATTGTCCGTTTTGGCAAACCCAATATCCTCCAACTTTTTAGAAGAGAAATACTGAAGATCGAGCCTGTATGTTACTTTCACCGGATTGACCATTGAAATGAACTGTTGGAAAATGGTCAGGAGACCATCCGCCACAGTTGTTCCATATTTTGTAGCATATTGATCTAGCACCCATTCACCTTCATCCACTTTTGAAAATGCCATTAATTGCACCAACTCATCCGCATGATACAGCCCAATCATTATATCAACATTTTCTTTTAGGTTTTTGATGGCATGTTCTTTGCAGAATGCAAAAGCATCATCGAAGCAGACTTCGGCTGTTCGGCAGTCTGTCGCCATGATTGAACATTCTGACATGCCCAGTCTATCCAGAATCAAACTTCTCACTGCATTCTTTTTCTTCAAGTATACAGTGCTGCAGATTTGAATCAATTCTATTCCTGCATTTTCGCAATCAACAAACTTATCCCTATGATACGATGGCGGCTTTCGTCCGTTAAGTTCTGAGTGATGATATGATCCATTGTACTCAATCCCAAATTTGAAGTCTGGAAGATAGATGTCAATTTCCTTGGGAGGAATCACTTTTCTTGTATTTTTGATTGCAGACAGTCCAATGGATTGAATCCACTCAAAAATCTCTTCTTGCATCGCCGACCCGTGACCCAGCTTCATAGTTTCAACTAGGTCGTATTGTTTTGCATAGTTGGAAATAGTGAAGGCTGATGTGTTTAACACAGTAGCAACATATTCATAACTTCTATCCTTCACTATTTCAGCAAACTTTTCTTTGTCTTGAAGAATCGCCAATGTTTCTGGTGACAAAAATCTCTGGCCGATATATCGGTACCCAAGCGTCTCCTCTCGATGTTGCCGAATTTGCTCTTGATGTTCGTGGGAATCGAAATAGTTTTTTACCCCATATCTTTCTAGCATAGTGGCCTTAGTTTTTGCTGCGGCCTCTTCCCCATAAAGGGCACACACTGTTCCATATTTTTCTAAGTTAGTTGCCTTAGCTTTGTCATTCACAATTTTAGATTTCTTTGGGTGTAGGACCCCGTAATTTTTCATACTGGTCTCCGAAATTCTGTCTGCATGGCCCGGTATTTCCCACAATGAATCAACCCCATATCGTTCTCGAATGGTAGCATTCGTTTTCTGCAAATGATCAGACATCTGGAATGGATTCTTCACCCCATATCTCTCCATGTTCGTTTTCTCTGCTGCCAGTTTTCGCTTTTCTTTTTGTTCTGGAGTTTCTTTACTCGCAGTCTCTTTCATTATCGCACTTCTCATCTCGAAGTAGCATGCACATTCTTTATTCGGAGAGCACGCATTGAAGAATCCAAACGGGAATTGCTTGAAGTTTTTATGTTTTCCATTGGCACAAAATGGAGATATTCCGGTTATAGCAACATGCAGGATTTCGCCAACATTAAAAGGCTCCACCCCGGGATAAAGGTCATTCCAGTATTCCCTTAGTAGAGCCTTATGGGCATGTTTTGCCATCCATGCCTTGGCATCAGGAATGCTCAGTTTCCTAAGCATTCCTTCCAGTTGTTGCCTTTCGGCCCCGGTCATTCTTCGATAGATGGTTGCGCTGGCATGTCGTCACCCAGATTATCAGAGGCATCTTCCTCTTCTACCTTCTTATTGGCGGCTTCTTTGATCGCTTCCTTCTCGTGGAATTCTTTCATGACCAAATCAAAGATACCATCCGTGTTGCGGTTCCATTCTTTACGGAAATATTTGTGAATTTCCCCACTAAGATCGGTATAGCAATAACGATTGCCTTCTTTGGTGATCAATTGACGGCGCTCCAATAGATCGAATAGACCACTAGTTGGCTTCATGCCAGTATTGAAGGGGATTTGAACCTCAATGGCTTCGAACGGTTTTGCATAACGTGTCTTTTGCACATTGCAACCAGAACGAATGCCATTCACGGTTGTTGTCTTGTCGCCATCTTCATCTTCTTTCAGTTTCAACTTCTTCATTGCCACAACAATACTTGCAGCAAAGATTGTACCCTGACCACCACTAATGATTTGGTCTGGATTGTATTGATCTTGACTTGCATATGTGTGGTTTGTTGCAACAATACCGATATCTAGATCACCAATCATGTTTACACAATTACGCACAAGGGCGTTTAGTGCTTTAGGCTTACGACCCAGATCGCCGCGAGAAAGTGCGCCCTCATTAAATTGATTTTGATCGGTGGGCGTCATCAACATACCAAGAGAGTCAATTACGAACAAAACCTTCGGGCGCTCATCCTCTGGAACTTCACGATATTCTTTAACAAATTGACTAATCGTAGAACCGACATCATCGATCATTGCCATATTCAACTTCAGCAATTTTTCTGGTGATGTGTCAACACCCAAATTGTGCAACCATGTCTCGTCCAATGCGTTTTCACTATCGATGATCACGACGAAGATTCCTTGACGCTGTGCATCCTTGACTAGATTACCAGAGCAAATGTAGGACTTACCGCTATTGTGGCTGCAGAATCCATCACCATAATAGCGGTGATTGTCGTGCATGATTTCAAAGTCAAAGCATTCCGCTTCTGGAATATGTTCAACTCCTGTAATCTCTTCGACACCATCCACTGTGATAACCATATCACCAACCGCCAATGCAGCGGCAGGCATCCATTGTTCATCATCTTTTTGAATCAAATGGTTATGTGCACAATCGGATGAACGATTCGCAGTGCTCACCTTCACCATGGGCAATACACCTTTGTCGAACCATTTGCCCAACTTCTGGTAGCCATCCGGAGTATTCAATTGAATGTCAGTGATGGATGAATCATCTTTCATCTTCTTCAATTCACCAACCGTGACGGTCATCGTTTCAACTGACGATGTGGACACGGTGGTCCATTTTGCTTCAACAGTTGCAGTCTCTGGTAGACAACCAGACTCCCCGGCAAACATTGTGAACTTACCTAGTGGGACACCTTTATAGAAATCATTGCTGATCAAATAGTTCAAGGCGTAGTTGCCAGTACTAATCCAAGTGCTGGGGTCACGGAATCCAACACTGATACCCTCAATACTTTTTGTGAGGGTTTTTCTAAACTTACTTACATCAAATGGTTTTGCCATATCATTTTCCTTATATGTTATTCTTTCTCATCCAATTTATTCTCTACATGCTGAAATAACCGAGGATACCCATTCAATGCATTCTTCATATCAGATTCAGTCGGATAATGTCTTAGACACCATTTCGCGGAATCTTTAATTTCAAAAGGCACACGGGGATTCTCCAATAGTTCTTGAAGCAATTTGCCGGTCTCAATGACGGCATGATACCTCTCTGTGGGTAGAGTCATGTATAGAATAATTATGGATTGAACTGAAAAGGGGAACTCAACATTCCCCTTTTTGTTTCACAGATTACGCAGCGTTACGGTTGCGAATTTTAGCGAGTAGATCGTCCACGCTTGCTTTTGGAGCGGCAGCAGCAGGTGCAGCGGCAACAGGTGCTTCATATTGCTGACCGGCTTCTGGCATATCATCTGGATCGATATATTGCGCGGCAGGGGCAGCAACAGGAGCAGCAGCCACTGGGGCTTGTGCAGCAGCAGCGGGTGTACGGTTCGTGGAATATGTGGAATTACCACCTTCTTCACGATAGCCATAAGGCTTGTAGTACTGTGCCCAACGTGCTGGATCATACAATTCACCTTCGCATGATGCCTCGAACATTTCAATGATGGCATTCAACTCATCAGAGTTTGGCTTCTTGGGCATGGAGTCATTCAAGTTGTACAAACCAAATTTTGCAATGGCTTCCAATTCTTGCTCATTCAAGCTACGCTCTTTACGAGCCCATGAAGAAGTAGCATAGTCAGCATACTGACCTTTCGTGGTTTTCACCAAACGGAAATCAGTACCATTCAAGTAATCGGTTGGATTGTTTTCCATTTCAGGATCAATGATTGCATTTCGAATGATACCGAAGATGGTGGTATTGATGATGAATTTTCGAATAGGAGATTCGGGTTGATCATCAGCCAAAGGATTGGTAGGAACAAAGCCATTGAATAGGTAGCTCTTTTTCTTCCAGTATTTACGGGCCATGTCTTCCATGCCTGCTTCTTTAAACCATGGGCGAATGACAGCATGCACGGGGCATGGTTCATTCCACATTTCAATGCATGGAACTTTAATTTCCACGGGTTTGTTGATATCACCACCCTTGATGCCGGGGAAAGCAATATTGATCATCTGACGTTCGCGCCAGAAGTATTCATTGGTTTCGTCTTGATCGGGGAGGAATCGTAGAACAGCAGTGGAACCTGTTGGGATGTTCCAGAAAGGATATAGTTGATTATCCTTGCCGCCAGATTTATTTCCCTGTGGGGCTTGCTTTTCAGCGTCTGCTAGTAGTTTTGCACGAAGTGCTGCCATTGATAGTGCCATAGTTTGTTTTCCTTTATTTGCCTGAGTTGTGTTTAAAATATTTGCCAAGATAATGCCCACACCATGCGAGCATTAACGAATTTTACCGGAGGTGACTGGCCGGTGTCAACAATTATTTGCAAGAAAATTACTTTTTTGCTAGAATCGCTGACGTGGAGTACTTCGAAATAGATTCTGATATCCCACCCAGTACATTGTCAGTCACGCTAACGTGCCTAACATGTTCGTTTTTGATCACTTTCGCCTTACGGATTAAAGTTCTCAAAACTTCGACCACTGAATCTTTTTGTGTTGGATTCAATGAATCATAGTTATTTAGCAATTGCTCAACCTTGGAACGTAGATCAGTATTGATCATATGTTTTAGCAAGTATTGTGCAACATGCTTATTTCTCACATCCGAATTACCGAATTTCAAATTCTTCGGATGGTCCGGATCAGTGTCATCCATATCGGATAACTCAACAATCTTGAAATTATTGATTGCAGCGACGAGTTCCGTCAAACTGTTCTCAATACTTTCTTGTAAATTGTTCCCGTCTAGCAATTCTAACACGAATGGAAGTGCATTGTCAACAACTTGATTCACACTTTTTTTCGTGAAGTTGTTCTTTACATCTGTCAATCGCTCAGAATCTTGAATACCGGATAGAAGCATGATTGAATCAAGGCCTCTGCCAGTCTTCATTGCCTTGCCAATTTGCGATGCACGTTCTTGTGCCAATTCCACCAACTTCGCGGTTTCTTCATTCACAAAGTTAGAACGATTTGCATGAGACACAAATTTCTTGAGTGCAATATACTGCTCAGCCATCTTAATCAATGACTGTCCTTTTTCATCGTATGGATGTCCACCGTTGTTGACATGCTGTGCCAATGCACGGGCACCCGCCAAATACTTGAATGGATACGCAAAGCGCTCACCTTTATTATTGTCAATAAAAATGCCCTGAATGCTTCGACTTCTTGCACCCTTGATTTCTTCGTTTACTGACTTAGTATGACGGATGATGATTTTAGCATTTTCCATCTTCTGGTATGACGATTTCGTCGTGCCAGTCATATTGACAGATTCCGTGATGTTCTCGGATTCTGGTTCAAATTTACCTTTGTTACCAATAGCAGACTTGATCTGGGTTGGAGACCATGCAACGAAAATTTTACCTCCAAATCCATCCGTAATGAATCCGTCATATCCGGTAAAAACAATCAACGCCTTTAGGAACTCTGGGTCATATCCTCTCCAGAAATCATTTGAAATAAAATTAATCTGATCCAGTGCACTATCCTGATACGCAAATCCAGCCACTGCATCTTTTAGAACTTTGTGCTCACCGTAGTGGTCAATGTCCCCGAAATTCATCAACGAGTCTCGATATACCGGCGATGCTTTCAATAATTTTTCGACAATTTTGGCACTGAATGGTTTCGTTTTTTCATTCATTGGCTTCGTGATTCGCACATACAGGGGCATGATGCTACCAGACGATCCGGTATATTGGCCCGCCAATTCTGGACTCTGGGCCATATAATACCCCGTGCCATATTGATCCACCCCCTGCTCACTTGTTCGGTGAGATAGACTGAACGCATTGAAATCTCCAGTAGTGCCATGATAAACTACCAATGGATTCCCATTTTTGTCAACCACTTTGCTATTTTTGAACCAAGATTTGAATTCTGGTGTTTCGGTTTGTGATTTAGCTGATTCAGTGATATCTGCACTGGATGAATCAAATTTTCCAGAGTTGCCAATCGCAGACTTGATTTGAGTTGACTCAAACACAATATATTCAACCGTGTCAAGTCCACCCCACCCCAATTTCTGTCCATCGAAAATCACACCATCATATTCACCACCCTGTTGAATAGAATCAATACAGGCTTGATCCATGATTTGGGGGAATTCTCTGCTACCATCCGCGAATACTTCTCTGGCCCATTCTAGTGACACTTTGTCGTCAATGATCAATGGCTTTGTCATCTTCAGGTACACCGGCATCACATTGGTACCTTCACGGAATTTCCCGTTTCTGCCACCAATATTGTGGAATGCAGGCTGCTTATCACTACTTGGTGTAAAGTAGATCGCATCATTCTTGAATTCTGAAAAATCAGACGTAGTTGCATGATAGACCACCATCGGGTCACCATTTTTGTCAACTACTTTACTATTACCAAACCAAGCCTTGAATTCAGGCGTGTCAGGTTGAGCAATCTTGGTAGACACTTGAACATCTTCATTTACACCCTGAAATGCAAAATCCTTTGGCTCCAACTTCTTGCCATAGTTCTTCACAGTGCATGTCAACAAATAATGCTTGGCAGTCTGTTTGACAGCATCAATCAAATCCTTCACATCATCATATCGCTGGTTATTACCGACCGAAAGGGAAATAGTACCCTCCAACCGGTTATAATAAACCATACTATGTTTACTTTTGATGTAAAATCTGACAGCCTCATTGGGGTCCAATGTCTTTTTGCCATTTTCATTGCCCATGATAATGGCGTGACCCGATCCAACTAGGATATCGAATAGTCTGTTTGATACGTTTTGTGTGTTGATGCTCATGCGTTTATTTATCTGATTTTCCTAGAATTGTACCACTTTTAAAGCATCCCAATCGGCATGGGCATCACAATTTCAGATGTACTATTGTCCTCTTGCAAGCGCTCAAACAAGTTCTGATCCCAATTGACCAACACTTGAATCAAACGAACCACCAACAATGTCGCCATGACCAAGTCGTCAGTCTCCCCGGTTTTTGCAGCAAAACTCATGCCACTGGCAATAAAGTTCTTCATCTCACGAATCAAATTCTTACTCAATACCTTCATTTTATCCGATTCAATCCAGTACTTGAACTTAGAACATGCAGCAATCTTGGCCTTATGAGTAGTGGCAAATCCCTTCCTTGCCTTGCCGGGTTCAGATAAGAAAATTCCCGGAATGTTCTCCTCCCCCATGTCCGTGATCGCCATCAATGCCGCTTCACCAATAGAATTGTTCTCCACACTCCAGTAGATTTCACCCTTTAACTTTTGTGTCTTGATTTCATGATCAATGTAGGCAAGAATATCCCGAATAATCCTGAGCTGACCCCGAATATCCGTCTTATTGTGCTGCCACTCCGCAACTTGCAGCATCTCCGGCAATTGAAACACCTGAATGGCAGCATTGTCTCCACCCGTGCCCAATGACGGGTCCCACCCTAATACATACGATTTCGATCCATCAATCGGCCTGTAATATCTCACCTGCCCAGCTTTTAGGAGTGGGTCTTCTGATTTTAATTGTCCGAGTTTGATACTACCAATCAACGTTTCCTCGGCAGTAATGAATTTACATTCGATTTCTCGTTCCCATTTTTCATCACCCAACTCTGCTCGCATCCTTGCGGCCCATTTCTCATCTTGGTCAGGGTGTTCGGACCAGTGTGCAGTAAAAGCTTTAAACCCATTAATACCAACATCTGTTTCATTTCCGTATTCATCAATGGTAATGTTGGCCTTTTTCCATATTTCAGAAAATTTGTCGCCATCGCCGTTTGGGGTGCTGGTAATAATAAATTTACCACCGCGAGACAATGTTGGTGTAATAGATGCAATGAATGAATTTATAATATTAGGCTTAATGAACGCGATCTCATCACACTGATGTGAATATACATTATTGGCAATAATAACATGATTATCCGCATTAAAAATATCAAATGTATCTGATAATACTAATTCATTTATATTAATAATTTTTAATAATCCAGTATTACTATCGATATAATCGTTGACACATAACTCGGAAACCTTTACCTCTGAACCATCAGAGAAAAATCGATGTTCGTTCGTTGCGGTAATGCTTGTTCCATCTTCGAAAGTGATGCATCTTGATTCTTTATTTGCACCCTTGTTGAAAATAATTCCCTCAAAGTTTTCCCATCCATTCGGGGTTAGGATTTCATACTCTGTATTATTAGCATAATTTTGCTGCATATAGCTTCTCCAATAGGTATGCGGCACTAGAAACCGCATTATTTACTATATCCGTACTAATCAATGACATAGTAAAATTTAATTTAGTCAAGTATTTAAACATTGTACCCTCCGATTAGTCCACTGGCCCTTGCTTCATATAATCGTTCCATTACGTATGCCCCATTAGGTGAAATATTGTTAGCCGCATCTTCGTGTATGCATTGCATGACAAAATCAAATTCAATTTTTGATTTTTCGGGCGTGTAACTGCACCTTTCATATAATTCTCCTAATGTAATATCACACTTAGACCGTTTTTTGACGTTTTTATGCCATTCTAGCATTCTCAGATTTTCACGATGCCCGATTACAAGCGGACTAACTCCATTCATGAGACCTTGCTGCACTGAGTATATATGATCAATTTGCCATGCATCCCTTGTTCCAGCAAGACCAGTCTTATACCCATGTACAAGTTCTTCTTTGTATCGGTTAGTCAAATATAGAACTACCATTCGATACCGATACAAGTCATTCTTTGATTCAGGCGGAAGAATTAGACCGCGATCCACTTTGGTTTGGTTCCCAACAATAATTGCCCTTGATGCCAACTGACTATATCCATTATTTCCATGCTCATCGATATTACTCAAGTGAGTGGCGCGAGTCTTTTGGCCCTTCATTTGATATCCAGATAGCCCCGTCACCGGATCAATAGTGGATAGTGTCACCCGTGCTGAAATAGTGCTGATTGCATGCTTTGTTAATCCGGTCTCTTCGTCGATTTGACTCAACCCATTTTTTATATTTTCAGCACCACGTTTCGCAATTTTTTGAATATCTGGATACATTGTGTCATATTCTTCCACTGTCATTTTCAAAACATTTCGAATATACATCCCCTTAATCATCATTAGTCGAACACCACTGTGAGGGCATACTACGTAGTCGTATCCTAGGATGGCATCTGGCTGATATAAGTGCTCATTCCTTTTATACGAATAAATTAGATAATCCTTGACTCGTTTAACGTCTTTGTATTTTGATTCATCGTATAACTCGGTGGTTACAATTGATAGAATTTCGGCATTCCGTTTCATTAGATTACCAGACGTTTCCTTCAACGAATACCCCCGTTTACTATTAATGAATCTGGCAGGCTTGCCGAATGCATCTGTTTTTATTTCAGTAATGTTATTTAAAATACAGTAGATTCTTTCTGATACAGATGCATCCTGCGTGGTTCGCGTATCCAAAAATTTGGTGAAGTCAACAATTGCATCAAGCAAAGTGGGATTAACGCCTTTAATAATAGCGGTGATATTCCCTGCATTTCCTTTTCCAGCACACTTATCAATTATAGAGGTCAATTGATCCAAATATTTAAACATTGACTGCCTCCCCATCACTAATTACGATAGCATTTGGGGATAGTCTTGCATATAATTGTGCTAGGGTAATATCCTCTTCAATCTTGGTCTCCTTATGCCTAATTTTTACGGTAGTCTCGCCATCCAAACAATACAATAGTGAAATAGACATACCACGTCCAGTATTTTCAGTCGTGGTGGTTGCAACAATACGACTGCCATTGTCAAATTCGATGGAGCCCTTGTTATATGACACCGCACCGGCCTTAATATGGTTTGGGCATGCTTCGAATGCGTGCCGGACCCTGACCATGATCTCCTGAGCGCCAGAAAATTTGTGCGCAGCGATCAAAACCGTTGCATCGCTGTTAAACATTGCGTACCATAATAGGTATCCAGCAGCGGTCGTAGTTTTGCCTGCTTGTCTGAAGATATTAATAATGCTTCTATTGTAACTATTGTAAACCCTTGCCATCTTTCTTTGGTACTCGTATGGCTGATAGTTTACGCATCCTCTGGTCGGATGCTGAATCATGAAGAAGTTATCCATGAAATACTGATATCCATTTTCTGGGTCGCAGCACTTTACAAACTCCTCTAACTCAGTCTGATTATTGAAGACTGTCTTACTGTATGGGGCTTTAATTAATTTTGGTTGATCATTATTACTCATGTTATTATTTAATTGTTCTAGTGGGTATCGTCAATTTCGCGATGATACCCACGCTCTCGGATCATTGTAGAAATGAATCCATCATTTCTGGCAGTATTTCTCAAGTGATTTAGTGGTCTCCTTGAGTTCTTTGCGCTGGGACGTGTCCATCTTCACTGAAAACTGATCGATAACTGAAACCAAGTCACGTGTCAGCTCTGTTGGGAAGTCTTCTTCTCGGGTAGCGTTGATGACCACAATTTCGGTTTCAAACTTCGAAAAGATATTTTTAAAATATCCATATCCGAATCGTGCCAAACGATCCTTGGAAGTGATATATACTTTCTCGACTTTATTTTCAATTACCAGTTGTACCAAGTCGTGCAGCGATTCCCTGTCTTCGTCCATCCCGGATGCCACTTCTTCAAAAATTTGATCAGGCACTACGCCACGGGATACCATAAACCCGGTAATCATTTTTACCTGAGCCTGAAGGTCGGATGTTTGATTTTTCGTCGAAACACGGGCATAGACCACATTCATGCGTGGCTCCGCACTAGCGGCATCGACTCTGCTCGAAACTGAATCAATATCATATTCCACTTTCTTTGCAGAATGCGCCTTAAATGCGATTTTCCCCTCGTCTTTCCAATTTTTGAGGGTAGTTTTGGTGATTTTGAAGTGCTTACAGGCTTCGCCGGATGATTTGTAGTTCATAATACATTTTTCCTTTTACGTTATGAGTTGAATCTTACATTGATATGTTATTTATGTATTTTACAAAGTTTTCATGATGAAGTCAACGCATTTCTGAATTACTCCATCTCTATAATGTTTAAAGTCGTATTCTGCTATATGCAAAATATCGTATCCCATTTCTTGAATATCAGCATCCCGGCGTTCTTCTTTCTCTGGGTCGTATCTTTCAGGAGAATGCCAGTATGTGCCATCGAATTCAATAACTTTCTTTTTATCTAGCATAATGAAATCGGGTC
>Ga0228699_1001219_pt1 | contig 14019 bp, 15 predicted proteins | sample McNCre217_Aug_MG_FD_178016 | JGI IMG/M metagenome (GOLD analysis project Ga0228699, IMG submission 178016) | Freshwater microbial communities from McNutts Creek, Athens, Georgia, United States - 2-17_Aug_MG | ecosystem: Environmental > Aquatic > Freshwater > Creek | place: USA: Georgia...
CGTGTTGCACTGCGGGTCGTGCGACTGGAAAAGCGCTTGCCCCCATTGCAGCGCGAATCAAGTTTTCCACAAAAAAGATCGGCGTTTGCGCTGCCACCATTGCTCGCTCACCACGGCCGTGCCGCGCCAATGTCCGCTGTGCGGCAATTTGGATATTGGGATGCAGGGGCGCGGGACAGAGCAGCTGGAGGAGATGCTGGTTCAGCAGCTTGGTGAGAAATTCCGTGTGCTGCGTTTGGATGCCGACTCTACGAGTACCAAAGGCAGCCTAGAGGCGCAAATGGCGAGCGTTCATGCGGGTGAGGTCGATGTGCTGGTGGGCACGCAAATGGTGACCAAGGGGCACGACTTTCGGCGCATCACGCTGGTAGCGGCGGTAAACCCCGATAGCGCTTTGTTTGCCGCTGACTTTAGGGCACCCGAGCGCTTGTTTTCGCTACTCATGCAAGCGGCAGGCCGTGCGGGGCGCGATGCCAGCATCAGCAGTACGGCAGAAATGTGGATTCAAACCCATCATCCGCAGCATCCGCTTTACAAGGCACTGGCTGCGCACGATTACCCCGCGTTTGCGGCTAGTCAACTGACAGAGCGCGAGGGCGCCGCCATGCCGCCGTTTAGCTATCAAGCGCTGGTGCGGGCGGAGGGGCGAACACAGGAACTCGCGCAAGCGTTTTTGGATAGCGCAGCTGCGGTGATCGCGATAGAGCCTGAGTTTGAGCTGTTTCGTGACCCCTCCTCTAAAAATTACGTCACGCTGTACCCTGCCGTACCGATGCCCATGCAACGCATCGCCAACATAGAGCGCACCCAGATGCTGGTGGAAGCCCCATCCCGTATGGCTTTGCAGCGTATGCTGGCTTGTTGGCAGCCCTACTTGCGCGAGCTAAAAACGACTGGCAAGACAACCAACATCTTGCGCTGGGCGCTGGATGTGGATCCCTTGACGATTTAGCCTCCAGCTTAGGTGAGTAAGGTCACTGCACCTGAGAAAGTAAAAAACGCTAAGGCCGTGGACACCAAGATGATGCGGGCAATACGCGCTGTGTCGGCTTCGAAGCGCTCGGCTAAGAGCGCGACATTGCTAGCGCTTGGCAGCGCCGCAATCAGCACGATGACTTTGAGAGCGAAGGGGTCGAGTGCAACGCCAAGCCGAATCGCACTAATTCCGACTAGCAAGACGAGCAGCGGATGCAAGAACAACTTCAAAAGCGCCACCAGCCAAACATCGTGCGCAGATGCGGGCTTTGGCAAGATCGGCAGTGTCTCAGAAGAATCAACCTGTGCCGAGCGTCCGCTACCTCGCGCCAAAACTGCGCCAATCGTCAACAGCGCCACGGGCGAGGCGGATAACCCCAGTAACTCGACCGTTTTAGCAACGGGGCCGAGCAACTCTAAGTTCAGCGCAGAGAAGGCCGTGCCGAGCAAAATAGCCCACGGCATGGGGTTGGAGGCCATGCCCAGCAAAGCTTTTTTGAGCGCGGCGCCAGCGCCGTGTTCGCCTGCGCTATCGAGGCGCGAGAGTGCCACGCACAGTGAGGTCGTGATGACCATATCAATGGTGATGGTGATGATGGTGGGACCTGCTACTTTGGCACCCAACAGCGCAATCAGCATGGGCATGCCCATAAAGCCCGTATTGGGAAAACTCGCTACCAGGGCGCCCAGCGCAGCGTTGTTCCAGTTGGTTGATCCGCGCCGCGTGAGGGCAAGGGCCAAGCTCACCATGATGAGGGCACAGGGCAAATACACGATGAAAACGCTGGCATCCAACAATTGCGCAATCGGCGTGGACGCGCCAAAGCGAAACAGCATGCACGGCAGCGCAAAGAAAAGTACGTACGCGTTTAAACCCGCAATGGCCGTGAGCGGCAACAAGCCGCGTTTGGTGGCAGCGTAACCCAGCAAGACGAGAGCGAAAAATGGGAAAGTAATTGAAAATATAGGCAGCATGACAAGAGCGTTCAACTGGCTTGATAATACTTGCCATGAGCTACGCGATGAGCACTTATAAAAAGATGTTATCCATCGAGCCGCATCGTGCCCTAGAGTTGCAACAACTTGCAGCGCAGGCTGCTATGGCGGGAGATGCCGCGTGGGCACTCGCACTGCTGGATGAGATTCTCCTCGTCACCCCCCATTTGCTGCCCGCTTGGTGCAATCGGGGTAATGCATTAGACGATTTAGGGCGATCCGAGGAAGCCATTGCCAGTTACGACCGAGCGTTGGCTATCAATCCGAACTACGAGATGGCACGGCTCAATCGTGAAATTGTTTGTCGAAAAATGGCAAACGTTTGGTTTCATGAAGGCGCCAAATGGGATGCTGCTGCACAGCCGCTGCGCGCACTGGATGCGTATGAGCAAGCCTTGGTGTTATGCCCCGTGCATCACGCGGCTAATCTGAATGCGGCTTTGGCGTTAGAGGCGCTGGGGCGCTTAGACGAGGCAGTGATCCGCTTGGTGGCATCTGAAGCGATCGAGCCAGGCTATGTGGATGGGTTGAACCGAGCGGGCGTTATTTTGGCGATCGATTTGGGTAGGCACCATGAGGCGTTGGCCTGTTATGACCGCTCCCTTGCCCTCAAGCCCGATCAGCTCGAGGTTCGTTGGAACAGAAGTCAAACGTTGTTGGCGCTGGGGCAATACCACGAGGGTTGGCGCGATTACCACACGCGATCTCCCAGCCCAGCCGATGCCGTGCTGACGGGGTGGTTTGACTTCCCGCAACCCGCTTGGCGCGGTGAGCCAATTGCAGGGCTGCGCATTTTGCTGTGGAGTGAGCAAGGCTTTGGCGATGTCTTTCAGTTTGTTCGCTACGCACAGCACGTACGTGATTTGGGTGCCACCGTGTTTATGCTGGTTCACCCTAGCATTGAGCGACTTTTTAAAATTGTGTACGAGCCACTAGGCATTCACATTATTTTGGGTAGTGCGCAGGCATCACCCTATCACTATCAATGTTCGCTCATGGCGTTGCCGATTGGCTGCGGCACAGATAGCGTTCAAAAAATACCCAACCAGATGCCCTATCTGTGGCCTGATACAGCCCAGGCTCAGCGCTGGAGGACTCGGCTTGCGCAAGAGGTGGACATTCGCTGCCAGCGCGTGGGCTTGGTGTGGGCGGGCGGACATCGGCCTGGCAACCCCTTGGCGCAGCATGTGGATGCGCAGCGATCGCTGGCGCTGAGTGTATTGGCACCGCTGCGCGCAGCAAGCGAGTCGGGGAGATTTGCCTTTTTTAGTTTGCAGTTGGGCGAGCCTGCCAACCAGCTGGCTTGGCTGCAAAGCCAACAGGGACAAGGCTTGACGCTTTTAGACTACACGCAGGATCTGCACGACTGGGCCGATACGGCAGCGCTGATTGCCAATTTGGATCTTGTGATCTCGTGCGATACGGCTGTGGCACATTTGGCAGCAGCCATGGGCAAGCCGACTTGGATTTTGTCGCGTCTCAATGGCTGTTGGCGCTGGCTAGAACACCGTGACGACAGTCCGTGGTATCCCACGGTGCGCTTGTTTAGACAAACGCGGCGCGGCGACTGGACCGACGTGGTTGACCGCGTTGTGAGTGCGTTGGCGACGTTTGACCATGAGGCGCACAATGGCGTATCTTTAGAAAAGGAAAACCATGTCATCACCTAACGAAGGCAAGTCACTACCGATGCTGCAGATTTTGCTTTGCGGAGCGCTGATCGTGACACTCGCCATGGGCATTCGGCATGGCTTTGGACTGTGGTTGCAACCCATGACGCAGGCGCACAACTGGAGCCGCGAAACCTTTTCGCTTGCGCTGGCGATTCAAAATTTATCATGGGGATTTTTTGGTATTTTTGCGGGCATGGTGGCGGATAAATTTGGCGCATTCAAGGTCATTCTTGTTGGATCCGTGGCTTATGCTTTGGGGCTGGTGGGTATGGGCATGGCAACCACGCCGTTCATGTTTATGCTCTTCACAGGCGTGCTCATTGGGGCTGCGCAAGCGGGGACAACTTATGCCGTGATTTACGGCATTATTGGCCGCAACGTCGGCGCTGATCAGCGATCGTGGGCCATGGGCGTTGCCGCAGCTGCAGGGTCGTTTGGGCAGTTCTTAATGGTGCCTACCGAGAATTTTTTGATTCAAACGTTTGGTGCCCAAGTCGCTTTATTCGTACTAGGCGCTGCGGCGCTCATCATCATGCCCTTGGCTTTGGGGCTGCGTGAACCAAGCTTTGCGGGCGCAGCCCCCCCCCAGCGCGAGCAGTCCATTGCGCAAGCGCTGAAGGAGGCGTTCAAATACCCCAGCTTTCAGCTCTTGATGGCGGGTTACTTTGTGTGCGGCTTTCAAGTCGTGTTCATTGGAATTCACCTGCCCAGCTATTTAAAAGATAAAGGCCTCTCACCCGAAGTTGCCGCGTATGCCTTAGGCTTGATTGGTCTGTTTAACGTTTTTGGTACATACGTCGCGGGATGGCTTGGACAAACTCTACCAAAGCGCTATATTTTGTCGTTCATTTATGGGGCTCGTGCCGTCGTGATAACGGTATTCATGTTGGTGCCGATCTCGCCCATGAGCGTCTATGTATTTGCGGCGGTGATGGGGTTTTTGTGGCTATCGACCGTGCCGCCGACCAATGCGCTGGTGGCCCACATTTTTGGCGTCGCGCATCTGTCCATGCTGGGGGGATTTGTGTTTATGAGTCATCAGGTAGGCTCCTTTATGGGGGTCTGGCTGGGTGGTTATCTGTACGATAAAACGGGCAGCTACGATATCGTTTGGCAGTTGGCAATTGCGCTGGGCATCTTCGCGGCACTGGTCAATTGGCCCATCAAAGAGGCGCATATCGAACGTGATGCACGGGCTTAAACTATGGGGCGTAGGGCTGTTGATCGGGGCTGGCATGGGGCTGGTTTTTTGGGCTTACACGCGCCCAGACTTTATTGTGACAACCGCTCAGCAAATTTGGCTTTGTTTTTACTAGAATGCTAGGGTTCGTCCATTTATTCCCTAAGCCCATCATGACCCCCATCACTGGCAGTATCGTTGCACTTATTACCCCTATGCTGGATGACGGCAGTGTTGACTATGCGGGTTTGCGCAAGTTAGTAGATTGGCATATTGCTGAAGGAACCGATTGCATTGGCGTCGTTGGTACCACGGGTGAATCACCGACGGTGAGTGTGGAGGAGCACTGCGAGATTATTCGTGTGGCAGTGGAGCAGGCAGCTCAACATACCGAGCGCTTTGTTCCCATCATGGCCGGTTGCGGTGCTAACTCGACAGCTGAGGCGATTGAGCTAGCGCGTTACGCTCAAAAAGTTGGCGCCCATTCGCAGTTGCAAGTTGTGCCTTACTACAACAAGCCCACGCAAGAAGGGCAATATTTGCACTTCAAAAAAATCAGCGAAAGCGTGGATCTGCCGATGTACCTCTATAACGTGCCAGGCCGCACAGTTGCAGACATGGCGCATGACACCGTGATGCGCCTTGCTGAAGTGGACGGCATTGTTGGCATAAAAGAAGCGACAGGGAACATTGAGCGCGCCCAGTGGCTCATTAAGGCCGTGCGCGATAAAGGACTCAAAAACTTTGGGATTTATTCAGGTGACGATCCAACAGCTGTGGCGTTGATGCTTTGCGGTGGTCAGGGCAATATCAGCGTAACTGCCAATATTGCGCCGCGCAAAATGCACGAGCTGTGCATGGCGGCAGTCGCCGGTGATACAGCAACGGCCATGCGTTTGCAGTTTGAGTTGATGCCGCTGCATAAAAATCTATTTGTTGAAGCCAATCCCATCCCAGTCAAGTGGGCGGCGGCTCGGATGGGGCTTTGCGGCGGCACAATGCGCCTACCGATGACAGAGTTAACCCCCGCATCGCAAGGGCTGGTTGAGCAAGCCATGCGAGTTTGCGCGCTTTTGAAAGACTGATGATGACTCTGAAAATTTTGGTACTAGCGATAGCGGCGGCGTTGGCCGGCTGCACGACCACGCTCGATAGCAACAAGGTGGATTACAAATCACAGGGCAAACAAGCCCCCACCCTTGAGGTGCCGCCAGACCTTGCGCTGCTCACAAAAAATGCCCAAGCCTCTGTCCCTGCGGGCGGTGCGGCTAACGCCAACGCCTATCAAGCCGTCGCCGCAACTACCCCCTTAGCACAGGTAACTTCGGTGAGTCAGTTTGGTGATGTGCGTGTGATGCGCGAGGGTTCCCAGCGCTGGCTCGTGAGCGAGCGTTCGCCAGAAAAGCTATGGGACGAGATTAAAAAGTTTTGGATCGATAACGGCCTTGCCATTGCCGTTGACCAACCCAAGCTAGGCATCATGGAGACCGAGTGGAATGAAAACCGAGCCAAATTGCCGCAAGATGGAATCCGAAAATACTTGGGTAAAGTGCTAGATGGTCTGTACTCCACAAACGAGCGTGATAAGTACCGCACGCGCCTAGAGAGTACCGCGAGCGGAGGCACGGAAATTTATATCAGTCATCGCGGCATGATGGAGGACTACGTTAAAAACACCACAACGCTGGTGTGGAAGACACGGCCAACAGACCCTGAATTAGAAATCGAATTCCTCAAGCGCTTGATGGTGCGTTTGGGCGCCGCGCAAGAGGCCGCGCAGGCCGCCCTTGATCCTGCTAAAAAAGCAGGCGCCGCTAATGCACCACCTTTAGAGCGCGCCACCATTGAGCAAAATGCCACGCACAGCAGCCTTGTACTCCAAGAGGCTTTTGATCAAGCGTGGCGGCGCGTGGGGCTGAGTTTGGACCGCACCAACTTCACCGTTGAAGATCGCGACCGCAACAAAGGCATTTATTTTGTTCGCTACATTGACCCCGATGCAGCTAAAAACGAACCAGGTTTCTTTGCCAAAATCATGGGCGCTCAGTCCAAAGAGTCCCTGCAAAAATACCAAATCATTCTTACCAGTCAGGCTTCTCAAACACGCGTGCGCGTTGCCGATACGGCAGGACATCCCCTCAACACCGCCGATGCCAAACGTATTTTGAGCGTCTTGCAAAGCGATCTCAAGTAAGCGCGGCTCCTTTGCGGTTTTGCTCTTTAGGCAGCGGCAGCTCGGGCAACGCAACGCTGGTTGAGGTCACGTCAGGCGGCACGGCCCAACGGTTACTGATTGATTGCGGCTTGCCCCTCAAGTTGCTGACAGAGCGCTTGGCTCAGCACGGATTGTCCATTCAAGCGATTGACGCCGTTTTTATCACGCACGAGCACAGCGACCATGTAGGCTGTGCTCGTCAGCTTGCTGTGCATCATCAGCGTCCCATTTGGATGAGCCGAGGCACCTATGGGTCAATGGGAAGTCCCGATTTGGTGGGTCAGCTACGCTTTGCTTGTGATGACGAAACGGTCAATCTTGGTTCGTTACAGATCCATCCTTTTACCGTAGCGCATGATGCGCAAGAGCCGCTGCAATTGACCGTCATGGGAGCGGGTAAACGCTTGGGGGTGCTGACCGATGTGGGGCATGTAACACCGCACATCACGCGCCGCTTGCACAATCTAGACGCGCTCATTCTAGAGTTCAATCACGATGCGGCATTGCTGCAAGCCAGCAAGTACCCCGCTTTTCTCAAACAACGCATTGCAGGAGACTATGGACACCTTAGCAATGGACAGGCGGGAGAGCTTTTGCGCGCCCTCATTCATCCCGGCTTGCAGCACATCGTCGCGGCGCATCTGAGCGAGCAAAACAACGCCCCTCATCTGGTGCGCCAAGTCTTGGAGAGCGCCTTGGCTGGGCATTCCTGCCAGATGCATATTGCCGATGCCCAGTTGGGATGCGACTGGATAGAGACGTAAAAAAACCACCCGAAGGTGGTTTTTGAAAATACACGAAAAAGAAATTACTTCTTCATTGCATCTTTAGCGGCACCAGCAGCACCTTTAACGGCATCTGCAGCACCTTTGGCAGCGTCAACGGCACCTTTAGCGGCGTCAACGGCACCTTTAGCGGCGTCAACAGCAGCGGCAGCGGCTGGAGCAGCAGCGTCAGAAGCGGCAGCAGCTGGTGCAGAAGCAGCAGGAGCTGGCGCAGCAGCCTCAACTTTAGGAGCTTCAGCAGGAGCTTCTTTTTTACCGCAAGCGGCGAGAGCAGCGGCAGCAATCAAAGCGGCCAAAACGAGTGACTTGTTCATGTCAAAATCCTTAAAAATAAGAGGTTAAACAATTTCCGGAAATTGATCGCTTGACGCGACCAACCACGCATTATAGCCATCTTGCTCAGAACTGACGACAAGCCGCCTCCTTGCATGCCGCGATGCTCCCAACCAGAATAATTAAAGGACTGCCTAGCTTTTCTTGTTCGATGGTGTGCGCCAATTGATCAAGCGACGTGCGCCTGCGGCGTTCATGTGCTGTGCTGGCAGATTCAATCAAGGCAACGTGCGTGCTGGGCGCACAGTGAGCCAGTAGCCCCTCTTGAATTGAGCGTGCTTGACTAGAGCCCATATAAATCACTAAGGTGAGCTGCAATTGGCTGACCATCTCGCCAAGCCGCACCCAATCAGTTCCGATGCCGTGAGCGGCAGCATGACCTGTCACCATCACAACCCCATGTGCGTGCTCGCGGTGCGTGAGCGAAACGCCTAGGCTGCCTGCCGCTGCCATGCCCGAGGTGATGCCGTTTATCACTGAGCAGCGAACCCCCGCCGCCTCCAGCGCAGCCAGTTCTTCGCCAGCTCTGCCAAAAACTAAAGGATCACCGCCTTTGAGGCGCACGACGATCTCACCTTGTTGAGCCTGTTCAATCATCGTGTGCTCAATGAATGTTTGAGCCGTTGAGGCGCAGCCCCCCCGTTTGCCAACAGGCACTACGCGCGCGCTGGGTTGAGCGTGCAGCAGCACATCGGGGTGTACCAAATCATCCACCAAAATAACGGTAGCGTTAGCAATGGCGCGTGCAGCCTTGAGTGTGAGAAGCTCAGGATCACCAGGACCTGCACCCACCAAAGTCACGCAGCCGCGCGATAAAAACGTCAAACTATGCTTCATACGCCGATTGTCGCTGCACGCCGCCTAGAATCAAAGCCTATGCTGATCCTAGGAATCGAATCTTCTTGCGACGAAACGGGTGTTGCGCTTGTCCAACTGCTGGGCGATGCGCCTCCCGTGCTCTTGGCCGATCAGTTGCATAGCCAAATTAGTTTGCACCAAGCCTACGGCGGCGTTGTCCCCGAGCTGGCCAGTCGAGATCACATTCGGCGCGTCTTGCCACTTATCCAAGCCGCATTGGACAACGCAGACAAAACACTGGCAGACATTGACACCATCGCCTTCACCCAAGGGCCAGGCCTTGCAGGCGCATTGCTGGTGGGCGCTGGAGCGGCATGTGCCCTAGGTGCTGCGCTAGATGTGCCCACGCTAGGCATTCACCATTTAGAGGGACACCTGCTTAGCCCCTTCCTAAGCGCCGATCCCCCACAATACCCCTTTATCGCACTTCTCGTATCAGGCGGGCACACCCAGATCATGCAAGTCAATGCCGTTGGTAGCTATCGTTTGTTAGGCGAGACCATCGACGATGCCGCAGGCGAAGCCTTTGACAAATCCGCCAAATTGCTAGGACTAGCTTACCCAGGCGGCCCCCAGCTTGCTCAGCTTGCAGCCCAAGGCGACAGCAGCGCTTATCAGCTACCACGTCCACTGCTGCACAGCGGCAATTTCGATTTTTCCTTTTCAGGACTCAAAACTGCCGTGCTCACGCAGGTCAAGAAAGTAAAAGATGCCAACCCAATGGCATCGATGTTGACGGATAGGCAAATTGCCGACCTTGCCGCCAGCACGCAGGCGGCAATTGTGGAGTGTTTGGTTAAAAAATCACTGGCAGCATTGGCGAGCACAGGCTTGACAAGACTCGTTGTGGCGGGCGGCGTTGGCGCCAACCAGCACTTGCGCGAGTCCTTAAACGCGCAGTGCGCCCAACGCGGTATCCACGTTCACTATCCCGAGCTGAAGCTATGCACCGACAACGGCGCCATGATTGCATTGGCCGCAGCTCTCAGAATCCAGGCTGGCATCGCAACCCCCAGCCGCGACTACTCCTTTGCCGTCAAGCCGCGCTGGCCGCTGGAAACCATCACACCCTGAGCTTCGCAGCTAGAATCAGCCACACCCGTACCTTTGCGCGGGGCCGTTAGCTCAGTTGGTTAGAGCAGAGGACTCATAATCCTTTGGTCGTAGGTTCAAGTCCTACACGGCCCACCATATTCTGTATCGGTTTGCTATTTTTCGCGTATCGGGTAACCCTAGCGCAAAACCCAATCACTGCGAGGTCAATGCAGGGGTTGTTGTTCCTCTTTTAGCGGCACGCACGGCGCGGGCTTGATCCCTAAACGCCATCAATTCATCACGCGAGAGCTGCTCGTCTTTATTGGCATCCATACGGCTGAAAGCCTTTGCTAGCTTGGGATAGCCGCTCGCCTCGGCACGGTTAATCATGCCGTCGCCATTGGTGTCGAGTCGGTTAATGCGAGCATCCATGCTGGCGCGAGGCTTGCTGCCAGGCGCACCAACGATGTCGGAACCGACCTTGGTGGCTTGGGCAAAAACGGCACTCGAAAAAATAGCTAAAGTTAAAAACGCGTGCTTCATATCAACTCCTTAAAAATGAATTTTTGTTCGTAATGCCACTTGCCACATGGCCCGAAGGCACATGTTCCGATGCCGCTGTGACGTGACGAGTTTGATCGTCAAAGAAAAAATCGGGTTCAAATTCACGCAAGAACTCGCCTTTGGCTAGGCCGCCTAAAAACATCGCTTCATCCACTTCGATGTTCCAGCTCATCAAGGTGCGAATCGCGCGTTCGTGTGCGGGTGCGCTACGTGCCGTCACTAGCGCTGTGCGCAATCGCATGGGCGCTGTTTTGCTGTCATTCCCCACGGCTTGCAAATGTTGGAGTGCTTCTAACAGCGGCTTGAAAGGCCCTGCAGATAAGGGCTGCAAGGCTTTTGCTTTTTCGTGTTTTTGAAACGCCTCTAAACCTTCAGCTTGAAAAATAGCTTCAGCTTCGTCGGAGAACAGTACCGCGTCACCGTCAAAGGCAATACGAACTTCTTGTGGATGCGCGGCGCTTGCCAGCTTGGATAGCGGATAGACCTGCGCAGCGGGCACGCCTGCATTGAGCGCCGCACGAACGTCTTCTAAATTAACAGATAGAAATAAATTCGCGTGCAGCGGTTTCAAATAGCGCCACGGTGCTTCGCCTTTGGTAAACGTGCCACGCTGAATGTTGAGTCCGTAATGCTGCGCCGAACGGAACACGCGCATGCCCGAGACAGGATCATTGCGCGACAAAATAACGACTTCTACACGCGGTTCAGCCAACGGCGCGCCATCCTCGGTTTGGTTAAATGACAGGAGTTTTTTAGCCAACGAGAACGCTACACCAGGCTTTGCGGGCTCTTCCAACTTGTCAAGTTGCAGGCGCATGTAGGCTTTATCGTTATCGTTTTCAAAGACGGTGTTCTCCGCTTCAAAATCAAAGAGTGCTCGGCTTGAAATCGCCACGACCAGCTTCTGTACATCTAGTTTTTTCATACTCTGATCATTTCATCAACTGATTCATTTGGATGATAGGGAGCAGCACCGCCAGCACGATAAGTAACACCACCACGCCCATCACCACAATCAAGAGCGGCTCTAAGATGGTGGCCAGCGCCATCGCACGGCGCTGCACATCATTGCCGAGTTGCTTGGCAGCGTGATCCAGCATCTTAGGCAGCTGCCCCGTTTGCTCGCCCAACCTTGCAAACATCGCGAGCAAACTCGGGAAGCGTCCTTGCTTGGAGAGCGCACTGGCCAGCGTCGCGCCTTCGCGTACTTGCACCAGTGCTTCCATTGCGTCACGCCTGAGAGCACGGTTAGAGAGTGTCATCGCCGCTGTTTGCAATCCACGCAAAATCGGCACGCCTGCTAAGGCCAGCATCGCCAGCGTGCCGCTAAATCTAGCGGCGTTGTAACCACGTGCTAAACGTCCGATAAGCGGCAGCTCAAGCCACGCCGCATCAAAGCGCTCGCGGAAAAATTCTTGTCGCAAAGCCATACGCAGCAAGGCTCCCAGAAGTAGCAGCACCAGTAACAAGAGCCATCCCCAATTGCGAATGAAGCTGCTAATGCCCAGCATCGCCACGGTCAAAAACGGTAGCGCACGCTTGCTGCCTGCAAACACACTAGCGACTTGCGGCACGACGTAGCTGACTAAAAAAATCACAATCACCGTGGCAATCAAGGTCACGATGGCGGGATAAAGCGCCGCACCAATCAGCTTGGCACGCAGCGCTTGCTGCTCTTCTAAATCGTCCGCGAGTTTGTTGAGGACTTCGCCAAGGTTGCCGCTTTGCTCGCCCGCGCCAATCACGGCGCCGTAAATATCGGAGAACTCGCGCGGATGCTGAGCAAGTGCCGTGGCGAACGATGAGCCGCCGTTGACTTCGGAGCGAAGGGCTGCCACAACACCGCGCTGCGCCTCGCTCTCGGATTCATCGATCAGCGCAGAGAGCGCTCGCTCCAGCAGCAAGCCAGAGCCCACAAGGCCTGCGAGCTGACGCGTCCAAACGGTAAGCGCTGTATTGTTAAACACGCGGCGTGGAGCAAAGATGCCTTGCGACTTTGCCGATGCGTTTGTTGCACCAACGACGGCATTCACTTCCAATGGAATCAGCGACTGACTTCGCAGGCTACTACGCGCACCGCGCGCCGTGTCGGCCTCAATAATGCCTTTGCGGGTTTTGCCATCAGCTTCTAGGGCGGTGAATTGGTAGGCGGGCATAAAAGCTTATTGATCTTTGATGGCTTCCAAATCGGCTAAGTCTTTATGTCGCCCCGTCGCCATTTTGTTAGCGCGAAAATCTTGAATATGAATCACGGGAATCATCACACCATCGATTTCGACCATTGTTTTACGCTCAAAACAAATATCAAAAGCAACACCATCAATCGCGGTAAGCAAATCAATACGCGCCGGCGGGTAGCCCAACTGAACAACCGCTTCTGGCTGCATAAAGTCAGAAGCTTTCAACCCTACACTGGCAAAGCCAAACGCAGACAAGACCAGCAACAATCGCTCTATGTTTTTAGGTTCGGGTTTCACCCAAACGTCCATATCGCCCGTATAGCGTGGATGTCCATAGGTCGCGAGTGCATAGCCACCGACCAGCAGGTACTCAACCTGCGTGGAGTTGAGTAACTCGATAAATTCTTTGAAGTCGGTGCTTAGCATGGTTATCAGGATTGCTGGAAGGGAAGGCTTGTTGGCGTAGTTGCTCCACAGCATCCCATCGGCTATTGACGGGCTGCGCAAGCCAATAGCTCAAGTCGCTTGGCTGCGTTTTAAGTTGCGTTCGAATGACTGTTTTTTCCATCATGAAACGATCATAGCCATTTACTGCGTTAGTCTCTCGTCACACGAACCAACTCTTCGCGCGTGGTGGTGCCGCTGGCAATCAAGCGTTCGCCATCGATGCGCATCAGCTGCATACCGCCTGCAATGGCGGCTTCGCGGATGTGTGCTTCGCTGGCGCTGGTATGGATGAGTGCCTTCATTGCCCCATCGGTGGTGAGCAATTCAAAAATGCCTGTACGACCAGAGTAACCCGTGTGCGAGCATTCACTGCAGCCCACGCCCATGCAGGCTTTGCAGAGCTTGCGCACCAAGCGCTGCCCAAGCACACCCAGCAGCGACGAGCTGAGTAAAAACGGCTCAATCCCCATGTCGATGAGCCTTGTGACGGCGCTAGCAGCATCGTTGGTGTGCAGCGTCGCCAGCACCAAATGCCCAGTGAGCGAGGCTTGAATCGCGATCTGCGCCGTTTCAAAATCGCGGATCTCACCAATCATGATGACATCGGGGTCTTGGCGCAAGATGGCTCTGAGTGCCTTAGCAAAGTCTAAATCAATCTTGGCGTTGACCTGCGTTTGCCCAATGCCTGCTAGCTCGTATTCGATGGGGTCTTCCACGGTCATGATGTTGCTGGAGCGCGCGTCCAGCTTACCGAGCGCCGAGTACAGCGTGGTGGTTT
>Ga0228699_1001224_pt1 | contig 13936 bp, 13 predicted proteins | sample McNCre217_Aug_MG_FD_178016 | JGI IMG/M metagenome (GOLD analysis project Ga0228699, IMG submission 178016) | Freshwater microbial communities from McNutts Creek, Athens, Georgia, United States - 2-17_Aug_MG | ecosystem: Environmental > Aquatic > Freshwater > Creek | place: USA: Georgia...
GCGGAGCGTGCTTGGGCAGGATGCCCAGTTCGCCCACTTCGCCAGGCAGCGAGACGACCGATGCTTCGCCCGAAAAGATGCTCTCTTCGGCCGAGACGACGTCAACGTGAATGGTGGACATATCGAACTTTCAAAAATTGTGGAGACGAGCACCGCCGCATACGGCTTGAGCGTGTGAAGACGGTGCTGTAAGCAAGCAGTCGGGTGTGGATCCAGGCGCCGCGCACAGCCGGACATCAAGTCCGGCGAGCACGGCAACGCCGAGCCTCGCCCGAATGCGCCGCTTACTGCATCGTCTTCGCCTTTTCGAAGGCTTCGTCGATGGTGCCGACCATGTAGAACGCTTGCTCAGGCAGGCTGTCGCACTCGCCAGACGTGATCATCTTGAAACCACGGATGGTTTCCTTCAGGGGCACGTACTTGCCAGGGGCGCCGGTGAACACTTCGGCCACGTGGAACGGCTGCGACAGGAAGCGCTGGATCTTACGGGCGCGGGCCACGGTGAGCTTGTCTTCCGGGGCCAGTTCGTCCATGCCCAGAATGGCGATGATGTCGCGCAGTTCCTTGTAGCGCTGCAGCGTGCCTTGCACGGCGCGGGCCACGGCATAGTGCTCTTCGCCGACCACGTGCGGGTCCAGCTGACGCGAGGTCGAGTCCAGCGGGTCCACAGCGGGGTAGATACCGAGCGAAGCGATGTCACGCGACAGCACCACGGTCGAATCCAAGTGAGCGAAGGTGGTGGCAGGCGACGGGTCGGTCAAGTCGTCCGCAGGGACGTACACGGCTTGGATCGAGGTGATCGAGCCGACCTTGGTCGAGGTGATGCGCTCTTGCAGACGGCCCATTTCTTCGGCCAGCGTGGGCTGATAACCCACAGCCGAAGGCATGCGACCCAGCAGAGCGGACACTTCGGTACCGGCCAGGGTGTAACGGTAGATGTTGTCCACGAAGAACAGCACGTCCTTGCCTTCGTCGCGGAACGACTCGGCCATCGTCAGACCGGTCAGGGCCACGCGCAGACGGTTGCCCGGCGGCTCGTTCATCTGACCGTACACCATGGCAACCTTGGACTCGCCCAGGTTGTCTTGCTTCACCACACCGGCGTCCGACATTTCATGGTAGAAGTCGTTGCCTTCGCGGGTACGTTCGCCCACACCAGCGAACACCGACAGACCGCTGTGGGCCTTGGCGATGTTGTTGATGAGCTCCATCATGTTCACGGTCTTGCCCACACCGGCGCCACCGAACAGACCCACCTTGCCGCCCTTGGCGAACGGGCACACCAGGTCGATCACCTTGATGCCGGTTTCCAGCAGCTCGGTCGACGGCGACAGTTCGTCATAGGCCGGGGCCTTGCGGTGGATCGAAGCGGTCTTGGTCTGGTCGACCGGGCCGCGTTCGTCGATGGGGTTGCCCAGCACGTCCATGATGCGACCCAGCGTAGCGGGGCCCACCGGCACGGTGATGGGGGCATTGGTGTTCGAAACCACCATGCCGCGGCGCAGGCCGTCGGAAGAACCCAGTGCAATGGTACGGACGATGCCGTCACCCAGCAGCTGTTGCACTTCCAGAGTCAGAGCCGAACCGTCCATCTTCAAGGCGTCATACACCTTGGGCATCTGGTCGCGCGGGAACTCAACGTCCACCACAGCGCCGATACACTGAACGATCTTGCCCACTGCGTTTTGCGTGTCAGCCATTTTTCGTTCCTTCAATCATCAAAATTCAGATCAGACCGCAGCCGCGCCGGCGACGATCTCGGAGATTTCCTTCGTGATCGCGGCCTGACGGGTCTTGTTGTAGACCAGCTTCAGTTCCTTGATCACCGTGCCGGCGTTGTCGGTCGCGGCCTTCATGGCCACCATGCGAGCCGACTGCTCCGACGCCATGTTTTCAGCCACGGCCTGATAGATCAGCGCTTCCACGTAACGGATCATCAGCTCGTCGATGACTTGCTTGGCATCCGGTTCGTAGATGTAGTCCCATGCGTGGGTCTGCTCGCTCTTGAGGGCATCGGCCGACAAGGGCAGGAGCTGCTCCAGCGTGGCTTCCTGGCGCATCGTGTTCACGAAGCGCGTGTAGCACAGGTAGACGGCGCTGAGTTCACCGGCCTGGTAAGCGTCCAGCACGACCTTGGTCGGGCCGATCAGCTTGTCCAGGTGGGGCGTGTCACCGAGGCCCAGCGACTGCGAGACCACGTTGGCGCCAATGCGGTTCAGGAAACCTGCCGCCTTGCCACCGATGGCCACCATGTCGGCCTGGACGCCTTGACCTTCGAGCTCCTTGAGCTTGTTGGTCACGACGCGCAGCACGTTGGTGTTGAGACCACCGCACAGGCCCTTGTCGGTGCTCACCACGATGATGCCAACCTTCTTGCCGCCGTTGCCAGCAACCATGAAGGGGTGGACGTACTCGGGGTTCGCCTTGGCCAGGTTCGCCGTGATGTTGCGCACCTTTTCAGCGTAAGGACGGGCCGCACGCATGCGTTCCTGGGCCTTGCGCATCTTCGAAGCCGCGACCATTTCCATGGCCTTGGTGATCTTCTTGGTGTTCTCGACGCTCTTGATCTTGCCGCGAATTTCCTTGCCTGCTGCCATGATTCACTCCTTTAAAAAGAGCCCCCCGGCTGGCACCGGGACGCGTCAGCACCGCGCACAGCCGTGCGGCAGTGTTGGGTGATGACGCGAGGGGCAGTCATGGTCAGGCGAAGGTCTTCTTGAAGGCGGTGATGGCAGCCAGCAGTTCGGCTTCCATGTCCTTGTCCAGGGCCTTCTTGTCGTCGATCTTGGCGACCAGTGCACCGTGGCTGGTCTTCAGGAACTGATGCAGGCCCGATTCGAAGGCGAGAACCTTCTTCACGTCCAGATCGTCCATGAAGCCCTTGTTCACGGCGAACAGCGAGGCGGACATCAGGGCCACCGACAGCGGCTGGTACTGAGCCTGCTTCAGCAGTTCGGTCACGCGGGCACCACGGTCCAGCTGCTTGCGGGTCGCGGCGTCCAGGTCGGAAGCGAACTGCGCGAAGGCAGCCAGTTCACGGTACTGGGCCAGGTCGGTACGGATACCGCCGGACAGACCCTTCACCACCTTGGTCTGGGCTGCACCACCCACGCGCGACACCGAGATACCGGCGTTGATCGCAGGACGGATGCCCGAGTTGAACAGGTTGGTTTCCAGGAAGATCTGACCGTCGGTGATCGAGATCACGTTGGTCGGCACGAAGGCGGACACGTCACCGGCTTGGGTTTCGATGATGGGCAGAGCCGTCAGCGAACCCGTCTTGCCCTTGACTTCACCGTTGGTGAAGGCTTCGACGTAGTCGGCGTTCACGCGAGCGGCGCGTTCCAGCAGACGCGAGTGGATGTAGAACACGTCGCCAGGGAAAGCTTCACGGCCGGGCGGACGACGCAGCAGCAGCGACACTTGACGGTAGGCCACGGCTTGCTTGGACAGGTCGTCGTACACGATCAGGGCGTCTTGACCGCGGTCGCGGAAGTACTCGCCCATGGCGCAACCCGAGTAGGCCGACACGAACTGCATGGCAGCCGAGTCAGAAGCCGAAGCGGCCACGACGATGGTGTATTCCATCGCGCCGGCTTGCTCCAGGGCACGCACGACGTTCTTGATCGACGAAGCCTTTTGGCCAATGGCGACGTACACGCAGGTGACGCCTTGGCCCTTCTGGTTGATGATCGTGTCGATGGCGACAGCGGTCTTGCCGGTCTGACGGTCACCGATGATCAGTTCGCGCTGACCACGGCCGACCGGCACCATCGAGTCGATGGCCTTGATACCGGTTTGCAGGGGCTGCGACACCGATTCACGGGCGATCACGCCAGGGGCGATCTTTTCGATGGGCGACGACAGCTTGGCGTTGATCGGGCCCTTGCCGTCGATCGGCTGACCCAGGGCGTTCACCACGCGGCCAACCAGCTCCGGGCCGACGGGCACTTCCAGGATGCGGCCCGTGCACTTCACGGTGTCGCCTTCGGAGATGTGCTCGTACTCACCCAGGATCACGGCGCCGACGGAGTCGCGTTCCAGGTTCAGGGCCAGACCGAAGGTGGGCACACCAGCGGCGTTGGCAGGGAATTCCAACATTTCGCCTTGCATGGCATCGGACAGGCCGTGGACGCGGACGATGCCGTCGGTCACGGAAATCACGGTACCTTGGTTGCGAATGTCGGCAGCCGCGCCGAGACCTTCGATGCGGCTCTTGATCAGTTCGGAAATTTCTGCGGGATTCAGTTGCATAGCTTTGCTCCCAGTCTGGTCAAGGGCTGCGCCAGGCGCGGGCCTCGTTGACAACATCCCATGGGCCCCTTGCAGAGGGCGCCCACAGGCAGGATAGATAGAGCGAATGGTGTGGTGCAGGGGCTCCAGCTCAGGCCAGAAGGGCGACCTTCATGCGCTCGAGGCGGGCTTTGACCGAGGTGTCGAGCACCTCGTCACCCACCACGACGCGCACACCGCCGATCAGCTCAGGCTCGAGTTCAGTCTTGGCTTCCAGCTTGCGGCCGAAGCGCTTTTCCAGCGGGCCCATGATGTCGGCCAGCTGGGCCGCATCGAGGGGGTAGGCGCTGTAAATGCGTGCTTCGGACACACCTTGGGAAGCCTGAACCAGGGCCTGGAACTGCTCGAACATGGTGGGCAGAGCTGCCAGCCGGCCGTTGTCCAGCACCGTGCGCAGGAAGTTGTCCAGCGCGGGAGCAAGGGTCACCTTGGCGGCGCCAACGATCACGTCGAAGACCTGAGCGGGCAACACCTTGGGGTTGTCAGCCAGGGACTTCAGTTGAGGGTCGGCGGCCACGGCAGCCACGGCCTGCAGTTGGCCGAGCCAGTTGGCACGGTCAGCAGCGGGCGCAGCCTTGTACAGGGCCTCTGCGTAGGGACGGGCGATGGTGGCAAGCTCAGCCATGATCACAGCTCCGACTTGAGGTGGGTCAGCAGGTCAGCGTGGACCTGGGCGTTGACCTCACGACGCAGGATCTGCTCGGCACCCTTGACTGCCAGTGCAGCCACTTGCTCGCGCAGGGCTTCACGGGCAGAGATCACCAGCTGGTCGGCTTCGGCCTTGGCGTCAGCAACGATCTTGTTGGCTTCAGCGGTGGCACGGCCCTTGGCTTCTTCCACCAGGGCATTGCCGCGCTTTTCAGCGTCCGACAGACGCTTGGCGATCTCATCACGGGACTGGGCGAGTTCCTGGGCCACACGCGCATTGGCGTTGGCCAGCTCGGACTTGGCCTTGTCAGCGGCAGCCAGACCGTCCGCGATCTTGCTGGCGCGCTCATCGAGTGCCTTCGTGATCGGGGGCCACACGAACTTCATCGTGAAACCCCACAGGATCATGAAGACCACGATCTGCGCAAACAGAGTTGCGTTCAGATTCATGGCTCGGACCTTTCTCGGTTAATTGAACAGTTCAGTCGAGAAAAGACCGATTACTTGGCGATGAACGGGTTCGCGAAGGCGAACAGCATGGCGATACCCACGCCGATCAGGAAGGCGGCGTCGATCAGACCGGCCAGCAGGAACATCTTGGTTTGCAGTTCGTTCATCAGCTCAGGCTGACGAGCGGTGGCTTCGAAGTACTTGCCGCCCATCAGGGAGATACCGATACAAGCACCCAGAGCGCCCAGACCGATGATCAGACCGCAAGCCAGAGCGACGTTACCCAACACGATTTCCATGATTGCTCCTAGATAGAAAAGAAGAAAAGGTTAAAGAAAGAGAACGAAAGGGAGAGAAACGAAAAATCAGCGACCGGAGGGGGGGATAACCGATCAGTGACCTTCGTGGGCCTGACCGATGTACACCAGGGTCAGCATCATGAAGATGAAGGCCTGCAGCGCAATGATCAGGATGTGGAAGATGGCCCAAGCCGAACCGGCGAGGACGTGGCCAATCCACAGTCCGATGCCGCCCAGCGAACCGAAGCCCGCTGCACCCATCAGGGCGATCAGCATGAAGACGAGCTCGCCTGCATACATGTTGCCCCACAGCCGCATGCCGTGGGAGATGGTCTTGGCACCGAATTCAATCAGGTTCAGGGCGAAGTTGGCCGGGGCCAGCAGGATCGCCGCGGGACCGTGTGCGTGGAACGGAGCGGTGAACAGCTCCTTGATCCAGCCGCCCAGGCCCTTGATCTTAACGTTGTAGTACAGGCAGATCAGCAGCACCGAGACCGACAGGCCCAGGGTGATCGACAGGTCAGCCGAGGGCACGATGCGCAGGTAGGCATGGTGCGGGTTCAGGCCTTGAGCTTCGTAGACCTTGCCCCAGATGGTGGGCAGCAGGTCCAACGGCAGCATGTCCATGGCGTTCATGAAGAAGATCCACACGAACACGGTCAGGGCGGCAGGGGCCACGGCCTTGCGCGAGGTGGCGTTGTGCACGATGCCCTTGGCTTGCGTATCGACCAGCTCGACGATCATTTCGATCGCAGCCTGGAAGCGGCCAGGCACGCCCGACGTGGCCTTGGAGGCGGCACGCCACAGCATGAACACGGCAGCCAGACCCAGCAGCGTGGACCAGAACAGCGAGTCCAGGTTCCAGTAGCTGAAGTCCGCGATCTTTTGCGGGGCCTCAAAGTTCTGGAGGTGGCGCAGGTGGTGGTTGATGTACTCACCCGCCGTTGGAGCGTGGTGCGCAGCGGCGTCAACCGCGCCATGTGCTTCAGCAGACATCGACAAACTCTCGTTAGACAGAATTCTTCTTGTGACGCTGCCACACGAGCACCGTCACCCCAATCACTTTCAAGCTCAACACCAGGGTCACCAGCATGGCCGCCCAATCAAGCGGACGGATCCAGACCGGGGCCAGCGCCATCAGGACGCCGGTGAGACCCAGCTTGGCGAGCTCCCACACGAAGAGCCCACCCGCGCTTTGCCCCAGCCGAGACCCGAAGACGCCTCGCGCCATGAAGGCGCCGGGGACAACCACCACGGCCACACCCCACAGGGCGGAGACCAAGGCGTTCGGGTGCGACGACAGGGCACCCCAGACCAGCGCGACACACCCCCCGAACACCGCCTGTGCGCCCAGCGCGTGCCAGACGGAGATGGAAGGGTGCTTGGCGGACAGGGCTTGCGCCTCTGCTCGCGTCAGCGGCCGGACCGGAGGGTCGACATCTTTGGACCAGTCAGAGTCGTCGTCGAAGGTGGACATGTCGCTTCGTGGACTCTTCTTCAACTCTTCGTGGACACAAAAACGCCGACCAGGCGTCGGCAAAACCTAAAGATTATACGCGGGCAAGCCCCAAGAGGCCAATCCCCATCGCTGCACCAAGTTGACACACCCCCCGACGCGAGGGAGGCATAACCCATTGTGGTTAGCGGGGCGCGGATTAGAACAGAAAAGCACAGCCCGTTGCGGTTATGGGCGGCGTTCAACACCCCTTGTTCGCGGGGGTTGCTGGGGCAAGCCCGATGCCGGTCACGCGACAGTCCATACATCCTTGTCAGCATCGTGTTGACGGCTTGCTGCGTTTGAAACCCTTCTCAAGCGCCGCAGCCCCTCCCCCTCGTCGCCGACAGCACACCGGAGTCTTTCATGCCCCCACCCGCCACGCAGGACAAGGTCATCACCTACTTCAAGTACTTGAAGAACATCACGGTGAACGACATCAAACAGATGTACGACCTGTACGCTGCGTACTACGAGAACACCTCGCTGGACATCTTCCTCAATGACCTGAGCAAGAAGACCGGCGCGATCATGGTCGTGCGCAAGTCCGACGGCAAGGTCGTGGGCTTCTCGACGCAGCAGGTGCTGGAGCTGGACATCCACGGCAAGAAGGTGCGCGGCGTCTTCAGCGGCGACACCATCGTCGAGCCGCGCTACTGGGGCAACAACAAGCTGGGTGTGGTGTTCTACCGCTTCCTGATCCGCGAGAAGTTCCGTCGCCCCTGGGTGCCGTTCTACTGGTTCCTGATCTCGAAGGGCTACAAGACCTACATGTTGATGGTCAACAACTGCTACAAGTACTACCCGAACGTGGCCGGCAACAAGGGCGAGTACGTCGAGATCACGAAGGCGTACTGCAACCAGCTGTTCCCCGAGTACTTTGATCCGCAGTCGATGCTGCTGGACTTCGGCGAGCAGTACGTGCGCCTGAAGGAGACCGTCGCCGAGATCACGCCCGAGCTGGCCGCCGCTAACGAGCACATCCGCTACTTCGAGCAGATGAACCCGACGTGGCGCCGTGGCACCGAAATGCCGTGCCTGGGGTCGATCGATATGGGCAGTGCCTTGTATTCGTTCTATGCTCGTCCGATGAAATGGATCCGCAAGAACATCCTGGGCACGCACAAGCCGGCCGGCCTCGATCTGGCGCGTCAGCAAGAGGCCGAGCGCCTCGCTGAGCAGCGCAAGGCGCACTGAGCATGGGTCTCGGGACCCGACTCGGACACCAACTCCTCAAGCTGCTGGTTGCCCCCGGGCAACGCCGTTTCGAGCGCCACCTGGGCGAGCTGGAAGCCATCCAGCGCGCCCGCTTGGCCCGTTGGTTGGCCGCCGCCGCACGTTCCCCTGAAGGCCAGCGCCGAGGTCTATCGGCGGATTGGTCGTGGGAAGACTTTGCCCGGCAGGTGCCGCTGTCCACCTACAAAGATTACGCCGAGGTCATCACCCAGCAGCGCGAGCGCAAGCAGCCGCTGCTGATCGATTCGCCCATCGAGCGCTACCAACCCACCAGCGGCTCCACGTCTGCAGTGAAGTGGGTGCCGTACACCAAGATGTTCCTCGCCGAGCTCGACGAGGTGATCATGGCGTGGGTGAGCGACCTCTACCAGCAGTACCCCAAGCAGGCGCAGGGCACGCATTACTGGTCGCTGTCGTGGATCCCCACGGAGCTGCGCAGCCAGACGGCGGGCGACATCAACGACGACATGAAGATGCTGTCGTTCGGCAAGCGCCTGCTGGCCTACCTGACGCAGGCGGCGCCGCAAGAGATCGCGCTGGCCGAAACGTCGGACGACTCGCTGTTTGCCACCATTGCCTACCTGGCGGCCGATGCGCGCTTGGGCTTCATCTCGGTGTGGAGCCCCACCTTCGGTTTGGGCCTGATGGAGCAGATGGCGAACTGGCGCGCCGAGCTGGCCGAGTGTTTGAAACGCGGCAGCTGGGGCGGCCGCACGGCCCGCATGGCCGGCCTGCCCTGCCCGCGCAATGAGCGCGCCGCCGAGCTGCTGGGCCGCTGGGATGGGCAGCTGCAAGCCGCCTTCTTTGAGAAGCTCTGGCCCCAGCTGGCCATCGTCAGCGCCTGGGACACGGCTGCGGCCACGCCGTGGGCGGCCAAGCTCAAGGCGCTGCTGCCGCACGCGGGCTTCCAGGGCAAGGGGCTGTGGGCCACCGAGGGCGTGGTGACCTTCCCCTACCAGGGGCGCTTTCCGCTGGCGTACCACAGCCATGCCTACGAGTTTGCTGATGCGAACGACGGCAAGGTGCTGGCGCCGTGGCAGCTGCGCGCGGGGCAAGAGGTGATCCCCATCATGACGACGGGCAGCGGCTTTGCGCGCTACCAGATGAGCGACGTGCTGCGCGTGGAGCGCCCGCTGGGCCAGGTGCCTTGCTTCACCTTCCTGGGGCGCAACGATGGCGTCGACCTGGTGGGCGAGAAAACCTCGGCGACCACCGCACAGCAGGTGCAAGACAGCCTGCAGCTGCACGGCGCCATGCCGGTGACGCTGCTGGCTCTGGACGAGGCGCGTGGGCGCACGCCAGGCTATGTGCTGCTGGTGGAGTGCGATGCCGCGCTGTCTCAAGATGGCCGACGCGCGCTGCAGGCCGATGTGGGCACCCAGGTGGAGCGGGCCTTGCAGGCCAACTTCCACTACAAGCTGGCGCGCGAGTTGGGCCAGCTGCAGCCGGCGGCGTGCATCGCGCTGCCCGACATGCGTGGCGTGTACCTCGACCAGTGCCGCGAGCGCGGCATGATCGAGGGCAACATCAAGATCGAGCCGCTGCGGCACTGGCGTGGCCAGGTGCCGGGCGTGTTGCGCCAGGAGCTGGACGCCTGAACCCCAGCGCCCTGTCGTTTTCAGTTGTTTTGAAACGGGCCCTGGCCGCACAACGGCTGTCGGGCCCACTCCTTTGACCGTGAGACCCTGAACATGGCCATCACCATCCGCCTCGGCACCCCCGCCGACAACGCCAAGATCCAAGACCTGGTGACCAAGATCACCATGCCCGGCCCCGCCCAGATGTGCTTCCAGCGCGCGCCGGACTTTTTCACCGGCGCCAAGGTGATCGGCGACGAGTTCGTGCTGACCGTGGCCGACGACGATGAGCGCCCCGATGTGCTGGCCGGGCTGACGGTGTTCTCGGGCCGCGACCTCTACATCAGCGGCAAGCCGCGCCGCGTGTTCTACTCGGGCGACACCCGCGTGGACCCGTACTACCGCCGCCGGGGCATCGCCTCGCAGATGTTCATCGCGCAGAAGGCCTACCGCAAGCCCGATGAGCTGCTGCAGGGCATCGTGCTGAAAGAAAATACCGCGCCGCTGGACGCCGCCGCCAAGGCCGCCGACGGCGTGCTGTTCCGCTACTGGATCAGCCACACGATCGAGACCAGCTTCATCTTCGTGCGCAAGATCAAGCCGCGCATCCCGACGGGCGTGACCATCCGCGCGGCCACCGCTGCCGATGCGCCCGCCATGCAGGCCTTCATGGACCGCGAGGCCCCGCGCCGCAACGGCTACCCGGTCTACAGCCTGGAAAAGCTGATGGCGGGCGACCCGTACTACAACGGCCTGCGCATTGGCGACTATGCGCTGGCGCTGCGCGATGGGCAGATCATCGGCTTCGTGGCGGGCTGGAACCAGAAGGCCTACAAGCAGACGCGCGTGGTGGGCCTCAAGCCCATCATCAAGCTGCTGCGCCCCATCTACAACATCTACGCGGGCATCGCCGGGGGCTTCAAGCTGCCGCCGGTGGGCGGGGTGCTGAACTACCTGTCGCTGTACAACACGCTGATCGCCAACGACGACGTGGCGGTGCACCGCGCGTTGATCGACTGGATCATGGCCAACCCCGGCCAGAAGTACGACGCGCTGGCCACGGGCATCACCCAAGGCGACCCGCTGGTGGAGACGCCGCGCGGCTACAAGCGCCAGAAGCTGATCTCCAGCCACTTCTGGCTGAGCTATGGCGATGACCCGCGCGGTGGCATCGACGATCGGCCGCTGTACGTGGAGCTGGGACGGCTCTGAGCGGGGGCGTCACCGCCGCGCGGTGACGTCACTCAGTGGCGGCGGCGCACCGCCATCATGCCCAGCACCAGCAGGATCCACCCTGCGGTGCGCAGCGCCAGGCTGAGCCTGGCGGGCCAGCGTGCGAGCTGCTGCAGCAGCGCCCAGAGCAAGCCACCGGTCATGCGCAGTCCCATGGTCAAGGTGATCATCGGCCGATCCTGTCGGAGGGGGTGCGGTCAACGGCTTCGATGAAGTCGGCGAAGACGCGGGCCACGGGCAAGAGCTTGCTGCGGTCGACCTTGTCGAGCGTGTCTTGCTCGTCGTACAGGTAGGCCGGGCCCGAGATGAAGCTGGCGGTGGGGATGCCGGCCGCACACGCGAAGGCATCGGTGGGGATGCCCACGGTGCCGCACAGCCCGTGTGCGCCGAGCACGGCGGTGCGGCGCAGGTCGTGGCGCCTCACCGCGTCTTTCAAGGCCCGGGTGAGCGGCGCGCGGAAGCTCTCGAAGATGCCGAAGACTTCGGATTGCCCGCTGAGCTGCAGGCGGCCGCTGCGGTTGACCGCCTCTTTGGCGATGTGCTCGATGGTGACGTTGCCCACCACCTTGTGGGGCGATTGTGGGCTGAACCACTTTTCGCCGAACGAGCGGTGCACCTGGTAGCCGCTGAAATGGCTGTCCATGGTGACGAAGACCAGGGTCTTGTCGGGCGGGCCATCGGGGCGCGAGGCGAAGTACTGCGCCTGTGCCAGCACGCTGGCGGTGCCGCTGCCGTCTTCCACGGCGCCGGCCCAGACCGAGTCGTGGTGCGAGGTGACCAAGATGGCGTCGGTGCTGCGGCCAGGCAGCACGCCCACCACGGCGCGGCCGGGCACGGTGTCGCGGCGGGCATCGAGGTCGAGCCGGGCCTGGGTGTTGCGGCCGTTTTTCAGCAGGGTGCGGATGCGCGCGCCCTCACCGGGGCTGACCCACACGCCGGGCACCGTGAGCTCCATGCGGCGGTAGAACTCGTTGTAGTAGCGGTTGGACTCGTGGTAGTCGGCCAGCACGCCCACCACGCCCGCGGCACCGGCGTCCATCAGGCGCTGGCCCACGGCCACCAGGTTGGTCTGGTAGGGGTTGGCCACGAAGAGCTGCGGGTTGAAGGCGCTGAGGGTGGGGTCCCACAGGAACTCAATGAGCGGCAGGAAGGCGGCGGTGGAGATCTGGAAGCGCAGGTTGAACAGCACGATCTTGCCTTGCACCGATTTGCCCAGCAGGTCGACCGCGCGGCCATCGCCCACGTCGACGATCTCGGCTTGCAGGCCATCCGGCCCGGTGGTGAACTGGTTGGGCACGCCCGGCGTGACGGCCGAGAACGCGATGGGGAAGCTGTCGATGGCAAAACCGTTGACGCTCAAGCCATGGCGGGTGGCCTGCCAGCCCCAGGTGGGTGCGGTGTGGAAGTGCACCTGCTGCAGGCCCAAGGCCTCGAACTGGCACTTGACCCAGGCCGCAGCGCGGGCGTTGGCCTCGGTGCCCGAGCGGCGCGGGCCGAAGGCCACGATGCCCTCGATCCATTGGTAGATGCGCTCGCCCGAGGGCATGCCGGTGGCTTGCGGGTCTCGGGCGCAGGGGGGCTGGGCGTCGGGGTCGAAGTCGCCGGCCCAGGCGGGGGCCGGTGTGCTGGCCAAGGCCAGGGTGAGGCAGGTGGTCAGGGCGGTGGGCCACAGTCGCATGTCGGGCTCCTCGTTGTTCGAATGCCGGCGAGGCCGGTGAATTCATTCTTCGAAGTGGCGCCCGCCACGCGCTTCGCCTCCTGCCAGGGGCACATTCAATTCCCGCCAGACCTTGCGGGGCGGTGGCGTCACACGCGCGTCAAACCGCGCGTTAACCCTGATTCAGGCGTAACCAGGTGTTTCGCGCGCCAGTCAGGAACAGACACACCCCCCGTGAACCGGGTATTGGTGGAGACCCCCTGGCAGGCGTAGCAGGCTGGGCGTTGAATGGCAGGCAAACAAGACCCAGACCCTGCGCGGGATCTGGCGAGGCGCCCACCGCTGTCCCACAGAGGTGCCCGCAAGACGACCTTCCGCGCCCCCCGACTCGAACGTCAAAGAGGAAGCGTCACGATGTCGTCTGCGCAAGCAAGCAAGCCCACGGTGCCCGTGAGTTACGTCTGGCTGGTGATCCGGCTGGCCGAAGAACGGGGGGTGGCGCCCCAGCACCTGCTGACCGGGCTGAAGATTTCACCCGCCCAGCTCGACAGCCCCGAGGGCCGCGTGGGCCTGCTGGACGATTACGCCGAGCTGTGCCGCCGCGCGCTGATGTGGTCGGGCGAGCCCGGGCTGGGCTACGAGTTCGGCTTGCGGGCCACACTGACCACACACGGCATCTTGGGCTATGGGCTGATGAGCCAGCCCACGCTGGGCCATGGCCTGGGCTTTGCGGCGCGCTACGGCGCCGTGCTGCGCATGCCGGCGTGGGACATGCGCTTCGAGGTGTGCGACGACTGGGCCAGCATGTCGGCCACCGAGTCGATCTCGCACGGCGAGCTGCGGCGCTTCTCGCAAGAGCAGTTGCTGGTGAGCGCGCTCTCCATGATGCGCCAGCTGCTGCCCGATGAGCTCCACGACGAGCTGGAGCTGTTTTTCGACCACCCGGCCCCGCCCTACCACGCGCGCTTTGCCCACCGCCTGCCGCGCTGCCACTTTGAGAGCGGGCAGGTGGCGATCCGCATGCCGGGTCGGCTGACGCGGGTGCCGC
>Ga0228699_1001227_pt1 | contig 13913 bp, 16 predicted proteins | sample McNCre217_Aug_MG_FD_178016 | JGI IMG/M metagenome (GOLD analysis project Ga0228699, IMG submission 178016) | Freshwater microbial communities from McNutts Creek, Athens, Georgia, United States - 2-17_Aug_MG | ecosystem: Environmental > Aquatic > Freshwater > Creek | place: USA: Georgia...
AGGCTCAGGCCATCCGGCGTCCACAGCAGCCGGTTGATCGCCGCGTTGCCCAGGTGCCAGGTGCGCGGGGCATGCAGCTCCTGCCGGGTGGCCAGGCGGTAGAGCATGTCCATCACACCGCCATGGGCAACCAGCACGATGTGCTCGCCCGGGTGGCGCGCCGCAATGTCGTCCACGGTGGCCTGCACGCGGGCCAACAACTGGGTGGGTGTTTCGCCGCCGGGCGGGGCGAAGTGGGGGTCGCGCTGCTTCCAGCGGCGGGACTCGTCGGGCCACTTTTCGGCGATGTCGGCCCAGGTCTCGCCCTCAAAGGTGCCGAAGCCGCGCTCGCGCAGGCCGGTGTGCAATTGCACCTCGCGTGCGGTCGCTTGGGCGGTGTGGCGGGCAATGGCTTGGGCGGTGGTGTGGGCGCGTTGCAGGTCGCTACTGTAGATGCGGTCTATGGATTCTTCTGCCAAGGCCTGCCCCACGCGCTCGGCTTGCCAGAGGCCGCGGTCGTTCAGGCCGATGTCGAGTTGGCCCTGAATGCGGGTGTCCACATTCCAGGCGGTTTCGCCGTGGCGCACGGCAATGATGCGGGTGACAGGCATTCAGCGGGCCTCTTGTCCAGGCGCGGGTAGCTCTACCACCACACGCCTGTTACCGGGGGTGGGGTAGTCCTTGAGTGCGGCTTCCAGCATGGGGGGGACGAGGTTGAGGGTGTCGCGCCAAGGGCCGTCGAACACGGCGGTGGTCTCGTAGGCGACCTGGCTGGTGCTGCTGTCGCGCAGGGTCAGGTGTACGCGGTGGCGGTACCAAGGCACTTCGATGTCCGGGGTCATGGGCCATTCTTCGTACCAGCGTCCGTCAGCACCCTTCACCAAGCGGGGGCGGGGCGGGCGGTAGTGCGGGTTGCGGATGTTGTCCACACCCAGGCCGACCTGAGCCAGGTAGCGGCCCGAGGTGTCATTGCGGGTGAGGCCGATGCGCTCCAGGGCCTCCTGCGCCATGCTCTCCAGGGTGTCTTGCAAACCCAGGTTTTGCTGCTGCGAGGGTAGGCGCTCGAAGCGGAAGTCTGCCGTGCTGGTGGGCAGTACGTTGCCCGCAAAACTTTGCACATCGCTGTCGATCATGCGGGGCAGGGAACACGCGCCCAGCAAAGCGACCGATATCAAGGCAAAAACCCGTTGTAGCGCCCGCAGAATCATCGCAATATGCTCCTGAATTTATAGCGATGCCACTTGCACGCCCGGCAAACCGGAGAGGCTGGGCAGTGCGGGCGCGGGCAGGTCTTCGGCGTCAAAGGCCTTGTCGCCATTTTCGTCGGCAATGCCGGTAGGCTTGATGTTTTTGAAATCGTGCTTGCTGTGGTCCATCAGGTGCGAGGGCACCACGTTTTGCAGCGCGGTGAACATGGTCTCGGCGCGACCGGGGTATTGCTTCTCCCAGTCGCGCAGCATGTTGCCAATTTGCACGCGCTGCAGGTTGGTCTGGCTGCCGCAGAGCGAGCAGGGAATGATGGGGAACTGGCGGTGCGCGGCCCAGCGGATCAGGTCCTTCTCGGCCACATAGGCCAGCGGGCGGATGACCACGAACTCGCCGTTGTCGCTGGTGAGCTTGGGCGGCATACCTTTGAGCTTGCCACCGAAAAACATGTTCAGAAAGAAGGTTTGCAACATGTCGTCGCGGTGGTGACCCAGCGCGAGTTTGTTGCACTTGAGCTTGCGCGCCACGTTGTACAAAATGCCCCGGCGCAAGCGGCTGCACAGGCTGCACATGGTTTTGCCTTCGGGGATGTTCCGCTTGACGATGGAGTAGGTGTCCTGCGTCTCGATGTGGAACTCCACACCCAGCTTGGCCAGGTACTCGGGCAGGATGTGGTCGGGGAAGCCGGGCTGCTTCTGATCGAGGTTGACCGCCACGATCTCGAAGTTGATGGGCGCGCGCTGCTGCATCTTGAGCAGGATGTCGAGCATGCCGTAGCTGTCTTTGCCACCGGACATGCAGACCATGACGCGGTCACCCTCTTCGATCATGTTGAAGTCCATGATCGCCTGGCCCATCTGGCGGCACAGGCGCTTTTCCAGCTTGTGGGTTTCGCGCTCGATCTTGAACTCTTTGTTGCGTTGGGCGGTGGCTTCTGCAGCGGCCGCGTCGGTGGTGGTGTCTTCTTCAACCCAGGTAGCGTTCATGTCTTTTTCCTTGTTGCGTGTTGGCATGGCGGGGTGGCTTACTGTCTTGGACAATTCAGTTTGCAAACCCTGTCCTTCGCAATCAACAACTTACGTGATGTCGAGCCCTATTGATTGGCTGTTTATGTCTGCAAAATTGATTGCAAACCAATTGTTAAACGGTAGTTTCGACAATTGCACGAATCAGTGGGCGCCGATTAAAGCCCTAGATGATATTTCAATGTAAAAAACCACGCGGTTTTCCACTCGTAATGGAAAACAACTGTGCGTTGGAAATATGCGCCTCCATTCGCTGAATTCGTAATTTCAGTTGAGGGACGCGTTTGACAGTCTGCGCCGAGACCAATGCAGTGCGTGTGTGACTATCCATTGATGTGTCAGTGGGAAGTTGCGATTGAGTTCTGACATGACTTCGCGCCTATGGGTTGCCAGCACTTCGAGAAAAATCTTTTTATGGATCAGTGTTGTTGCCAGCTGATTTCGCTGGTCTTCTGGTGTTTTTTTTTCTTCAACCGAATCCTTATCGGTGTGCTTTCTTATGGCCAAAAAGAAGTTGTGCTGTTCGCCGAAGAGTACCTCTATGCACAGAATGTGATTGGTTGGACGAATGCCGATGGTGCTTGCCGTGATTGTTCGGTGCACCATCTTAGTTACACGTTCAATGTCAGAGGACCCAAAAATTCGCTCAATAAACCGCCGGTCAAATCGCTTAAGTAGGTGGGACGCGATGAGGAAGTAATCGATGCTCGGCGTTTTTTTGTACCCTAGTCGTGCAGCCTGAGCACGGTAGGTGGTCTTGATTATTTCAGACGAAGTTGGACCATGGCTCGTTTGTAGGAGCACTCGGGTTTGCTTAGCCAGCCACAAGTCAAATTTATTGAATTCGTAGCGAATGGTTTGATTCGGAAATTCGTGGGGAAGTAGAGGTGAAATGCGATGTTGCGTTACATCGACCAAGCTGACAGCGTGACGCCAACAGACATTGACTCCATCCAATTGATGACTGCGAAGCCATACAGATATTCCAAGTCGTTTTTGTTGCTGTCGTGCGCAGAGCGGGCAGTATCGAAGTGGGCGACTATTGTTGATATGCCATGCTGGAAGAACACCATCGTCACCAGTTAGATGCCCTCCATCAAGCCTGTTTTGCCCGAGCCTTGCTGCCTCTGGACTCATGAACGGCATTAGGTAGGGAAGTAGCAAGGTGCCCTGCAAAATCGCCCAAGCAGTTATTTTGCAAGAGTCGAGATATCTCCCCACTTTTTTGTAACGCCATGACCAACCACGGCCATCAGACGGTCGGCCTAAGATAGCTTCGGTAAATGTGCGGAAATTTGAAAAGCCAGAAAGCCTGTGGGCTCGAATCAAGAGGCTATGTAAAGTTTCGTCCAATTCGGGTTGTGGAAAGTTGAATGGATGCATTCCTATGACCACAGTGGCAATTGTTTTTCATGTGACTGCCTTGGTAACAGGCTTTCCAGCCAATCACGATCATTGTTCCGAAACCACTGAAATGCAGCATTTGCAGTCAATCGCAAGTGCAGCCTTGAATGAGCTCCAGCGGAAATAGCTGAACGAATAGCAGTTTCATGCCGATCTCGAAGATTTCGATACTTCGCTGTGGACCATACTTTGTGCAAGTTGGGATCACAAAGCCATCTTTGGACAACGCTTTTTGAAACGCCAGCCTGTTGAGCGATCTCAACTATTTCCATTCCTGACTCCACCCAATCGAACGCGCGCGGTGGTGCCATTGGTGTTTCAGATAGCTTGAGTCCGGACAACGACGGTTGAACTGGACCTCGTAGAGCATCTAACATGGGCTCCCGTGGCGCGCCTTCCATGCGGAGGCAAGTGAGTAGTAATGCCCATCGGAGTGGGTGAGGTGCTCTTTTTTTTCCTAGCAATACCCATACCGATTCACTGGCGTCTATCGGTTCAAAGGCCTCCAAGTAGGGCTTTTCTAGACACAGCAAATAGCTCCGCATCCATTTCTGAACTTTGACCATGTCTAATGCTCGGCTTGCTTGAACTACTTGTGCCTGTTCAAGTGCTCTGCAAATATGTACCCGTAGCTCTGCCAAATTTGCTGGCTCGGATCCGCATATCTGCAAAACGGTCTCTGCAAGGCACCTTAGATAGCAAAGATCGCGCTCATTTGTCTTGCCTGGATCGGCACTCTGAGTCAACGATGGGAGTATCCAGTTGCCAGAACTTGCTGGGGATCCGCATAGACGAAGTGGCTCGTTATGGTTCAAACATATCCATGCGCCGGGCAATTGATGCTCCACACGCCAAAACGCGTAACCTTTCTCTTGAACCTGCTCTGCCGCGCAGACTGGGCAAAGACGCAATGGGTGTTGCTCTTCAAAACTACGGCTTGCCCAGTCGAAGGTGAACCTGGTTCTTGAATGTGAGAGAGTTGTGCATGCTTCGGTTGCTCGCAATACTTGATTTCCGTGCATGAAGCGGAGATAGAGACTGCCTACTGTATGGCGCTGCAATGTTGACTGTACCGACGGGAAAACATCTGGCAGGCAGCGGGTTAATGTATGCAACCCAGTAGGGACACATCGTTTGCGGCTTGCTCTCGGTGCGTCAAACAACAATATGCCCGTCAACGTTTGCTTGCGCCAACCCGTGAGTTGATGAAAGCGAGAACAAACGCTAAAAAGCGTTTCTCCTTGATTTGGAAAAGGAAAACTTCCGCACAGTGATGCCCTCACTTTGGGGAGGTAGTCATGAATGGAGCTCATCTGCGTACTGCTTCCGCTTCCCTAGCCGATTTGTAGAGTTGTGCATTTTCCAAATCGAGTTGGGCCTTGGCAGGCAACAAATCTTCGTACATAGAAAAGCTGGTGGGGTCATTGCTGCGTAACACCTCCAGAGCTGGTTTTAAAAGTGCACAGTGGCGCTCGAACGCTCTATCCAAATAAGCCAGCTCAAGCTTGGATGCCCCTGCGCGCAATGCCATTTTTTGCGCTTGGGTGAAAATGCAAATAATTACTGCTGGCAGTCCCAATGAGAGATTGAAAAATTTTTCCTCCCATTGAGTGTCAAACACTACAGCTTCATTCAGGTATTGATACGCAGAAAGAGCCTTAATCAACAGGCGGAAGTGTGGATCTGTGTGTTCTGTTGGAAGTGAAAAGTCAATGTGGCCGCCGGATGAGCAACGTCGTGCTGCCTCCAGCGATCCTGCTAAGACGCGCACTAGTTGATGAGTGCCGCTGATGATCAGAGGAACCTTCACCACGTTCGTCAACTGAATCAACATATCTAGAACTTGCCGGCCTTGTGACTTGCCACCCTCCCACAGGCGTTGCAAGTCGTCGATATGGATAACGCCAATGTGATAGGTCGCTGCAATCTGCGCAAACACCTCAATTTGCTGGTCAATCGACATTCGGATACGACCATATTGACTTACTAAACTCATTGGCCCTTCCAGACCTAGGGCTCGATCCACTGCAGCGAAAAAACGAAGCATGAGACCACGAGGTGAGCCACTAATGGGGGCATCCAGAGATAGCCAAACAATTTGACTGTCTGTAAATCGTTTGCATTGATACTTGCTGTGCTGGATGACCTGCGGATACATTGACAAGATGGAGCGAATGGCTCTGGTCTTTCCTGTCCCACTTAACGCGGTAACAATGATGCAGTCCGGTAGCGAGGAAAAGTAGCCACCCTGCAGGCGAATGCGTTCCCTGGTCGTGTAAATGTCTTTGATCGTTGTCGCTAAAGTAGGGTTACGTTTTAAATATCCTGAGCGGATGAGTAGACTGATATCAGACTCCATGTCGCACAGGTCTGGACGTGGGATGTAAATCGTGTCCAGATCTGACATTGCATGGAGTCTGTGATGCAAAGGCAGTTGGCGAATATCGCTCATTTGCGACTTCGGGAGGCTGAGAAGTAATGACTCGGTTTCCTTGGGGGATAGAAGTGGGGGCAAAGCTTCAATCAGAGGGTTACCTCGGTAGTGAGGAATAAGCCCTTCGGTGTTATAGACAGCCTTGACTCTCATGGGTTATTTCCACAGTCAAGTTGTCTGGATATACGACTGAAGTAGTCATCATCACCTTGCGCAAGATCTTCCGCTACAAATACAGTCTCGCTTTTTGCCTTTGACGCTTTGGCCTCAGGCAGAAGGTGCGTTCCGCTACGTGTGGCTTCTACACTGTCACGTTCGGCTCGACGATTGGCGCTAATGCCTTGTGATCTTTGGCGCTTACTTAGTGGGGCCGAATTATTGGCCAGTTGCGTTGCAGCGTTCGCGGTCTGAATGTCTTTATCGTTTTGGCGTCGGATTTCCAAGCTCGTCGCACGCGTATCGTCGACCATGTCTTCTCCAACAAACCGTTTTAATGTGTCGAATTCGCGGAAATCTTCTGCGCAGTAAAGATTGGCATCAGCCAGCGTACGCTTTAAGCTAACCTCGCGCATAGTTGATTCTTGGGGCAAGAGACACCAAGCTGCGGCTGGGTCACTTACAGACGAAATGAGTTTGACGGGTAAATTGCCTGTGAATCCTGACAGTTCTACGGATGGATGATCTTTCATCCAGGGCGCAACAAATGCCGATTTGTCATCTGAAATGCCCATTCGAGATAATTGCGCCTCTCGTTGAGGCATCATTTTTCTGAGGGCTGTCTCCTCATCTAAAAATACAGCGCTTCCGTGCTTGTTCGCTATTCCATCATGCCAAAAACCAAGGGGGTTGGGCACTACTTCACGTGTTATGAAAGCCGCGCTTAAGTGCTTGCTCATATCTTTTGTGAAATTTAGTACGGCAATACCCCGCGCTAGGATGCGTGTAAATTCTTTGAGTGTGAGCGAAGCATCAAGCCGGGTATCGCGCTCACCTCTTTCTCGTTTTCGTGCCGTTACCGCACCTGGCATCCAATGAATAATCATCGCGTTGATGACACCGAACGCCCGTTCTACAAGTGCCTTCCAGTCTGCACGATATGACGCTGCAATGCTGAGGTTGCTTCTAAGTTTGAGCTGAAGTTCTCGGCTTCCCTCGCTATGCAATTCACCTCGATCGGCAAGCCAGAAGGTAGGTATGCAACCTTGTGGAAAATATTGTGCGAGTTCTGGGATATTGAGCCATGAAAGCCATTTTTTTTTGTCCGAGACAGCTCTGCATATGGCGATGCGAGCTTGCTCAAGATTTGGTCCTTCAAGGGCCACATGAAGCCCGACGATTACTGAAGAAAAAGCGTCTACGACCAGGTAAATGACTGGACGACCAATAAGCCTGCGTCGATCAAAAGCGCTGACAAGAAATACATCTGCGACAGTTGCGTCAACGATATATGTGTGGCCGGGATACGGTATGCGGTCTCTTGCATTTCCAGTGATAGGTCGATGGGATAGATTGATGCGCCGTTCGCCAGCTTCTGTCTTAAGGAGCTGGAGTTCACCAATAATTTGACTCAAGTGATATCGGAACTGTCGCTCTGATATCAAAGGTATTGAGGAGTCTTTTTGGACTTCTACTGTTCCTTTTGAATTGGAAACAATCTTCTTCGGCCCGAAGTTCTGCTCGAACTTTCTGTACATCGCGCTTTTAGTGATTTTCTGATTTTCAAGCGAGTGATAGTGTGCCTTGATGCATGTTCTGTCGGATTCGTTGACATTTCGTCCGCGTGCACTCAAGCGGTGCCCTGATTTATAACGATCTACTGGTCGTCCGAGTTTGTTTTTGATGATTCGACACTTACTCTTGTGCCAGTACTGATCTTCACTTGCCCAGTCAATATCCATTTTCAATGTGAAGTACCGGGACAGGAGCCGCAAAACCGTGGTTGCATGAACCTTGTGTTGGGCAGCGACTTCATCTACCTTCGATTTCCACATGCCGTGACACAACATTGAAACTAGGGTGTGAGCCTCTATTAGAGGAGTCAATATCGCTTTATTTCGATCGAAGCTCTCACGGTGTGTAGCTTTTAGTCGGTAAGCGTTAGATGGACTTCGCTGCTCGTGGAAGCTTTCATCAACTCTGGAAAACAGGCCGCTTTCTAAATGTTGCGCGACAGCCTTCCAAGAATAGACTGTGGGCTTGCGACAATTTTTATGGAGTTGGCCAACGTCTCCATCGCCCGCTTCCATTAACCAAAATAGTGCAACAAATTGCTCTTGCCTCTGATTGGCCGCAACGACACGATGTATTCCTGGGCGGAAATGGGCAATGCCTGGTGGAACCAAGATCAATTGGTTGGGCGTTGTCATAGAGTGGGCAACCGGAATGATTTGGCTGAGGAAGTTTTCTTAGCGCGCGCTTTGGAACCTGCCCATGGCAATCCCAAGTCATAGTCTTGGAAAGGGTTATGTATATTCCAGAGTCCCACCAGGATTGCGTACTTGAACCCGATTACCACGGTTTCTTTCTTCAACCCAAGCGTTTGTGCACAGTCGTCCAGTCGCTCACCCATTGGGACACGTGCTGAGGATTTTTGTAGAAGTATCAAGATGCATTGAATGTCGATGCTTTGTGCGACCCACTTCATGCCATCGATTGCCCACATCATTCGAGTGGCGAGCGGCGTAGTAAAAGGTGTCTCCTTCATGACGAGGTAACGTACTTTCCGCTCTCGCCAATACTTAGACTCAATTTTTCGAAGGTCATGGCTTCGTTCAGGACCCTCCATAATTTCTTTTAGGTATTTCGCATGAATGGCTAGTGACGTTCCATCCGCGAATGTCACTAAAAAGTCCGTGGTCATGACGCGCGGTTCCAACTTGGTGATTTGAGGGTGTTTGAGGCCAAGACTTTTGGCAATCTCTGTCGAACCCCTGGGCATCTTTTTTGCAAAAAGGTACATTGGGTCGTATTCATAGAGAGACAGCGGAAACTGCTCTCGGCAGTCGACAGGTCTGAGGGACCATATCCATAAAAACACGAGTAGTTCTAGGTCGCTGAGCAAATGATGCTGGCGTCCTGTCACTTCGTTGAAGACGACATGAGACCTGCCCCGGGATTGAAATCCACTGCGTTCGACCTGAATGAAGGGTTCGTAGTCTGCCCCACTCCCTAACCCTCTACCCGCGAAAAGATGAGCACGTTGGCGCCTTAATTCAGCCTTGATCTTGGGCTTCTTAATCTTGGCGATTGGCGGTTCCTCCGTTATTTGGAGGTTTGAGTGACTATGCGCGAATGGCTGTTCAAGTATCGATTTCATCTGTTATCCCAATAAATTCTGGGCAGGCTTACGCCAGCACCTAGATGGCACTTGACGGCACCGAACAAGGGGGCGATACTTGAGCAAGGGTCCGAAGCCTAGCTAAGTTCTCACCAACCTTGCGGCAGCGCCGGTCTATACGATCGGCGTTTTGCTTTCTACGCCTTCTGCTCCTCCTGCTTTCGTTTTAAGGGCCCGAAACCTACGGGTGAAGAATGAATTCCCTTGAATAGGGGGGTGTCTTTTGGAGGCAGTCGCAGGCCTAATGCGACCCCAATTCTGAAACTCTCCCCTCGTCTTGCAGGGTTCCGACCATTCAAAACGGAATAAACAAGCGGCAGCGAGAATCCCCTGTTCCTAGCCCAATCGGCTACGGTCATTCCGTTTTCATCGAAGTCTTTTTTTACTTCTTCTATGGTCTTGATCATGTTGATTTGGTGCTACATAATTCGAGCATTGTTTCACTTTGTTTTGAAATTTTCAAGAGTTTTTATGAAGCTTGATGGAATTGGGAAGCGCTTACGCGAGGAGCGCGAAAGACTGAATTGGAAGCAAGAAGATTTGGCGGACGTCGCAGGAACAAACCGTATGACTCCAAGTAGGTATGAGCAAGGCTCACACTACCCAACACTTCCGTTTTTAGATGTGATAGGTCATGCAGGGGTTGACGTTGACTATGTGCTTATGGGAAAGCGAATCGATGTCACTCTGTGCAAGGATGACGCTGCACTGCTTGGTCTTTCTATTTCAATAGTTACAGACATTCTTGCGCAGCACCAATTTGACGTCTCTGACAAGGTCAGGGGATTGCTGGTGATGGAGGTCCTGAGAATGGCGGAAAAAACGCCGAATGGAGCTAAATTTAAAACTCCATCACTTAAAGATTTGCTTTCACTGGTAACTTCTTGAGTCCGGAGGACTTTCAGATGATCGATGATTCAAAGTTGGCTATTGCGCACTTAGAAATTACGCGCAGGTTTTCCAAACTAGATGACGCCGATAGTCCAGTAGACGCACTCCGGAAACTTCAAGCCCAAGAGTACAGGGCGATGGAGCTGCAGTTTTTGAACATGTTGGAGACGAAGTTCAGTTGGAGGCAGCTCCTACGTAGCCCTTTTCATTCGATTTGGCTACATAGGATGCGAGTGCAGTACCTTGAAAAGTCCCTGTCTGTGAATAGGTCTGAATGGATCAAATTGAAGCGATTGATCATCAGAATCCGATTCGGTTTCTTCATCGACTTTTCATCCGCTGATGTTTTAAAAACATCAATAAATAAAAAGCTCCTGACAGAACACGATGCTTGGCGACTTCTACACTCGCCGGGTTGTCAGGTATCCAAAGGAAAGCTGACGCCAGCTTTTTTATCTGCATCCGTTGGAAAAGTTGGGTTGACCATGTCCGCGTCGCTCAGCCTAGTAGCCGTTACTCTTCTCCTGCCTTTGCTCATGTTGATTTTGGGTAATTGCAATTCGCCAACATGTGTAATCTTTGGCAATACGTTGGCCGCGACTCTCCTCTTGGTATTTGCTCATTTAATCGCAGTTTGTACCTGGGGGCGGCGACAAGCTGCAAATGCTTTAGCGTCAATTCTTTGGCAGGAAGGCTTAGATGGGTCTGCTGGGTTGGCGGTTAAATGGCCTCTGATGCACAAACTGTTTTGGTAGTCTGAAGCCAGTGGCACTTCCGATGATGAATGCTATGCATGATCTTTGGGAATTGAAGTCACAGGTTGTCTGCCTACAAAGCGTAGCTTTGCTAACAGTGATGTGTTCATTTAAATGAGCACATCTAGTATTGGCCAGGTCGTGGTTTTAAGAGTACGTAAGTTCAGTCTATGGCAGGTAGCACCATGTTCTCGAACGACCTTGGCAACCGCTGAGTGAACAGCATCTTTGGGGTCATCGCTCTGAACCAAAGGTGTACGTTTTTGGTATCCCCGCAATTTGCTCGGTCATGAAAGGTGCCCATTTGTAGGGCCCCACCATGTTGCGGGACTATTGCCCCCCATACAGCGCGGGTCTGCGCCGTATGAATGGATGGGTTGTTCCATCACATGTTGTGAGGCAAACATGCGCGCGCTTCTGCTATCGATTTGCGGGACTACTGGTCTGCAGGATGTGTTCTTCACCCTGATCCGCACAGCTCTGCATCTACTCGATGACAGGACATGCTAGATCTCCACGTTGTTACGCAGCCTGATCGGATTGGGCGATGCCATGGAGGAGGACGAATCCATGTCCCATTTGCAGTTCGCCGAACGTGCTGCACATCAGTGATCCCCACACACCAGACCGCAAACCTGATCAACGAACACAAGGAAATTTCCATGACCCCCATCGACCGTTCCAACTACCCCGGCATCCCTGAAGACTTTCCCATCGAGCCCCAAACGGTGGCACTCACCGGTGCCCAACCCAAGCTCAGTCTGGTGCAACACGGGGAGGGTTACTACGCCACAGGTACCTCACCTCAAGAAGTGCAGGAAGACTATGAAGAAATGGTGGACTTGGCAGATCAGGTCATGGTCTTCGTTCGCATGAACTCCTTCACCACCCAAGAGGCCCTGGAGGCCTTCTTGAAACGCGAAGCCATGGTGATGCAGGTGAACTATGGCATCCGTGCGAGTCACACCGAATGGGTGATGAAGCGGGTGCGGCTGTTGCTCCGGGAGGCCGGGCATCCTGCGTCAATGGACAGTGGCGCGCTGTCGTCTAAGGAGGCTCGCTGACTATGGCGCAGCACTTCATCACACGCCTGGGTCCACACGGGCGACTGACGTTGCCTGCAGAGCGTCTTCCGTGGAAACCGGGGACGCGTCTGTATTGGACTTGCAGGGTCAACCCGGTTGTAAAGGGCAAAGCAGTCATTGCTAGTCCTGACCCTCTGGGGAGTTTGGTCAGAGGCCGTTATTGCAGCTCAAGAGTGAAGGTAGTGGGCACTTACAGCTATCACGCAGTACACCAGCGCAGTAGCACGTTCGGGAAGAGGGCGTTGAGCAAGGAGGCTATGCGATTGGCAAGAAAGATCGCGATGCACCGGGCACGGGTACAGCGACTGATGCAGTGACCAAAGCCTCACGAAATGGAGCAACGAAACCCTATGTCTGACACGGAAGACCTGCAGATGAAAGCAGCCCAAAACTCTCCAGAAACCGACCCCGCATCCAGCCAAGATCCTCACACGCATCGAAAGGAGTCCGCCATGCATCCCTCCACGCCGGTGAAGCAGCTCAGCACCAAACCGATTGTCGTGTTTATGGTGATGGGGGTGTTGCTTGCCTTTGTAGCGGATCCCAAATGCCGCAGGTGGGTGGATCACCTTGGCAAAACCCCTCAAGCCATCCACATGGGGGTTGTGACCTGGACGCAGCCTGTTCAACGATTCGGCCCCACCGGGACCTTGATCACTTTGGGGGATCGCAAGCTCCAGGTGCTTGGAGTGGCTGATGTGTCACCTGGTGCTGCCATGGAATGGTGGCCGGGACGATGGGATGAAGACTTGTGTGTAGTCGGAACGCAGAAGTGTTGGGAGGTGTTTGCTGGGGATACCGGGAGACATTGATGGAAGCCACTCACGTGAATGAATCCGGTAACCGATGTGATGTCAAGTTTGAACCCGACACGAGCGGACTTGCACGCATCGAAACAATGAATATCGATGGGCTCTTTGGAGGTCAACCCACATGAAGATTCCCAGACTAGAGGCTATGCGCCGATCCCAGCGGGATTACCACCGCTCCCACCCTTGGAGGTTATCCAGTGGTGGATTTTTCATCCCCCACAGTTATTGCAACATGACACCGGACAGTCTCAGCGGTTGGGACGATGTGGGATTCATATTGAACGGGCGTCGGGTGATCGTGTGGTGGGAGCATCCCAGACACGTCTACTCAGAGGCCGTATGGGACACCGTTTGGAAAGAAGTTGGGAATGGCCCCGTGGACCATTGGTTAACCGAGGGTGGTACCCCCAACTACAAGCGGGTTGGTCGCTCTCGCAAGAAACTGGTGTCCACCACCCTGCGCGAGCCATCTCCAGAAAAAAGAGCGCACTACGATTTGCTGAGGGCGACTTATGAACGATTGAATCCCTTGGGAATTGACCACAGTGTTTCACCGCGCTGGAGGGTGAAACGTCTGTGGTGGGCCATGGGCATTGATATCGTGGCTCCGGTGGAGGTTCGAAACGAACAAGATCTGAAAGAACTTGCTGACCTGGCCAAGCGACTGTTCAAAGGGCAGACAACCTTGAAGCAGGAGTTCGGCGACTACCGGTACACCCGAGAAGACTGGATTCGGGAGAACAAGGCCCGCACTGCGATTTCTTGATACCTCGACCAGAAAGTCACCGAGAAGCAAACCCCCATGACATCCGAACTGATTCTGTTTTTGGATTTTGATGGGGTGCTGCATCCTGATCCACCGAGCAGCACCGAGCCCTTGTTTTGCAGAGCACTACTTCTGCAGGAGTGGCTTACGCAGAATCCACAGGTATCCGTGGTGATCTCTTCCACCTGGCGTTTGACACGTACGCTTGAAGAGCTAAGG
>Ga0228699_1001232_pt1 | contig 13832 bp, 17 predicted proteins | sample McNCre217_Aug_MG_FD_178016 | JGI IMG/M metagenome (GOLD analysis project Ga0228699, IMG submission 178016) | Freshwater microbial communities from McNutts Creek, Athens, Georgia, United States - 2-17_Aug_MG | ecosystem: Environmental > Aquatic > Freshwater > Creek | place: USA: Georgia...
GGTACGTACAGACGCGCAACCGCGACCACGAACTTGTACTCACAGAGGACAAGGGGCAGAACTTCCTTGAGTGGCCGCGATACGTCCTTGCGTCAGACTACGACGCTCTCGCTGCCGAGCGCGACGCCGCTCGTGCTGTGCTGGCTGACTATCAGAAGGCCAATCTCAACGCTGCTACCTGCGAATGCACAACCTGCGGCGCAACCGTTATCCGTGTTCCGGGCAAATTCGACGCTGCCATTGACGCGGCGCGGGGTGCGACATGAACGAACAGGACGAAATAGAGCACAAGATCAAATCGGTGGACGTTGTACTGTCTATCCTCCGCTCTGAATGCAGTGCTGCGGAATCATTGGACGAAAAGCTGAGTATTATGAAATGCCAGCGACACATCGAGAGCATTCGAGCAAGGCTGCGGCGCGAATTGTTTTCGGTTATGGATGGTGCGCGGGGTGCGACATGACCGACATCACGAAATGCCAGGGCGGAGACTCCCCTCTCTGCGCGACGTGTTGGAGAAAGCTGGCCCCAGAAAACGAACTCGGGCAGTCGTATTTCAGCAATGCCCCGCTCTATGACGGCGGGAAGTGCGAGGAATACTGGAAGGTGCCAGATGCCAACCCTTGACCTCTCTCAAGCGGCGGACCTGCTCAAGGTGTCCCCCGTCACATTGCGCAAGCGGGCAGCCGCTGGCACCGTGCCGGGCTATAAGCCTGGGAAAGCGTGGGTCTTTCTCGAAGAAGAACTGATGGGGTATCTGCGGAGCAAAAGGCCATGTCCCTCTATCGGCATCCGAAATCTCCGAACTGGTGGTGTCGCTTCCAGCTCGATGGACGGGAGTTCCGACTCTCAACTGGCACAGCGGATCGCCGCCAGGCGGAAGAATTTGAAACGCTCGCGCGCAACCGAGCCTACAAAGAAATCCGCCTCGGTCATCGCGCTCCCTATCCGTGGAAGGACGCCGGCAAGCGATGGTTGAGCGAGACGCGCAAACGCTCGAAGGACTTCGACGAGCGCATCATCGCGTGGCTCGACGAGCAGCTGGGCGACGCGACGCTCGACGATATCACTCGCGACGTGGTGGATGAACTGCGGAAGCTGAAGGCGGAAGAGACGGGGGAATCGACGGCGGATCGCTACATGGCGCTGCTGCGCGCGATCTTGAAGAAGGCCGTCGATGAATGGGGGAAGTTGGACGCGATGCCCAAGGTGCCGATGTACCGGCCAGAGGTGCCGGAACCGCGCTGGCTGACCGCTGCGGAGTTCGCCCGGCTCATCAAGGAACTGCCTCCGCACCTGAAAGCCGCCGCTTCGTTCGCGGTCCTCACGGGCCTGCGCATGCGCGCGATGCTGTCGTTGACGTGGGATCAGGTGGACTTGAAGGCTGGCCGCGCTTGGGTGGCGAGCGAGTCGATGAAGGGCAAGCGGTCGCACGGTATCCCGCTGTCGAAGGACGCCGTGGCCGTGCTGTCGAAGATTGAGCGCGTCGAGGGGTGCCCGTGGATCTTCAACTGGAGGGGAAAGCGGGTGTCGGACTGCAACGGCCACGCCTTCAAGGACGCCGTGACGGCGGCCAAGGTCGCCCCGCTGCGCTGGCACGACCTGCGGCACACCTGGGCGTCCTGGGCGGTCCAGTCCGGGGTGAGCCTGCACGAGCTGATGCTGCTCGGGGGCTGGCGGTCGCTGGTCATGGTGCAGCGGTACGCGCACCTCGCGCCGGATCACCTGTCGGCGGCTGCCGGGAAAGTCCGAATTACGGGTCCAGCGGCGAAAAACCGGCACACCGGAAAAGCAAAAGGCCGCCCGAAGGCGGCCTGATGCTTGTTTTCTTGGTGCCGGAGATAGGAATCGAACCTACGACCCCATCATTACGAATGCTACAACAGCCCCCAACAGCCACCCTGACCCCCATAAATCCGGCCTCAAGGGGTCAGCGACGGCACCGAATTGCCTTTCGCACCGGATGAAAACCGGCACACCGCTTTCGGCGGTCCCGGTAGGCCCAGTCGAGGAAGATGTCGGACAGCAACATGGGCGGCATTCTGACCTGCCCGACCCGGCCCGGCCATCCGCCTATCTGTCGGGTTCGTCCTGAATTGCACGCTCCCACCCCTGCAGGGCGCGCAGCTGCGCCGTCAGCGCGTCGCACCGGGCCGCTAGGGCGTCGAGGTCTGGCCCGATGTCACGGCCTCCCTGAGTGCCTTGGAGGCCCACCCCGGCGGTGGCGGGGGGATCATCAGCTCTGCTGGCGGCGTCGCCCGTGGGAGCCGCTGGGGCTGCACTGCACAGGCGCACAGGGCCAACGGCAGGGCGAGCGCGGAGAGTTTCCAGTTCATCGTGGTAGTTCCTGCCGGCCGTGGCCGCTTGTTCGATTTCGAGGGATCTGGCCGCCCTTTCGTCCTGCAGCTGCTGGCGCAGGCCCTCCAGCTGGCGGGCATCGTCCCGCCAGGACAGGACGACCCAGCCGATAGCCAGCACGAGGGCGACAGCGACGGCGGCGATGCCGGCGCGGATGTAGTCGAGGCTCATACCCCGCTGCCCTCGCCTGACTGGTCGGCGCGGCGCTGCTCTGCGGCCGCATAGGCGGTCGCAGGGGGCGTGCAGCTTCCGACCGCACTGTAGACCTCCATCCACGGCCAGAATCGCCGGATGACCCGGAGGCTGGCCCAGTAGGCGACGGGCTGGGTGACAGCCGCGACGACCTCGAGCGGCGTCGTGACGGAGCCGGACAGGACATGCGCGAAGCCGAAAGCCGCCAGTACGGCGACGGTGCGAACGGTCCAGTCGAAGGCGGCGCCGTCCTGAACCGCACGCGAAATGGGGTATTTCAGGAACTGGGCGATCGCACCCCCGCCGATCCACGCCAAAAGGATCGTGATTACCGGGCCCATGGCCTTGAGGGCGGCATCACCGGCGCCGGCCCACTTCAGGATGTCTTCAAGCACGGCATACCTCCTGCGTTCCTCGATAAGGTTGGATGGTCAGCACGTCGGCCTGCGTCGTGCGCAGGGCCTCGCGCAGCGCCAGCAGCGCGTCGGCGGACTGCAGCACCATGGGATAGCCGCCTATGACGGTATGGCGCAGGCCGACGGCGATGCAGCCGACGACATCCGTGACGCAGTTGCCGGCGTGAATCAGAATCGAATGCCGGCCCCAGTCCTGCCCCGGCGGCAGCTGGTCGCGGTAGACCCCGAGCAGCGGGCTCGACAGCCGGAAAACTTCTGTGAACCGCGTTCCGGTGAAATTCTCGACGGCGTAACTGCCGTCGGGGATACAGGACTGCTTCGGCACGCCGCCGATGCCTGCCGGGTTCGGGAGCCACGGCCGTTCGATGGTCGCGAGCTTCAAGCCATCGTGCTCGAGCCACCCGAGAGTGCAGTCCGGCCCGTAGTGCCACCGCGTCAGGATCATCGGCGCTGCTCGATGTGCTGCGCGATGCGGTTCAGCTGAGCGAGGATGTCGCTGTACTGCTGCTTGATGACCGCGATATCGACGTCCTGCCGAGCGTTCGCGTCGCGGAAGTTCGTGTGCATCTGCAGCTCCTGCGACTGACTCGCCTCGAGCATGTCCACGCGCTGACTCAACCGGCCGCCCCACCAGATCCACGCGCCGACCTGGAACAGCAGGCCGAGCACGGAAATCAGGACCGCTGCGCGCTCCCACGAAAGAAGCGTTTCCCTCGCCATGTCGCCCCCGCTGCTCGTGGGATGGTCTGTCTGCGTGGGTCGGTGTGATGCCATTTCCGGTCCTTCAGGGCTTTGGGTGGGTGAATCCGAGGATGCGCAGGGCCTCATGCGCCCGGCGCGCGTCGCCGCCGATCGCCTTTTCGCAGTGATCTGTCGCGACGAAATTCAGGCATCGGCCTAGGCCGCGCTTCACGCGCTCGAAAGCGCCGGGCCTGCTGTAGCGGAGCGCGAGGCCGCAGTAGCTGCTGATGGTGATCGCGGCATCGCGAAACAGCAGGGACGCCACGAAAACGTCGAGCGCGTAGAGGATCTTGAAGGCGTAGGTGTGCGGATTCATGGGTCACCACGCAACGGCTTCGACTTCGGCGATGGTGGTGGCCGCGTCGATCTGCGCCTTTAGGATGGCTGCTGCCCGGTGCGCCGCGAGAACATGATCCGCCAGCGCGTGACCCACGCTTACCATGTCCGGCCCCGACAGCTGGCGCACGGTGTTATCCGCAAGCGTCCATTCGATTTGAAACGGCTGTCCAGAGAGAAGCGCGAGGTTCGCCAGCTGGAAAGCGCCCTGCAGCCTCGCCTGCGACTTCGCATCGGCGTCGAACGTCGAGCCGTCCCATGTGAAGAAGGAGAACTCGCGCGCCCCCCGCATCTCGTTCACAGTCTCGCGGGCTCGGCTCTTCGACGCCGCCAGCAGGGCCGATTCCGTCGGCTCTTTGGGAACCGGCACGCACTGGCCATCAACCAGCGCCGTCGTCCAGTTGCGGATGTGCCCGGAAACCTCGATCCACTGCTGACCCTCATCCGCTGGCGGAAGCTGGTCCGGAGACACTGCCGACAATCCGCCAAGCTCCACGCCGTCAGGTCCACAGAGGATGAACATTCGCATGGGAGCCTACTTGCTGAATCCGAGGTAAACGTCGTACCCGCACGACTGGATGTCGAACCCAGACGAGGTGACGGCAGTGCCGCTGCCGTTGCGGATTGAAAGGCGGAAAATCACGTTGCTGCCGACCGGCAGGAATCCGACATTCACGGAAACGGAGGAGGCAGCGAAATAGGTCGTCGCACCGGCCACGTAGTTGAAGAACGCGCTGGCGCCGGAGTCGATCCAGTTGGTTCCGCCGTCCGTCGAATACTGCAGCTTGACGTAGGCGCTGCCGCTTCCGCCGGACGGCGTGGAATCGTTGCGACTGCGGATCGACACGTCGAACTTGACGTATTGAATGTACCGGCTGTTCGCGCCGGTCGATGCGGACGTGGCGCGTGTGAAGATCGTGTCTGTGCCGGCTGGTTCATTGATCAGCGATGACTGCGATGCGCTGATGATGGTGTTGAGCGCGCCGCTTACGATCGCAGCGAGATCCACGCCCTGGTCAGTAAGGAATTTATTAGCCGTGATCGTGTTGGCCTGGATCTTGACGGCTGTCACCGAGTCTGACGCAAGCAGGGCGACAGTGATCTGCCCCGCCCCGATGGAGTTCGTCAGGATCGAGTTCGCCTGAATGTCCGCGCCGTCAACTGCCTTGGTCCATGCCGCGCCATCGTACCTGTACAGCTTGTTGTCGGTCGTCAGGTATACAAGGCGTCCTTCGAAAAGGTTCGTGCTTGGTAATGCACTGACGATTTCATAGCCGACCTTCACGACGGAAATTGCGAACACCAGCGTCATGGTAACGCCGCCGTAGGTCGCGTTGATCCGAAGCTCGGCATTGTCTGCCGTCACGTTGGTGACGCTGTAGACGCCGGAGGCGTTTACCGTGCCGGTGCAGGCGGTCTGTGCAGCCACGGCGAATGTCGAGGAAGCGGTCACGTCTGCGCCGCCCGAGAACACCTTCACGCTACCAGTGGCCGCCGAGTAGGACTGAATGCTGCCGTTCGTGTAGCTGAACAGCGTCACGGAAGGAACGGTCAGGTATGCGGTCGGGGCGGATGCGCCAGACGCGCCGGCCCGCCCCTTCGACAGCGCGAACGTTGTCTGGATCGTGACCGAATTGTAGGTTGCGCTGAAAACGGCAGTCGCGTTGTCCGTGGACATCGCAGATACGGAGTAGACCCCAGTGCTGGCGTCAATCGTGGCCGTGCAGCCCGTGCTCGAGACAAGGGCGTATACCACGCCGCTACCGATCGTGACATCGACCCCGCTGCTGTAAGTCTTGTACGTGCCGGTGGCCGCAGCGTAGCTCGCGACCACGCCCGCGCTGTCGGCCGCCAGCGTGATCGCCGGAAGCGTCAGGTATCCATAGAAGATCGATCCGGCGCTGCCGCCAGATCCGGCCGACGAGGGATAAGTGTCGGACGCAGTGCCATCCGGCATGCGAACCAGAACCCAATAGTAACGGGTGACGTTGTCCGTCTTCGGCAGGGTGCACGTCGTGGTCGTACCTGACCAGACCTTCGTGGCCGACGAGAAGGGCGTGGAGGCGGTGTACTCCCAGACCTCGTACTGGGCGGAGTACGGCATGTTCGCCGGCGCCACCCATGTCAGGTAAATGGCATTAGTCGTGGGCGTTACCACCAGCCCAGACGGCGGGTCCGGGCGGAAAGACACCGGCGTCGGGTTGGAGATGTTCAGCGGGGTCGTGTAGTCGGTCAGAACCGGATCATTCCAATCCGCTGCATTTTCTTCACGCAGCACAAGCTCCACGAAGCCCGCAGGATTGAATTTCCACCCCTCACACCGCACAAGCTGCGAAGACCAGCCCAGTTCAGTGATGCTGCAGACTCCGGTTTCGCCTGGACGCACCTTGAACAGCGACATATCGCAGGAGACGCTAACCAGCATCCCGTTGCGGCTCTTGCGCGTGAGCAGGATCGCCATGCGCTGCGCTTCATGGACGTCTGTGCAGGCATCAAGTCTGACGTCCTTGAAGACGGTTTCGCCATCCGCAGACGCGAATGTCGCGCTCGCAGTCGCCGGGAACTCGCTGGCCTGCCAGTTGTTGCTCGGGTCGATGAACGACCCACGGATTCCGTTGTACCGGTCTTTGTATGGGTATGCGGTAGATACCTCGATGCCGTTTCCGATGACGTTGGCGTCGCCGATCGAGAACGTTGCGGATTCCCACGCACCAGCCTTGATGCGCCACTTCCCGCCAGAATACAGGCAGGAGCCAAGCATCGCGCCGACGAGAACTGAAATGTTGTCTTCGTACGCGGACGCAGCGTACAGCGCGACATTCGACGTGTACCGCTTCTGCGTGAGGCTTCCACCGAAACCATTCGGAACCGTTACCAATTCGTCGCAGATGTTTGCGGCAGTAATGACGAGCGCCCAATCAACCCGCGCGGAATCCTCGCCGACTCCCAGTGATCCATCGATGATATAGTCTGCGAGGCACAGCGCCGGGTTGTTGCTGAACGTCCATGTCGTAGGGTCCGCGACACGCTGAGAGCCAACCCCGCCATTGGTCGAGTCAAGGCGCGGGTCGTAGACCTTCTTGCCTTCGACCATCGCAGTGACGTCGGGCTTCCCGGCCTTGTAAACCGTCGCGTCTAACAGGAACCGAGTCGCGATGTAGGCAACGCCGCGCCCCATGTGACTCGTCGTCCATATCGCGAGTTCGTTGTCGAGGATGTAATCCGCCGTTTGGGTGGATGTGCCGAGGTAACGACGGATGTTTGCCTTCGAAGCAAAGGTTCCAGTCGAAACAAGGCCGTCCGAGAAAGACCCAGTAACTGCGCCGATGGACGCAGACGGGATCAGTTCCTGATTGAAATAGACATCGGTGATTGCGTTGACTTCATGGCCGGCAATGACCGAGACCTGGTGCAGGTTCCCATTGTCGATTCCAGACGTGACGGGGGGGATGGCGTTCATCCCAGCGGCCTTGATCTTGCCGTAGATGATTCTTCGCGGTTCGACCGTCCCGCTGTATTCGACCGATGCAGATGGCCGCTGGACTGTCGCACCACCGGCCCCGCCAGCAAGCTGCGCAGTGATGCCGGAAACGAAAGCGCCAAGGGCAAGCGCGTTTACGGTCGAAACGAATCCCGCCGTCAGCAGACCCGGGGCAACAACTGCGGCAAATGGAATCGCTAGCGTGATGGCCGCCGCGATAACCAATCCCTTGACGACCTTGCTCATACCGGCCAGACCTTGATTACTTCGGACATCGGAAGCTGGCGCAGGCCGTTCGGACCCATGCCGGCGATCACGCCACCGAGACAGACACCGATGGCAAAGTCCTCGCCACCGTCGATCAACACTGCATCGCCCCGCATCGGGCTGCCTTGCACAGCGGTCCCGAGGTAGTGCGACACGGCAGACTCGAGGGAGCCGTGCTCGGCAATAAACGCGAGCGCGGAGGCGTGATCGGAGTAGCGGGAAAGGATCTGCGCCTCTAGGTCCGAGTCCGTCATGGCGTCGATGACTCGGGCGACAAAGAGGCAGCAGTCGTTGACGCCCCACGCGAAATCACAGTCCTGATGCGCCATCGATGTCTCGAACATCAGCGCCGCCCAATCGTGACGCCTTACCATCGATAGCCACCATTCCAGTTCTGCCAGTTGCTGGTAGGCGACTGACTTCCGCCGCCGTCGTTTGCGACGCCCTCCGTCCCCCAAGTGCCCTTGAAGCCGGGGATTTTCCCGATGAGGTTGAAGAAGTTGTCACCCGGATGCGCGATCTGCTGGTCCGCGTCGGTGTATCGGGCGATCCGTGGCTCGCGGCGCAGTCGATGCTCACAATTGAGCTTTATGGAGCCAGTCTCAGGACCGAGGCTTACCGTCATCACGTCCATGCGCCCTTCCCAGAGGGTTTCGGGCGTGTCGATGAGCGCGTTTGTCTGCGCGTTAATCATCCCGAGATATATCGTGGCGGATCGGCCTTGATATGCCTCAGTCACGGCAGTTGCGACGAGCGCCGGATCTACGCCAGAGAGTGAGATGGTGACTGGCTTTGCGATCACTGAAATCGACTCTTCGGCAATCTCAATGCCGCCGAAGCTGCCGACCCCGAGATAGTCGAACCCGCCGAAATTGATCGTGCCGAGGCCGTCGTGGGCGCGGACGTGCCCCGAGATGAAATCGAGGTCGCAGGCGATGAAGAGGCGGATGGCGGAATTAGCCGCTTCCGACTGGTTCGCAGTTGATGCAAAGCGCGTCATGGGACTCCAGAAACAAGAAAGCCCGCACGAGGCGGGCTTCTGGGTCGTTTTGAAATTGGGTTAGGTCACGTCTTCCATGAAATCCACCGTGAACCCGGTGAACCTTCCGGGCACCGTCTCCCAAGACAGCTCATTGCCGGCAAGCATGAATTTCGCCGTCGGGCGCCAGATGGCGATCGGTGCGCCAGCCGCAGGCGAGCTTCTGAGCGCCGGCTCGAAGACGAGGTACCCGTTTCCGCTGCCGTTCGAATTGAGATCAGCGGTCACGCGCTTGATCTCCCAGGTGGACGTGTAGACGGCCACCATGTCCCCCGCGACCAGCAGGCCGGTCGTGCTGGCAGGCAGGCCAGATACCCACAGGCCGCTTCCCGTCTGGGACGCGCCATTGACGGTGGCGCAGCGAGAAACCGACGGCGTGTCGACGATCTGGAAATTGTCCGCCGACCGGCCTGAGGCGTAGTCGCGCACGGAGGCATAGGCCGACGCACCGGATGCGGTCGCCACGGTGTACCGATACCCGTTCGCGGTATAGGCGGGGGTGTTCGAAAGCTCGGCGCCGCCTGCAGTGGTCCCGAGCTGCAGTGCGTAGTTCATCGACCCATAGCCGGCCAGCAGGCCAGCACGGAAAAGGTACTTCGCGCCCGAAGTCGTCGAGACCTGCGAATAGGCGTACCGATCTGCCACCGTTCCGGAGCGCGAAAGCCTCAGCCGGCCAGAGTCCGCATAAAGCGACAGCTCCGCGGCGCTGCTTGACCAGCCAGAGGTGTTCGGGAACGAAGAATTCGACAACGCCTCGCCCGTCGGGAACGAACCCCGGATCGAGGTCGAGAAATCAGGGATCCAGATCCGGTGCGACCGGCCGTTCAATGCCGAAAGCACCCCCATGAGCCGATGGCGCTGCGAACCGGTGAGGTTCGAGACGGTGATCGAACAACCCACGCGCGTGCCAGGGCGTGAAACGGTCCGCGTCGCCCCCGTGAGCGGCGAGGTGAAGGCCCCGGACGCATCAATGACCCGCCACGTCTGCGACGAGGGAATGATGTCCTGCGGCCAGTAGAACTCGGACATCATATCCTCCTGAACGCGCCGCGCGACAGGTCATCGCGGATCGCGCCGCGCGCCAGTTCCACTGCGCGTCTGGTATTGGCCTCGAGGATTGCCGGCAGCGACTGGATCAGGTCGACCGTCGCGCCTCGCGCATCGATGTTGTAGACCGGCGAGATGGACACGCTTCCGCCAAGGCCACCATTCGGGATGATCGTCCCGGCCGATCGCGGGACGAAGAGTTCCGGCCCACGCTCGCCGACCAGCGATGCCTTGCCCACCGGCGGGGATCCACCATCGGCGAAGCCCAGCCCGCTGAAGAAGCCGCCGATGGCAGCACCGAGACCGTTCCCCTTGCCACTCTCGCCAGCACCGAAGATCGACTTGAGGATGCTGGCTGCAGCGACATCCGCGACCATCCGCTGGATGGTCTGCAGGAACCCGGTCAGCATGCCCTTGAGGCCGTTCTTGAAGGGATCAAAGAGGAAGTCCGCGAACGCCGACTGCATGTTGCGCGCGGCCTGTTCCGCGAAGAGCGAAATGCCCTCCTGGGCCTGCTTCTGGTGCTGATAGAAGGCGTCCCAGTCTGAATACATCGCCTGAAGGCCGGCCTGCGTGTTGGCCCTGCGGACGGCAAGGTTCGCATTGTCCAGCTCGATGGCGTTGCGGCTCAGATTCTCCTGGCCCTTGAAGTACTCGTCCCAGTCCTTGTACATCGCGGACAGGGACTGCTGGTTCTGACGCTTGCGGTGGGCGGAGGATGCGTTGGCGTACTCGACATCCGCCCTAAGTTGCGCATCGCGTATCCGCTGCTTTTCGTCCGCCGCCTTCTTGGCCGCTGCAGCGTCCTCGCCGTATCCAGGCGCCGCGCTACTTCCCGGCGCCATGGTCTTGGCGAACGCAGACGAGGCGGATGCGAACATCGACTTCTGCTGCTCAGCCTCGAGCCGCGCGATCTTGGCCCGCAGTGCAGATTTCGCCAGCTCGTCGTAGCCGTTCTGCAGGCTCTCAAGCTGTGCACGCGCGAGCGCCAGGTCGTCTTTGCTCGTTATCTTGTCCAGCACGAGCGTGATCGCCGGGGCGACGGTGGCGACCATCTGCGTCGATAGCGCCTCCCACGAGGCCTTCATGCGCTTGATCGCATCGTCGGCTTCCGCCAGTTTCGCGATCTGGTCGTTCGACAGGGCGATGCCGAGCCGCTGTGCTTCCTCGCGCGCCTTGCGGATTCCGTCAGCGCCCTGCGAGAACAGCGGCAGCAGGTCTGCGCCGGCCTTGCCGAAGAGAGCCACCGCAGCCCGGGCCTTGTCTGCCGGATCCGTCATCGCATTGATGCGGTCCGCCAGAAGCTCAAACTGCTGATCTGGGGAGAGTGCTTTCAGCTGGGCGACGGAAAGGCCCAGCGCAGCAAGGTCATTCGCAGCGGCCTGCGAACCGGAGCCCGCCTCGGACAGGTTCTTCTGCATGAACTTCAGGCCCGTGGACAGGCTCTGCAAGTCCACGTCGGCCATTTTGGCGACGTAGGCCAGCTCCGACATCGTCCTGCCGCTCACGCCGGCTTTGATAGCCGCCTTGTTGAGGTTGTCGCCAACCTCAATTGCGCTGGCAGCCAGCGCCGATATGCCCGCTCCTGCTCCAATCCCGGACAGCGCGCCGAAAACTGACGTAATCCGGCCCACAGCGCCTTCCGCGATGCGAACGGCCCGCCCCATGTCGGACTGCAGGCTAGCCGTGTTCGCGGCCAGTTCAATGACGAGTGATCCGAGACTAGGCACACATGCTCCTGAAGACGTTCTTTACCTGGTCGTCCACCGACACGCCCTTCCTAAAGTCCTCATCGGACAGCGAAAGGAATTCGGACCATTCGAGGAGTTCACGCGCAGACATCCGCCGCTCGAGGTCGGCGACCAACATCCCCAACTCTCGGGCGACCGTGAACAGCAGGCGCCGCCCGGGTTGGGCTATCAGTTTCCCCGGACGGCCTCACGCTCAGAGCCGGTCCAGCGGTTGAGGTCCTGCGCGGCAGAGACGATTTTGGTGATCGCCTGCGGGCTGAGGGCCATCATTCGGACGGCCTCTTCAACCGTAAGAAGCGGCCCGCCGTCGTCGTCGGCGACATAGGCCGCCAGCTGCTGGACCATGACCGCCTGCAGGTCATTCGACTCGTGGAGCTTGCGCAGGGCCTGCTCAAGCGCCAACTGCTCGCCGGCCGACAGCGTCCGAACCCTGACCGTGCCGACGCCGATGTCCACCTCGGCGAACTCGCGGGGGCAACCCGCGAGCAGTGCTTCTTTCGAAAGGCGCATCAGGCGAACCACGACGGTGCGCCAGTGATGCGCAGCGTGACCTTGCCCTTCACCGCGTCATCGGCGGTGGCCGACACAGTAAATGCCTTCACGTAGGCCAAGAACGCCATCACCTGACCCGCAGAGTCAGTGATCGTGAAGACCTTCGGCGCCCCGGACTCCTTCGCCGTGCGAAGAGCGGCCTGACCGGTGTCGGTGTTCTTGAGGAACACATCGAAGCTGACCGTGCCGAAGTCCTGTAGGCCGAGCAGATACTCCTTGCCGATGCTCGACAGGTTGGTGACGTCAAATTCGTTGGCCTGACCGTCGAAACCGTCGATGCCAGAGACTTCGGCAACGGCCGTCGAAGTGATCTTGTAGGAGTCGCCGCCAGAGGTATAGGCCGCATACACCGACGTGTCCGTCGTGTTCACGCCCTTGAGGTTGAACGTACCAGCCGCCACCGTGTCAGCGACGAAGGCGCGCTTGTTGACGCCCGTCATGCCGCCGACATTGTCGATGTAGATGATGTCGCCGTTCGCGTAGCCGTTCGAGGCAGCCGACACAACGCCCGGGTTTGCGTTCGTCAGACCGCTGATAACCTTCGTCGCTGCGCGGGCCGTCTCAATCCGCAATACGGTGCCCTGACTCTTGATAGCCATGTTTCGAACTCCTGAAATGAAAAAACCCGCGCAAGGCGGGTCGGGTAGAAGCCGTTAAGTCCTGGTCAGGACCAGACGGAGAAATCGAGCGTCAGTCGATACACGCCAGGGTCTGTCTCTGGGTCGTAGGCGTCGAACTCGCCCACACATGGATGCCCCGCGGTCTGCAATGCAGCCCGGCAGGTGGCGGACAGGGCCCTTGCTCCTGCGTAGGAATCCGCCCAGCAATCCACTTGCACGCGCGTCTGGTCGAGGCCGGTGTGCGGAATGCTGCCGAGCGAGTTGGTCGGCGTCGTCGAAGTCCGCTGCAGCGTGACGGCGGGCAGCGTGATGTTCTGCGACTTGATGAGGGGTGAAATTCGGGCAGACGTGCCAGTGCCTACAATGGCGGTCACGGAGGCATCGGCCTTCAGGACCGCGAGCACGGTTTCAATGCTCATGCGCCGAACACCTTTCGATTGATCCTGCGGCGCAGGCTTTTGCCGTACTTCGCGGACACTTTCTCGATCTCACTGACCATCGTGGCCTTGAAGACATCAATTGCCCTCATCTTTTGAGACTCGAAAGCGGGTCGCAGGAAGGGCTGCGCCAGGGTTGCCTTCACGGTTTTGCCGAAGAACCCGCGCTCCGGCGTACCCAACGAACCCTTCTTCGCCGTGGACGCGCCACGCCCGAACTCGATCCACTTCCAGTAGTAGGCATCCCGCTTCCCCTGGCGCTTCCCGGCGCGCACGGTGATGAGCCGAATGGCCTTCTGGCGGGTGCTTTCCCGTGCCTTCAGCGAGTAAATCGCCCGGCGAAGGATCCCGGTCTTGACCGGGGCGTTCTTGCGAGCCTCCGTCACAATCGGCTTCGCCGCCTGCGCGAGCGCGCCCTGCATGGCTTTGCCCTGGATATGCTCCGGCAGCTTTCGCTCGAGCAGATCCTTCAGCTCCGTCAGGCCCTCGACCCGGGCCTGAATCACGGGCGCACCGCCGTGGCCTGAATTTCAAGCCCGACGCGCCGGCCGATTTCGGCAATGCCGATGATGTTGTAGGTCACGCCCTCGCAGAC
>Ga0228699_1001240_pt1 | contig 13761 bp, 14 predicted proteins | sample McNCre217_Aug_MG_FD_178016 | JGI IMG/M metagenome (GOLD analysis project Ga0228699, IMG submission 178016) | Freshwater microbial communities from McNutts Creek, Athens, Georgia, United States - 2-17_Aug_MG | ecosystem: Environmental > Aquatic > Freshwater > Creek | place: USA: Georgia...
CTGCATCCCAATATCCAAATTGCCGCACAGCGGACATTGACGCGGCACGGCCGTGGTGAGCGAGCAATGGTGGCAGCGCAAACGCCGATCTTTTTTGTGGAAAACTTGATTCGCGCTGCAATGGGGGCAAGCGCTTTTCCAGTCGCACGACCCGCAGTGCAACACGGGCGCATAGCCACGGCGGTTCAAAAACAAAAGTGATTGCTCACCGCGTTCGGCTCGCTCAGTAATCGCGTTCATCAAAGCAGGCGCGAGACCACCCGCCACTAATTCGCTTTTTTGCTGCAACCGCATGTCGACTAAACGCACTTTGGGCATGGCTGCGGCGTTGATTCGGGATGGCATATCTAGCCGCTGATAGCGCGATGGCTTGTTGCCCACAGGATTGGCGTTGTGCCACGTCTCGATCGATGGCGTTGCTGAGCCCAAAATCACTTGAATACGCTCCTCGGCTCCACGACTTCCGCCTCTGTACACCGCCAAATCCCGCGCCGAATAGCGCGAGCCGTCTTGGCTCTTGTAGCTCGGGTCGTGCTCCTCGTCCACCACAATGAGGCGCAGATGCGGCATGGACGCCAGCACCGCCAAACGCGTGCCCAAAACCAAACGCGCTTGCCCCAGATGCGCCGCTAGCCAGCTCGCCGTGCGCTGGGCGGGTGTCATGCCGCTATGCATCAGCACAACGGTACCCACGCCAAAGCGCGCTTCGATGCGCCCCGCAAACCGCGCTTCCATTTGCGGGGTGAGATTGATCTCGGGCACCATCACTAAGGCCTGTGCTAAGTCGTCCGCCGCCAGCACCTGCTCGATGCGGCGCAAATACACCTCGGTCTTGCCACTGCCCGTTGCGCCAAAGAGTAACTTGGGACGCGGATCAGCACCGCCCAGCTGCATCAAAACCTGCTCTTGTTCATCGCTTGGCTGTAGGCCGTATGGGACGGGGCTTGCCAAGGGGGCTGGCTGGCAAGCCCCGTCCCGAACGCCCAGCGGCGATGCCGCGTTTAACGCATGGCGCGTCTTGTCGCGCTTCTTCATGAGCCGCGCAAACTGCGCCTCGTCCAAATCACGTAATTGCGGCGGCAGCGCCGCCATCGCCAGCTCGCCTGCAAAGCGCTGGTAATAGCCAGCGGCAAAGCGAATCAGATCCACCCAAGCCAAGCCCAGTGGCGGCAAGCCCAGCACAGCCGCGATGGGCTTGAGCGCACCCAGCTCCAGCTCACTCGCGCCCGCCTCAGCAGCCCAGACAACCCCCAGCAGCTCCCGAGCGCCCAGCGGCACACGCACCAAAGTACCCAGCGGCAGCTCAACATGATGGCGGTAACTCAGCACTTCGGGCAACCGACTGTGCGCAGGCGTGGGCAGCACGACGGACACGCTACGCATTACCCCCGAACTGCGTGGGGTATTTATATTTTTTTCGATCAATTTATCTGCCTCAGTCATTCATGAATCTTCATTCTTTGCGCTAAGTGCTTGATTTATTGTGCTGGAAAAATACCCCCAAAATTTGTGGATAACTTTGTGAGTTAGTGGCCTAGCAAGCCCGACAAGCCCCATATTTCAAGCCCTCCACTAGATTGCCTTGGAAACAAGCAAAAAACAAGATGTCATATAAATCAAATAGTTAGATAATTCTTCAGACAAGCACTGAGCGCTAACGCAGGGCTTGACAGCTTTTTTGAATGATCCGATTTTTTTGTGTATAAAAAAGCCTTTAACCATAAGGCTTGGCAAGGGCTGGCGCTAGGAAAGCCCGAGAAATCAAGCCTCATAGGGATTAGCAACGCCCAAACCATTCAAAATAAAGGCCTCTAGCGCCTCCATCCTCTGCGCGTCCCTGTGGCTATGCTCGTGGTCGTAGCCCATCGCGTGTAGCGTGCCATGCACGAGCAAATGCACGTAATGGGCGCGTAAACTCTTGCTTTGCTCTGCCGCCTCACGCTCTAGCACGGGGGCGCACAGCACAAGGTCTGCCAACAGCACGGGGGATAAGGCATAGTCAAACGTGAGCACATTGGTGGCATAGTCTTTGCCGCGATACTGCAAGTTCAGCGCTTGCCCTTCCGTGCTATCCACCACACGTACCGTCACTTGGGCGGCTTGCACGGCTTTTTGGGGTGAAGGCCCCTGCGTGGGGTGCGCTAAGGCGTGCTTGATCGCTCTGGCAACCGCATGGCGCGGAACCAGCGCACGGTGCCGTGCCCTCGTTTGAGGGTTTGCCCACTGGAGTGAGAGCTGGAGTTCGGGGTAAGCTTGAGCCATCATAAGAGTCCTTACTTTGAATTATCGCTATGAACCAACTCGACGCACTTAAACAGCACACCATCGTCGTTGCTGATACGGGAGACTTTCTGCAGTTAGCGCAATTCAAGCCTACCGACGCCACGACCAATCCATCACTGATTTTGAAAGCGGTACAAAAACCCGAGTACGCGCCGCTCATGGCAGAGGTTATCCACGCCCATCGCCATGAATCTTTGGATGAGCAAATGGATCGCCTCTTGGTGCGTTTTGGTTGCCACATCGTGGATCTGGTGCCAGGGCGTGTCTCCACCGAAGTCGATGCAAGGCTCAGCTTTGATACCGCCGCCACACTCATGCGTGCTCGCAGGGTGATCGGCCTGTACGCCAATGCGGGCGTGGCTTCCACGAGGGTGCTTATCAAAATTGCCGCCACGTGGGAAGGTATTCAAGCAGCCAAGCAATTGGAGCTTGAGGGCATCCACACCAACCTCACGTTGTTGTTTGCCAAGTGCCAAGCCATCGCTTGCGGCGACGCAGGCGTGAAACTGATTTCGCCCTTTGTCGGACGCATTTACGACTGGCATAAAAAGGCTTTAGGCGCAGCGTGGAATGAGCAAGAACGCAGCGGCGCCAACGACCCTGGCGTTCAATCCGTCACCGAGATTTACAACTACTACAAGCGCTTTGGCATTAAGACCGAAGTGATGGGTGCGAGCTTTAGAAACCTAGGGCAGATCACCGCGCTGGCAGGCTGCGACCTTCTCACCATCGCACCCGATTTGCTAGCCCGATTAGCCGCATCGGATAGTCCACTACCCAAGGCATTAGACTCAAAGACCGCATCCCAAATGGCTTTGGAGCGCATCCATTATGATGAATCCGCCTTTAGATTCGCACTCAACGCCGATGCTTGCGCTACAGAAAAATTAGCAGAAGGCATTCGCGCCTTTGCAGCTGACACCGCGCAATTGGAAACCTTGATGCGAGCAATTTAAGCGAACTATGACGATTCAATTAACCGACGCCTTTGCCGCTGACCCACAACGTTTTGAGCACTTCAGCCAAAGCATCGTCATTGGCGCGCACGCCATTTTTTGTGATTTATCGAAAAATTTAATCGACCGAAAAGTTGAGTTCACACTGATTGCGCGTGCCGCACGTGCTGGCTTAGAGGCCAAGCGGGACGCGATGTTCAGGGGGGACGCCATCAACAGCACCGAAGGCCGCGCCGCCTCGCACGTGCGTCTGCGTGACCTTGACTCGAGCGGTCGGTGCCGAGATACAGAGGTTCGCCCCGTGCTGGACGCCCTCCTCGCCTATGCCGATGCCGTGCGCGTCAATCCCGCGATCACGGACATCGTCAACATCGGCATCGGCGGCTCCGACCTAGGACCTGCGTTTGCCGTTCGTGCGCTCGATCAATTCGTCAATCACAACAAAAAATACCACTTCGTCTCTAACGTCGATGGCCACGAACTGAGCGCTGTGCTGCGTCAATGCAAGCCCGCCAACACGCTGTTCATCATCGCCTCCAAAACATTCACCACGGCAGAGACGATGCAAAACGCGGTCACCGCTCGGGCGTGGTTTCTCGCTCAAATCGAACAATTGGACAGCACCGCGAATCGCAAGGCCAGGCCCGATATCAGCCAACATTTTTGCGCCGTTACCACCAACGTAGCCGCCGCCAAAGCCTTTGGCATCGACACCACGTTTGGCTTTTGGGATTGGGTCGGCGGGCGTTATTCCATCTGGTCCGCGATAGGGCTGTCCCTTGCCATCGCCATAGGGGACGAGGCTTTCAGAGCATTTCTGGCAGGTGCGCACGCAATGGACGGGCACTTCCAAACTGCACCACTTGCGCAAAACTTACCCGTGCGATTGGGCTTATTGGATGTGTACTACCGCAACGATTTGAAGTTCACCAGCCGCTGCATCGCACCGTATTCGTCAGCGCTTGGCAGGCTTCCCGCGTACTTGCAGCAGCTGGAGATGGAGAGCAACGGCAAGTCGGTGGACGTGAGCGGCAAGCCGCTCGGAACGTCCACAAGTCCCGTGCAAACTTCACCCGTGATTTGGGGCGAAGCAGGCACCAACGGACAGCACGCCTTCTTCCAAATGCTGCACCAAGGCACGGATGTGATTCCCGTGGAATTCGTCGCCGTGAAAACGCCGACTTACGATGCAGGCACGCATCACCCAGTGGATGCTGCCTCGCAAGCCAATCACCATCAGGCTTTGCTGGCCAACGCTATCGCACAAGCACAGGCGCTGATGCAAGGCAAGCCAGGCGCAAGCGAACAATTGGTAGGACATAAAAACTTCCCGGGCAATCGTCCTAGCACGTTCATTTTGCTAGATGCACTCACGCCCGAAACACTAGGCGCACTCATCGCGCTCTACGAACACCGCGTGTTCACAAGCAGCGTACTGTGGGGCATCAATAGCTTCGATCAGTTTGGCGTGGAGCTGGGCAAGGTGCTGGCGGCAGATATTGAGTCCAGGCTAGCGAGTGGGGATACGAGGGGGCTTGATGCTTCGACGGCTGGATTATGCAGACGGTCCATCACTTAAATAGTTCGCCCAACCCTTGCCGCGCAAGTCGCAAGCAGGGCAAGCCGTTTTTTCGCCTGCTTGTTTGTTGATTTGGCAGCCATAGCCCCAGTCATGGCGATGCACGCGGTCACCCAGATAGCAAGTGTGCGTGTGCTCAACGATTAAGTCCACAAGCCTTGTCCCGCCTAGCCGCTCGGCCATGCGCCAGGTGTCGGCTTTATCAATCCACATGAGTGGCGTTTCGATTAAGAAGCGCTTGTCCATGCCCAAACTGAGCGCAATTTGCATCGCCTTCATGGTGTCGTCGCGGCAATCAGGGTAGCCAGAAAAATCGGTTTCACACACGCCCGTCACGATGACTTGCAGGCCGCGTCGATACGCCAGCGCCGCCGCAAAAGTGAGGAACAGCAAGTTGCGCCCTGGCACAAACGTATTGGGCAGCCCCGAGGCTTCCATCTCAAACGCCACATCGCGTGTGAGCGAGCAGTCGCTAATTTGACCGAGCAGCGCCATGTCGAACACATGATCCTCTCCTAGTTTTTTTGCCCACTCGGGAAACTGTTTTTTGATCTCGGCGAGCACGGTCAATCGGCAATCGAGCTCCACGCGGTGGCGCTGCCCGTAATCAAACGCGAGCGTTTCCACACGGTCGTATTTGGAGAGCGCTTCAGCCAAGCAGGTGGTGGAATCTTGTCCGCCAGAAAACAGAACCAGCGCCGCAGTATGTAGTTTGGGAGAGTGAAGTGTTTGCATGGGTACAATTTTCCACTATGACGGACTCACACAAACAACATACAAAAACACGCGTTGTCGTGGGTCTTTCGGGTGGTGTGGACTCCGCCGTGACGGCGTATTTGCTCAAAAAGCAAGGCTTTGAGGTCATTGGCATCTTCATGAAAAATTGGGAAGGCGACGATGACGACGCGTTTTGCTCCAGCAATATCGACTTCGTGGATGCCGCTGCCGTAGCCGATGTGCTGGGCATCGAAATTGAGCACGTCAACTTCGCAGCCGAGTACAAAGACCGCGTCTTTGCCGAATTTTTGCGCGAGTACAGCGCGGGGCGCACACCCAATCCTGATATTCTGTGTAATGCCGAAATCAAGTTCAAAGCCTTCCTCGATCACGCCATGCGGCTCGGGGCAGAAAAAATTGCCACGGGGCACTACGCACGTGTGCGCTTGAACGAGGTGACCAGCAAATACGAGCTGCTCAAAGGACTCGATAACACCAAAGACCAGAGCTATTTTTTGCACAGACTCAATCAAGCGCAGCTCAGCAAGACGTTATTCCCTGTGGGCGAGCTGCACAAGACGGAGGTGCGCCGCATCGCGGACGAGATTGGTTTGCCCAACGCGAAGAAGAAAGACTCGACAGGCATTTGCTTTATTGGCGAGCGGCCGTTCCGCGAGTTCTTAAATCGCTATATCGCGAACAAGCCAGGCAAGATCAAAGACGAGACGGGGCGCACGGTAGGCGAGCACGTGGGGCTATCCTTCTACACACTCGGACAGCGGCAAGGTCTCGGTATTGGCGGCGTGAAGGGCGCTCCCGAAGTCCCGTGGTTTGTGGCGCGCAAGGACATGGCGACCAACACGCTCATCGCCGTGCAAGGGCACGACCATCCGCTACTTCTGTCGCACAAACTTACGGCTTTAGATGTGAGCTGGGTGGCGGGTGATGCGCCGCAAGCAGGCAACTACACCGCCAAAACACGCTATCGGCAGGCGGATAATGCTTGCCGCTTTGTCACCACTGAGAGCCTTATCCAAAAAGGCTTTTCACTCGACTTTGAAGATCCGCAGTGGGCAGTCACGCCTGGACAATTTAGCGTTTTGTACGATGGTGAAGTATGCTTAGGCGGGGGAGTCATCTCATGAAAAAAACTGTTTTCTCAGCTCTTGCCGCACTCATCGTTATGGGCGGGGCGTATTGGATGAATGCTTCGAGTGCCAGCACAGCCCCGAACTCGCATTTCGTGTTAATCGATGCCAGTCGGATGCAAACCCATGACTTGAGAGGCAAAGTAGCCATGGTTCATTTTTGGGCCACGAGTTGCACCACCTGCGTTGCTGAAATGCCCAAAATAATCGCCACTTATAACGCCTATCACGCCAAAGGATTTGATGTGGTGGCTGTTGCCATGTCATACGACCCGCCCAGCTATGTGGTGAATTACGCGACAACTCGCCAGCTGCCGTTCAAAGTGGCGATCGACAACACGGGGGCGATTGCCAAAGATTGGGGCGAGGTGCAACTCACACCAACCACTTTCTTACTCAACCAGCAGGGGGAAATTGTCAAGCGCTACGTAGGCGAACCCGACTTTGCCGAGCTGCATGCGCTGATTCAAAAACTATACCAGTGAGCGGTCAAATAAGCCAATAATGGCATTGATCGTAATACCCGTTAACGCCACCACAATGGAGCAAGTCAGCATCACGCGCAGCCCTAACCGATGTGTATGCGAAGCGCTATCGCTGGTGCTGTTGGAGAACGCAGTCCCAGGCCACGCATGCAGCACGACGGATAAACCACACACGGCGCCTAGTAGGGCGGCGGTACTACCCGTGCGCAGCCATTTGATGGGCGGCGCGGCCAATAAAACGGCATCGAAGGTTGCGCGCACATCACCAATTGACAGCATCAGCGCAACACCCAGCCCAAGGACGATAGAAAACAAAATCATGACATAGCTGGCAACAACGCACACAGCAGACAGCGCCACAATCCAAGCGATACAAGGGTAGCCTGCGGGGGCGCTGTAAGCAAAGGGGAGCGTTGTGAAATAACCCGATTGATGCCGCTCGATGAGCTCTAGCGCCATGGCCGGTGCAACCAAAAGCGCCATGGTTTGAGCGCAAATCATGGGAGCGGCTGTTGCCACCCACGAGGGCCACATCCATCCTGTCAACGCTGCCGCTTGCTCGGGCAACAACGATGGAATCAAGACAAACATGAAAGCACCTGCAAGTGTGGCAACAACGATAAAAAATGGCATCAACTGGGTCAATTGCTGATCGCGAAAGCTACGCAGCAACTGGCGCATCTGGGGTAAGCGCCAATGGCTGCGGCACAGCCAAAGTTGCTCGATAGCCTGCCAACGTGTACTGAATTGGTTGGTACTCATGCGTTCTTGCCGTTATTTGCCACCCAGCTGCTTGAGCGCGTCTTTAGCGGCTTGACCACGTGCTCTATACGCCGCAGCCTGCTCTGGATGGCCCGCTTTGGCGTAAATACTGGCTAGCAAATCTAAATCAGCCACCACACGCAAAGCGCTGCCTTGCTCTTGATCAATACGCAGCGCTTGCTCGGCATCGCCCGCGGCACTCGTCCACTGATTCAGCGCCAAGCCAGATTCTGCAAGGCTTCGCAGGGCATTGGCTTTATCGCTTGTACTGCGCGACTGCGCCAAAGCGCTAGCGGCGGCGGCCTTCGCACCCGCCGCGTCTCCCGTTGCCAACGCCCAATTGGCACGCAGCGCCAGCAAGGCTGAGGCTGCATCGCACGTGCTGGCACACAAGCGCTCAGCGGCAGTCAGGGCGCTATGCGCAGCGGCGACATCATGCTGTTGCAAATAAAGCGCTGCAGCGCGGCCATTAGCCAGCAGCGCGGTCTCGGTGCTAATGCTGGTGCCTCGTTGCTGGGCAAGGCCGAGAACGCCATTGACACGTTCCAGCGCATCGCGCGCTCTTCCCTCATCGGCATCAATGCGCGCCAAACTCAGCTGAACGCTTGCAGCGGCATCCCCCATGGCGAGTGATTCATAAATCTGAGCCGCCGTTTGGAAATCTTTGACAGCACCCTCTCTATCGCCTTTGGCATAAGCACGGCTGGCGCGGCTCTCTAGTCGCTCCGCATGGGTCATTGCTAAGCTCTTCTCAGTCACCACTTTGGTTTGCGCACAGCCCACCATGAGGGTGGCAACAGTCAACAACCAAGCGCCCAACTGAAAGGCACTCATCGTTTCGCCTCAAACGCGTCCAGTGGCAGCGGCTTAATCGGCGGGTCGCTTGCCACAAAACCGGAGATTGGCCATGTTTTTTTGGCGCCATCGGTAATCTCAGCAACATCTTCGGTTGCAATGCGTGTCGAGCGCAGCGTGGGCGGCACCTCTTTGGTAATCGTGGTGTCGAGCGTTTTAACGATGTCTTTGATTTGCGCCATGATGACGGCACGATCTGCATCAACGTGACTCGCCATACCTTGCGCCGTTTGTCCAATTTGTTTGAGTTGCCCCGATAGAGCTTGCAAATTACCCAGCATGACATCGACAGAGCCGTGAATCGTCTCTCGCATATCCGCCGCTTCACCCGTTAACTTTTTGGTGTCGTCCAAAATGGGTTCAATCTTGCCAAGTGCAGAAGTCAGTTTTTCTACACCGCTTTTGACGATCAGCATGATGTCCTCGACATCGCCCCCTGTATGCAATGCAACCGACGCACGTGGCATCAACGTGCCCTTGGGTTTGGTGCCTGGCATGAACTCGATGTATTTAGCGCCAATCGGCGTGTCGCGGGACAGCTTGACTTGGGCGTCAGCACCGAGCAATGCCAATTTTTCGGTCGCCACCCGCATACTGACATTCACATCGAGATTGGATTCAAGCGTCACCTCATCGACTTCGCCAATTTTGAACCCTTTGAGCTTGACCAGCGTACCAACTTGCACGCCTTGGGCTCCGTTATCAAGTACAACAAATACGTGCTCTGTGGGAGTAAACCAACCTTGTCGCCATGCCGACAAACCCATTAAACCAATGGCGCAGATGACGGCAAGCGCCATCCACAAACGCCCCCAGCTTTGATGCGCCGTGGCAAATGGGGCGGTGTTGGGATGATCCAAGATAGCAAAGCGGCTGTTATTGAGTTTTAAAAGCCTCGTGACAAGCCTTGCAGCTAGCACCCGCACTACCAAACGCGGTCTTGATGGCATCTAAGCTGCCAGTTTTTGCCGCCGCTTGCAGCTTGACCAAGTCAGCCTGCGTTTTATCAGCGTGTTCTTTAAATTTGGCTGACTCTTTCCAAATCTCGGGCTTGGCGCCATTCTTCATGGTTGCGCCTTCGCCGCTAGGGCCAAACGCAGCCCAAGGTAATTTGGACATGGTGACGACGACGTCGATGTTTTCTTGTGCTACTTTTGCATCAAATGGCACTTTGCCCTGAACCATAGCGCCCACACGAACAAAATGCGTGGCCATCACAGAGAACACGCTTTGGCGGTACTTGGCAGCATCATCCGGCTTGGCAAACTGCGCGTGCGATGTCGCAGAAAATGTGACGGCAACAAGCGCTGCAAGAAGTAGTGAAAATTTCTTCATAATTAAAGTCCCCAAATAAAGTTGAAAAACTGCATCATAGCGACAATCACCCACGCACCAATCGCCTGATGACTCACTCGGTAAAATGTGCGCTTCTTTTCATCTTACTTTATTCTGAGGATTTTTATGGCACTCGTCTCCATGCGCCAATTGCTCGATCACGCTGCTGAGCACCAATACGGCATTCCCGCTTTTAACGTGAACAATCTTGAGCAAGTGCAGGCAGTGATGCAGGCGGCGGACGAAGTAGGCGCCCCCGTCATTTTGCAAGCCAGCGCAGGCGCTCGTAAATACGCGGGCGAGGCGTTCATCAAGCACCTCATTTCGGCTGCGGTGGAGATGTATCCACATATTCCACTCGTCATGCACCAAGACCACGGACAAAATCCTGCGGTGTGCCAAGGCGCGATTGACCTTGGCTTTAGCTCAGTGATGATGGATGGCTCGCTGGAAGCCGACGGCAAGACCATTGCCAGCTACGAGTACAACGTGGACGTGACGCGCAAGGTTGTTGATATGGCGCACAAACTTGGCGTAACGGTCGAGGGCGAGCTGGGTTGTTTGGGCAGCTTAGAGACCATGAAGGGCGACAAAGAAGACGGCCACGGTACGGACGCCACCATGACGCGCGAGCAGTTACTCACCGACCCCGAACAAGCCGCAGACTTCGTCGCTCGCACGCAGTTAGATGCACTCGCCATTGCGATTGGCACCAGCCACGGCGCGTACAAATTTACGCGCAAGCCCACAGGCGACATCCTCGCGATTGACCGCATCATGGCAATTAACAAACGCATCCCCAATACCCACCTCGTGATGCACGGATCAAGCAGCGTGCCGCAAGATTTGCTCGCCAAAATCCGAGAGTTTGGCGGCAATATGAAAGAGACCTACGGCGTGCCCGTGGAAGAAATTCAAAAGGCGATCAAATTTGGCGTGCGCAAAATCAATATCGATACCGATATTCGACTGGCAATGACAGCCGCCGTGCGCGAGTTTTTACATAAAAATCCTGAAAAATTTGACGCACGCGAATGGCTCAAACCCGCGCGAGCAGCGGCTCAGAGCATTTGTAAGCAGCGCTATATGGAGTTTGGCTGCGAAGGTCAAGGCGCAAAGATTAAAGCGGAGTCGCTCAGTGTGATTGCTGGCAAATACGCATCGGGTGCGATTTCGCAAGTGGTGAATTGACCTAAACTCGGAAGGGCATTTATGCTTAAGTTCGTAGCGGTAGCCATCGCAATATGCCTAGTCCAAAATGCTGCGGCTGTTGAAGAAGCCAATTCGATGGCAGCCAATTACGTACCAATTGAGAAAATAGAAATATCGAATCGGCTGTCGATATCGAAGTTATCTCAAGCAAACTTTTTAGAAAAACTGAAAGGCTGCACTTCTTCTTATATCCCTTCAATGGCTAGTCATGCAATCGAAACTTTTCGTGAATTATCACAAGGAAAGAATCGTATCCACTTTGGGAGAGCCTCAGAAGAGGCACCCACCGTTTTCGTGGTTAGTGGGGCTATCGGGACTTGCGTGAAGTTTAGTGAGAATCGCTTTCCGATTTGGGCTGCGGAAGTGTTTTATGAGTCGGCCTCACCTACTGGCGTACCAAGGCAAGTTACTGATGCTTGGTACTCGCTGCTCGCGAAAGATATTGCGCTTAAAGGACAAGCTAAAGCTGCATATATTTTTACTACTGGAAGAGCAGTTGTGGTGACTTATTCGGTAAGAAAAGATGCATGGATTGCACATGGTTTCTTATTCAAAAGTGAGTTTAAGAATATTGATTCGTGGGTCATCGAGGAGGGAATGCATCGGTTTGAGCACCCGTTACTTGACAGTGTAGTTACTAGGGGGGGTGGTAAATATATCCTTGACGGAATTGGTTTGTAATTTATTTTCTAGGCTTAAGTGGCGGGCAAATGTATCGCCAAATCACTATTCTTTTATATGCTGCAAAAATGCTCCCACACTTTCACACTTCTGCACTGACTTCACTGCCTCTGCACTCCCGCGGCAAAGTGCGTGACAACTACGCCGTTGGCACCAATCGCCTGCTGATGGTCGCGTCAGACCGCATCAGCGCGTTCGATGTCATCATGGGCGAGCCGATTCCTGGTAAGGGCAAGTTGCTCACGCAAATGGCACTCTTTTGGTTTGAGCAGCTCAAGGATATTTGTCCGAATCATTTGACTGGGGATGATCCGCTGTCAGCGGTGAGTGCATCTGAGCGCGAGTTTGTGGCGAATCGCTCCATGCTGGTGAAGCGTTTAAAACCGCTGCCCGTTGAAGCTGTGGTGCGTGGATATTTGGTTGGCTCTGGTTGGAGCGAATATCAGCAAAGCCAGACTGTCTGTGGCTTGCGGCTCGATGCGGGTTTGCGCAATGGTCAAAAATTGCCTGCACCTATTTTTACGCCAGCCGCTAAAGCCGCAGTAGGCGAGCACGACGAAAACATCAGTTTTGAAACCGTGATAGCCACCATTGGCGAGCCACTTGCCGTGCAAATGCGCGAGGTCTCAATCAAGCTCTACGAAGCCGCAAGTCGCATCGCAGCCACCAAAGGCATCAGCATTGCGGACACCAAGTTTGAGTTTGGACTGGACGAGAACGGTACGCTCACGCTAATGGACGAAGTGCTAACACCCGATAGTTCGCGCTTTTGGCCAGCGGCAGGTTACGACGCAGCTTTTGCAGCAGGCAAAAATCCACCAAGTTACGACAAACAATTCTTGCGCGATTGGCTGGAAAGCCAAGTGGCGCTTGGCTTGTGGGATAAGGTCGCTCCTGCGCCCGCATTACCTGTGGACGTGATTGCTGCGACTGCAGCCAAATACCAAGAGGCGCTAGACGTACTCACAAAATGAATCAAAAAATAGATATTGGCATTGTGATGGGCTCCAAAAGCGATTGGGTCACCATGCAGCACGCCGCCGCCATTTTGGAAGAGTTTGGTGTGGCGTTTGAGGCCAAGGTTGTGTCCGCGCACCGTATGCCCGACGCCATGTTCGCCTACGCTGCAAGCGCGGTGGGACGGGGCTTGCAAGCCATCATTGCTGGCGCGGGCGGTGCGGCACACCTTCCCGGCATGCTGGCTGCAAAAACGATCGTTCCCGTGCTAGGCGTGCCTGTGTCCTCCAAACATTTGAGTGGGCAAGACTCGCTCTACAGCATCGTGCAAATGCCCAAAGGCGTGCCTGTTGCCACGTTTGCGATTGGCGAAGCAGGTGCGGCGAATGCGGCTTTGTTTGCTGTGGCGATGCTGGCGCGCGGGGACAAGTTGCTGGCAAAAAAATTAACTGCTTTTAGAGCCAAGCAAACCAAGATAGCAACGGAGTCGGTGTGTGAATAATGCTGTGAGCAGAGCGCGCACTTTAGGGGTTCTTGGCAGCGGCCAATTGGGACGCATGTTTGTGCAGGCGGCGCAGGCGATGGGTTTTCGGGTGATCGTTTTAGATCCCGAAGCGCAAAAGAAAGATGCTTTAAGCCCTGCTGCACAAGTCAGCGACGGCTTGATGGCCGCGTCATTTACCGATGCGGCTGCTTTGCAAACTTTGGCAGAGCAATGCTTTGCCGTCACGACCGAATTTGAAAACGTGCCCGCGGATGCGCTTGCGTATTTGGCACAAGCCACACCAAGG
>Ga0228699_1001241_pt1 | contig 13760 bp, 10 predicted proteins | sample McNCre217_Aug_MG_FD_178016 | JGI IMG/M metagenome (GOLD analysis project Ga0228699, IMG submission 178016) | Freshwater microbial communities from McNutts Creek, Athens, Georgia, United States - 2-17_Aug_MG | ecosystem: Environmental > Aquatic > Freshwater > Creek | place: USA: Georgia...
TGGCGTTGAAATGCATCTTTCTGCTGCTGACGCGCTGCGCGTAGTTCGTTGACTCGTTGCTCCAAATCTGCGCGTATTGCGTTGTAATGTGTGTTGTATTGGCCAAAAGTAATCTCGCCTCTGTAAAGGCGAGCCCTGCTAGCTTGATTTTCACGTATAGCGCGCATTATGACGGCCTCATCCTCTGGCGGTAAATATTGACGCCTCCACGATGAACCTAAATCAATGCACGCGCTGTTACGAGTATCGTAAGCGAGTAGCGCTGCCTGCTGTTCTGGATTTGGGCGAGTGTTATCCGAAAGCATTGGTAATGTTGCTTGCGTACCGGTTCCTATTTTACCGATGATGGGCTGGACGTCTTGTGCAGTAATTGCGTTTGCCACACATGCGATTGAAGGATTGAGCGGACGTGGTGGTGCGGATGCACAAGAGACTAAACCGCCGAGTATGAGTAAGCTTGTAATTTTCAATAAAAAGCTAAGCATAAATTTCCTTCAAATGATGTCGTTAAGGTCAGTATAGGGGCAACTAATCTCACCCCAACCCCCGCATCAAATTAATAGCCTCTTCCATTCTCTAAGTCGTCAATTGTGAGGCCTTCAATTGACTACAGCATAAGGACTTTAACCCGTCGAATTCCGCGGAATTAAGGGTTCCCAATCGCTAAATAATTTGCGCGACTCACTACCTTCCTGCCTGTTTTTTTCTCAAGCGCCTTGCGCGCATCACCTGCAATCACGCCACCTTCTTTTGCAGAGACTTTGTTTTCGTTAAAGCCTTGTGCATCGCTGCGCCGTGCAATCTCGGTTGTGCTGGCTTCGCCCAGCATTGTGAAGATCAGCTCTAGGTCTGTCATGTGGTCGCGTAGATTGTTGCCAGTCTTCACGGTGTCTAAACCCTTGAGTTGGCTATGCACGGCAGGCGTTACGCCAAATGTGGCTTTGGCAATTTCTGCTGTCAAGATTGAGTACTCGCGTCCTTCTGCTACACCACGTGCTTTCCATTCGTCCGTAAGTTCGCCCCTTACAGAGATTGAGCGCAAACGCTTTTCAATCCATGCTTGCGGATAACCTTTGGCTTGGTACAGCTCGCGTGCGCGGGCGCTTGCAAGTTCTGGATTTTCAATCTCCTTCACGCGCTCGTAACCGACTTGCGCTAACCAGCGCTTAAAGGGTTCGGCTTTGGGTGATGGGATGGATTGGATGATGCGGAAGAGACCTTCAGTGTTGGCGCAATTGATTCGTTGTTTACCTCCCGAAGTTTGGATGGAAAGGGGGGTGGTAATTTGCCCCCACCCTTTAGCAAGTTCAGGATCGCGCCTTCGTAAATCTTTGACATAGCCATTAGGCTGGGCAGAGTCAGTTAAAACAGCAATCACATCAACAATGACAAACCACCACTCTTCGTTATGCCACGTGCGGCGGATGGTTGCTTCTTGAAATACGGCGATGTGATTTGCGGATTGCGCGGGTTTAGTCATGTGCATCTCCAAATTAATAGCTGTATATTTTATCAGTTATTAATGATCTTCACCCCAACCCCCGCACCAAATTAATAGCTTCTTCCACCCGCTCCACGCCGTGAATCGTGAGGCCTTCAAAATCTTTTTTGGTTGCTCCCTCTTTTCCGAGTTTTGGCATGTTTGCTTTAGGCGCGGGCTCGGGCGTGATGCCAGTCAGCAAACACGAGGTCGGGTCAGGCAGATAGTCGGCATGTGGCTGGCAATACAGCTCAATCGGCTCGCCAATTTCTTCATATCCGCGTCCGTGCGAATCCCCGCGAACTGCGCAGGTCGATCACGGCGTGTGTGGAGGCCGAAGGTTTCGTAGTCGTGCCATAAAAACGTGTGTGTGCTGGAGGTGTGCATCAATAAACCGCCTGATGGTCACCCACGTTAATGAGAGTGATCTCTTTATCAGTGATGACGAGCTCCAGCGTGATGCGATAAGACAAATTGATCGATACAGAATGCAGACCTTCAAGTGCGCCGCCCAGCGCATGCAAGCGCAGTGAGGGGTGATGCGGGTTTATTTGCAAAAACTCTAGCGTTTTAAGATAGCGCTCTACAAGCCCCGGGTGCTTGCGTAGAAATTTTTTCGCACACTTTTTATAAGCATCCGTGATGATGATTGAGTACACGTCGGCTTCTCGCACTTATTGTTCAGAGGCAATTTCCGCCATGAGTTCGTCAACGTGCTCTTGCGCAGTTTGAATTTTGTATCGCCCAGCAGCAATATCGGCTCGACTCGCAGCTAAAGCCGCATCCAGCTCACACTCACGCAAATAGTGGTATTGCGCCATGTCCATCACCACAAAGCGATCTTTCGAGCGAACAGAAATAATCGCCTCGCTGTGATCGGCAAGTGCAGCTTCGATGGCGGAAACTCCGCGTGTTTTAAGATCGTTGGCGCTAAGGTGTGACATAGAGTGCCCTAAATAGGGTTGTTGATAGTATTTTATGCCAATCTCTCATTGAGAGCCCCTATGTCAGACCAGAGCAGTTCATTAGCATGGTGTACAGTTTGCACACTTTATCTTTGAATGTGTACTTCATTAATTTCTTATGCGACAAACACTCACTTCCCCACGCGGCATGGTCACCGCACCGCATCATTTGGCGACCTCTGCCGCCGCTTCCGTTCTTCGCGAAGGCGGCAATGCTATTGAAGCCATGGTCGCAGCCGCATCTACGATCGCGGTTGTCTATCCGCACATGAACTCCATTGGCGGCGATGGTTTTTGGATCATCTCTGAGCCGGGCCAAGCGCCCGTCGCGATTGATGCTTGCGGACGCGCCGCAGGACTTGCATCGATTGATTGGTATCGCGAGCAAGGCGTTACTGGCACAGTCATCCCTGGCCGTGGACCTTTAGCCGCCAACACCGTTGCGGGAGCGATTTCTGGCTGGCAGGAAGCGCTGGTTCATTCAACTCGTATGGGGGGCAAGCTGCCCGTTTCGCGTTTGCTTGCAGATGCGATTTATTACGCAAAAAATGGCGCACCCGTCACGCAAAGCCAAGTCAATTTCACGACCAAGTTTTTGCCAGAGCTGGGGCATCAACCTGGATTTGCGACGCAGTTCCTCAATGAAACGGTGATACCTAAAGTCAACACGCTGCGCACCTACTCGGCACTAGGCAATACGCTGCAAGCCTTATCCAGCAAAGGTTTAGAAGATTTCTACCGTGGTGATATTGCCGCATCCAACGCGGCGCAATTAGAGGCGCTTGGCTCGCCGCTGCGGCTTGCCGATTTCCATGCGCATCGTGCGCAAAGTGTCAAACCGCTGTCGGTCAAAGTAGCTGGTGCGACGCTTTACAACATGACACCGCCCACGCAAGGCCTTGCGTCGCTGATGATTTTGGCGATTTTCGACAAGCTACGCATTCGCCACAACATCCGCGAGGCTGAGGGCTTTGAGTACCTGCACGCGATTGTGGAGGCGACCAAGCAAGCGTTCAAAGTGCGCAATCGGCACATCGCTGATCCAGCGACGATGAGTGAGCGCGGCGTGACTCCTGAGCGGTTTTTGACAGATGCGTTTATTGACCAATGTGCAGATGCCGTTGATATGAAAAAGGCATTACCCTGGCCAGAAAAAACGATTCACGGTGACACCATTTGGATGGGCACGGCGGATAGCTCGGGCCGCATGGTCAGCTATATCCAAAGCGTGTACTGGGAGTTTGGCTCGGGTGTGGTGCTCACGGACACTGGCGTGGGTATGCAAAACCGTGGATCCAGTTTCTTGCTTGATGCAAGCTCGCACATCGCGCTCGCTCCAAACAAAAAACCATTCCATACCTTGAACCCCGCGATGGCCAGATTTGACGATGGCAGAACGATGGTCTACGGCAACATGGGAGGCGACGGTCAGCCGCAAAGTCAGTCAGCGGTGTTTAGCCGTTACGCCATGTTTGGGCAAACGCTGCAAGCGGCGGTGAGTGCGCCAAGGTGGTTGCTCGGTAAGACATGGGGGCAAGAATCGACGACGCTCAAATTTGAAAATCGCACCGATGAAAAAGCGTTGCAAGCCTTGCGGGATGCGGGTCACGACGTGGAGGTGTTAGAAGATTACAGCGACACCATGGGTCATGCGGGCGCGATTGTTCGGCAGCCAGATGGACTCTACTTAGGCGCTGCCGATCCGCGTAGTGACGGGGTGGTGGCTGGATACTAAGGAATATGGATATTAAGAAATAAGAAAGATTATTTCTCGTCTTTTTTTTCAGGTCGCATTGTCCACCAAACCATCCCAACCAGTATCAGTAAGGCGAGCAGAGATTCAAGCAAAATGAGCGCCATGTTGTTGTCCTTTGTCCGATTCATGATGGGTTGTGCTGCGCTGATTGTCTCGCATACGCACGCACACATTCAGGCGCAAGATCAAACTTCCGAACCATCCGCTGCGATTCATCCAAACAGTCGCTGGTTTGCGGTTCCCTGGGACGAGCTGCCAGGCGTGTTTGAGGACGATCCGCGTGAGGCGGTGGTTGCTTGGCTTGCCAGTTGCGCTCGCTCCCAGCCCGCATGGCGTAAAGAATGGGAGAAGGCGTGCAGTGAACTCTCCGTTTTAAAAAATACAGATGCCGAGGTGATTCGGATGTGGATGATGGGGCGTTTTCAGCCGTATCGTGTGGAGGCGTTGGCGGGTGGTGGTGCGAATGAGCGTGCAGGACCGACCACGGGATTACTCACAGGTTATTACGAGCCGATCTTGCCTGCAAGGCGAGAGGCGAGTGAAAAATTCCGCTATCCGCTTTATCGCTTGCCTGCAGACTTGGAGCGCGGCGATTCTGCGCGCACGTGGTTTACACGGCGAGAAATAGATACGGCGGGAAGCCCCGCGCAGCAAGCTTTGCAGGGCCGTGCGATTGCTTATTTGCAAAGTTCATTAGACGTTTTGGCATTGCACATTCAAGGCTCGGGGCAACTCGATTTGGAGCAAACGGATGACGCTGTGGGCGGCGCTCGTCAGCGCATTCGGCTTGCCTTTGCGGGTAGCAATAATCAGCCGTACAAAAGCGTAGGCGCATGGTTGCGAGATACGCATGGCGTGCGCGAGTTGTCGTGGCCCGCCATTAAGGGGTGGGCATTGGCGCATCCTGAACAAATGAATGCGTTGATGTGGAGTAATCCGCGCGTGATATTTTTTAAAGAGAGCGTCGTGAATCAAGGGGAAGCGCCCCTTGGCCCTAAAGGCGCTCAGGGCGTGCCTTTGACGGCGGGGCGCTCGATTGCCGTTGATCCTAAAAGTATCCCCTACGGTACGCCTGTGTGGTTGGTGTCTAGCGGCGCGAGCGTCCATCTTAAACGGCTTGTCGTGGCGCAAGATACGGGCGCAGCGATTACGGGGGCTGTGCGAGCCGACTACTATGCGGGCAGCGGCGATGAGGCGGGCGAGATGGCAGGGAAGCTCAAGCAGCCTTTGCAACTGTGGGTGCTCTGGCCCAAATAAGCGCCAAGCTATGACGAAGTTGGCAACCATTCATAATCGAAGCTTGTGTGACCATCTTTTCTTCCTGTGAAATCTGCCTCCCAACCAACAACAGCCTCTTTAGTCAATGATATGGATAACGACGATGCGCGTTATCTGGCAACCGCTGTTCGCCGACCATCGGCGATGACGCACATTTCGATTCGTGGGGCGCGGACGCACAACCTTAAAAACATTGACCTTGATATTCCGCGCAATCAGCTCGTGGTGATTACGGGACTGTCGGGTTCGGGCAAATCCTCGCTCGCGTTTGACACGCTCTATGCCGAGGGGCAGCGTCGTTATGTGGAGAGCTTGTCCACCTATGCGCGGCAGTTTTTGCAGTTGATGGACAAGCCCGATGTGGACGTGATTGAGGGGCTGTCGCCTGCGATTTCGATTGAGCAAAAAGCGACGTCGCACAACCCGCGCTCGACTGTGGGCACGGTGACGGAGATTCACGATTACATGCGCTTGCTGTTTGCTCGCGCTGGCACGCCGTATTGCCCTGACCATAACTTGCCCTTGCAAGCGCTATCGGTCAGCCAAATGGTTGACGCGATTTTGGCGTTTCCGCAAGAGACCAAACTGATGTTGCTTGCACCGATTGCGCGTGAGAAAAAAGGTGAATTTGTTGATACGTTTGCCGAGCTGCAAGCCAAAGGTTATGTGCGCTTTCGCTTGAATGGCGAGATCGTCATGCACGAGGATTTGCCGCAACTCAAGAAGACTGAGAAGCACGATATTGATGTGGTGATTGACCGCATCAAGGTTAAGCCCGAGATCAAGCAGCGCTTGGCCGAGAGCTTGGAAGCCGCACTGCGCTTGGCCGACGGGCGTGTGATTGCGCTGGAGATGGATACGCCCGCCAGCGGGCAAGCTGGCGGTACCACAAATGCTCGGGAGCACCTCTTCAACGCCAAGTTTGCTTGTCCGCATTGCAATTATTCGATTGCGGAACTAGAGCCGCGTTTGTTTTCGTTTAACTCGCCCGTGGGTGCTTGCGAGACTTGCGATGGGCTTGGGCAGATGGAATATTTTGATGAGTCGCGTGTGGTTGCCTTCCCAAGTATCAGTTTGGCGAGTGGCGCCATTAAGGGTTGGGACTCGCGCAATCACTACTACCACTCGATGCTGGAGTGCGTGGCGAAACACTACAAATTTGACCTTGGCAAAGCGTTTGAATCCCTGCCAGAGGAAGCGCAGCGTGTCGTTTTGTATGGCTCGGGAGAGGTTGAGATTAAGTTCAACTACACCTTAGAGTCGGGCAAATATGAAGGGCAAAAGCTCTCGAAGAAGCATCCGTTTGAAGGCATCATCCCGAACATGCAACGGCGCTATCACGAGACGGACTCGAACGTGGTGCGCGAAGACCTTGCCAAGTACCGCAGCCAGCAGCCTTGCACGACGTGCAGTGGCGCGAGATTGAAGCGCGAGGCGCGGAATGTATTTTTGGTGGATAGCGCGAGCACGGAAAAATCGAGCCTGCAGATGGCGAGTCTTCATGAGCTCAGCCACCTCACGCTGCGCGAAGCGCTGGCGTATTTTCAAAATCTCAAGCTCTCGGGCAGCAGAGCCGAAATTGCTGCCAAGGTGGTGCAAGAAATTGCAGCGCGGCTCAAGTTTTTAAACGACGTGGGACTCAACTATCTCAGTTTGTCACGTAGCGCGGAGACCTTATCGGGCGGGGAGTCCCAGCGCATCCGTCTCGCAAGCCAGATAGGCAGTGGCCTCACGGGGGTGATGTATGTGTTGGATGAGCCCAGCATTGGCTTGCATCAGCGCGACAACGACCGCTTGATTGGTACGCTGCGCCATTTGCGCGATATTGGCAATTCGGTGCTGGTGGTCGAGCACGACGAGGACATGATCCGCGCTGCCGATCACGTGATCGACATGGGTGTGGGCGCGGGTGTGCACGGCGGGCGTGTGGTGGCCGAGGGCACGTGCGCGGATGTGTTGGCAGTGAAAGAATCGCTGACAGGGCAGTACATGAGTGGTGCGCGGCAAATCAAAATTCCTAAGCGGCACAAGTTCGATAAGTCGAGGGTGCTCACCATCAACAACGCCACAGGCAATAACCTAAAAGGCGTGACCGTGGATGTGCCGATTGGACTTTTCACCTGCGTGACGGGTGTATCGGGTTCGGGTAAATCGACACTGGTGAACGACACGCTGTATAAAGCCGCCGCGCACAGCATCCACCGCGCACACGACGAACACGCGCCTTGCGAGGGCATCGACGGGCTGGACGAATTCGACAAAGTGATTAACGTCGATCAATCTCCGATTGGTCGCACGCCGCGCAGCAACCCCGCCACATATACAGGACTCTTTACCCCGATCCGCGAGCTGATGGTGGAAATGCCGATGGCGAAAGAGCGCGGCTACACCAGCGGTCGCTTTAGCTTTAACGTGGCAGCTGGCAGTGGCGGTGGGCGCTGCGAAGCCTGCCAAGGCGACGGTGTGAAGCGCGTCGAGATGCACTTTTTGCCCGATGTGTATGTGCCTTGCGATGTGTGTCATGGCAAACGCTACAACAGGGAGACGCTAGAGGTGCAGTTCAAAGGCAAAAACATTGCCGAAATTTTGGATTTGACGGTGGAAGCCGCGTTCGACTTCTTCAAAGCGCAGCCGACACTGGCACGCAAGCTGCAAACCTTGCTGGACGTGGGACTTAGCTACATCAAGCTGGGTCAATCCGCGACCACGCTATCAGGCGGCGAAGCGCAGCGGGTCAAGCTCTCGTTGGAACTCTCGAAGCGCGATACGGGGCGCACGCTTTATATCTTGGACGAACCCACCACGGGCTTGCACTTTGCGGATATTGATTTGCTACTCAAGGTGCTGCACCAATTGCGCGATGCAGGTAATACGCTGGTTGTGATTGAGCACAATTTGGACGTGATTAAAACCGCCGATTGGGTGATTGATATGGGCTTAGAGGGCGGCGCAGGCGGCGGCACGGTGCTGGGCGTGGGGACGCCTGAAGATATTGCTGCGCTTGAAACGAGCTTTACAGGTAAATATTTGAAGCGGATATTGCAGCTAAAAAATTAACCGCTTTGTTGTAGGGCTGCTGGTTAAAGGCTTAGCGAGGCACGTGTCTGCAAAGCCACATCCCGAGCGGCCTGCGCGAAGTCTTCGTTGCGAGACGCGTAAAGAATGGCTCTGGACGAATTCACCACAATGAGGCCGTGTTGGGTAAGTCCTGCGCTCACCGTGGCTGCGGCGTCTCCGCCTTGCGCACCGACGCCAGGGATAAGTAATGGCAGTGTGGGTGCAATGTCCCGCACACGGGCAATCTCTTGCGGATATGTAGCGCCAACCACCAGTCCGAGCTGCCCGTTGGTATTCCAAGGCCCTTGTGCAAGGCGAGCCACGTGTTCATACAAAAGTGGCTGACCTTCAACGCTGGCAAGGCGCTGATTTTGCAAATCATCACCACCCGCGTTGGATGTACGGCACAGCAAAAAAGCGCCCTTGCCATGACGGCGCAAATACGGCTCTACCGAATCAAACCCCATAAAGGGTGAAAGCGTCACCGCATCTGCGCCAAAGCGCTCGAAGGCTTCAATCGCGTATTGTTCAGCGGTGGAGCCAATGTCGCCGCGCTTGGCATCCAAAATGATAGGGACGTTAGGCGCCACGCGCTTCATATGCGCGACGAGGCGTTCTAGCTGTGCCTCGGCACGGTGCGCGGCAAAGTAGGCGATTTGCGGCTTAAAAGCAATCACGGTGTCGGCAGTGGCATCCACAATGGCTGCGCAAAAGTCAAAAATCTTGTCAGCACGGCCCTTCAGATGTTCAGGAAATTTGGCTGGATCGGGATCCAGACCCACACACAGCAAGGAGTTGTTTTGAGTACGCGCGGTGAACAGTTGTGAGATGAAGTCAGTCATGGGTGCATTTTAGGGACTAAGCTCCCTTTAACGCCCGCCGATACTGCACAGCCTCAGCAAGATGCGCCACGCCGACCGTGTTGGCGCAGGCTAGGTCGGCAATGGTGCGGGCGATTTTCATCACGCGATGCGTGCTGCGCCCTGACCAGCCTAGGCGTGTGGCGGTTGTGCTCAAGAACTTCACCGCCCCCCCATCCAGTTGGCATTGGAGATCTATTTCTGCGCTTGTCAGACCTTGGTTGCTTTTCCCTTGGCGGGTGATGGCGATGCTGCGTGCCGCATTCACACGTTCACGCACGGCTGATGACGATTCACCTGCTGGCGCGTTCACCAAATCGCTGCTGGGTACGGCACCCACTTCAATGTGCAGATCAATTCGGTCGAGCAAGGGGCCGCTGAGCTTGCCTTGATAGCGTGCGACCTGATCGGGTGTGCAGCGGCATGGCTTGACCACTGAGCCTAAATAGCCGCAAGGGCAGGGGTTCATGGCGGCGATCAATTGAAAGCGGGCGGGAAACTCAGCACGCTGGGTGGCTCGAACGATGGAGACTTTGCCAGATTCTAAGGGTTCGCGCAGCGCTTCTAGAGCGGAGCGTGGGAACTCGGGTAGTTCATCGAGAAAGAGGACACCATTGTGCGCAAGCGAGATTTCGCCTGGGCGCGGCGGCGCGCCACCGCCCACCAAAGCAGGGGCCGTTGCTGTGTGGTGCGGGTTGCGCGTGGGGCGCTGCCCCCATTGTTGCAAGACGTGGTTGGTATCGGTTGAGCCTGAAAAACCACCCAGCCCCAGCATGGCAGCGCAGTCGAGTGCTTCTTCGGTGTTCATGGGTGGTAGCAAACCTGCAAAGCGCTGGGCGAGCATGGACTTGCCCGAGCCAGGCGTGCCCACCATGAGAACGCTGTGACCGCCTGCTGCGGCAATTTCTAAGGCGCGTTTGGCGCCCAGTTGGCCGCGAACGTCGGCAAGATCAGGATACAGCGGTGCAGCTGCTCGTGGGGCGGCGCATACGTGTTGCCAGCCTTCATGGGGTGAGGACGTGTGCGGGGTCTTGTCGTACGAGAACTGCTGCACCACATCGAGTAAATGCAGCGCACCAAAAACGGTGATGCCGTCAACCAAGGCGGCTTCTTGTGCACTGGATAGGGGCAAGACTAGCTTGAGCGGACTCTCAAGCTTGCGCACGGCTAGGCTCATGGCCAGCGCGCCACGCACTGCACGTAAATCGCCTGCCAGTGAGAGCTCTCCCGCAAAAACGTGCCCCGCTAGCTGCTCGCCATCAATTTGACCGCTGGCGGCTAGGATGCCCAGCGCAATGGCTAAATCAAAACGCCCTGAATCCTTCGGTAAATCGGCGGGCGCGAGGTTCACCGTAATCCGTTTGTTATTGGGAAAATCAAGCCCCGAGTTTTGAATGGCACAGCGTACGCGCTCTCGAGCCTCTTTAACCTCAGTTTCAGCTAAGCCCACCAAGGTAAAGCTAGGCAAACCGTTGGTAAGATGCACCTCCACGGTCACGCAGGGGGATTCGAGTGCTAAGAGCGCTCTGCTTTGAACAACAGAATAATGGGACATGGATAGCTCCTTATAAAACTGTTTAAATATACAGCAATTTTATCAAAACAGCTAAATTTATTTCTGGCACGCGTCTTGCTTCTATCTATTTGTCATCAACTTTAATTTAAGGAATTACCATGTCATTTCAATTAACCACCTTAGTCGCCGCTGGATTGGCTGCTTTGCTAGCTACCGACTTTGTTGCCGCACAAACGGCAGCGCCAGTTGTGCCAGCTGCTGCCGCCAAAACCGCTGAACCTGATTACACGGTTTCATACAACTTAGGCGTTGTTTCAGATTACCGTTTCCGTGGGGTTTCTCAAACATCTATGGCACCAGCCGTGCAAGGAGGCGCTGATTTTGCACATAAAAGCGGTGTTTATCTGGGTGTTTGGGCTTCTAACGTTAAATGGGTGAAAGAGTTTAATGGCGCAACCCAAGGCAGTGCAGAGGTTGATGTGTATGCTGGCTTTAAGACCGAAGTGGCTAAGGATGTCGCGATTGATCTGGGGGCTATTGCTTACAAATACCCAGGCAACAACTCGGGTGCGGTGGGCACGTTGGCTCCTGATGCGTGGTCAAATGCCAATACCAATGAGTTTTATGGTGCGGTTACCTACCGATCGGTCACGGCTAAATACAACCGTAGCACAGGGGATTTCTTGGGCAATAAGGGTAGCAAAGGAAGTAATTATTTTGACCTAAGTGCCGCCATTGATTTGGGTGCAAGCATGACACTCACGCCACATATCGGTCGTCAAGTGGTGGCCAACACGGTGGCCGCTACCTACACGGACTATGCGCTGACGCTGGGCAAAGATATGGGTAACGGTTTTTCTTTGTCGGGCGCGATCACAGGGACAAGCGCATCTAAGCAAGATGGCTCGGGTTTTTATTACAACAACCCATCGGTTAATACGAAGTTCATTGCAAGTCCTGCAATCGTACTTGGCGCAAAATACAGCTTTTAATCGCATTGAAAAATAAGGAGCATTTATGAAACTGGTTACCGCCATCATCAAACCGTTCAAATTGGACGAAGTGCGCGAAGCACTCTCTGCCATGAACGTACAGGGTATTACTGTGACCGAAGTGAAAGGCTTTGGTCGCCAAAAAGGACACACAGAACTGTATCGCGGCGCTGAGTATGTTGTCGATTTCTTGCCCAAAGTAAAGCTGGAAGCAGCAGTAGATGACGCCATTGTTGAGCGTGTGATCGAGGCGATTGAAGGAGCGGCGCGCACAGGAAAAATCGGCGATGGCAAGATTTTTGTCTACAACCTCGAGCAAGTTGTTCGTATTCGTACAGGCGAAACGGGCGCACAAGCGCTGTAAGCCCTCCACTCAAAAGGAAATAATCATGAAAAAATTTCTCACCTCTTTGGCGGTGAGCGGGATGGCTGTTGCCCTCGCTCTTGTGATGCTCGGCGCCAATGCGCAGTCGTCTGCGCCTATAGCGCCTATAGCACCTGCTGCATCTGCTGCACCTATCGTCACCCCAGCGGCAGAGATTGCTGCGCCTGTAGCTGCAGCACCAGCCGCAGCTACACCAGTCCCTAACAAGGGCGACACTGCTTGGATGACCGTAGCAACATTGTTGGTTATTTTGATGGCGGTACCGGGGCTCGCTTTGTTTTATGGTGGCTTGGTTCGTAAGAAAAACATGCTGAGTATCTTGATGCAGGTGTTTGTGGTGTTTTCGCTGATCTTGGTGCTTTGGGCGCTGTATGGTTACTCGATTGCATTCACTGGTGGCAATCCCTTTATTGGCGGCCTTGACAAGCTGTTGATGAAGGGGATCACGCCAGACTCGGTGGCAGCAACCTTTAGCAAAGGCGTTGTGATTCCCGAGTTTATTTTTGCAGCCTTTCAAGCAACCTTTGCTGCTATCACGTGTGCCTTAATTGTTGGAGCATTTGCTGAGCGTGCTAAATTTTCTGCGGTGCTTGCTTTCGTGGTGCTGTGGTTCACTTTTAGCTACTTGCCAGTTGCGCACATGGTTTGGTATTGGGATGGTCCAGACGCGATTAAAGATGCTGCATCGCTTGATGCAGTGACTAAAGCAGCTGGCTGGTTGTTCGCCAAAGGTGCACTCGACTTTGCTGGCGGTACCGTGGTTCACATTAACGCGGGTATTGCAGGTTTAGTGGGTGCCTATGTCATTGGTAAGCGTATCGGCTACGGCAAAGAAGCCATGGCCCCTCATAGCCTGACATTGACCATGGTGGGCGCGTCCCTCTTGTGGGTGGGTTGGTTTGGCTTTAATGCTGGTTCAGCATTAGAGGCTAATGGCAGTGCAGCTTTGGCTTTCATCAATACGCTCTTTGCAACTGCGGCAGCTTGCTTGTCTTGGTGCGCAGCAGAAGCACTCTCTAAAGGTAAGGCCTCTATGCTTGGCGCGGCTTCTGGTGCAGTTGCTGGTTTGGTTGCGGTGACACCTGCGGCTGGTTTTGTGGGCGTTGGCGGTGCGTTAGCGATTGGTTTGCTGGCTGGAGTCGTTTGCCTTTGGGGCGTGACTGGTTTGAAGCGTCTCTTGGGCGCCGATGACTCATTAGACGTTTTTGGCGTACACGGTGTGGGCGGCATCTTGGGCGCATTGCTTACCGGTGTGTTCGCTGCGCCAGGTCTTGGTGGCACAGGTATCTACGATTACGTCACCAACAAAGTGGCTGCTGACTATTCGATCATAGATCAAGTCATCATCCAAGCAACGGCTGTGGGCACAACGGTTGTGTGGTCAGGCGTTGTGGCATTTATTGCTTATCAATTGGTTGATCTGGTGATCGGCTTGCGTGTGACGGAAGAAGAAGAGCGCGAAGGCCTCGAC
>Ga0228699_1001245_pt1 | contig 13738 bp, 14 predicted proteins | sample McNCre217_Aug_MG_FD_178016 | JGI IMG/M metagenome (GOLD analysis project Ga0228699, IMG submission 178016) | Freshwater microbial communities from McNutts Creek, Athens, Georgia, United States - 2-17_Aug_MG | ecosystem: Environmental > Aquatic > Freshwater > Creek | place: USA: Georgia...
GGGTCGCGGTAAATCTCGCGGGCAATGCTCTCGCCCAAACGGCGCTCCACACCCAAAGGCACCTCGGCACCGTCCCCCAAATTGGGCAAGCGCAAAGCCGTGGTTTGCGACTGCACGGGGGCGACCGACATCAACAATGCCGCACAGACAGAAGCAAGCACCCAGCGCTTGGCCAAGGTGGTGCGTGGGTGTGCAGAAATCTGGTTTTTCAATGGCATGAGAACGAATCTAAAGCTCGGCCCGTATGATGCGTGTCTCATGTTAACCCGCTGTCAATTTCCCCATGTCCACACTCACCCACTTTGACGCACAAGGCCAAGCCCATATGGTGGATGTGGCCGACAAGGCCCACACCCGTCGCGTGGGCGTGGCCACCGGACGCATCGTCATGCAACCCGCCACCTTGGCCTTGATTCAAAACGGCACCGCTAAAAAAGGCGATGTGCTGGGCATTGCCCGCATTGCCGGCATTCAAGCGGCCAAAAAAACCAGCGACTTGATTCCTCTGTGCCACCCCTTGGCGCTCACACGTGTGGCGGTGGAATTTGCCGTGGATGCGTCAACTCACAGCGTGCACTGCACAGCCACTGTAGAAACCGTGGGACAAACCGGCGTGGAGATGGAAGCACTCACCGCCGTGCAAGTGGCCTTGCTCACGATTTATGACATGTGCAAAGCCGTGGACCGAGGCATGACGATGACCGATGTGCGCTTGCTGGAAAAGCATGGTGGCAAGTCGGGGAGTTATGTGGCGGCTTAAGCACGCGACTTAGCGCGAGGTTTCTTGCTGCTCCAGCTGCCAAAGCTTCAAGTATTTGTAGTAGCTGGTTTCTGCGTTTGAAATCGATAGCGCCAAGCCATGTGCGCCATCTAAAAACCCCGCGCGAATCACATAGGTTCTGAAAAACGCCCACGCACCGTGGCCCAAAGCACCGGCCACCGATGAACGTTTGCCTCGCGCATAGGCCTGTTGGGCTGAAGCGCTGGAATAGGCATCGACCTTGGACAACACCTGCGAAAAGTTCAGATAGCTGTAATGCAGCAAATGATTTTTCAAAGGCACCACGCGTTGCGATGTGACCACGCGCTCATGAACCAAGTCATCTGAGAACTTAGCGGCATCACGCTTGAACAAGCGCAGCACATGGTCTGGCTGCCAACCGGCATGCCGAATAAAGCGACCGCAATACCAAGACAGACGCGGAATTTCAAACGCAGTGCTTTGAGGATGCGTTTGCAGGACTTGTTGAATTTCTGTCGCCAGTTCTGGCGTGACACGCTCATCGGCGTCAATCGACAACACCCAGTCGCAGGTGGCCAGGTTCAACGCGCGGTTTTTCTGTGGCCCAAAACCGGGCCAGTCTGCAGGTTGAGACACCTGGGCACCGTGTCGCACCGCGATGGCCACAGTGTCATCGGTGCTCTGGCTATCCACCACAATGATTTCAGTGACCAGTCCCCTCAACGATTGCAAACAATCGTCCAAGTTATGCGCCTCGTTACGCGTGATCACAATGGCGGAAAGGGTAGGAAGCGTTGGCGTCATAGGTGCCCCAGTTTAATGGGATGCGGCGTTTTGAACATCGGCCAAGCGGCGCTCTAAGGCCTCTGCCTCGGCATTCAATCCCAAAATTTTTGCACTCTCCATCAAACGTTTGACCACGCGCGCTTCGGGCGAATAGTGCATGAGTCGCTGGGCTTGGTGGTAAATGTCTGCCGCATTGTCTGCTGTCACGGTTTGCGTGGTGAGCTCGGCAAATTCGGCCTGGTTGCGAAATAGCCAAGTTTGTTTGGCATGAAGCAAGGGGTTGTCGCGATAAGCCAGATCGCGCTGCTCAGGGGGACGGTAAATTTGGCCTACACGTCTGAAGTCATTCGCAGCATACAAGCAGCCCAGGAAAAGCAAGCTGCACATCAGCAACACCCCGTTTTGCTGCCGCATTGAAGGTACTTGCCCTACTGGGTCCAGCCCCTGTTCTGGCACAACCCACAACACGCCCAGCGCCAAACCCAAGGTGATTTGAAAAGGCCCGTACCACAACGGGTACTCCAACAGGCTGTGAATACTCAGCACGCACAAAACGCCCCAAGCCATGGCACGTTCGGGGCGCAACTCGCGCCACGGTTGGCGGCGCAACACCCAACGCAACGCAGCGAACAGACACAGCAACGCAAAAGGAACGCCCAATTCCAATGCCAGGTGCAAGGGAAAGTCATGCGCGTTGTCCAGCATGTCGCAAAACCGCATGCTTGGGTAAGCCGTCATGAAATGCGCAAAATCCGTCTCGCCCCAACCCCAGCCCAGCCATGGATGCTGCGCAATGAGTGTGAGCACATTGCGCCACAACACACGCCGTCCCGCGCACACCCCGTAGTCTTGGGCTTGACCTGTGACCCGCAAAATCATGCTGGCGCCTTGTTGACCTGTCATCGCTTCAGCAAGCCACGGCATCAGCACAGACCACAGCACCACCAGGCAAGGCGCGATCAGCGCCATGCACAACAAGTTGCGCGCGCGCTGCCCGGTATGTCGGACCCAACCCCACGCCCACAGAGCCGCCAACGCACCGATCACACCCCACTGGACGGCACCTGTGCGCGAGAGTGAGCACGCCACACCGGCTGCCATGAGATGCATCAGCACCCAGCGCAGGATTTGCAGGCTGCGCCGAACACGGTGAGAGGCAAGATCCATCGCCTCCCAAGCCAGCAATGCCACCAGACCGATGCTGGTCAGCGATGCAAACTGGTTACGCTGGCGCAGATTGGCAAAGGCATCGCCTTTCATGGGTTGGTTCACCCAAGGGCTCAACTCACGAGCCAAATCCAAATACTGCAAGACACCCAACACGCTGCTCACAGCAGCGGCAAACACCCAGGCACCGACCACCCACATCAACAAACCATTGCTACGCAGGGCGGCACGACGTCCCAGCTCAATCATCAACCACACACAGACCAATGCAGCCAGCAAGCCCGCCGTCAAGGCGCGGTCGATCACTTCGGGCACCCACAGCACTGACGCGAGCAACCACACACACAACAAGCCACCCAACCACGTGCGCGGTTGAACGCGAGTAGGAACCACAGCAGGCAGGTCCACCACAAACAACAACGCGCACGATGCCAACATCCAACTCACCAGCAACGGAATCACCGAAGTGGAAGGACTGCTAGTGAACGGGTTGAGCCAAGGCGCACTCAGGCACAGCATGAGCAACATGTTGCGCCACCATGTCGAGGGGGTATTTGAAAAAGCCATGACCAGATTTTCCAACATGCCAAGGCTGGCGCCAAAACAACAAAGGCGCTGGAAAGCGCCTTATGTTGCGAAAAAAGTCACTCGGCTATTTGCATTCACTGGGCACGTACTTCGTGTCCAGCGCATCGTCACGCACCGCCACACCTGCAAATGTTTGCCCACCTTTCGCCAAACATTTCCATTGCACAACGCCATTGATCAATGTGTTCGTTGCGGTGGGCAACGGCAAAGCAGACACCGCATCCCCCTGCTTGGCATAAGGAACCAACAGCAAAGTGCCGCCACCTGCCGCCGCTGTGGTGGTGATGGTGATGACGCCCGTCGTGGGGGCAATGTCAATGCTGGTGACATTTTTGGTCGCACCGCCAAAGTTGTAGTCGGCCTTGTAGTTGTTGGTCGTCGTGGCGACACTGCCGCTACTTACCACGTCGAGCACCGTGTTCTTAGCAGCAGAAGCCAGCCCCAAGCCTTCGCTCACACGGGCACGCACGGTGTAGTCTTGGTAAGCGGGCAGGGCCACTGAAGCCAAGATGCCAATGATGGCCACCACGATCATGAGTTCGATCAAGGTGAAGCCCTGTTGACGCAAGCGTTGCATAGCGAGTTCCTGAGGTGTCGTTGTAAGTGAAATGGATTCTAAAGAGCACCTACGCAGCAACTGCCATGCGTGAGTTCAAAAAAAAGCGAGCGGTGAAATCACCGCTCGCTGAGATGAAACCTTGACGAATTAAGCGTCTGTTTCTTCGTGCTTGGCGTCGCGCATTTCGATGATCTTGCCCCAAGCAACCACCACCGCAGCACCCGCAGCAGCGGCCGCGTAGTGCAACCAAGGATTGGCTGCCACGGTGTCGCGCAACAAGACGTCGCTGACGATGGTCTCGCCACCGACCCAACCGATCAATGCAGCGCCCAACAAAATGATGACGGGGAAGCGTTCCATCAGCTTAATCATCATCGAGCTGCCAAACACCACCAAGGGAATGCTGATGGCCAAGCCAATGATCAACAGCGTTTGGTCGCCTTTGGCTGCAGCAGCCACGCCAATCACGTTGTCCAAACTCATGACCAAGTCGGCAATCAAAATGGTGCGGATGGCTGACATCAAGTTGGCATGTTCTTTGGCTTCTTCGTCGCTTTCTTCTTCATCGGCCAGCAATTGCGCACCGATCCAAAGCAGCAACAAACCGCCAATGATTTGCAAGCCTTCGAGCTCCAACAAACGGGCGGCAATGATGGTCAAGCCGATACGCAGCACCACCGCTGCGCCCGAACCAAACATGATGGCTTGCTTTTGTTGATGTGGCGGCAGACCGCGGGCAGCCAAAGCGATCACCACCGCGTTGTCGCCAGACAAAAGAATGTTGATCCAGATAATTTTGAGCAATCCAACCCAAAAATCCGGGTTTTGAAAGCCTTGAAAAATGTCCATAAATGCTCCGTAATATTTTTCGCGCGACCGCAAAGTGTAACGGGCCCGACAAAGCGGGCCCGTTGGTAATTCTGCTTAGCAGTGATTACTTGAGCTGAGCCTTGAGCAATTTGCCCAATTCAGAGGGGTTACGTGTGATGGTGAAACCACACTCTTCCATGATGGCCAGTTTGGCGTCCGCTGTGTCGGCACCACCGGAAATCAACGCACCGGCGTGGCCCATGCGCTTGCCGGGAGGGGCAGTCACACCGGCGATAAAGCCCACGATTGGCTTCTTCATATTGGCCTTGCACCACTGAGCGGCTTCGGCTTCGTCTGGACCACCGATTTCACCAATCATGATGACGGCGTCGGTGTCTGGATCATCGTTGAAAGCCTTCATCACATCGATGTGCTTCAAGCCGTTGATGGGGTCACCACCGATACCGACGGCGCTGGATTGGCCCAGGCCCACTTCGGTCAACATCGCCACGGCTTCATAGGTCAGGGTACCTGAACGGGACACCACGCCAATGCGGCCTTTGCGGTGGATGTGACCGGGCATGATGCCGATCTTGATTTCGTCAGGCGTGATCAAACCAGGGCAGTTGGGGCCCAACAGCAAGGTCTTCTTGCCGCCAGCCGCTTCCTTGGCTTTCATCTTGTTGCGCACTTCGAGCATGTCACGCACTGGAATGCCTTCGGTGATACAGATGGCCAGGTCCAGGTCGGCTTCCACAGCTTCCCAGATCGCAGCAGCAGCGCCTGCGGGTGGCACATAGATCACAGACACGGTGGCGCCAGTTTCTTTGGCAGCGTCTTTGACGGTCGAGAAAATTGGCACGCCGAAGATGGATTCGCCAGCCTTCTTGGGGTTCACACCGGCCACGAAACAGTTTTTACCGTTTGCGTATTCGATGCACTTTTCCGTGTGGAACTGACCGGTTTTGCCGGTGATACCTTGGGTGATGACCTTGGTGTTTTTATTGATGTAGATGGACATGTTGTTTCCCTTACTTCACGGCAGCAACAATCGACGTTGCAGCTTCGGCCATGGTGTCGGCAGAGATGATGGGCAGACCGGATTCGGCCAAGATTTTCTTGCCCAACTCGTCGTTGGTGCCCTTCATGCGCACCACCAGTGGCACGGACAAGTTCACAGCTTTACAAGCGGTGACCACGCCGTTGGCGATGGTGTCGCACTTCATGATGCCGCCGAAGATGTTGACCAAAATGCCTTTGACATGTGGGTTCTTCAACATGATCTTGAAGGCTTCGGTGACCTTCTCGGCTGTTGCGCCGCCGCCCACGTCCAAGAAGTTAGCGGGCTCACCGCCGAACAACTTGATGGTGTCCATGGTGGCCATGGCCAAGCCAGCGCCGTTGACCAAGCAACCGATGTTGCCGTCCAAAGAGATGTAGGCCAAGTCGAACTTAGAAGCTTCCACTTCGGCTGGATCTTCTTCGTCCAAATCGCGGTACGCCACGATTTCGGGGTGACGGAACAAGGCGTTGGCGTCGAAGTTGAACTTCGCGTCCAAGGCCATGATGTTGCCCTTGCTGTCGCAGTTCAGGGGGTTGATTTCCACCAACGAGGCGTCGGTTTCCATGTAGCACTTGTAGAGCTTTTGCAGCACGTCGGCTGCTTGCTCGGCGGAACCGCCAGTCAAGCCCACGGCGTTGGCGATCTTCAGCGCTTGGGCATGGCCCAAACCGGTCAATGGATCGACAAAATCGGTGATGATTTTCTCGGGCGTGCTGTGCGCCACTTCTTCAATGTCCATGCCGCCTTCGCTCGACGCGATCACCGCCACTTTTTGTGTGGCGCGGTCGGTCACGATGGACACGTAATATTCTTTATGGATGTCAGCGCCGTCTTCGATGTACAGACGACGAACTTTTTGGCCCTCAGGACCGGTTTGGTGCGTCTTGAGCTGCATGCCCAAGATATCGCCCGCCAAACGCTTGACGTCGTCGATCGACTTCGCCACTTTCACGCCGCCGCCTTTACCGCGGCCACCCGCGTGAATTTGGGCCTTCACAACCCACACGGGGCCGCCCAATTTTTGCGCGGCTTCCACCGCTTCTTGCACCGTGAACGCGGGGATACCGCGTGGCACTGGCACACCAAATTGACGCAAGATTTCCTTGCCTTGGTACTCGTGAATCTTCATGAGATCTCTCTTAGGAATCGGTGGATTTGTGTTGCACTACACGCCCGCTGCCACGCACAGGTGGCGACGCGCAGAGCCCTAAGAACTGTATCATGCTGCATCGCGTCAAACTTTTAACAGGCTTACAGCGCCTGCGTTTGGCTTGTGCCCCTTTCAACCCCCAAGAACTGCCATGGCCAAGGTCTTTATTGATGGTGAAGCCGGTACCACCGGCCTGCAAATTCGCGAACGCTTGGCGCACATGCCCGCCATTGAAGTGGTGAGCATTGACCCCGCCAAACGCAAAGACCCGCAAGCCAAACGCGAACTCATGGCGGGCGTAGACCTGGTCATTTTGTGCCTGCACGACGACCACGCCCGTGAATCGGTGGCCATGATTGATGGTTTAAGTGACCAACAACCCAAAATCATCGACGCCTCCACCGCCCACCGGGTCTCGCCCGGCTGGGTCTATGGCTTTCCAGAACTGGCCGCAGGCCAGCGCGATGCCGTGGCCAAAGCCCAGCGCGTGGCCAACCCGGGTTGCTACGCCACGGGCGCCATCGCCTTGCTGCGGCCTTTGGTGGATGCAGGCTTGGTGCCGGCTGATTTTCCGATTGCCCTGCCTTCGGTCAGCGGCTACTCGGGCGGCGGACGCACCATGATTGAAGACTACGAAGCCGGCAAAGCCCCCTTGTTTGAAGCCTATGCCTTGGGGCTTGAGCACAAGCACATCCCAGAAATCATGGCCTACACCGGCTTGACCCGTCGCCCCTTGTTTGTGCCGTCGGTGGGTAACTTCCGCCAAGGCATGTTGGTGCAGTTGCCCATCCATTTGGACATGCTGCCCGGCAAACCCAAAGCAGCCGATTTGCATGATGCATTGGCCCAACACTACGGCCAAAGCCCAGACGGCTGGGTCAGCGTGCAGCCCGCCACCGACAACGGCAAGCTCGACGCCACGGCCCTGAATGACACCAACAAACTGGAAATTCGCGTCTTCGCGAATGAAACGCACCGTCACGCGGTGTTGATGGCCCGCCTGGACAACCTGGGCAAGGGCGCCAGCGGTGCGGCAGTGCAGAACTTGCAGCTGATGTTGGGCGTTTAAAAGTCTTCGGCCCCTGACACGACTTTGCGCACCACGTCTGGCGCAAAGCCGCGACTGACCAAGAAGCGCACTTGCTTGGCGCGTGCGGCTGGGTCGACTGGCGGCTCGCCAAACTTTTTTCGCCAGACCTCGCGGGCTCGCTCTAGCTCGGTGCTGCGCATGTCTTGCACTGCCTCGGCGATGGCCTCGACGGGCAATCCCTTGGCTTGCAATTCTTGACGCACCCGGGATGCACCGAGCTTGCGAGAGCGACTGTTCACCACCGACTCCACCACGCGTTGCGCGTTGATGAAGTCTTTGGCCTCTAAAAAATCCAACGCCTGGGCCAACTCGCCCGGCGTTTCTTCAAAGCGTTTGAGCTTGCGCTCCAGTTCTTGGCGCGAGTGCTCGCGCAAAGAGAGCAAACGCAGCGCGCGGCCTTTGAGTGAGGGTTGCAAGCCCGAGGCCTTTTTGGCCTGGGGCTTTTCCTCGTCGTGGCTTGGCGCGTCGTGTGTCACAGAACGGTTGCTGTCGTGAACCTTGAGCCTCAGACCACCACGCCATCGGCGTCAATGTCCACGTCTTTGGCTTCTTTGGCCGCTTTGCTGGCCTTGGGGGCTTTTTCTTCTTTGGCAGCAGGTACGTCTACACCGCCAGCCAACAAAGGAATGCCCAAGGATTCGCGCACTTTGTTTTCGATCTCGAACGCCAGCGCTTCGTTTTCACGCAAGAACTCGCGCGCGTTGTCGCGGCCTTGGCCAATTTTTTCCCCGTTGTAGGCATACCAAGCGCCAGACTTCTCAATGACTTTGGCGTTCACACCCATGTCGATGATTTCGCCTTGGCGGCTGATGCCTTCGCCAAACAAGATGTCGAACTCTGCCGTCTTGAAGGGCGGTGCCACTTTGTTTTTCACCACTTTGACCTTGGTCTCGTTGCCCACCGCTTCGTCACCACGCTTGATGGTGCCGGTGCGGCGAATGTCCAAACGCACCGAGGCGTAGAACTTGAGCGCGTTACCACCGGTGGTGGTTTCGGGCGAGCCAAACATCACGCCAATCTTCATGCGGATTTGGTTGATGAAGATCACCGTGCAGTTGGTCTTCTTGATGGAAGCCGTCAACTTGCGCAGCGCTTGGCTCATCAAGCGGGCTTGCAGGCCAGGCAATGAATCGCCCATATCGCCTTCGAGTTCGGCCTTGGGCGTCAACGCCGCCACCGAGTCCACCACCACCAAGTCCACTGCGCCGGAGCGGACCAAGCTGTCCACCACTTCGAGGGCTTGTTCGCCCGTGTCGGGCTGGCTGATCAGCAGGTCTTGCAAGTTCACGCCGAGTTTTTGGGCGTACTGTGAATCCAAAGCGTGCTCGGCGTCCACAAACGCGCAGGTGCCGCCTTGCTTTTGCATCTCAGCGATGACTTGCAAGGTGAGGGTGGTTTTGCCGGAGGACTCGGGGCCGTAAATTTCAATCACGCGGCCACGGGGCAGGCCGCCCACGCCCAAGGCAATGTCCAAACCCAAAGAACCGGTGGACACGACCTGGATGTCGTCGATCACCTCGCCTTCGCCCAAGCGCATGATGGTGCCCTTGCCGAATTGTTTTTCGATTTGTGCCAAGGCGGCTTGCAGGGCTTTGGCTTTTTCGCTGTCAGCGACGATGGGTTTGTTGTTCATGAGAATCTCCGTGAAATCAAGGACTTACCTGGAATTTCCAGCTACTGCGTTTATCAACAGCTGGATGCTTGACCAGTACTTTAACGCAAAGTCAAAACTTGTAAACACTTTTTTTGGTCAGTTTGCCTTACTATTAAGCCGTGGCTTCTTTACCCGATTTCTCCACCCCGCAAGATTGGCGGCAAGTCCACCTGGGCCGCTTGCTGGGCCACGCCATGCGCCGCTTCGATGCGCGTGTGTTGCACCTGATGGCCCACAACGTCGATGTGCCCTTGGCGCTGTCCAACCTGGCAGCGCGTGCCCAAGTGAGCGCGGCCCACATTCACATCACGCGCCACCTGAGTTTGCAAGGCTCGCGCCTGAGCGAGCTGGCCGAGAGCGCCGGCATGACCAAGCAAGCCATGGGCGACTTGGTCACCCAGTGCGAGGCCTGGGGCTTGGTGCAGCGCACCCCCGATCCACAAGACGCGCGCGCGCGACGCATTGTGTTCACCGAGACGGGCCTGGCTTGGCTGCGCGCGTTTGAGCAAGCCGTGGCACAAACCGAAGCGGAGTTCAAGCAAGAAGTTGGGGCTGATGTCGCCACCGTGGTGAGCCTAGGGTTAGAGGCCTATGCAGGCGCGTACTCGGACCTAGAATCAGGTGCATCACAGACCTAAAACGCCAACAACACAGGAGACACCCATGCGCATTCTGATTGCTGAAGATGACTTGGTTTTGGCGGATGGCTTGCTGCGCACGCTGCGCGCCTCAGGCGCTGCCGCCGATCACGTGGCCAGCGGCAGCGAGGCCGATGCGGCCTTGATGACCACCGATGAATTTGATCTGTTGATCCTCGATTTGGGCCTGCCCAAAATGCACGGCCTGGAAGTGCTCAAGCGCTTGCGTTCACGCGGCTCATCCATTCCCGTACTCATCCTCACCGCCGCCGATGGCGTGGAGGAACGCGTCAAAGGCCTGGACTATGGCGCCGACGACTACATGGCCAAACCCTTCAGCTTGCAAGAACTCGAAGCCCGCGTGCGTGCCCTGACACGCCGCGGCATGGGTGGCACCTCGTCGTCCATCAAACACGGCCCGCTGGTGTACGACCAAACCGGTCGCGTGGCCACCATCGACGGCAAGATGGTGGAGCTCTCCGCGCGCGAACTCGGCTTACTCGAAGTGCTGTTGCAACGCAGCGGTCGCTTGGTCAGCAAAGATCAATTGGTCGAACGCCTGTGCGAGTGGGGCGAAGAGGTGAGCAACAACGCCATTGAGGTCTACATCCACCGCTTGCGCAAGAAAATCGAGAAAGGCCCGATCCGCATCGCCACCGTGCGCGGCTTGGGTTATTGCCTCGAAAAAATTCCGGGCTAAACACACCCGCGCGTTTCCATGGTGAAGCTCTTTCAGCGCGAGCAACGCTCGCTGTTCGGCGAAATTCTCGACTGGATGCTCACCCCGCTACTGCTGCTGTGGCCCGTCAGCTTGGCCTTGACCTGGCTGGTGGCGCAAAACATTGCCGGCCGACCGTTTGATCGCGGCTTGGAATACAACGCACAAGCCTTGGCGCAGCTGGTCAAAAGCGATCAGCAGCGCATGTACTTCAACCTGCCCTTGCCCGCGCGCGAGATTTTGCGCGCCGACGAAGCCGATTTGATTTACTACCAAGTGCTGGGCAGCAAGGGCGAATTCATCAGCGGCGAGCGCGACTTTCCCCTGCCCCCCGACGAAGAAAAAAGCCTGCCCGGCGAAGTGCGCCTGCGCGATGACGAAATGCGCGGCGCCGATGTGCGGGTGGCTTACACCTGGGTGCGCGTGGACATGCCAGGCGCCAAACCGGTGCTGGTGCAGGTGGCTGAAACGCTGGAAAAGCGCTCGGTGTTGGCGACCGAAATTATCAAAGGCGTGATGCTGCCGCAGTTCGTCATCTTGCCGCTGGCGGTGCTGCTGGTCTGGCTGGCATTGGCGCGCGGCATTCAACCGCTGAACCAATTGGAAGAACGCATCCGTCTGCGCAAACCCGACGACTTGAGCCCGCTGGATGACCATGCCGTGCCACTCGAAGTGGCGCCCCTGGTGGCCTCGATCAACGACTTACTGACACGGCTCAAAGAATCCATCGCGACCCAAAAACGCTTTTTGGCTGATGCCGCGCACCAGCTCAAAACGCCCTTGGCTGGCTTGCGCATGCAGGCCGACTTGGCGCAACGCGCCGACTCCAGCGCCGACGAGTTGAAGCAGTCGCTCAAGCTCATTGGCCGCGCAAGCATTCGGGCCACGCACACGGTGAACCAGCTGCTGTCCTTGGCACGGGCGGAGAGCGGCAGCACCAACATTGCACGCGCGCCGTGCGACATGGTGGCCTTGGTCAGTGATGTGATTCAAGACTCGCTGCCACGCGCCATGGACAAGCACATCGACCTCGGCTACGAAGGCGTGGAGGCGGGAGGCGGAGGGTTGCGCATCAACGGCAACGCCACCTTGCTCAAAGAGATGGTGCGCAACTTGGTCGACAACGCGATCAACTACACCCCATCGAGCGCCGAACAGCCCGGCGTGGTCACCCTGCGTCTGCTGATGGACCGCTTGGGCAAAGTGGTGGTGTTGCAGGTGGAGGATTCGGGCCCCGGCATTCCCGAGTCAGAGCGCGACTTGGTGTTCCAGCCCTTCTACCGCGCCCTGGGCACCGAGGCCGATGGCTCAGGTCTGGGCTTGCCCATCGTGATGGAAATTGCGCACCTGCACGCCGCCACCGTGACACTGGAAGACGCCAACCCTGGCAAAGCCGCACCAGGTGCGCGCTTCACCGTGCGTTTCTCAAACGCCCAAACGTGATGCCAGACACCCGGCGTGAACCGTCGGGCGCAGCGCTGTCTACGCTCAAGCTGGCTTGAACAAATTCAGCTGCAAACGTTCGCGCTCAATCACACGTTGCACCGGCGGATGGGCCGCCACTTTTTGCACAAACGACCACAGCACCGGATAGTCTTCGGGGTTGATGCCCGCAATCGTGCCCCAGCGTGTGAGGGTCAAGGTATAGGCATCCAAGGGGCCAAAGTGCTCGCCGGCCAACCAGGCGTGGCCTTGCTGCTGGGCTTGGCTGACCAAGGCCTGCAACTCCGTTAACAACCCACGGTAGGTTTGCACCGCATGAGCTTTGATGTCGGCCTGCACCTCAGCCGAGTTGCTGTACTTGTTGGGCATGAACACGTGCGTGAAGGTGGGATGCACCGTGTTGTTCATCCACGCAAACGCTTCCAGCGCCTTGGCTCGGGCCATGCCCGACGCAGGCAAAAAGCCCATCTGGGGGAACTTGCCGTCTAAGTACGTGCAAATCGCCACGATTTGCGTCACCGCCTGGCCATCGTCCACCAGCACCGGCACTTGGCTGCGCGGGTTGATGGCTTTGTAGGCCGCGTCATACTGCTCGCCCTTGTGCAGCTTGACCATGGTCGGCTCATAGGCCGTGCCACTGGCTTCCAACAAACAATGCGGCACAAACGAGCATGCGCCGGGGGCAAAGTACAAGGTCAAACTCATGGCGTTTCCAATCGGGGGTTGAGGTTGCGCCAAATTGTAGGCATGCCCTTGGATGGGGCGAATCAACCCAAGGCGCAAGAGCTATTCCTAATCGCGCCGATTGAAACAACCAATGAACAAGCGGATCGATCGGGTTTAACATTCCTGCCAATGAGTTTGACTCATTCGATAGTTTTTCCCAACCTACCAAAGGAATTCACATGTCTCTGATCAACACCCAGGTTCAACCCTTCAAAACCCAAGCCTTCCACAACGGCAAATTCATCGAAGTCAGCGACGCCAGCCTCAAAGGCAAGTGGTCTGTTTTGATTTTCATGCCTGCTGCTTTCACCTTCAACTGCCCCACCGAAATCGAAGACGCGGCTGACAACTACGCTGCCTTCCAAAAAGCCGGCGCCGAGGTCTACATCGTGACCACCGACACCCACTTCTCACACAAGGTGTGGCATGAGACATCGCCTGCTGTGGGCAAAGCCAAGTTCCCCCTGGTCGGCGACCCCACACACCAACTGACACGCGCTTTTGGCGTGCACATTGAAGAAGAAGGCCTGGCCTTGCGCGGCACCTTCGTGATCAACCCAGACGGCGTGATCAAGACCATGGAAATCCACTCCAACGAAATCGC
>Ga0228699_1001247_pt1 | contig 13715 bp, 13 predicted proteins | sample McNCre217_Aug_MG_FD_178016 | JGI IMG/M metagenome (GOLD analysis project Ga0228699, IMG submission 178016) | Freshwater microbial communities from McNutts Creek, Athens, Georgia, United States - 2-17_Aug_MG | ecosystem: Environmental > Aquatic > Freshwater > Creek | place: USA: Georgia...
ACTTTCACTTGCAGAGCTAGCCATGACATGTGAAAGAAAAGGAATTGAATTTACAGCTGCTGAATGCGGTAGTGCCGCAGTACATTTGCGAGAAACATGGGAAACAGTGCACGCGCTCTGCTTACGAATGGGTTATATTGTCAAATGATAGATCAGCCTTTGCCAAATATACTAAGCTCAATTAAATTTATTTCCACCAAGCCAGTATTTTGAGTGCCGTATCGGCATAATCCTGTGCCGCGCGAGATTTGGCAGCATGAGCGTGAACAGGTTTACCCATCGCAAAAGCTTCAACCACACGAATATCGTTGCGAATACCGGGTAAAAGCCGCTCTGGCCCAAATTGATTGGCAATACGTTCTATGACCTCACGATGCTGCCCGATGCGCATATCCATCATGACAGGCAAAAAACCGAGCAGTTTTAACTCTTCATTCATGCCCCTACTTACGACACGAAACAACACTCTTGCAAGTTGACGTACGCCTTCACCTGCCAAAAAGTGAGGTACAAATGGGACCAACACGCGATCTGCTGCACATAAAGCGTTTATTAGGAGTGCGTCAAGTGAAGGTGGTGTGTCTAATACGATGACATCGTGGTCATTGTGTAAGCCTTCAGAGCGCAAGGCATTACACAACAAATCATCCCCAGGCATACCAGAGCCATGGTCAAATAGAGGATCCGCTGTAATTAAACTCAGTCCTGGCCAACAGGTATTTTGTAGAGCTGTTCGCAGAGTATTTTTTCCTAAGAAAAAACTGTGGACTGAGGGAGAACCATGTTCGATTTTGACTCCTAGTCCAAGAGCGCAATGGCTCTGTGTGTCCAGATCAATCAACAAGACACGTTGACCTTGTTTAGCTAGTTCTGCTGCGATATTAACCGCAGAAGATGTTTTTCCGGTGCCGCCTTTGCGGTTGGTAACAACAAGTACGCGTGCCATTTGTTCAGAATAACTCAATTTTGGGAGAAACATTCGCATAAGTATCGTTGTTATTTCCGATCACATTTTCGTGCGTTGTACGTTGGCTTTCCATTACATAAGATTGGCGTTGTTTTTCTAGTCTGTCTTTGATTGAAATACCCTGCCATTCAGTTTTTGGGTTGCTAATTGATTGGCTGATGTTTTGTAAGTGTAGGTTAAACTCATCAAGCGAGCCTCGTACATGTTCAATTCGTTGTCGCATGACATCATGAAACTGAATGTGTCCTAGGGCCTGTGTCATGAGGGTGACAAGTTGTTGATGACCCTTACCCATCGATCCAAAAATTTTCTTCATGTCATTTTTTTCAGAGGAATCTTTGAAGCGCTTTTGCATGTCATCAATGTCTTTTAGAACTCGTGCCATAGTCCCTGCTGCCGAGAACTGGGTTGCCCCTTTTTGAGCCGCTTCTAACTCTTTATCGACACCCTCAGTGGCACTGCCAATTTTCATGGAAATATCTACCGCGGCCGAAGCAGTAAGTGCTGAGAGTTTTCGGATTTCTGCAGCAACTACAGCAAAGCCTCGCCCTGCTTCACCAGCGCGAGCAGCTTCAATGGCAGCATTTATAGCCAGATAATTTGTTTGTCTTGCTACGTTTGAAATCACTTCGACTAATGGCGAAAGTGCTTTAACCTCCTGTAGTCGCTGAATTCGACTCAGATTTTCTTCGACAGCTTGTGCTTGTTTTGTAACAAACATTTGCAAAATAGCACCTAGCTGTTGGTCTAAGTGCATTTTCTCTTGGACCAATACCTGCAGTTGGGTTGCATTAAATTGTGATGCCTCAATGCGAGACTGTTCCTCAAGTGATATTTGATTCATACGATTAATCAATTCAATCACAGAGAGTACACCGTCTTCAGTGTCTTTGAGGGCTCCATTTAACTGCTGTTTGAGCAGTGTAATGTATGGCTCGGATTCATGAACTTCATTGGCAAGACGAGAAAGATGAGTGACTGACTTTGGAGTAATCGAGTGTTGATTACTAATTAACTTGAAATTTAGTATTCTCAGAACTAAAAAGATTATTAACAAGCTTGCTGTGGAGACCAAGAAGGTCAAAAGCCAAGCCTCATCTAACTTAAATTTGAATTCTGTTTGCTGCAAACTCCAGACGCTAAGCGTCAATATGGAAATTGTTATACAAGTAGAGATCAAGAGTACTGCTGAGAGGTTGTGAGATTCTTTGTGAATATGAGTTGACATCAATGCCTCTTCTCCTCATGAACCAGGCAAAACTTGCTTTATGACCTTGAGCAAATCGGGTCCTGAAATAGGTTTGATTAACCAGCCCGTCGCACCTAGTTTTTTTCCAATTTCTCTTTTGCTGGGGTCACCTTCGGTTGTGAGGGTCAAAATTGGCGTAAATCTTAAATGTGCTTGTGACTTAATCTGACGGATCAATTCAAGTCCATCCATATTAGGCATATTTATATCGGTAATGATTAAATCAGGTTTGAATCCCGATTTCAATTTATTAAGCGCCAGCATTCCATCAGATGCTGTTTCAATATTGAAGCCATTCAATTCGAGTCCAGTTTTTAAGCTCAGGGTCATGGTTACTGAGTCGTCAACAATCAAAATTGTCTTTGCCATTTTTTTGCTTTATTGATTTGTGATAATTAAAAATTAGTCGTTGGCCAATAGACCTGATTTCAAAAAATTCGACAGCGCTTCATCTTTAGGCCAGGCCGTGACTTTTACGCCAGCTGCCATCAGAACTTGTAGGTTTGCAGGATGAATGTGTTCACATTCGCTAAACACGGCTGTAAGCCCTGATTTACCTTGTAAATGGTTGATCAAACCCTCTGCTTCTTCGATATCAACGATGCCCGTGAAATAGATTTTTCTCTTTCGAAAGTCGATAGGCATTAGAGCATTTCCTTAATGTTGAGGATCATCAAGACAGAACCATCTCCCATCAATGCAGAGCCGGCATAGGCTTTGAGCATGCCCAGAACACCGCTCAACGGTTTTAAAATAATGTCCGTCGTTTGATGGAAGTCGTCGATCAACAAGCCGATCACATCTTCATTCTGCCGCACCAAAAGCAACGCAAATTCGTCATTGTCATTTGTCAGAGCAGGCGCCGACAAACCCAGCATGGCGTTCAGCGATTTAATTGGAACCACTCGTTCGCGTAAAACTGTGACCATGTCTTGCTTGATGTGGTGGATCGATGAGCGGGCAACGCGCACTGTCTCCACTACTGCGTCGATGGGTACTCCAAACATTTGGCCGTTAGACTCGATAGTCATCACATTGGTTACGGCCATAGACAAAGGTAGGGACAGACGGATATGTGTACCTTGACCTTTAGTGCTGTGCAATTGAATGCTGCCGTTTACACGTTCTACCGCAGTGCGCACGACATCCATGCCTACGCCTCGACCAGAAAGGTCCGAAATCACCTCTGCAGTCGAGAAACCAGCCTGGAAAATCAGGTTAACTGCTTCTTGATCCGACATACGGTCAAGCGCATGTTCGTCAATTAAACCTTTTTCGTAGGCCTTGCGTTTGACTATTTCAGGGTCAATTCCGTTGCCGTCATCGCTGATCTCAATTAGAACGCGATCAGACTCTTGTCTGGCACTAATCTTAAGAGTACCCACCACGGGTTTGCCGGCTGCACGGCGCACCTCGGGCATTTCCAGGCCATGGTCCAGGCTGTTGCGCACAATGTGCACCAACGGATCGCCTAGTGATTCAATGATGTTTTTGTCGGCTGCTGTGTCTTGACCTTCAAGTACCAAGTCAACATCTTTACCAAGACGGCGCGAGGTGTCACGAACTAATCGAGGAAATCGTTGGAAAACAAAAGACACGGGCATCATGCGAACTTGCATGATGGCGTCTTGCATTTCTTCTGAAATCCGATTGATCACTGCGTATTGAGCCTTGATTTCTCGAGACAATTCACGCACACCGAATTGTGTTTCTGCGCGGTTGGCCAAGTAAGGGATGGCATTTTTGGCTACCACCATCTCACCAATCAAGTTCATCAAGCGATCAATTTTGACTTGATCAACCTTCAGGCTTTTGCTAGAAACATCGTCACTCCTGCGTCCGAGTCGAATATCAGTATCTCGAATCATGCTATCTCGTGTCTCGGCTTCGAGGAGCGCTGATGATGCTTGATTATCGACAAAACCGAAAGCTTCTTGAGCAGCCTTGGGAGATACATCCCTGTCGTCACGCGTTGAGTCAAGACGTTGTTGGTCACTGTCAGATGTCTGTCTGAGCCGTAGGTCAGTCGGTTGCATCTGAAGGTCGGTTCCTTCCGGGAAAGCTTGATCCAACCAGCTTGCAAGCAAGACACTAGAACCTTGGGCCAGGGCATCTTTAACGACCATTTCCAATGCCTTGATCTCGTCTGAGCGGCCAGATGCACGCAAGCAACCAGCTAAGCAAGCAGCGGCAGCTTTGATCCGGCCCTTTAGCCATTTCGCATCATCTGGCAGAGATAGAACCTCTCTCTGAACTTCAAGTAAGTTATTCAACGCCTCGATTTCCAGCTCATTTTCTGTTGAATCAACTTTCACCTCGACTTGTACTGCATTCGAATTTACAACCTGCAGGTTGGGGGTGATATTAACTTCAGAAATTGTTACAGGTCCTGGATTTCGGCTAGCTGCTGGTAAAGCAAGTTTGCCTTTTGACTCTTGTAGATGTAATAGATTGGCTCGCTCTACAATGAGGCTTGCCCAATTCGGTTCTTCCAGCGTATGCAAGGATTCAATTAGAGTATGCACAGCCCATAAATCTACCTCTGCTTCGGTAAGTAGTTGTCGAATCCAACGAAGTGCAGAAGAGAGCCATAAAGCGCTGCTGGACAATTCCAGCATGGAGTTAACTGCTTTTGAAAGCCCAGACAATTCGTTAGCATTCAAAAGGGTTAACGCTTCAAGAATGAAATCCTCATAGACTGGCCCCCCATTGGGGTTACCTTTGGGCAATGCCAATGCCAATGATGGCACTTCGACACATGAGATTTGGTCTGGAATGTATCGGTAGTGGACTTCAATACTCTCGCGCGTGGCTAAAGCCAATACTTCAAAGCCCAACTGGCAGCTATAGGCATCCAGTTCTGACAACTCTGGCCAAGGGGCGCGCGCAGCCATGCTACCCCATAGATAACCGGGTGTTTGCTTGGCTTGATGCAAAGGATCTTCACCCTGAAAAAAACATTCTTCTGAAGGGTGATATTGGATCCACCACAGTCTCTGTCCGCCCGGAGCAGAACGTAGATGCAGAAAAGTATCCATCCTGACAGATTCTTCTAGTCCCAAAAGAAAATGAGTGGATGGACCTGTGTGCGTGAGTGAACTTTGCTCAGCGTTGGACAGATCGATCTTGTCAATGTCGCTGTTTGTAAACTCGTCGGGTGTTGTATTAATCAATTGCCTCAGCAATTGGGCCAGTTGTTCCGCATTTGTGCTTAGAGATGGCTGTGGTGGGCGGCCATTTTCTATATCGTCACAGATCATGCCTACAAAATCCATTGCATCAAGTAAGCGATCTGCCAATGTGGGGGAGTATGTCGTACGTTGATTACGCACCGCATCCATCAAGTCCTCGCCAGCATGCAAAACACGGGTCATTTCCGGAAAATCGAAAAGACCGCTATTGCCCTTGAGTGTGTGAACTAGTCGGAACAGTTCCACCATCAACTCAGCGTCGTTGGGTGCGTTTTCCAGCGCCATCAGCTTCTGTCCGATAGACTCTAATGACTCGCGAGATTCTGACAAGAACTGTTCCAGCAGTGCGTTCATTCGGCAGAGTTCCCTAAAAGCAAAGCGATGGGAGCGATCAATTGCTCTGATTTTGTAGGTTTGGTGAGATACAAATTTGCACCCGCTGCGTAAGCTCGCTTGCGATCAGCGGAAGATGCCTCTGTCGATACCATTATGGCGGGCACCTGTGGCAATTCCTGGTGGCGCAGCTCCCGCAGGAAACCGTATCCGTCCAGTTTTGGCATATTCACATCTACAATGTACAAGTCGTAGGGAGTTTGAATGGCTTTTTCAAGAGCCTCAATACCATTGATGGCTTCGTCTACGACGTAGCCCGCTTCTTCGAGAATGCCCCGGTGGTACATGCGTACCGTCGCTGCGTCGTCAACAATCAAAATGCGTTTCATAGGTTACTCCGTGGGTTTTTGGTAGACGATGGCTTCAGGGAACTTTTTCACACGGTAGATAGATGAAATGCGGCTCATTGATTCTGAATGTCCCAGGCAGATGTAACCACCTGGATTGAGTGCATCGTAGAAAGTTTCTGCGGCGGCTTTGCGCGAAACATCGTCAAAGTAAATCAACAAGTTTCGACAAAATACAACGTCAAATTTTCGATAGGAACGTGTATCTGCTCGGTCTGACAGATTTACGCGTGTGAACTCGACTGAGCCTCGAATTTCGTCGCACAGTTGATAGCCTGCGCTGGTACGTGTGAAGTATTTTTGTATATAAACCGCAGGCATTTGAGCAACGGCACGATCTGTATATAACCCTCTTTGTGCTGAACTCAGGATGCGGGTATCAATATCCGATGCGACGATTTCAATGTCATATTTGTTTATATCGGCCCAGAGCTCCAATAAATAAATAGCAATCGAATAAGGCTCTTCGCCGGACGATGAAGGTATGACCCATATGCGAATAGGATCATCGGTCTTTTTTCGTTTCACTAAATCAGGCAGAATAGAATTAACTAAGCACTTAAATTGATATTCCTCACGAAAAAAATAAGTTTCGTTGACGGTCATTAGATTGGTCAATAGCTGAAGCTCTTCACCTGATGCCTGAAAACGCAACATTGTGAAGTAGCTACGAAACAATTTGTTTCCAGTTGCTTGCATACGCTCGAGCAATCTCTTATCAACAAAATATCGCTTCGAAGATTCAAACTGTATACCAGTTTTGCGATAAAAAAATTCGCGGAATTTCTGGAAATCTTCTTCAGTAATGTTGGGAACAGATAAAGCCATAAAAATTTCAGCTCTCAAGAATACGTTTGATCGCAAGATCGGCTGCAAACTGGATGTAGGGCTCTTTGGTGAATCGAGTTTTCAGTCTAATAAGCGGCTCTAATGCCGATCGTGACCCGACCTCACCCAATAAATCGACTGCAGTCGCACACACATTAACGTGAGGGTCTTTTTCTACGACTTGGCTGAGCCAGGATTCCACTTCGGGATGTCGCAAAGACTCCAGCACATTAACCGCAAAAATACGAATGTCGCTGTCATCGTCTGCTAACAATCCTCGCATGATCGGGGCAACCGCATCGGGCAACTGCTTCATGGCTTCAATGGCTTCGTTGCGCAATGCAGTATCTTCACTGCGCATGCAATCGACTAATGTAGCTACTGCAGTTTGATCACCCAATAGCGTCAAAGCGGTCAAAATCACTTCGCGAACTGAGTCATCCTGTTCAACCATTAACCTAGCGCCCAAAGCTGCAGAGTTACCAGGGTGATCTGCTAAATCGCGTGCAGCCCAGCGGCGGTCTTCGGCGGAGGTTGATGACAACTGCAGTAGCAAATCTTGCGCAGTAGCAATATTTGTGTTTTTTGTTACCTCTGAAGACGGTTTTTTTTTGACGATTGCCATTCTTTTATCCTTTTATCGCTTAGCCCAGGCTTTGATCTGCAGGGCTATTTTGTCTAAAGGCAGCACCAACGAAGCGCCTTTGCGCTCGATGAGCTCTGCGGGCATGCCAAACACTACTGCGGAATCTTCTGATTCTGCAATGGTTTTACCACCGCGTTTTTTGATTTCTGCAAATGAATCGGCTCCGTCGTAACCCATGCCTGTCAGGATGACACCGACCAAGTTTTTGGCATCGACATGCTCCAAGGCGCTACGCCCCATTAACTCCACAGAGGGATGCCAAAGGTGCTCCACAGATTCGGGTTTAGGCACTACCATGAGTGTCCCTGCACGTCGAACCACTACCATGTCTGCACCCCCCTTGCCTATATAAATCGTACCTGTTTCCACCGGCATGGGTTTGAAAACTTCTACCACCTGCAAAGGACACAAAGTATTTAGCCTACTAGCAAAGGGCGCGGTGAAACTGGCCGGCATGTGCTGTGAAATCAGTACAGGCCAAGGAAAGTCTGCAGGAAGCTGGGGCAAAATTTCTTCGAGAGCTCTTGGTCCTCCTGTGGACACTCCGATCAAGAGCAACCCATTTGTGGTGAGAGTTTTACCACTCAGCGTTTTTTGCTCTTGTTGTAGCCGCTCATCCTTGAGGCGTTGGCTTAGTCCTTTTATACCTTTGTTGACCGAAGGGCTTGGAGTCGTATCGACTATTGCTGTGGGGCGCAGCCGAGTTTTACCAATTTTGACGCGCGCTGCTGCACGCACTTTATCAACGAGTTCTTTTTTGACCAGATCAAGCGACAGAGAAATTGTACCGCCGGGTTTGGCCACGTAATCGACAGCCCCTAGGTTCAAGGCCTCAAAAGTGGCAAGTGCGCCTTTTTCGGTCAAAGAGGACACCATGATCACGGACACCGGTCGCTCAGTCATGATGAGCGACAGGGCAGTGATACCGTCCATTTCAGGCATGTTGATGTCCAACGTGACCACATCGGGTTGGAAGTTACGGTTTTCCTCTACCGCCTCCACTCCATTGCGAGCTTGTCGGATATCAAAGTCGCCTTCTGCTTGAAACAACAGCGTGAGCTGACGTCGCATTAAGGCAGAGTCATCGACAATCAATAGTTTGATCATGCGCAGAAATTTTCAGTTGGGTGTATGTGATCAGGCTACCATGTTGACCATGTGAGCCAGATCGCCGTCACCCAACAAATAGTCGGGCTCGATCAGTTGCAGCATGCGTTTTTGCTTTTCCAAATTGGCCATGCGTGCCAGTAAAGTGGATTGCTCTGATGACAATTGAGGCGCTGGCTCAATGGCTTGGCGTGGTACTTTCAGAACTTCTGCAACAGCGTCGACAATGAAACCGGTGCGCACACCGCGAATCAAGAAGACGACGATGCGTTGTCCGTCATTGCGCTCCACGCGTGACAAGCCCAAGCGACGCCGCAAATCGACCACGGGCAGCACAGAGCCGCGCAGGTTGATCACGCCTTCGACCGCGGGCGGTGCTTTGGGCACATGGGTCAATACATCGGGTACACGCACAATTTCTTGAACGCTGTCGATCGGCACACCAAACTCTTCGGTGCCCAGGCGGAACACAACGACTTGTTCATCGTCTCCCGCCACATCGCTTCTGGTTTGTGTTTCTTGAATGTTCTCTTCGTTGGCATTCACCGTAGACAAAGCCTCCTTGATAGCCGAATGGCGGAACAAATTGTCGGTCGAGATGATCGACACCAAACGTTTACCTTCGTCAAGACGGCAAATATCGGTTACGTCGGCCATGTCATCGCCCCTCGCAAACATGGTGGGCATGAGTTCAACATGGCGACGCGGCACGCGCAGCACTTCGTTGACGTTGTCTACCACAATGCCGACAGACGACCCACCAATGGCCACCACCACAATGCGGCTTTGGTCATTGGCATCTTGCTCAGCCAGTGCAAACATGCGGCGCAAGGCCACCAAAGGCAACAAACGGTTGCGCAAGCTCATTACGCCTAGCACATGCGACTGCGCATGAGGTACTTGGATGATTTGCTCAGGAACTTGCACAATTTCTTGCACATCTTCGATCGCGATTGCGTATTCTTGTGCGGCCACGTCAAAGCTGACCAAATGCAGCTCTTCTTCAGTCGCACGGGTTTGCGCGTCTTGTTCTGTGCCCAGTTTGACCTGTTGCACGCCGTTTGAGTTTTGGCTCAAAGCTGCCAGTTGGGCAAACTCTTGGGCAATCAGTTTTTCAAAGTTCAAGACCATCACCATAGCGTGGCCGTTGATGTCCTTGATGAGGCCTGACAGGAGTTCCGTATTGACGGTGCCACCAATGCCATCGACACCTTCGATTTTGGAGCTGTCGACACCGACCACACTGGCTACGCGGTCCACCACGAAGCCCATGGGTTGTCCAATGTCGATCACCACGGCACGCGAGGTGTCGTCGGATTCACGCTCATCAAACCCCAAGGCGCGTCGAAGCGACACAATGGGCAGCACCTTGCCACGCAGGTTGGCCAAGCCTTCCAGGGTGGGGGGCGACAAAGGCACCCGCACCACATCCGGCACACGAATGATTTCTTGCACCGGTGCCATTTCGACGGCGAACACCTCATCGCCGGCCATGAACGTCACGTATTGCCGCGTATCGCCTGTTTGGTCAGCCCCAAACGCTTGGCCGGCGCCGGAGTCTGTTGTTGTTTCGTTGGTCATGCTGGACCTTTGAATTAGGCGCTTTGCAGTTCATCGGCCAACGAAGAGATTTCTTCAATGGCAGATGCCAGCTCTTCGGAGCCTTGGGACTGTTGCCGCGCAGCGGCAGCGGCTTCGTCAGCAGCACGGGTGGCTTGTTGAGCTGCAGCCGAAATTTGTTCGATGCCACGCTTGACCTGTCCCACAGCCGCAGCGATCTCGTCTGCAGAGGCCAAAATTTCTTTGGTTCCACGTTCGACTTCTTTAACGTCGGTTTCAATCGTCACCAGGTTCGTCGTGGTCGATTTGGCTTTTTCGACTTCTGTGATAGCCGTTTGCACGATCTCTTCAAGATCGCGGCTAACTACGCTGATTTGGTCTTGCACGGCTTTGACCAAGTCTTTGATGCGGTCGGCGTTTTCTGCCGAGTCTTGTGCCAGGTTGCGGATGTCGGTGGCCACAACCACAAAGCCTTTGCCGAATTCGCCTGCGCGTGCGGCTTCGATGGAGCCGTTCACAGCCAACATATTGGTTTGAATCGACACGGTGGTGATGGCGTCCACAATTTTATCGATGCGACGCGATACCAGTTCCAGCTCTTTGACTTGGCGAATGCTGACTTTGCTGGCTTCCGATGCGACAGTTACGTTGGTGATCAACGCGTCAACGGCGTCCTTGTTGGTCACCAGCAAGTTGCGGATAGCTGCCACTTTTTCAGCCGATACGGAACCACGTTGTTGGGCCAGCTGGGCACCACGTTCGATTTGGGACACCGCTGCAGAAGACTGTTCTGTGCCTGCCGACTGCACTTCGGCACCTTTGCGAATTTGTTCCAGTGCAGCCATGATTTGACCGCCCGAGCGGCTGATCTCTTGCACAGCAGACGACAACTCTTCGGCAGCCGAAGCCACTTCTTCGGCGCTTTTGGCCACATCGGTCGAGTTTTTCAGGTCTTCTGACAATTCAGACAGGTTTTGAGCAGTTTGCTCGCTGGTGCCCAAAGCCTGGGCTTGTTCTGCCACGGTTTTTGCGGTTTCTTCGGCGGCTGCGGATTGCTCTTCGGCCGCAGTGGCGATGTCTTCAGAGCCTTTCAGGGCCTGACGTGTGGCTGTCGCCGATTGCGAGGCACCCGTTCCAATTTCTGTCACACCTTCCACGATGGCGACCGTGTCCAAGCGAATTTGTTCCAGCTGCAAAGTGATGACTTTGCCGTTTTCCACTTCGCCTTCGATGGCTTTGGCCGATTCGCCGATGCCGTCGGCAATGACTTTGACTTCTTGCTGGATTTGACCAACCAGATCTTGGATTTGCTTGGCGCTTTTCTCGGATGTTTCAGCCAGCGTGCGTACCTCGTCGGCCACCACTGCGAAGCCTTTGCCGTGTTGGCCTGCGCGTGCGGCCTCGATGGCAGCGTTCAAAGCCAGCAGGTTGGTTTGGTCGGCAATGCGGGCCACGGCTTTGACGATGTCACCGATGTTGGCAGCTTGTTTTTCCAGCTCGGCCACCATCAGCACCGAATCGGCTTGGCGTTTGGCCGACAGGCCCACGTTGGTGATCAGGGCGGCAACGTCGGCACTGGTGGTGGCCACCAGGTTTTGCGCGGCTTCAGCGCGACCACGGCTCAAATCGGCGTTTTGCAACTGCCGAGTGACAGCCCCTTCCACTTGTTTAAAGGCAGCTAATGATTCTTGTGCTGCACCCGAGGCCTCGTTGGCTCCGGTGGCAATTTGGTCGGCAGCGCGTTTGAGTTGTTCGGCGGCAGAGGCCGCTTCGGCAATGCCTGACGACATTTGGCCGGTTGCTGCGGCAATGCGCTCGGCGGCTTGCTGCTGCTTGGCCAGGGTGCGGGCACGTTTGCGCTGCTGCTCAGCCTCGCGATTGCTACTGGCCGCTTTAGATGTTGAGGTGTCAACATGAGTGCCTGCCGAGAGGGGTTTTTTAACGATAGCCATGGTCGATTGCCTTTCAAAAAAGCTCAGATGTGAGCAAAAAGTGCTGATTTAAAACAGTTAACTTCAAAGTTTGAAGTCATTGAAGTCAGGCGCTATGCGCCTTCCAACACGGCATCGATCTTGTCTAATAGATCGGCAGGGCTGAAGGGTTTGCTCAGATAAAACTTAGCACCAGCAGCCAGTCCGGCTGCAACATCTGTACTGCGATTAACTGCAGTGAGCATGATGATGGGAATGTTCTTGATCAATGGATCGTTGCAGATGATCTCAGCCGCCTGCAGACCGTTCATGCCGGGCATCATCACGTCGAGCAAAACCAAATCAGGTTTACGCGAGCGCATCAAGCGTATACCTTCTTCACCACTATTGGCTTCGATGACGGTGTGATCAAAAAATTCCAATGTCATTCGAATTAGGCTTCGAATGTCGCTTTGGTCATCGATTGTTAATACTAATTTTGACATTTTTCAATACTAAATTTTTGGGGTTAACCGACGAATTCAACTGAAATAATTTAAGTCGCATTTTGATTTCACTCCAGCCATTGTGTGCCCTTCCACAAGCGACTTTGACGATCGACTCGACACATTTTTTCATCTGAATTCTTCAATTTTTTCACATGTTGGTGACTATAAATAAGATGATTGATTTGTTGATTTTCAATTTTTTGCCACTGTAAAGCTTTTTGAACTCTGAGTCTATCGTAAAACTAAAAAAGTGATGAAAGTGGTGAAAGTTGAATCTGGCCTAGGGATTCCTAAACCCCAACCTCCCGGCATCACGTCCGTTCAGAATTCCCGGCGCCGCTGCGAGAATCTCTTCACAATAATTGAACGCCTTGGCCTGCACGTCGGGCGGGATGATGGGCGTTTTTCCAGTTTCAGTTCGCCCAAACTGGTTGCCGACTTGCTTTGCCAGACCGCTGACCCGCCACAGCGAGCTCTCGCCCCATGGGCATGTAGCAAGCGGGGAAGACGTCTCGTTGCGAAACACCCATAAGAAGTCCAGGATGCGCAAGCTGTCGTAGACACTGTGCGCGTTACGGGTAAGTCGGGATTTGGTGTGATGAACATAGTTCGCAACGTGAATGGGCCTCACCTGGTCAAAGCCTTTAATGTTCAACGCTGTAAGCCAGCGCATCATCGGTATCGCCGAAGCTATGGCTGTTTGGCAGACGCCCATTGCTACCGGAGGTTTCGAGCCTGGCAGGCCTCGCTTGAACCATGCATATAGGACAGCCTTGCAGTCATCGACCAACTCCTGCGAGCAATCCTCTGGCCAAGGAATGTATTTCTGACCATCGGCCACGTTGGATTGCTCAAAGTAGGGTCTGAAGTCCCAAATGGGAAGTATTTTCCAATTCAGGTATGAGCCTGAAGGACAGTGCAGTGGTGGATCGCTGCCTGGTGTCTTGATCTTGTTGAAACCAGCAGTTTAAGGTGTCTGACTTCTGGATTTGGATTCTTTATCTATTG
>Ga0228699_1001248_pt1 | contig 13711 bp, 8 predicted proteins | sample McNCre217_Aug_MG_FD_178016 | JGI IMG/M metagenome (GOLD analysis project Ga0228699, IMG submission 178016) | Freshwater microbial communities from McNutts Creek, Athens, Georgia, United States - 2-17_Aug_MG | ecosystem: Environmental > Aquatic > Freshwater > Creek | place: USA: Georgia...
ACCACGAGGCCCCGAGCGACACCGGCGCCGACAACGTCTACGACGTGACGGTCGAGGTCAGCGACGGCACGCGCACGGACACGCAGGCGATCGCGGTGACGGTCACCGGCGTCAACGACAACGCGCCGGCGATCACCTCGGACGGCGCAGGCGCCAGCGCCGCGCTCCGCGTGGCGGAGAACACGACCAGCGTGACCACGCTGACGGCGAGCGACGCCGACCAGCCCGCGCCGGCGCTGGCGTTCCGCATCGCCGGCGGCGCGGACGCGGCCCGGTTCATGATCGACGCGGCAACCGGCGCGCTGCGCTTCGTCTCGGCGCCGGACCACGAGGCCCCGAGCGACACCGGCGCCGACAACGTCTACGACGTGACGGTCGAGGTCAGCGACGGCACGCGCACGGACACGCAGGCGATCGCGGTGACGGTCACCGGCGTCAACGACAACGCGCCAGGTTTCAGTTCGAATGGCGGAGCGACTGCTGTGACCCTGTCGGAGCAGGAGGGGGCACCGTGGTCGATGGTTCTGCGCGCGATCGATGTCGATCTCCCGTCCCAGGCGCTGACATTCCACATCAGTGGTGGTGCGGACGCGGCACTGTTTGACCTCGACTCAGCCAGCGGTGTGCTGACCTTCAGACTGGCCGCTGACCACGAGGCGCCACAGGATGCCGATCTTGACAATGCTTATGAGGTGATCGTGAGCGTGTCGGATGGCACGTTGCTCGGCACACGGGCGCTGACGCTGCAGATCACCAACGTCAACGAGACGCCGGTGCTCGTGATCAGCCAGTGGACAGTGCCACAGGATGGGCAGGTGCTCCTCGACGCCGGCATGTTGCGGGCGACCGACCTGGACACCGATGCAGCAGGGCTGGTCTATACAGTGAGCGATGTGCGTTCGGGGGTATTCGAGCAGGTGGGAGCGCCGGGGCAGCCGGTCACCCGGTTCACGCAGGCAGACGTGGCGGCGGGCCGGATCGTGTTCGTGCACGCGGGTGCTGCCGTGACCGCGGGCTTCGAACTGACCGTGTCGGATGGTGACTGGGTGCTCGGGCCACGCCAGGTGACGGTGCGGGTGGTGTCGCCTGTGTCGGTGCTGCCACCGGTCCTGTCTTCCGATCCGGTGCCCTCCATGGAGGCCTTGTCGCCGAGGTTCGAGCCGCCAGCGCCCTCGAACGGCGTGCGACAGGAACCGCCCGCAGGCCCAGGGGCCGCCGACCCGATCGATCGGATGGTGGCCGAGGTCGCTGCTGGCGGAAATGGAGTCGCCGCCGCCCGGGGCGCAGGGCGGTTGAGCGCGACCGACCGTGACAGCGATGCCTCCGCCACGCTGGCTGCGCCTCGCGCTGGATCGGTGCTCGCACCGGGTCTGGAGCGGGCGACGGCTGTTGCTGCTTCGGTGGCCGTTCCGGGTCTGCCAGGCGAACGGACAGGGCGTGTCCGGGGCGACGCGGTGTCTCCCTCTGCAACGGTGCCGGACATGGCGCGGCTGCCGTCCGGCGAACTGCTGGTGATGCTGGACACCCCCATCGATCTGAGCGGATTCGTGCAGGAGCGCGCGGCACTGCTCCCGTGGGCGCCTACCGATGAGCGTTCACGGGGAGCGGCCGAGTCGGTCCGTTCGCAGCGTGCGTCGGACGAAGCGCCCGGTTTGCGCTGGGACAGCGGGAGCGCAGTGCAGGTCGGCGGCATGGCGCTGTCGGTCGGTTTCGTGTTCTGGGCGACGCGGGCCACCGGACTGGTGGCCAGCCTGATCGCCGTGTCACCGCCCTGGCGGCAGTTCGATCCGCTGCCCGTGCTGAGCGTGAACAGGCCGCGTCCGCCGGAGGACACTGAAGTCGAGTGGCTGGAGACCGATATTCCGGGATCGCTGGCAGAGCTGGCCGAAGACATCCTGGACCAACGGACCTGAGCCCGCATGCAATTTCCCTGGCCGCCCGACACGATCACCCGCATTGCGGTGGGCCTTGCCGCGCTGGTGGTGCTGTGTCTCATGGCGCTGGATTACGCCTTCGGGCTGGTGCCCAACCCGGTGCGCATGGAGATCGATCGGCGCCAGACCATCAGCCAGTCGCTGGCCGACCAGATCGCGCTGGTCGCGACCCGCCTGGGGCCGAAGGATGTGGACCAGGTGCTGTATGGCGCCCGCCGTAACGAGGCCAGGCTGCTTGGCATGGCCCTGCGCTCCGCTGCCGGTGAGACCGTCTCGGTGACCGGCGTCACACCGCCGAGGGTCGGCCCGGATTTCCGCAGCACGTCCACCCACATCCGGGTGCCGGTGATGCTGCAGGGGCAGCCATGGGGGGCGCTGGAGCTGAGCTGGGAGCCGATCGCCGCCGAGTCGTTTCCGCAGATGCTGCTGATTCCCCAGGCGCTGTGGCCGATGCTGACCTTTGCGGGGCTGGTGGTGCTGTTGCGCCTGTATCTGGGCAAGGTGCTGCGCCAGCTGGATCCCAGTGCTGTCGTGCCGGAGCGGGTGAGCCGGGCCTACAACACGCTGTCCGAGTCGGTCATCATGCTGGACGGGCAGGGCCGCGTCGTGCTGCTCAACGATGCCTTCCGGATGCTGGTCGGCCAGCGCAGCATCCAGATCGGCCGCCGGCTGGAGGAGCACGCCTGGCTGCGCGAGGGTGCGGAGTTGCAGCCCGGCGCCGGCTACCCGTGGAGTCTGGCGCTGCAGACCAGCACGCCGTGTTCTCGGCTGCCGATGAAGCTGCGTCTCGGCGAGGAACTGCGGGTGACCCTGGTGAGCTGCAGCCCGATCGCGCAGAAGAAGCGGACGGTGGGCTGCCTGGTGGTGATCTCCGACCAGACGCACATCGAACGCAGCAACGAGAGCCTGCGCCGGACGACCCGCCAGCTGCAGTCCGCCAATGACGAGATCCAGAAGAAGAATGCCGAGCTGTTCCGCCTGGCCACCCGCGATCCCATGACCGACTGCCTCAACCGCCGGGCCTTCTTCGAGACCGGCGGCGCCCGGAAGGACCAGTGCCACCTGCTGGGGCAGCCGGTGGCGGTCATCATGTGCGACATCGACCACTTCAAGTCGTTCAACGACCGCTATGGCCACGCCATTGGCGACGAGGTGATCAAGGCCGTGGCGGGCATCTACAACGGGGCGGCCGCCGAGGTCGGGCTGGCCTGCCGCTACGGCGGTGAAGAGTTCTGCGTGATGCTGCCGGGCAACGACGAGGTGCAGGCGGGCGTCTTCGCCGAGCGGCTGCGCAAGCTGGTGCAGGACACGGCCGGTGACGGCATCGACTACGAACCCAGGCTCAGCATCACGTCGAGCTTCGGGGTGGCGGTGACGCGTTCACCACGGTTGTCGCTGGATCAGCTCATCGACCAGGCCGACCAGGCGCTCTACCTGTCCAAGCGGGCGGGGCGCAACCGCTGCACGCTGTTCGAGCCATCGCCGACCGAGGCCGGCACCAGCGCGGGAGCCTGACGCGCCGGTTCAGAGTGGCAGCGGGTCCGTGTCGTCGAAGCGCAGGACTTCGAAGCTGACAGTGGGGGCGTTGATGATGTTCGGGCTGACACCCAGGCAGATCACGCCCCGGCCATGCAGCGTGCAGGCGCCGCGGCGCAGCGTGACCACCTCGGACTGGCGCCCGAAGCGCACATAGGTGCCGTTGGAGCTCAGGTCGGTGAGCTGGAAATTGCCGCTGTGCCACTCGATGCGGGCATGCATGCGCGAGACGCGGCTGTCGTCGAGGCAGTACGCCGCCTCGTGGCTGCGGCCCAGGATGGCTGGCAGGTTGCGCACCGTGTGGATGCGCGATACCCCTTCGCTGACGAGGCGGATGCCCTCCGGTACCGTGGTGGGCGCCGAGTCGCCGAACATCGTCGACAGCGGATCCGGTCCGGAGCGTCGTGGCTCGAACCGCCAGACCTCGACCGGCTCGACCCGCCCGCGCAGGTGCAGCCGCTCCAGCCGGCGAAAACGGTCGCGCACATCCGGCGGCAGCACGCCCAGGGTCTGCGACGTGATCAGGGTCTCGTTGTCGCCCGCATGGTCCAGCAGCCGGGCGGATACGTTCACCGCATCGCCGAAACAGTCACCGGCCACCTCGATCACCTCGCCGTGGGCCATGGCAATCTGCACCCGCATCACCGGGCTGCGCGACGGGCGCGCCGCCCCCATGACCCGTTCGAGCGACTCGTGGACCTCTTCGGCCGCACGCACGCCGCCGACCGGGTGCGGGAACACGGCCATCAGGCCGTCACCGAGCGTCTTGATCACCCGCCCGCCCTGGCCTTCCATGATGCGGGCAACCACCGCCACGCTGTGCGTGACGACGGACGCGGCCTCAGCATTCCCCAGACTTTCGTAGAGGGACGTGCTGCCGCGCAGATCGGCAAAAAGAACGGTGCAAGTGACGGTCTGCGGCATGTGCTCAGTTTACCTTGTCGTTTCGTGAAGCAGTACGCATCCAAAGGTTGCAGAAGTGAAATGGCCCCGCAGATGCAGGGCCTTGTGCCTGGGGGAATGGCCATTTCCCCCTTCGCCATCCCGTTGCTTACAGATTGTCGAGATAGGTGCGCAGCTTGTCCGAGCGGCTCGGATGCTTGAGCTTGCGGATCGCCTTGGCCTCGATCTGGCGGATCCGCTCGCGCGTCACGTCGAACTGCTTGCCGACTTCTTCCAGCGTGTGGTCGGTGGACATCTCGATGCCGAAGCGCATGCGCAGCACCTTGGCCTCGCGCGGGGTGAGGCTGTCGAGGATGTCGCGCACCACGTCGCGCAGGCCCGACTGCATCGCCGCCTCGATCGGCGCGGTGTTGTTGGTGTCCTCGATGAAGTCGCCCAGGTGGCTGTCGTCGTCGTCCCCGATCGGCGTTTCCATGGAGATCGGCTCCTTGGCGATCTTCATGATCTTGCGGATCTTGTCCTCGGGCATTTCCATCTTCTCGGCCAGCGACGGCGCGTCCGGCTCGAAACCGAACTCCTGCAGGTGCTGGCGCGAGATCCGGTTCATCTTGTTGATCGTCTCGATCATGTGCACCGGGATGCGGATGGTGCGGGCCTGGTCGGCGATCGAGCGGGTGATGGCCTGGCGGATCCACCAGGTCGCGTAGGTCGAGAACTTGTAGCCCCGGCGGTATTCGAACTTGTCGACCGCCTTCATCAGGCCGATGTTGCCTTCCTGGATCAGGTCGAGGAACTGCAGGCCGCGGTTGGTGTACTTCTTGGCGATCGAGATCACCAGGCGCAGGTTGGCCTCGATCATCTCGCGCTTGGCTTCGCGCGAGTTGGCCTCGCCCTCGTTCATGCGCTTGTTGATCGCCTTCAGGTCGTCGATCGGCACGACGGCCTTGGTCTGCAGGTCGATCAGCTTCTGCTGCAGTTCCTGGATCGGGGGCAGGTTGCGGCCCATGATGGCGCTGTAGCCCTTGCCGGCGGCGACTTCCCCCTCGGCCCACGCCAGGTTCAGGATGTTCGGCGGGAAGACCTTGATGAACTGCTCTTGTGGCATGCCGCAGCGGTCGACCACGATCTTGCGCAGCTCGCGCTCGTAGCGGCGCACGTCGTCGACCTGCGAGCGCAGCAGGTCGCACAGCTTCTCGATCGTCTTGACCGTGAAGCGGATCGTCATCAGCTGGTTGCTGATGGCCGTCTGGGCGGCGTTGTAGGGCGCCGACTTGTAGCCGTGGCTGGCGTAGGCCGCGCGCATCTTGACGAACTCGGCGCGCATCGAGTCGAAGCGCGACAGGGCCTGGTTCTTCAGTTCTTCGAGCTTCTTGGTCAGCGCCTTGGAGGTGCCGCCTTCTTCCTCGTCCTCGTCGAATTCGTCGAAGTCCTCTTCGGCGACGTAGTCATCGGCTTCTTCGGAGGAGACGAAGCCGTCCACCACTTCCGAGATCTGCGACTCGCCGGCGCGGATCTTGTCCGCCATGCCGAGGATTTCCTCGATCGTGGCCGGCGAGGCCGAGATGGCCAGCATCATCGCCTGCAGGCCGCCTTCGATGCGCTTGGCGATCTCGATCTCGCCTTCGCGGGTCAGCAGCTCGACCGTGCCCATCTCGCGCATGTACATGCGTACCGGGTCGGTGGTACGGCCGAATTCGGAGTCCACCGTGGACAGCGCGGCTTCGGCGGCTTCTTCGGCTTCCTCTTCGGTCGAGGTTGTCGTGCCACCGCCGGCGATCAGCAGCGTGGCCGCATCGGGCGCCTGCTCGTAGACCGCGATGCCCATGTCGTTGAGCATCGAGATGATGGCTTCCAGGATCTCGTTCTCGACCAGCTTCTCGGGCAGGTGGTCGTTGATCTCCTGGTGCGTCAGGAAGCCGCGCGTCTTGCCCATCTTGATGAGGGTCTTCAGCTCCTGGCGGCGCTTGGCGACTTCCTCTTCGGTGAGCGTGGTCTCGTCGAGGCCGAACTCGCGCATCAGCGCGCGTTCCTTGGCCCGGCTGACCTTCATGCGCAGCGGCTTGGCCTTGGGCTTGTCGGCTTCGACTTCCCCCTCGGCCACCACCTCGGCCTCGGCGTCCACCTCGGTTTCCACATCGATCTCGGCGTCGATGTCCGCGAAGTCCTCGTCGGCATCCAGCGTCGGCTTTTCGGCCTTCTTCTCGACCTTCTTCTCGGGCTTGTCGGCCTTGACGTCGGTGTCAGCGGCTGGGGCCTTGGCCTTGCGGCCGCGCTTGACCACCACGGGAATCGTGACTTCCGGTGCCGAGACTGCGGCAGCGATCGGCGCCGGGGCAGGCGTTGCGGCGTCGGCCTTGATGGCCTTGACCACCTTCACGACGCGGATGGTCTTGGGCGCGACCGGGGCGGCCGTGGCTGCTGCGGTGCTGGTCTCGGGGGACAGGTCAGGGGCGCTCTTTTTCGCGGGCATGCGATTCCTCGGCTGGGGTGCTCGGATACGGTGGGGCTTTGAGCCTGAATCACAAGGCTCGGGCGGCGCACGGCAGGCGCTCGCGGACGAGCCGCTTCTCAGGCGGGCAAGCTGGCGTGAACATCCCTGAAGGTGCAGCGCTGGCGGTGGGTATGGCCTGGTATGACCCGTGTCGCGGGTGGCCGGGACCGGCAGGCGCTGCTGTCACTCTTGCCGCATCGAAACCAACCTTCAATTATACAGCAGCGTTTCCGGCAGGCCGGCTCTTGAGCTGGGACCGCAGTGCAAAGAGGACATTGCGTCGTTGCGTCGCCGCGTCCGACAGCGCGCCCGACTCCAGCAGCAGGGTGATCTCGTCCTCGACCGCCTGCAGCCGGATCCGGTCGACGATGACCCGCAGGTCGTCCGCCAGCGGCGCATCGCTGCCGAGTTCGTGCAGCCGGCGGATGCGTTCCAGCAGTGCGCCCAGCCCCGCTTCGGCCGGATCCTGGGCCAGCTCGTCGAGCGTCGACAGGATTCCCGCAGCGCCCAGCACGCCCTGGTCGTGCAGCAGGCGCTCCAGCGCGGCGAAGAAGCCGCCATGCGGCGCACTCTGCTGGACCAGCAGTTCGTGGACCTCGCCCGGAAGGTCCAGCCAGAGCTGCGCGTGCTGCACCAGCAGCCAGGCTGCGCGGTCCAGCAAGGACGCCGTGCGCGGCGGTGGTCGACGTGGCGATGCCATGGCCGCGCTGCCGCCCTTGCGCGCCCACGGCGGTGGATCGTTGCCGAAGCCGCGGCCCTTGCCGCCGCGGCCGCCAAAGTCCTTGCCGCGCTGGCTGCGCCAGTCCTTGGCGTGTGCGGGCGTGCCGTCGTCCATCGGGTCGTAGCCGAGGTCGTTCGGATCGGCCTCGGGTGGCGCCTCGTCGGGTGGCGGTGCGTGGTCCCAGTCCGGCTCGTCGTGGTGGCGCGAGGTGGCGGGCTGCGCAGACGGGTGCGCGTGTTCGGCGTGTCCGGGTTCCGCACGTCGGCGGTCACCCCGGCGCGCCCCCGCGGCCGCCCAGTGGTGCAGCAGCACGTCGGCTGTCAAGCCCCCGTCGCGCGCCAGTTCGACCAGCAGCTGCGCCTTCAGCAACCCTTCCGGCTGCAGCTCGTACAGCGGCCGTGCCTGTGCCAGCATGCGCGCGCGGCCCTCGGGCGTCGCCAGGTCGCAGCCGTCGCCCGCCACCGCCAGCAACTGCCGCGACAGCGTGAACGCCTCGTGGATGCACGCCTCGAACGCCTGCGGCCCGCGCTCGCGGATGAACGAATCCGGGTCGTGCTCGGCCGGCAGGAACAGGAAGCGGAAGCTGCGCGTGTCGCTCGCGTGCGGCAGCACGGCCTCCAGCGCCCGCGCCGCCGCCCGCCGCCCGGCTGCGTCACCGTCGAAGCTGAAGACGATCTGCTCGGAAAACCGCAGCAGCTTGACGATGTGCTCGCCGGTGCAGGCCGTCCCCAGCGTGGCCACCGCGTTGCCGAAGCCGAGCTGCGCCAGCGCCACCACGTCCATGTAGCCCTCGGTGACGAGGATGAAGCCGCGCTGGCGGATCGCGGCCCGCGCCTCGAACAGGCCGTACAGCTCGCGGCCCTTGCTGAACACCGGCGTCTCGGGCGAGTTCAGGTACTTCGGTTCGCCCTGGTCCAGCACCCGCCCGCCGAAGCCGATCACCTCGCCCTTGGGGTTGCGGATCGGGAACATGATCCGGTCGCGGAAGCGGTCGTAGCGGCGCTGCTCGGCCGCGTCGTCGCCCTGCAGGATCACGAGGCCGGACTCGACCAGCAGCGGGTCGTCGTACTGCCCGAACGCGCTCGACAGCCCGTGCCAGCCGCCCGGCGCGTAACCGAGGGCGAAGTGCTTGGCGATCTCGCCGGTCAGGCCGCGGCCCTTCAGGTAGGCGACGGCGCGCGGGCTGTCCTTGAGCTGGGCGCGGTAGTGGTTGCTCGCCTTCAGCAGCACGTCGCCGAGCGTGACCTGGTGTTCGCGGACCTTGGCGGCGCGGGCGCGCTCCTCCGGGCTGTTGTCGTCGTCGGGCACGGTCATGCCCACGTCCTGCGCCAGGTCCTTCACCGCCTCGACGAAGCCCAGGCCGCTGTGCTCCATCAGGAAGCCGACCGCGTTGCCGTGGACGCCGCAGCCGAAGCAGTGGTAGGTCTGGCGCGACGGGCTGACGATGAAGCTCGGGGATTTCTCGCCGTGGAAGGGGCACAGGCCCTTGTAGTTGATGCCGGCTTTCTTGAGCTGCACGGCGCGGCCCACCACGTCGACGATGTCGGCGCGGGCGAGCAGGTCCTGGATGAAGCCTTGGGGAATCACGCGCGGGAGTCTAGCCGGTCACTCGCCCAGCACAAGGCCTTCGCGCCGCGGATCGGCGCCACCCCGCCAGACCGCCCGTCCAGCGTCGCGCCCCCGGCTGATCGCCTGCAACCCGCTGGTCAACTCCATTTCGCGCACCTCGTGTCCGCGCGCTTGCAGCACCTCGACCACCGCTGCCGGAAACCGCCCCTGCTCCAGCAGCACCGGCCCGCCTGTGGTCCCGAAGTTCGGCAGGTCGATCGCCCGCTGCGGCGTCAGGCCCCACTGCAGCACGCCGTGCAGCGTCTTGGCCGTGAAGTGGATGATCAGCGCGCCGCCCGGGCTGCCGCCGGTCATCGCCAGCCGGCCCTGGTCGTCGAAGACCAGCGTCGGCGACATGGACGAGCGCGGCCGTTTGCCCGGCTCGACGCGGTTGGCGACGGGGCGGCCGGTGGCGTCGGCGGGCAGGAAGCTGAAGTCGGTCAGCTCGTTGTTCAGCAGGAAGCCGCGCACCATCTGGCGTGACCCGAAGGCGTCCTCGATGGTCGTGGTCATCGAGACGGCGTGGCCTTCGGCATCGACGACGCTGATGTGGCTGGTGCCGTGTTCCACCTGTTCCGCCATCGGCGCCCAGCTGGTCTGCACACCGCCCGGGGTGCCCGCGGGCGCGACCGGCCTGCGTTGCGGGCCGATCAGCCGGGCGCGCTCGTGCAGGTAAGCCGGATCAAGCAGGCTGCGCCAATCACCCGCTGGCGCCGCGACAAAGTCTGGATCGCCCACGTGTTGCGCCCGGTCGGCAAACGCCAGCCGCGACGCTTCGGCGTAGCTGTGCAGCCACCCGGCCGAGGGCAGTCCGGCGTCGGTCAGCGGTTCACGGGCTGCCGCGGTCTGGCCGAGCATCCCCAGGATCTGGTCGATCGCGATCGCGCCGGAACTCGGCGGCGGGAAACCGCACAGGCGCCACGGGCGATCGCCGGCCCGGTGGTCGAAGCACAGCGGCGTGCGCTCCTTCGGCTGGTAGCGCGCCAGGTCGCGCAGGCTCAGCCGGCCCGGGTTGCCCGGATGCTGGCGCACCTTGGCGACGATGGCCTCGGCGATGTCGCCCTCGTGCAGCGCGCGGGCGCCCTCGCTGGCGAGGCGGCGCAGCACGTCCGCCAGCTCCGGATTCTTCAGCAGGTGCCCGACCGGCCAGGGTGTGCCGTCCGGCTGGTAGAAATGGGCCGCCGCGGTCGGGTCTTTTTTCAGGTGGACCTCGGCCTTCAGCAACGCGTGCAGGCGCGGGCTGACCGGGAAGCCATCCCGCGCCAGCCGGATCGCCGGCTCGAACAGCGCCGACCACGGCAGCCGGCCATGCCGTGCGTGCGCCATCTCCAGCATGCGCACCGTGCCCGGCGTGCCGACCGCGCGTCCCCCGACGACCGCGTCGTGGAATGCCAGCGGGTGGCCGTCTGCGTCGAGGAAGAGCCGCGCATCGGCCTCGGCCGGTGCGGTCTCGCGGCCGTCGTAGGCTTGCACGGCGTGCCCGTCCCAGTGCATCAGGAACGCGCCGCCGCCCAGACCGCTCGACTGCGGCTCCACCAGCGTCAGCACCATCTGCACCGCGATGGCCGCATCGACGGCGCTGCCGCCGGCGGCCAGGATCTGCCGGCCGGCGTCGGTCGCCAGCGGGTTCGCGGCGGCCACGGCGTAGCGGGTGGTGGTCCAGCCGGGTTTGGCCTGCCAGCCCGACGCTGCTTCGGGCGGTGCGTGCTGTACCGGCTGGCTCGGGTCCTGGACTTGGGCTGTGCTGCAGGCCCCCAGCAGGGCGGCCGCACCGATGCACCATGACAGGCGGGACAGAGGAAGCGGGCAGGCAGGACGTTCGGTCATGCCCGCCATCGTGTCACAGGCGCTTCAGCGCGGCGCCAGCCGGACCGCACCATCCAGGCGGATCACCTCGCCGTTGAGCATCTCGTTGGTGACGATCTGGTGCACCAGCTTGGCATAGTCGGCCGGCGTGCCCAGCCGGCTCGGGAACGGCACCCCGGCGGCCAGCGCGTCCTGCACCTCCTGCGGCATGCCGAACAGCATCGGCGTGCCGAAGATGCCCGGCGCGATGGTCATGCAGCGGATCCCGTTCTTCGACAGGTCGCGCGCGATCGGCAGTGTCATGCCGACCACGCCGCCCTTGCTTGCCGCATACGCCGCCTGGCCGATCTGGCCGTCGAACGCGGCGACGCTGGCGGTGTTGATCAGCACGCCGCGCTCTCCGGTCGGCTCCGGCTCGTTCTTGCACATGGCTTCGGCGGCCAGACGGATCATGTTGAAGGTGCCGATCAGGTTGACCGAGAGGACCTGGCTGAACAGACCGAGCGGGTGGGCGCCATCGCGGCCGACCGTGCGGCTGGCCGGGGCGATGCCGGCGCAGCTCACGAGACCCACCAGCTTGCCCATCGACACCGCCTGTGCCACCACGGCACGGCCGTCGTCCTCGTTCGAGACATCGCACCGGACGTACGCACCGCCCAGTTCGGCGGCGATGGCCGCGCCGCGTTCGGCCTGCAGGTCGGCGATGACGACCTTCGCGCCCTCGCGCGCCAGCATGCGGGCGGCGCCTTCGCCCAGTCCGGAGGAGGCCCCCGTCACGATGAAAACCCGGTCAGCGATCTGCATGCGGTTGTCCTTGACGTGAACGTCAACTGGCTGGCGTGAAAAAGCCGCCCGTGGGCGGCCTGGACGGGGCGCTTCAGCCCAGGGCGGCGAAGGCCCGGGTGGTGATCTCGTCGACCGTGCCCGTGCCGCTGATGGCGCGGTACTGCGGTGCAGCGGCGTCGCCGGTGGCGGCCCACGACGAGTAATAGTCGACCAGCGGGCGGGTCTGGTTCTGGTAGACCTCCAGGCGCTTGCGCACGGTCTCTTCGGCGTCATCGGCGCGCTGGATCAGGTCCTCGCCCGTGACGTCGTCCTTGCCTTCGACCTTGGGCGGGTTGAAGACGACGTGGTAGGTACGGCCCGAGGCCACATGCACGCGGCGGCCGCTCATGCGCTGGATGATGGACGCGTCGGGCACGTCGATTTCCAGCACGTAGTCGAGCTTGACGCCCGCGGCCTTCATCGCGTCTGCCTGCGGGATGGTGCGCGGGAAGCCGTCGAACAGGAAGCCCTCGGCGCAGTCGGGCTGCGTGATGCGTTCCTGGACCAGGCCGATGATGATGTCGTCGCCGACGAGACCGCCCGCGTCCATCACCTTCTTGGCCGCCAGGCCCATCTCCGTGCCGGCCTTGACCGCTGCACGCAGCATGTCGCCGGTGGAGATCTGGGGAATGCCGTATTTCTGGCAGATGAAGGCCGCTTGCGTGCCTTTGCCGGCGCCGGGGGCGCCCAACAGGATCAGTCTCATGGATCTCCTCGGTCTCTGTCTGTCAGCGGATGCTGATGGCGTGATGCCTAAAGCTATGTCGAAAGCGTGAAAGGTACTGCGGATTCTGGGGCTCGTTTTGAGAATACCATGCCTCCCCTGAGTTGAAACTGACTCGACGGGGGGCGTCGCGCCGGTTGAACGTCAGGGTCTGCCCAGGGTTTTGCTGCGAACGAATCTGGGGTATCGAAGCCGAATCTCGGCCTTGTTCGACGTTATTCGAAGTGGCGCCGCACCCGTTCGAGGTCTTCCGGCGTGTCCACACCCGGGCCGGGCCGGGTGTCGCTGACGTGCACGGCGATGCGCTCGCCGTGCCACAGCACGCGCAACTGCTCCAGCGACTCGACCTGCTCGATCGGGCTGGCAGGGAGCGTCGGGAAGCGGCGCAGAAAGCCTGCGCGGTAGCCGTAGATGCCGATGTGGCGCAGCGGTGCGGGCTGGGTCGGCAGCGCGGTGATGCCCCCGGCATTGCCGTCGCGCCACCAGGGCAGCGGCGCGCGCGAGAAGTACAGCGCGCGGCTGGCCGCGTCGCAGACCACCTTGACGACGTTCGGGTTGACGAACTCCTCGACACTGTCGATGGCGTGGGCCGCCGTGCTCATGACGCAGTCCGGCTGCAGCAGCAGACCTTGTGCGCAGGCGTTGATCAGCGCCACGTCGATCAGCGGCTCGTCGCCCTGCACGTTCACGACGAGGTCGTCGCCGTCGAGTCCGAGCAGCGCGCAGGCTTCGGCCAGGCGGTCGCTGCCGGTGGCGTGGTCGGTGCGGGTCAGCACCACGCGCACGCCGTGGGCGGTGCAGGCCTCGGCCACTTCGGGCGCGTCGGTGGCGACGACCACGTCCCGTGCGCCAGCAGTGGCGCAGCGCTGCGCCACGCGCACGATCATCGGCAGGCCGCCCAGATCGGCCAGCGGCTTGCCCGGCAGACGGGTCGAGGCCAGCCGGGCGGGAATCAGGATGGTGCAGTCCATCGTCACGGCGCCGGTGCGGCGTCCTGCAGCGGGAAGGGCGACGGCGGCGGCGCGTCCGGATCGACGGTGCGCGCTTCGCTTTCGAGCATCACGGCCATGCCGTCGCGGATCGGAAACGCCAGCCGGTCGGCCGGGCAGACCAGCTCGTGCGTGGCGTGGTCATGGTTGAGCGGCCCCTTGCAGAGCGGGCAG
>Ga0228699_1001249_pt1 | contig 13711 bp, 15 predicted proteins | sample McNCre217_Aug_MG_FD_178016 | JGI IMG/M metagenome (GOLD analysis project Ga0228699, IMG submission 178016) | Freshwater microbial communities from McNutts Creek, Athens, Georgia, United States - 2-17_Aug_MG | ecosystem: Environmental > Aquatic > Freshwater > Creek | place: USA: Georgia...
ACCGTCGCGTGATATTCCAATGGATTCAGAACTGCAGGCGTATCAAGATCGCACCTCAGCTCTCGGTTCCCATTCGAAACGCGAAAGCGGACATCATTTCCGGCTGGGCAGACGCGAGCATGGCCGCGATTGCCACGTACGTGCTCGCGCCGTGGGAATCCCCGACAGAGGCCATTGTCCGGGCCAAGAAATCTTTCAATATCAAGGCAAAATCATGACCTTTCCGTCCCCCGTCGTGGCCCGACTCTCTGAATGCGATTTGCCGATCGCACAATGCATCAAAGCCTGGGGACCACAGTTTGCCTCGATCCATGGCCGACACTTTGATATCTGGGATGATCCGATCAGTGGGAAGGTCGTCAGCATCGGCCGACGTATCTCTCCAGACCGAAGCCACGACTGATCACTTTCGTTAGTGTCAGCACATTTAAGAGAAATAGCACAATGGAACAGCTCATTCTTCACCTTCTCGGTGATTACATCACCCAATCCAACAAAATGGCTCTGGAGAAAACCAAGTCGTCAGCAATGTCCTTGCTGCACGCCGTGGTGTACTCACTACCGTTTCTGCTGATCACTTCGCCCACCGCGGTGTTCGTGATCTTCTCCACGCACAACTTGATTGACCGATTCCGACTTGCCCGGTACGTGGTCTTTCTCAAGAACTGGATCCATGAACCCAGCCTCACCTGGGCGGACTGCCGAGAAAACAATGGGTACCCGAAAGGTACCCCCGCACACATCTCGTTCTGGCTGCTGATCATCGCCGACAACACGATGCACCTGGTCTGCAATTACCTGGCCATTCGGTACTACTGATTGATACTGGTCTGCCACAAGTGGCAGACCACCTTACCTGACTGAGGGATTTGAAATGAAGCGCTTCTCGAAAAACACTCTCCTTGGCTTTAGCTCTGGTTGCGGCGATGGCGAAATGGCCAAAATGAAGCAGCAGATCAAGCAGGACTGGAAAGAAAAGTACGTTCCGCTGCTCAAAAAGTACAAGCTGAGCCGACGAGTGATCGACAATATCCGCAGCTACGTTTTTAACGTGGATACGTTCTCTCCGTACATTGAAGTCAGGATTAAGTCCTCCACGATGAATGGACCGAAGCTGAAGTACACCAAGATCGTCAAGCATCCCAAAGATACTCGGCCGTACATGGAAGTGGTCAGGCGTTATCGCCGATCAGTTCGCATCTGTGCCGCGGCCGAACGCTCAAAGAGCATCAGCATTTTCCAATGATTGACATGATGTCAGTTTAAACCGATTGTTCCCGAAGCATCATGAGAAACAAACAAGCACTCGAGCACTATCTGAAGTCCAGCGGATTTTACGGACAACAGATCACTGAAATAATGGATTTGTTGGTCAAAAAATCCGAGAGACGGATCGTCGTATTGGATTTTGAATATTCCGACGAGGAGCAAGCTTGGAATGTTTGGATGATTGAATGTCTTCTGGAGTGCGCAGTATGTTGGATGGATCAATACTGCCCGAACCATCATGCTAAAATGCACTTTTAAGGAGTTACGTCGTGAGTTTTAAATTCGACCTGGTCAGCGGCATGTCCCTGATTATTTATAAATCACAATCTGGGAAATATTGGCTAAAGCAAGATTTCCCCTCCAATATTTCAGTCTCTTCAATTCACCGCGGCCTTCACGGCGTCGTAAACCGTAACGGAAAGCCGGTCATTCTTCTTGGAGATCATCCGATGAATTATTACGGATATCGGCTCCTTGGTCTCGATATTGCCGACCCAATCACCCCTGCCCTGGTTGAGAGAATCAATCAGCTCTTGCCGATCCGTCCCGACCGCCACGTGTTCCTTAAAGACGGGCCGGGTAAAACCGTGATCCTTTTCGATGGACTGATCCAGACCGACGATAGCCACGTGATGAAAATGGATGGTACGATAGAAAGATATCCCCAGCACCCTGGTTACGTATTTTTCCACTACTACGATCAATTGCCAAGTATCTCCGGCCATTGGATCACGTTGAAGTTCACCGAAGACAGCGAAGAGTGGTCTAAATTCATGGCCATTTACAAGAAAGTTAAGGGTTTGTGATTCCAGAAAAATATAGTCACATATTCCAATAATGAATCAGCGGCCATCGTTGCTGAACCTATGCCGTTTAGGCGAATGGAGAGTTTGAGATGGGTAATTTTGTTGAAGTCACTGGTGGGATTGAGTCCATGTCGGCACGTCAGTTAGACGATATTGCTCGCTCTGGCAAGCCGATTGCGTCGATCGGCTGGGGCAGTGACGTACATGGTCACACGGTGGCCCATGGTTACGACCTGCGCTGGGTGAATACCCAGGGCATGGGCAACCACGGTACCGCTTACCTAGTGGGCACCACCGCTCACACCAAACATCTTGTCTGGCGTGGCAAGGTGCAATCCCTGGTCGACCTGGGCTTCACCCAGGCACAGGCCGAGCGACTGCTCGGCCTGAATGTCAGGTACGTCCACGAGCTTGCGGCCCTGGTCGCGGACGTCAAGGACGATCCAGCGATGCAATTCGCTGCGAAGTCCTTCATCGAGAATCGTCCCCCCAGCTGTCGTCGATGGCTCCAGGAATGGGCGAATCAGCTCGACGACCGGGTCGTCTTGCTTACCATCCCCAGATTCGAGTCGCTGGCGCTCATGGTGAACGAGGTCTCTAAGACCTGATTCCACACCACGACCTTCGGGTCGTGGTGAAAAAGAGCATGCTCTTTTTCTTTTTGAATTGACGGCATAAGCAGGAGTGCGGATTCCGCACTCCTGCTCCTCCCTGTTTTTGTTTCTGATCAGAGCAGCTTGGCTCTGACAATCCTCAACGTGTCGTTGAGTGCCTCGACCTTCGTGGCCACCACAGAGCTCGATCCTTTGAACTCCTTGATCGAGTAATCCATGCCATCCAGCGTTTTGGCAAACGAAGTCACTTCACCGGATTGCGCCAGTTGAATCTCGGTTCCGCAAAACAGCGACACCAGTCCATTGTCGCCGTACTCCAGCACAATTGGTGAAGACTGCGTCCGCATCAGCTCAACCCCGACGGAGTTTTTCCTAACAAAGTACGCTCGCTTGTTGACATTGACGCCAACGTTGAACTCGTGAGATCCGCTGCCCGTCATCGTCGAGATGACCTGACCAGTGTCCGACATGACCAAGTCAACGGTGTCGGATACCTTGGGTCCTTGAAGGTAGACCCTGGCGTCACCAATCTTCCAGGCGTCCGGATTCACCATGGTCTTCATGGAAATCAGGGAAATGGATCTTCGTGAGCTATATCCGGCACCAGACATGACGGTCAGCCTGAACCGCATCTGGAAGCCAACGTTCACATCCGGTAGGGTTAATGCGCTGAGGCTCTCCTTGGTCAGTTTGGCCCAGGTGCTCCAGAGCTCGTTCGGGAGTCTCCAGGAGTATTCCAGCAAGACGCCAGGATCAAGATAGTCCCCGACATTCTGGCTGATATTGGCCATGACCTCATGGTCCTTCCCACCGATCAAATTGGCGGCATCCAATTTGAGACTGACCGACTGACCAAACCAAATGTAGTAATTGGCGGTCCATCCGCCATTGCTCGCCCCAACGCCGAGACCACTGTTGGCAGTACTGATCGCCGTGGCGATGGTCGCCGCGGAAGCGTTGTACGCGATATCTGCCGTGACCGCAATCGGCGCTCCAAACCGATCGTAGATTTTCAACTTGAACGTTCCTCCGGTTGGCGCGATGGCCGAGGTCAGGATGTGGTTCTTGCTGGATCCGGAATTCACTTGGCCAAAAAGAAGCGGCTCCGCATTGACAAATGACGTTACGCCGTGGAAGAGATACGGGACGGTCAGTGTGGCGGTGTCGCCTTCACTGGGGAGGTACAGCAGACCAATCTGATCGAACCAGCTGGTTCCAGTCAGTACAGCCTCAGGCTCCCCGGAACACATCGGACCAACAGTAATGTGTCCGGTCGTTGGCGTCACACCCATGTCGGTCCAGTTGCCAGCCACGTAATTGGTCACGCCAGAATGAGCCCTGGCAATTCCAGAAGGAGGGCAGCTGACCAGATTGATCTGTGCGTTCTTTGAGATCTTTCCAGCATTGCTTCCCCATGGCGAAGTCCCGATTCCATTGGTCCCAAAGATTTTTCTCAAGATCAGGCTGGTACCAAGGTAATTTCCAGGCTCATCCACAATCGAAGAACCAATGTTGTTGGCCAGCGTGATTCGATCCGCGTTCAGCCCAGAGCACGACGCATAGATCGCATTTGTTGAGAATCCACGACCATCTATGTTGAGATCCGTCACCGTGGTGTTTTTGGACGCTTGTAGCGAATAGATCATGTTTTGGCGATGCGGCGCTGGTGCAGCAGCTCTTACCCCAATGATCTTGACGTCGTCAGAATAGGCAATTCCAAGCCCATTGGGGACGTTTGAGAGCAGAGACCCAATCTCATTGGTCGGCTGATCGGCCATCTTGAGGTCAAAGAACCGAAAGCCTTGACAGCCGCGGACTTCAACGTAGCCACCAGCAAACGTGAAGTTTCTTGCAACGGTGTTTTTGGACAACGACTGAAAGATTGCCAATGCCATACCGGCACCCGCGTCCAGCGAACGATCGAACGCATAACAAATCGTCGTCAAGTCATCCATGGCCACTAGGTTCGGCAGATACTCCAACTGGAGCCGAGTGGTCCCAGGATTCTTTCCGCAGTTGAAAAGTCGCTTGAGGGAAACATTCCCGTAGCAGCTCGACACATACAGCAGCTGCTGATCGTTGACTCGATTGAGATACGCAACCCCGTCGATGTCAACATCACCAGTGGCGCCAACAATGTACGCGGAAGTCAGACCAACCTGGTGCATCCTCAGTGATGAGAACGCCACTGCGCGCAAATAGATGCGTGAGGTGAAGCACACCCACTCAGCGTCCATAGCGCCAGCGGGCTCCAGCCAAATGCAGCTCATCCGATCACGATTTTTCTCCAAAGCGTACATCCGTGGATTTGATTTCCCCTGCATCTGACTGTTGTCGATGGTCATGCGCATTGCGTGGCCATACTTCGCACCAGCCGTGACAATGCCATAGTTGACCGACCCACCGTTGGAAGAAACGGCAAACGTTCCAGTGCCCATTCCAGGGAGCGCCGACAGAGCTGCGGCCACTGATGCTGGCGTCGTATTCCACGCCAGTGCTGGCGTGGTCCCAATTATCCCGGCTTCGTCTTCGAGCGTGATCGTGTACGTTCCACCGTTGATGACGTTTTGGCCGTTATATAGAAGCCACTCGTAGGTATAGTCGATCGGATATCGATTGGTGATGTAGATGTTAGGGATCTGAACCCTGCATCCCGTCGGAACCACGCAGCCGTTAACCCCATCCCCAGTGCTGAATACGCGGTCGGTCTGGTGCCAGAAGAAGAACTTCCCAGCTTCCCACGTTCCACCAACAAATCGATTTTTCTTGGTAGCACCATAACAGATGCCAGGCCCAACGCTGTCGTCGTACTTGGGGTCAATTGGCGCAATTCCCCAGGGCTTGAAGACCCCAGAGCCTGGTGCGGTTTCGACTTCGACATAGGTGATCTCAGGAATCGCGCCACCAAACAGCGTTTTGAAATCCCAAGATTTTCCAGTGCCATCGCCAACCCCCAGACTGAGTGGCGCACCACGAATGATCAGCTTGCCTTGGCCCGTGACCTTGAGGTGCTGCCCCATGTCATCGATGGTGAGCACCAATGCCTCGGTGGTGCTGACGTTCTTGACCAGGATGCTGCCGCGACTGACGCACTGGATTTGACCAGGGTTGATCTGCGTGCTGGCGTCAATGGTCAATGTGGCGTTGTTGATGACACTGATTACCTCACCTTTCGCATAGGTAAGATCTCTAAGAAAAGCATCGCTAGAAACGACAACGGTCATGGTAAATTCTCTCTTCAGGACTGCTGTGCCGACCCATAAGTCAGCGTGGTACGTGCACTCCACGCAGCACTGGCGGTGGAGATGGAAGGATTGTTGTTGGGTCCTGCATAATCGAATCCAACTCCAGTTGGCGTCGTGGCTGCTCTTGAGACGCACCATGGAACTCTGGTGGTCGCATTACCAACCTTGAGCGCATACATCACGCTGGTAGAGCTGATATCATCTACCAGTGAAGTGGTCAGCCCACCCAGCGGATCAGCGCCAGCATTCACCTTGGCGGTAAGCGCAGCCAGCGCATCGGCAACTTGCTTGACTGACTGGCCGTCGGCCAGACTTGACATGTTGGCAGTCAGTTCTTGCCCGTCGCTCCGGAAGAGACTGAGGCGCCTTGCAATCGGATCATACGTGGCAGAAACCAAAGTAGCTCCACCGGACGATGAGGTCATTCCTCCTGAGTATGCGCCGCTACTTCCAGCGGCGGCAAACGACTTGCTCAGCTGGGTTAACCAATCCGTTATTGGAATAGCAGCGATCTGGCCATTGATCGCGGCAAGCACATAGGCAGTATCCGGAAGAATCGCCTGCTTGACCGCTCGATCAAACATGGACTTGTAATCTTGAAGCATATTCCATTCATCCCAATTATAATCACAAAAGACCGATCTATACGATCAGTGGTATTAAAATACAAGACTCCAATTTATTTCAACAATGGTCGCTCTGGAAAACCGGATATACCCAAGGATTCAATATTGGAGTGAATGAAGATTTACTGACGAAGTCTCGGATCATTCTGAAGCTTCAGTTAGCGGAAGCATTTTCTTGTTTCCAGATTTTTACAGTCACATATACCCTCCGTGAATCAACAGCAATGTCGCTGAAGATCACGATGCCTTTAAGGCAACTAGGACTCCCCATGATCAAGTTCAATAACCCCCTGGGTCGCCAAGACGTCTTCCAGATGTCCGAATCTCAGCTCAATGCTGAGATTGTCGAGAATGAGAAGAAGCTGCATCGGCAGTGTCTCATTGGCCGCCCCCTCACGAAGGCACATACGGGCATTTCGTGGCTGGCGATCGGCATAATGGTCGCCAAGCTGTTTGTTTAATCAAGCCCGAATCAATCAACTATAAATTAATCGAGATCATGATGACCACCATTGAAAAACAACAGACGGTTGAGCAACAACGGCGAGCAATCAGCATGAATCGGGTAGTGATCGCATTCAGTATACTGGGCATCGCCCTGTGCTCACGATACATCCTGAAGTCCGTCGCGCCGATGACCAAGACCGATCAGAAGAACTGATCGATCGATAGCACGCATGCGCAGCCGGATGGCTGCGCATGCTGCTGGTTTTATTTTTGTAATCAGATGACCAATTTTCATATCGGACAACGCATGCTACTCTATCACGCAAGCCCGTATCTGACGGATACATTAAAGCCAGGATTCGAAATCACTGGAACCCTAACCACTTGGGATGGTACCGAATCTAATAGGTTTCTGTACTCGAGTACCGATTTAAACGAAGCTTGCTTAAATGCGGTGTGTTCGAAGATAGATTCCGATAAATCTGTTTCAGTCTCAAGGTATCGGTTCGATGATAAAAACTTCATCGTACATCTGAGTTCTGGAAAACTCACTGAATCTGATATTCGCAAGCATTTCGTCTACTTGTACCAGATAGACTCCAGCGACGAATGGTCCGCGGTCAATAATGCGTATAATGGATCGTCCACTGAATATAAGACCGCGCGATCAATTAAGCCAAACAGCGTCGCTAAAATCACCAACCCAATTGGAAATAGGAAGATCAAAATAATGCACCCCATGACAATTGTCAGTGAATTCGGACATGAGGACTACTCCGTTTTCAAGTCACTGCTTGGAATGCCCCAGGTGACTGTCAGGAACAATCGAGTCAAAATCTCATCCCTGCGTAATGCTAGTTTGCTGGAGCAAGGACTGAAGAAAGTCTATGGTACCACGCGAATCGCGATGCACATGATCGAGATCAGGTCGAGCTCCATTTCTTTTTTGGAGTTCTTCCTTCCTGACGTGGTCTTCATGATGAAGACCCTGGCAGAAAACAAACGCATCTGGGGCTCCATCTCCAATACAGCCAAGCGTGTTCATGACCTGCTCATGGAACATACCTGGATGACTCGTCAGAACGACCAGGTACCACAGCGCCTAGACCGGGCGAAGTTGAAGGACTTGGTCTACTCTCCGTTGGACTTCCAGTCGGAATTCTTCGAGTACTTCGAGACCAACGTCTACCAAATGAGTCTCAAGGGGTTCTTGTTTGCGGGAGCGGCTGGCTCTGGAAAAGCGCAGCCCGATACTGCAATGGTCAAGATTCCCAATGGCTGGAAAGCCATGGGCGACATCTGTGCAGATGATCTGGTTGTCACACCCGATGGCAATCATACCAGGGTCAGTGCCGTTTTCCCACAGGGAATGAAGAAGATCTACCAGATCCAGACCGCAGATGGCCGAACGACTCAGGCCTGCGGCGAGCATCTCTGGGAAGTCATTCTTCCCGATCAGAACATCTTCAGGCGCCCGAACGTGATTGACACCATCGCCGTCCTGTCAATCATGAACAAAGGGATCCCAGTCTTTATCCCAACGGTTTTCAGCTGTTCTCCTGAAGACATCCCCCTGCCCACGGAGGCCAAGTTCTGCAAGCCCTCTGAATTGATCGAGGCCTCAGCTCATCAGAAGGACGAATACTTCCGCAATCTGATTGGCGACAACTATCGCTACATGAACTGCGAAATCGAGCTGTACGGAAAGGATCGTGATGACTTCGTTGCCCTGGTCAGATCATTCGGCGGTGTGGCCGGCCCAGTGATCATGGTCAATGACCGGGCAGTTCTTCGCTACTACTTCGACGGCCTTGTTGAAATCAGCACGATTGACCGCGTCGAAGACCAGTATGCTCGCTGCATCATGGTCGAGGATCCTCGGCACCTGTACATCACGGACCAGTACATCGCCACTCACAACACGTTCACCTCGCTGGCGCTGGCGCACTGCAGTGGGTCCGACATGACGATTGTGGTGTCGCCCAAGAACGCTATCGACCGCGTTTGGCGAGCCAACATCCTGGAGGTATTCCGAGACAAGCCCACGTTCTGGGTCTCGGATGAGTCTAGTGAGTTCTCCGGAACCGAGAATTTCATCGTTGTTCACTACGAATACCTCCAGAAGTTGCTGGACCAGCTGGGCCGGCTCAAGTTCAAGCGATTGTCCATCATTCTTGATGAATCACACAACTTCAATGAAGCCGGTTCCGGCCGTACTGCGAAGTTTCTTGAACTCTGCGAGACGCTCGACAAAGCCGAAGTGATTTGGCTCTCTGGTACACCAATCAAGGCCCTATCGAGCGAAGCCATCCCGCTGATTCGCTGCATCGACCCACTGTTCACGCCCGAGGCGGAGGATGTGTTCCGCAAGGTCTACAAGGGCGAATCCACCGCAGCCACCGCGGTACTCAGCAATCGCCTTGGCCTCATGTCCTTCAAGGTAGGCAAAGAGCGGCTGAATCTCAAGCCGCCGGTATTCCACAACTACCCCGTGGCGTTCATGGGTAGTGAGGAATTTACGCTGGAGACCATCAAGACCAAGATGGCGGAATTCATCAAGCAACGCGCCGAGTACTACAAGGGCCGGCAGAAATCCGACGAACAGCACTATCTTGACATGGTGGCGCGTTATGAACTTAAGGCCAAGTCGGCTGAAGAGCGCTCGGCGCTGAACGAGTATCGAAATTCTGTCAAGATCATTCGCAACACTGGCGCAATAGGTGTTCCCGATCATCTGGTCGCCGCCAACGCGTTTGAGCTCAAGCAGATCAAGCCTCTCCTGAATGGTGAAGAGTGGATCCGCTTCCGAGAAACCAAGACGATCTACAAATACGTCCACCTCAAGATCCAGGGTGAGTGTCTTGGGCAGATCGTCGGTCGAGCACGCATCAAATGCCATGTTGAAATGGCCAAACGCCTTGACTATACGCCGGTCCTGGAGTCCACCACGAAGAAAACAGTGGTGTTCTCAAGCTACGTCGACGTGATCAAGGCTGCTGCCGAAGTTTTGCAGAAACAAGACTACAGCCCACTGATGGTGTATGCTGAGACCACTGGTCGGCTCTCCTCAATCGTCAGTCAGTTCGGCGAAGACCCCGAAATCAACCCGCTGATTGCAACGTTTGCGGCGCTGTCTACCGCGGTTCCACTGATCATGGCCGACACCATGATCTTGATTGACGTCCCTTTCCGTGACTACATTCTTCAGCAGGCGGTTTCCCGTATCCACCGGTTGGGCCAGCTCAACGACACGCATGTCTTCACTGCAATCCTGGATACGGGTGAGCTGCCCAACATCTCCACTCGGACGGTAGACATTCTCAAGTGGTCTCAGAAGCAGATCGAATCCATCGTTGGAATGAAATCCCCATTCGAGCTGACCGATGGCACTGAAGTGGCGTTTGAGAGCGATATCGATCGTGAGCCATGTCTGGAAAATGACTTCATCTCCGGTCTCGGACAAATGCTCAATCTGATCGATCCAGCTGAGTCAGCCAAGTCCGTGCTGGCTTACGAGTCATGGTCAAGCAACATCAACTCTCCCATTCTTACCCAGCGAGTGTCCTGGGCAAAGCCCGATAAAAAGCCAGCGACCAAGTCCTGGAAATTCTGAACCACCATCCTCGAGAACGCCATGCGCAGAATCCAAGCACAGCCCATTGGGCAAAAGAAATACCTCAATGAGGACGGCCTTCTTGCGGCCAGCCTAGCTGGTCTGAAAAAACCAGCCATGGAGGCTGAGATCAATCGAGCCGCTCCTCGCGGGATCACTCATGAAGACAAGGCAGTCTACGCAAAATACCTTGCCAGCTACCGTGAGCTTCTGAAGAAGCTCGAAAAGTTGGACAAGAGCAAACCACGACAGCTCAAGTCCAAGTACTTTTGTGAGCTGGAAAAGCCGGGTGAGTTCCTGAAGTTCATCAAGGATTACTTGTCAATCCTGAAGGAAATCCCTGGTCGTCAGGAGAAAATCACCGATGCGCACTACGAGCTGGCGATCGCCACGCTGAAGAAGGCCGCCAAGACTGGAAGATTCCAGTCCTGCGAAGCCGAACTCAGGCAGCTCAAGGTCGTGTACAACCAACCTGGCTGGGTTTTTGAGCCGGCCGGAAACTCCAAGGTACATCTCCGATCACCAGAGCCGGATCACCTCACGGTTCGAGTGATGCGGACCATCGCGGCCAACACGTCGACGAAGTTCATGGACGGCTTGGATGATAGTGGAGAAGGCCTCGGCTGGGATCCTTCGCCTGAGGACCTCTTGGTCGGATGCCCGCTCATTTCGGTCGTGGTTGGTCTGACCGAGGGTCCCGGAAAGAAAGAGATCAAGGTGATCCAATTCGATTCGGTTATACCGGTGATCGATGCTGTACAGTCACTGATTTCTTACCTCGAAGAAGCGACCAAAAACTATTACGCCGAGATCTACTCCAAGTCTGAAGAGTGGTTACTGAAGATGTTGGAGGTCGCCGAGGAAATCGAAAATCATTCGGAAAATTACCGATACGATTCCGACTCCACCGTGGCGTATGCTATCGAGCGACTGGCGGAGGGCCAAGCGGGCACTGCCGATGCCGACAAGTCCGCCATCCTCGGCGTGCTTCCACCCAAGGAGTTCCTCTATGAGTTTGAAAATGCCATCAAGCAAGTGAATGCTGGATGGCTTGGACTGGCTGGCTGATCGATCAGCGAAGCGCATCTGGACTACGTGGGGATGCCCCACGTAGTCCATTATGCCGATTGCATTTTATTTGAAGCTTATATTCTCGAATTGAATCAACCCACAACCGAGAGGGGATAGTAGTGAAAAGAAAGCAAGACAAGCAATTCGGTCGAGCGGAACTCATGGTATTTTCATTGGTTCTCTCGGCCATCGTCGGAACTTCAGTCTACCTGCTCATGAGCAATTTTGAACTGACCGTCGAGGTCAAGGAAAAGACTCCGACGGATCCAAATGCGCTCCCGTGCATTGCCAAAATGAAGTCGGGCGGCGTCCGCGCCACTCTCTGCGCTACTCCCCTGACCTGAGGTGACGAGATGCAACACGATTACAACGAACTGATTGTTCAACTCAAGGCACTGTGCTGGCGATTCGCTGATGTGCGCGAACGTGATCCGGCCTTGATCAAAATGATCAGTGTTCCGAAGATGATGCTGATCTTCATGGAGCAGTTCTTTTACTACAGCGATGTCGAGGTCGACTCCACGCTGGGATTGATTCAAGGCCAAGTCGGCCTGCTGATCCAAATGCTCCGTGGTGGTGCGTTTGGACAAGAAGCCCGCGCCCTCGTTCCAGAGATCATTGTGCTGTCCTTAAAGATACAAAGGCATTATAACCAATTGGTTTACCACGCATGTTCAGTCAGCAAGAACCTCTACATCGGCGCAGGAGTGAAGGTAAAATGATCTACGACTATTTCAGGTGCCTGGCCTATCGCATCGTTCGCAAGCTCTTCGACTCCTATCGTCGCTACGGTGATCCGCTGGCGGTCGAGTGGGTCGCAATTGATGAGTTTCAGATGAAGGAGAATGTCTTTTATCTGGCGTATACTCGAGATGGCGAACTCTGCATGGTCTCTTATCGGCATGGTTCGGTGGGCATGGAGGGAAAGACCACGTACATCTTTGGCGAGCACGAAATTACCCACGTCGCTGAAATTCCAACGGACCCCGAACGATACATGATGGTCAATCACGGCCATCCGTTCTGGAGTGACGCCAGGTCACGCCAGTCGTTCATGTACTGTCACAATGGCGAATGGCAGGTTGGCTGTTTGATCAACAACCGAGTCTACTCAGACAGCGGATCAAGCGTCACATACCGCGACGTCGCCAAAGTTGTTCCACGCATCTGCACACCCTGAAGGAAAAGAGATGTTCAATCATCAGAAATCAACGCGAATGGACCTCGCAGCGCTCGTTCTGTCCGCCCAGCTCATTCGTCGAAAGACGATGATCGTGCATGGCGTGAACACGCTGGGCATCATGGGATCCGGCACGGCGCATGCGCTGAAGAATGCAAATCCCCGTATCTACACGGCCTATCGTGATTATATCTTTGATCGGAGCTCAGGAAACCCGAAATTCGAGAATTCGACGCTGCTTGGTCAGGTGAGTCTGGTGGAGCTGACGCCTTGCGTCATGGTTGCCAACCTTTTCAGCCAGGCCCGCATCGCCACTTATCGCGGCGAGGTGGTGGCCAATGAGAAGGCGATCTTGGATGGCCTCCAGTGGATCCTGGAGTTCCTTCGGATGAAGCAGCCAATGATCCATCCGGGACTGGAAACCGACCTCTATTTACCCAGGATCGGATGCGATCGCGGCGGTCTGGACTGGAACCGAGTCGGAGCAAGCCTCGAGATGCGACTGAACCAGCACCTCGATCACATCAACCCCATTCTGGTGGAGTGGCCATGAGCGCAAGTAGTCAGCACAAGAGCCAGGTCCTTGTCATTCACAAGAGGCGACCCGAGAATCTCGAGCAAGCGCATCTCCATCCCGACGTCGGCACCTCTTGCCCTCGATGCGGTACTGAAGCGAAGGTACAGCCATGAAAATGCGTCAAAGAAGGAAGATCTTCTACGTCGCTGCAGACCAGATCCCGAGTTTGGCCTATCGTTACGGCGCGACCAAGCCAACCATCGTTGCCGCCAAGCGCTGGTTCCGCTTGATCAGATCCGGCTTCTTCCTGTCCGAAGGTGGTT
>Ga0228699_1001258_pt1 | contig 13660 bp, 10 predicted proteins | sample McNCre217_Aug_MG_FD_178016 | JGI IMG/M metagenome (GOLD analysis project Ga0228699, IMG submission 178016) | Freshwater microbial communities from McNutts Creek, Athens, Georgia, United States - 2-17_Aug_MG | ecosystem: Environmental > Aquatic > Freshwater > Creek | place: USA: Georgia...
CCGCGGTTTTGGGACTACGCCACGCGGGCATGTTCAGCTAAATCGGATGCTCTATGCCTTATCCAGATATGACGTTCGATCACTGTTCTCTATGGGCTACCTGGCTAATCAACAGATTCACCGCTTGAGAAATCTGACCGGTAAGCTAAAACATTTACTCAAAAGGCATCATTCACCGAATGGTAAGTCTTGCTTCAAATCAGATTGAAACACTAGAACAAGGGTTCGCAACCTTACGGAAAACGATACGTCGACGGAAAGACAGTTGGCGATGATTTCAGTCGCAACAAAAATAAAAGAATAAATCGCACATAATGTGCAAAAATTACAATTTTATTGACAAGGAATCACAATGTTGCTTGAATTCCGCGTTCGGAATTACCGCTCAATCCGTGACGAGCAGTCTCTGTCCTTGATCGCTTCAAGTGACAAAGAGCTGGCAGAAACCCATCTTGCACCCACAGGACTCAAAGCCGCGCCTTACGCATTACGCAGTGCCGTGGTTTACGGTCCGAACGCCAGTGGCAAATCAAGCTTGCTACTTGCGTTGAACTACTTTCGCGCTGTAGTTGCCGAGTCTGCAACAGTCATTCAGCCCGGTCAGACCTACAACCTACAACCATTCAAGCTGGATGCTGACAGTGCCTCGCAGCCCACTGAGTTTGAGATTACCTTTTTGCTGTCTGGCGTCCGTCATCAGTACGCATTAGCGATGACCTCCCAGCGAATCGTTAGCGAGTCGCTATTGGTCTACCGGAGCAGCAAGCCCACTCAATTGTTTAACCGGCAACATGCAAAAGGTGATGCCGACGTTTACGAGTTCAGCACTTACCTATCGGGTCCACGCAAGCTATGGCAAGAAAGCACACGGCCTAATTCCCTGTTTTTGTCTATGGCGGCGCAGCTCAACAGTGAACAGCTTAGCCCTGTATTCAACTGGATTGTGCGCAACATCTCGTTCTTGCCTGCTGGCTCTTCCGTCTCACCTGATTTCACAACAGCTCTATTGGCAACCGAGCAGGGACGAGCCTCTATTCGTGATTTCTTGGCTACTGCCGACATTTCCATTGCCGATGTTCAAGCTGTACCACGTAAGGGCATGCATGCCCAGTGGGTCTTTGGCGCAGGTGGTGTCCAGTCCACCCAAGAGGAACGGGAAATTCTTGTGCCCGTCTTCGAACACAGCACACCAAACGGTTCGGCCAAGTTCGAATTACATGACGAATCAGAGGGTACGCAGCGACTTTACGGATTGATAGCGCCGGTTCTGGAATGCCTACGGGAAGGCCGCGTGCTGGTTGTAGATGAGCTGGACAGTAGTCTTCACACCCTACTGGTGAGGCGCTTAATCACAATGTTCCAGACACCCGAGCTGAACCCACTCGGAGCGCAGTTAATATTTAGCACACACGACACCTCATTGCTAGACAACACACTGTTTCGGCGGGATCAAATCTGGTTCACTGAAAAGGATGCAAATCATGTCACCCGCCTATACCCACTGACAGACTTCAGCCCCCGCAAGCAAGAAGCTTGGGAACGCGGCTATCTTGCAGGTCGCTACGGAGCAATTCCTTTTTTCAGCAACTGGCCGAACCCAGCAAGAACCAAGGACTGACGCAATGGGGCAAGACAACCAATCCAAACACCGACAGGCAGCTCGCGAACTCAAACGCCGAGCAGCTGTGCGGCAGCCCTACGATCGTCTATTAATCGTTTGTGAAGGTGAAAAAACCGAGCCACAGTACTTAATTGAAATCCAACAAGCTTATCGGCTCGCGACAGCCCATGTGCAAATACTCCAAAGTCAGTTCGGTACTCAGCCGCAACAGGTATTGGATTACGCGTTGAGTGTCTTCAAGAGAGGTGACTTGGCCCGCGGCATTCATGCTGGTGAGATCGATCGAATCGTCCTTGTTTTTGACCGTGACGAACACCCTTCCTATAACGCGACCTTGGCAAGGGCTATGGCTCAAAGTGGCAAGCTTCGTAACGACAATCGTGCTGCAGTGCCTATTGATGTAATCGTCTCAGTGCCCTGCTTTGAGTTATGGCTTTTACTTCACTTTGAAGATGTTCTTGCGCCATTGCATCGAGATGAAGCACTGCAAAGATTGAAGAAACATCTGCCAAACTACGAGAAAGGTAGTGGAGGCAACTGGGTTGCAACACAGTCTTTACTAGATGAAGCGACGCGTCGCGCGACGCGTCTGGCTTCACTTACGAACGTATTTGATGGTACCCAACCCTATACAGCGATGTATGAGCTCGTTTCACGCCTCATACATTTGAAAGACTAATAGCTGGCTTTATGAATAGGAGCTCAGTGACTTGGTAAATGTTGGAAGTGGATGCCTCTATGAGCAATCCAAGCAATCGTTTACTGCTGAGAAGCAGCATAGCAACCAACACGCTCCACCTGCTAATAAATGGTTCAGCTCTGACGCCAACATTCCGAACAGCCGCAAACTTCGCTAGTAACTCTAAAAACTCCAACCTTTTGTCCATTCTTGCGGGATACCACGCGCCGCTTGTTTAACTGCCGACCAAATTGGCACCAAGGTTGGCGAGGTACATCTGTCTAACGTTGGGCCCGCAAAAGCTACCTGATCCTGAAACAGGTCGTATCGTTTCGACGCATGCAGATGCTTGCGCAATACCTGTATCGGCGGAGCGATGACACCAGAGAGGCGGGGGAGACTGGCAGCAATGAGCAATCCTGCTGGATCGAAGTCACCAAAGCTCAAAACCGTGACATCAGTACTGCTGACGAGTTCCGAAACTGCTTCGGTTTTGTATATGTTGTCGCCTCTGAAGACGCACAGCACCTGGTGTGCTCCAGCTTGAACCAACCACTCCAACACCCACGCGTACTGGTCCAGATCAACAAAAGTCTCGAAGTTCTCCACCACCAGGATGTGTGAACATTTCACACCTAGGGCATTGGCCACGCGACTCACTGCATAGGAGCTGGGGCCTGATGGCGGGGTGGGGTGCCCGCCAATCACCACCGGCTCACCGAACACTCGGTAGGCAAAAAGCCCATCGTGAGGGGCACGGGTGCCAGACTTCTCTGATACGCCTGCACGGCCTGATGTGGACGACCTGTCCTTTGGCTCCATCGCTGCTGCAATCGGCCACCCAGCGGCTGTGAGAAGCTTCCGTGCCTTCTCGACATCCTCCGCGCTGTATTCGAACTGCCGACCTGCCCGAAGCCCAAGGTGGTAGTTGGTATAGAAATACTCCGCCGATTGGCTGTGAGCGCGCGAATTGGGAGACGCTATCAACCCCTGCAGAAACCTGGCCTGCGTGGCGCTGATCACGAGCTCAACTCCAATTCACTCACGAAGGGCAGGGGTTGCGCCACCACGTCGCTGTACCGGTCATTGGTCCATCCCTTTTCTCGTGGCAGCATCGAGAAGGTGAAGGGAATTTGCTGCAGCGCCAATTGGGATGCCAGAAAGAGCAGCCAGCTTTCATCGTTGATTCCGTGCACTGCGCGCTTGTCCGGTTGCCATGCCAGTCCGGAGATTTCAGTGTGACCCTGCGTCAGCAAGGCCTGCTTGAGGTCTTCAATCATTTCCTCCTCTGGCAGAAGCGCAACCTCTTCAATCGAATTCCCTCGACGGAGTACCTTTTGGATGACCTTGGGCTCGGGAGCGGCTGACGCCTCAACCACTTTGGGCAACCTCGCGACCGCTGCTGCAATCACATCGATGCCGGCGACAGGCCTGGCCATCACATCCAACTGAGGTCGCACTTTGATCGGCGTTGGAATGCAGAGATCAGCGGGGCATTTCTCATCCACCGCAACATCCAGCCCGTTGAGGGTAGGGTTGCGCGTGAGCCAGAGAACAGATTGAGACCACAGGAGAACGTCCACCTCCAGCTCCTTGGACTCAAACAACTTGCGCGAGATGGTCGCCTGTACGTCGTTCACGCGGGTAAACCACTCGGGCAGTCGTGAACGAATACGTGTGTTGACTATCTGCCGGACGTAGTAGAACCCCTTGCCGAGGGAGTCCTTATCCATGTCGTTGCAGAAGGCTTCCAGCTGCTCCAGCTCCATGGAAAGCTTGCGCACGCCATCCGCATAGAACTTGTTCTGCTGCAACTTGGCGCGCAAGGTTTTGACGTTGCCAAAATCCGTGGCGATCTGGGTACTCAGCAACAGCAAGTTCTGCGTCATGAAATGGTGAATCTCCGTCACAGTCAGCGTGAACGAGTCCTCCATCACCTGCATGTCCCGTAAGTCGCCCGAGTGCTTGATGGCCAGCATTTCAAGCCACTTGGAGCGGGCACTGTGAATCTGGTCGGAAATCCGGGTCAGCGCCTGAAACGCGCTGTACTGTGCCATCTGCTCGGACAGGTAGGAACGAATGCGCGGATTCAGGTGATAAATGCCCTCTTCCAGCGGCAGTAGGGCATTGATACCCACCAAAGCATCCACAGCAGCCGAGTAGGCCTTCTCTTGCGGCTCGACTGATCCGGTCAGCGAGTCGGAAACGACATCGCTGTGCTTGTTCAGAAGCCCCAGAAGACGCTGAACCTGCGTCTTGGTGTCTGTCCTACGTCCCGCTGTTGCCATTCGCTACAGCCTCATCAAAAAGGTCCGACGCCGCATCCTTGGGGTCATCCTCCACCGTGGACACGATTTCGCTGTTCTCCGCCAGGTAGTGCAGCACGGACTTGATCTGATCGACCTTGCCGGTGAGCTGGTAGATTTCACTGGTCGCATTGGCCAGTATCAGATAGCCGTCTGCTTTCAAATGGTCGAGCAGCTTCTTGATCAGTTCCCGTTGGTTGAAACGTTGCTGGGCATCCCGAATGAACAAGGCCATTGAACGCAGGCGTGAGTCCAGGGTCGCGCTTTCACTCACGGACTGCATCAAAGTCGCCAGGGAGACGAATTCACCGGGGGTGAAAGTGAAGTCCGGACTTCCCTCCCGAATCAACTGCAACATCTGCAGGTAGGGACCATAGGTATCACGGTAGCGAAGAATGTCATCGCGGATCTTGGTGACATGCTGGGGCTGCAACACCACGGGCGCCATAAAAAAAGCCCCATCAACCCCCACACGTGCCAGCCGCATATCCAACCCACCCAGCCACTCATTGGTATAGCTGCGATTGGCCTCATCGAGCAGATAGTCGTACTCCTGGGGAAACGCGATAGGACAGATGTAATTGCCGGCGAGCAAACAGTAATTGGTTTGAGACTTCATTACGCGGTTACCTCCGCTGTATCTGTAGCTTCGCGTCGCTTCTGCCGATAGGTCGCAACACTGCCCTTACTGCCCAGCAAATAGCGCTGTTGGAAGTGGGCATACCCTGCAGGGGTGAGGGAAGGGGACGCTGTGATGACATCGATGCGGTTTTCTTTGAGCATGTCCATGAGCCGGCTGAAGTTGCCTCCATCGAATTTGCCCACCTCATCACTGATCCAAGGGAAGTGAATCGGCTCCGTGCCGCGAATCACATTGAGCATGCCGCACAGGAGGGTGATCAAGGCAATCGAACTGATGCCGTTGGAAGACAAGTTCTTCAACTCACTTTCACGCTTGAAGACCTTGTGCGCACCCTGGACGCTGACGGAGCCCGACAACGTGACGTGTTGGCTTAGGTCGATTTCCAACGCCCCGTTGGAAAGCACCCCCATGAAGTCGCGCAGGGCCAAAGATGCCGTCTGGGGAGGAACATGGGTTTGGTACTCCGCACGGGGCATGGCACGGTGCACGCGGATCACATCATCCAGTGCCGATAGCTTGGACATGAAATCCAGCTGAGTGAAGTCGCTCACGATGGATATCTTGAAATCCTGAATCGAGTCAAAGCCGACCACCACACCGTCCAGACCTGTTTGCAGCTTCTTGTTGAACGCCTTGACCTCGGACTCAAAGGCCGTAATCCGTGAACGGAACTGTCCGATGTGGGCGAGGATCGTGCTCAACTCCGAGTTCACGTGGACAATGACCTCGCGGCCGAGGCGTTCATACGCGCTGATGATGCGGGTCGCCTGGATGACGGTGTTTGCGCTCTCATCCAAGTCATTGAGGCACGCCTGAAAGAAAGCCTTGACGGAGCTCTCTGTCGCAAACAGCGGGCCTTTGATCTTGGAGAACTCGCTGTCAATGCGGCGGTTTACGTTCAACAGTGAATCATTGAGGGTTTTCAATTCACCGCGTAGCGTCACTGCCAATGTGTCCGGAGGGACATTCGCATCGAATCGGGGTGCATAGTCCATCAATTGGCGATTCATTCCATCGAGCGCATCTCTTTCACCGATTGCGGTTTCCTTGGCTGCACGAGCCTTCTGCTGAGTAAGCCGATGGGCTTCGACGCGCCGCTCAGTGTCTCTGGTATGTTCCGTGCGCTTCGCTTTCCATTCGTCGTGAACATTCGCCAAACGGATAGCTTCACCTTCCAAAGCAGCAACGTGATTGGGGCCTTCTTCCCTAAGCCAGCGATTCCATTGGGAAACCAGCGCTGCGTTCTCATAGATCTCGGACATTGCTTCGGCAATTTGATCTGAGCGCTTCCGAATGCGGGTCACATCCTCAGGATCAAGGCCTTTGGCTTTCAATTCACCATCGCGCTCCTTAATGATGTCATCCAAGATAAATTTCTGTGAGGCGTTGAACTGCTTGATCTGCTCGTCAATCTGGCGATGAGCCAAGTCACGGCGTGCGCTCGCTTGCTCCCGAGCAATCTGGAACTCCGCTTCTTTGTCAGCCAATTGCTTCCGTGTATGGGTTGCTAGCTTCTCCTTGTCAGCGGTAATGCGTTCCTTTTGGGCACTGAGTTCTTTAAAGAGGTCGTAAGCACGATTACGTTCTCCCTCAATGCCTTTGTTGCGAGCTTCTTCCGCCTCTGTCAGATCGTGCTGAAGCCCTCGTGTTCTCGCATGGAGTACGTCGTACTGTGCCTTGCTTTCTGAAGCCTTGGCTTCCGCAGCCCTAAGGGCTTCTGAAGCCAAGCGCAGCGCTTCTGTACAACGCTCAACTTCGGCGCGCGCCGCTAACTGGGTGGACTCAGCAGTCGACAGTCGCTCACGCAGCACGTCATCCTGAATCCAATCTGGAGCCCGCAGGGTATCGACAGCAATCGACCAGCCGTACAAGGTCCCTGTGTCTTCCCCCGTGTAGTAGGGTTTCAGGCCTTCTTCGCGCAGTAGTTCAGGCCGTATGACACGGGCTAGGTTGGAGCGCCAGCCCTCGCTGGGATTTGCCAACAGGGAAGCGTGGAAGGAATTGGGGCCTGGAGTGAGCGCAAGGGTGGCATCCTGCAACTCTTGGTCAGCTAACGCCTTCTGGGTTTTGGCGGTGGTCAGTGCAAATTCGGCTGCGTCAAATGCGTGAACAGCATCCTTACGTTCACCTTCGTACTCGTGGGACTCACTCATCGCTGAGAAAACATGGCTCTGATGCTCGTCAAGCGCCTTGCGACTTGTCTCCACGCGCTCCAGCATAGGTTGAGGCGCTTGGGGTGATCGGGCGCGAGTACGTGCCTCCCCGAGGTCTTGGTTTAAGTTCTCCAACTGAGCATCAAACTCCGACGCTTGGACGTCCGCCTCTTGATTGATGGCAGTGCACTCGTCCTTTTCTTGCCTCTGCAGTTGGAGGATTTCAGCTTCACAGGTGTCGGTGAAAGGCTTCTTGCCGTCCTCCATCTTGCGACTGGCCTTTTGCGTCTGTTCTTTGTGCCGGCGAATCCGTGGCTCAAAGTCACGCTCCACCCCGGATGAACGGACATCAATGTCTTTCAATTGATCTGTAACCCGGTGTGACTCTGCTTCAAGCTCTGGAAGCTTCAATGCAGCAATTGCATGGTGCTCAGCACTACTGTCGTAGAGGTAATCCTTACGCGCCTTGGCAGCTAAGTAAGTCCGTTCAGCCTCGGCATGTTTCTCAAACGAATCGCTCACTTCATTGCTGAGTGTTTCAACTCTGGCATGCGCAGTCTCCGAAAAGTCTTTGAAATCTGCTTCTCTTGCGTCGTACAGCGATTGCTCGTCTTCCAGGTACCGTACGATGGTCTTGTGAAGGGTTTGCACCTTCCCGCGCAGAGAGCCCAACTGGTACATCACACGGGTGTGTTCATCGAGGTGCTTTCGTAAAGCTTCAACAGTGGGGCGAAGCTGCAGTGCACGCTCAGAGGCGTCGCGGTTGCTCAGCCATAGGTTGATTTGACCCTCCCCTTGTTTGACAGCAAGCTTTTGATGCTGGCCTTGTGGGGTAATGGCCCCACCGAGCTGTTCAAACACCATGCTCACGGCCACTGCCGTGAAATCCTTGAAGTCGATGTGGTCACGAATGACCGTCGCCAAGAGACGATCCAGGTGCGGCAACGGACGTTTGCTGAAGCTGTATTCCCTCGCAATACGACGCAGGACATCTGCGTCCTTTGTCAGTGTGCGGTTATTCAGAATGATGGCACGGTACTGCGACGCCACCAGCTTCTGGCTGGAAGTGATGCCCAATGACAGGGCCGCTTGCACAGACGCTTCATCATCCAGAAAGACCTCGCCATCCCCATCGGGTGAAGGTGCGATGAATAACTCATCGCGGAATGGTGTGTTGAAAAACCTGTATTCAGGGGAGTCGTTGCTGTCCTGACGCCGCAATACAGCCAGATGAATGTCTTCGGGGGCGTCGCCACGCTGGTACTCAAAGCAAATGGCGCTCTGCTGGGTCGGGCACACGTAACGCATGATGGGGTCGCGTGTGCCACTGGGAGGGGCAATCTGATTTGGCGAACAGCCCAAGAAAAGCGGCAGTATCTGAAGTGTTGTGGTCTTGCCAGCACCATTCAAGCCAACTATTGCAGCGCCACCGCGTGGATCCAACTCGGCAATTGAAGCTGACGTTGCTGTTCCTGATGTCCGGGTGTTGATCAGAAACATGCGGCGTAGTCTTGATGTCATGGCGTTTGCGTCCCCCGTGAACGGCAGTCCGAAGTTTGTATGCGTTGAGCATATCGCCACGGCAGACATCTGATCATCTACGGCTGCCACGGGCAAGGACTTGATCAATGCTGCGTGGCATTCATGCAGCCACCTGTTTCCTATCTTGCCTTCCTCCGAATCTGGGCATATTCCATGCCTCGAAGCGGTTTGAAATCTAATGGCAAATATTGCACTAGATTTAATGGGTTCTCACACAGCCGCAGCAAGACGCGGCCAGCAGTCGGGCTAAGAGATCGACGCGGAGAGGTTCCCGGTCATTGCGTCACCGCCTCTAGGTAGGGCTGAATGACACGTTCGACACGGTTGATCTTGGAAAAGTGGCTCAGCTCGGCCATGGTGACCTTGCGGCTGCGCCAGGCATCTTTCAGTGCCTCCAGCGCCACATCCAGGCCGATCTTGTTGCGAAACTTGAAGCAGTCTGTCACCGTCTTGGCGGCACTGTAGACGCGGATGGGAGCGCCGTGATCGTTCACGGTCTGGATACCGTCGCTGTAGGCGGTGCCGCGAAGGCGAGTGATGCGCAGCGTGGGATTGCTCAGTGCCGGGGTCTGCGTCCCCTCGGGCAACGCGATCCAAACTTCGTGCGGTAGTTGCGTGCCTATTTCATGGAAATGCAGCGCACTCAGGAGGCACAGCACGGCCTTGGGCACACGTTGGCAGACCTCGAGCAGCGTCTGGTGCTCGGAGACTTTGGCATCGGGCAGTCCGTACAAACCACGATTGAGGCGTTGCAGCTTGCCAGCTATGTGCAGCCGGATCAGAAGCTGCGCCGACCAGCCGTGCTCGCGCACATCCGCTGCCCCCAGCACGCGTCGGTGCTGGGCCAGTTCAAGAATGTGGTCGGACTGGTTCATGAGGGATGAGTTTAATATTCACATTACCTTTGCTCAAGTAATGAGAAATTCAATCATCCTCGTACTCGCGGGCTCTTCCATTGCGCGACGAATCGGAGTAGTGATCAAGCGGACTAGACCTTGGTAGCTTCCGCGGTTTTGGGACTACGCCACGCGGGCATGTTCAGCTAAATCGGATGCTCTATGCCTTATCCAGATATGACGTTCGATCACTGTTCTCTATGGGCTACCTGGCTAATCAACAGATTCACCGCTTGCTAAATCTGACCGTAAAGCTAAAATATTTACTCAAAATGCATCATTCACCAGATGGTAAATCTTACTTCACATCAGATTGAATCACTGGAACAGGGGTTCGCATCCTTACGGAAAGCACTCGAAGCACTCTCTGTAGTGACTTCGATTGACGTTCCAGTAGAGCCGTTCTTAGGGACATATCGATCTGATGCCACCTTGGTTGTCGAAACCGCATTGGGAAAGCAGCGGATCGAAATTGAGGCAAAAACGTCTGGTGAGCCTCGCTTTATCCGAGAGGCTTCGTTTGTTCTTTCAGACCGACAAAGGACTCAACCCAACATCTACGGTGTTGTTCTTGCCCCGTACATTTCTCCGGAATCACGGTCGATATTGCGTGGACAAGGGCAGGGCTGGTTTGATCTTGCAGGCAATTGCTTAATCAGTTTCCATGGCGTTCACTTAGAGATCGTCAAAAGTGACGTCAATCCATTTAGTTCGAAAAGAAAACAACGATCCGTTTTCAGTCCAAAGTCTGGTCGAATTCTCAAGCTGCTGATGACGGAATCTCGCCCCCTAAAGGGCATTGAAATCGCAAGTCGCACTTATGTAAGCACCGCGCAAGTCAGTAAAGTCCGCGAAGCGTTATTGGACATGGAGTGGGCTGTTTCTGATACGCAGGGCCTGCGCATAGTCAAACCTGCCGCTGTACTTGAAGCGTGGCGCAACGACAGGGAGCCACCAAAATTAATGGCCCGTGGGTACACCATTAAGTACGGCAAGAGTTTAGACACCTACATTGAGACGCTTTTTATGAAAGCGCAACAAACCCAATATCAAACACTGTTATTGGCAGGTCACTCCGTTGCTCGACGAGTTGCACCATATTCACGCACTGCAGGTGAATTTTTTTACGCAGACAACCGAGGGTACGAGCTGATCCAAGAGTATCTAAACCTTGAATCTGCAGACGACGGAGCCAACGTATTTGTATATGAAGCTGATGACGAAATGTTGTCATTAGACGCAATGATGCTCAAACCGGAGCCTTTGCGAGGGACCGGTCTAATACAAACTTATCTCGATTTGTATTCGATGGGTGATCGAGATCGTGAGGCTGCAGATTATTTGTTGGAGCAAAAACTCCCGACATTGTTAGTCAAGCGAGGGGAAGATAGTGCCTAGTACCAACGAGTATCAAGACCGCACCACTCTGGCTGTCTATTCCGTTCTTATCGAACTTGGTCAAGTTCTAGGAACGTACATCAACAAATTCGTCGTCATTGGTGGTTCCGTGCCATGGCTGCTCTATTCGGATGCGCATCCAAAACACATTGGCACCTTGGATGTGGACTTGAGCGTTGACGCAGAAGCACTCGGCGATGGTGAATATGTGACTTTAATTGAGAGCCTAGAGGCTGCCGGATACGAACGTGGTAAACAAGGCATGCGGCCTTTTCAGTTGATTCGAACAGTGCAAATCGACGATGGCGGTCCTATTGCTGTGATTTTGGACTTTTTGATGCCTCGTAACGCCAAATTCATCAAAAATAAGCCGCCCATTTTGGCAGGCTTTGCAGTGCAAGGGGCTGACGGTGCTGAAATCGCAATGCAAAGCTTTGTGAACCATAAACTCCAAGGCACGATGCCAGATGGCAGGCAAAATTCTGTCAACTTGCGAGTTGCAAGCATTCCCGCACTGCTAGTCATGAAGGGCTATGCCCTAGTTGGACGAAATAAGCCGAAAGATGCATACGACATCTACTATGTAATTCGGCAATTCGACGGCGGACCTGAAATACTCGCAGAAGCCTGCAAACCACTTCTTGAAAATGAAGTCGCTCTCAGGGGTTTTCAAAATATCGCCGGGAAATTTACGCATCTGAACGATTACGGCCCTGAAACCATTAAGCGTTTTCTATCGGAATCAGGTGATCCAGAAGGCAGGACAGATGCCCAAATATTGCAAGATGCCTATGCCCAAGTTCGTGCTTGGTTCAAAGTCCTAGGCTTATCTTGATTCAAGACTAACAGCAACCCTCATGCATGACATATCGGTGCCAGCCAGCAGGGCCACTTCAGTATGTGTTTCCGAAAACGTGGACATAACGGCCCCATGCAAAGACTATGACAGACAGAAACGACATCACAGAGCTACAGACGAAGCCGGAAATGGTGCGCCTCATCTGGGCGCGCGACAAAACCTATCAAGCGGCCAAGTATACGCAGGGCTGGTTCGTCTTCTGGACCGCTGCGGTGCCGGTCTTCGGTGCACTTACAAGCGGCCTATTGCCTGGTCTGAAGCCCTCGCTCGCGCTGATTAGCCTGCTATTGCTCTTTCTCGATGTAGGCCTCATCGACCGCCTGCAGAAGGAGCGGCTGAAGCGGGGTGCAAAGCTGCAGGAGGAATTCGACACCAAGGCTTTCGGGCTACCGTGGAACAAGTTCGTCGCAGGCGACAAGGTCCTCCCAGAAGACGTGACTGAGGCGGCTTCTGCAGCGATGCCGTCTAAGCGGCAGAAGGAAATCGAGACCTGGTATGAGGCCTCCGTCTCACGTGTTCCACTTGCTTATGGAAGGCTCGTTTGCCAGCGAACGAATATCTCGTACGACTCGCGGCTGCGTCGCCGTTACGGCAACGGGCTATTCAGCGTGACGCTGATGCTAGCCATCATTGTCCTAGTCGCGGGAGTTCTGCTAGACCCTAAGTTCACCGACGCAATCTTGGGTTTGGCGATGGTCACTCCCATGCTGTCGTGGGTCTTGCGCGAGCACCGCAAGCAGCTCGACACCTGCAATTCGCTGCAAAACCTGCAGAGTGAATTTAAGACGGTATGGACTAGGGCTTTGGAAGGTGCCAGCGATGAAGAGCTTAAGGTCGGCTCGCGCCAGCTTCAGGATGCCATTTATCAGCACCGAGCGAGTGCGCCACTTGTTTTCGACTGGGCTTATTGCCGGATGCGCTCAAAGAACGAGAAAGAAGCGCACGTTGCTGCGGAGGAGTTCGTCAAGCAAGCAGAGGAGGCTCTGAGTGCCGGGGGCACGGCATGAAGCTGCTCGAACACTTCAAAACGTTCCTCGACGACCAGGTCGACCTGAATCAAACGCGGGTCGACCAGCTCGGCTCCAGCGTTTCGGCGGTCCAGACTGCAATCAAGGACAGTGGATGGAAGACGACCATCATCGAGTTCTCAGCTCATGGCTCCTGGGCACATGACACCATCATCAAGCCGCTTCCGGACAAGGAGTTCGACGCCGACCTACTTGTCATCGTCAAGCCCGTAGAGGGCTGGGAAGCGAAAGACTACGTCAACACCCTCTACTCCGCCCTGGAGCAGAACGCGACCTACAAGGATAAGCTGCGGCGCTATTCGCACTGCGTCACCATCGAATATGCGGGGGTTCGCCGAATCGATATTGCTCCCGTCGTGCGCGGCCGCTTGATTGCAGGATGGGATGAGGTCTGCAACCGAACATGCAACGAGTTCGAGCGCAGTACGCCTACTGAGTACACGACGTGGGTTTTACAAAAGAACAATATCGCCGGCGGCAACGACCTAAAGAAGGTCACCAGGCTGCTGAAATACCTGCGTGACATCAAGGGCAA
>Ga0228699_1001259_pt1 | contig 13653 bp, 12 predicted proteins | sample McNCre217_Aug_MG_FD_178016 | JGI IMG/M metagenome (GOLD analysis project Ga0228699, IMG submission 178016) | Freshwater microbial communities from McNutts Creek, Athens, Georgia, United States - 2-17_Aug_MG | ecosystem: Environmental > Aquatic > Freshwater > Creek | place: USA: Georgia...
CATCGTTCTCAAACGAAGGAGCCTCCTCAAAACCCGGGGCGGTTCACTGCCCGTCCTTGCCGCGTTCAGCGACTCGTCATCTTGATCAGGTGAGCAGCCAACAGGCTGTGCACGCCTTCGGCCTGCTCCGCAGTCCATGCCCGCAGACCCTGACCCGATTTCATGCCGGTGTGACCCTCCTCTATGAGGCGGTCAAGCAGCGGCGACGGCGTCTTGGTGCACCGCAGGTCGGGAAACATGACGCGATGCACGTCTCGTGTCAGTTCCAGTCCCACCAGGTCGGCGTTCTCCATCGGCCCCAGCACCGGCATGCGCATGCCAAAGCTGTTCTTCACTACCAGGTCGATGGCTTCCGCGTCACAGACGCCATCCTCGATGAGGCCGATCGCTTCACGCCACAAGGCATGCTGCAGGCGGTTGCCGATGAAACCGGTGACGTCCTGGTGAACTTTCACCGGGCGTTTGCCAACCGCTTCAAGCCAGGCAAAGGCCTGCTCGAAGACTTCGACGCTGGTGTAGGCGGTTCGCACGACCTCGACCAGGGGTACAAGGTGTGGGGGGTTCCACCAGTGCGTCCCGACAAGTCGAGCACGCGCGCCGTCGTCGAGCTTCTCCCCGATGCGGGTGATCGGAATGACGGACGTGTTGCTGGCCAGCACCGCATGCCTGGGTGCTGCCGCGGCCACGTCGGCGAACAGCCTTTGCTTGAGGTCCAGTTTCTCCGGTGCTGCCTCGATGACGAGATCCGCATCCATGACGGCAAGGTCCAGCCGGGCCTCCACGGACATGTTGCACAGCACGCGCGCGGGGTCGACCCCTTCGTCCAGGAGATTGCGTTCAACGCGGGACAGTGCAACGCCGAGCACCTGCTCATTCGGATCGGTGATCTTGACCGAATGACCTGCCCTGGCAAAGACCTGCCCGATGCCGTGACCCATCAATCCTGCACCGATGACGGTGACTGACAACGCCTTGCTCATGAATGTTTCCTTAGTTGCGGGTGCGAAGTCGTTGTCATCACCAGCGCGTCACCATCCACGACGACGACGTTCCCGACACGGCACACCGTAGACAGCGTGACCCGCCGACGACTCTCGACGATGTCCGTGACGGTCACCGTCGCGTGCACTGTCTCGCCGGGTCGTACCGGTGCCCGGAAGCGCAGGTTCTGTCCGAGATAGATCGTCCCGGGACCGGGCAGCTTGTTTGCAATGGCGGCAGAGATCACGCTGGTGGTCAACATGCCGTGAGCGATGCGCCCACCGAAGGAGGTGGCAGCTGCGAACTCCTCGTTGGTATGCATGGCGTTGTTGTCGCCGGAGACACCAGCGAACAAGACGAGGTCTGCCTCGGTGATGGTCTTGGAAAACGACGCACTCATGCCGATGTGCAGATCCTCGACGTCGTAGCCACTCAGCTGGTTCATGGAGCGCTCCCGAAGCCGACGGCGTCCTTGCCCTTGAGGCCAAGCATGGCGCGAGCTTCGGCCGGCGTGGCGACCTCCAGCGAAAGCTCTTCGAGGATGCGCTTGATCTTGCGGACCTGCTCGGCACTGGACTTCGCCATCTGGCCCTTGCCGAGGTACAGGCTGTCTTCGAGGCCGACCCGGACGTTGCCGCCCATCACCGCAGACATCGTCAGCAACGACATCTGATGGCGACCGGCACCGAGTACAGAGAAGCGATAGTTCTCGCGCCCGAACAGGCGGTCTGCCGTCGTGCGCATCATGACCATGTTCTCCGGGTCCGGCCCCATTCCGCCCAGGATCCCGTAGATGCTCTGGATGAACAGCGGGCCCTTGATCAGACCCTCGTCGACGAAGTAGGCGAGGTTGTACAGGTGACCCAGGTCGTAGCACTCGAATTCGAAGCGGGTACCGCACCCGTCGCCGAGAACCTGCAAGATGTGCTTGATGTCCTTGAATGTGTTCCGGAAGATCAGGTCTTCCATCCCCTCGACATAAGGCTTCTCCCAGTCATGGCGCCAGTCCTTGATCTTGCGCGCAGCCTGGTGGATCGAGAAATTCATCGACCCCATGTTGAGCGAGCACATCTCCGGCTTGGACTTCAGCGGATATGCCAGACGCTCTTCCATCGTCATTCTCGTGCTACCGCCTGTGGTGATGTTGATCACCGCATCGGTGGCCGCAGCGATGCGCGGAACGAACTGGTCGAAGATGGCAGGGTCTGGTGTCGGTTGCCCGTCCGCCGGGTTGCGGGCATGCAAATGCAGAATCGCCGCGCCGGCTTCCGCAGCCTCGATTGATTGCTCGGCGATCTGCTCAGGCGTCAGCGGCAGATACGACGACATGGTCGGCGTGTGCATTGCGCCCGTCACGGCGCAGGTGATGATGACTTTGTCCTGTGTCTTGCCCATGGTTGTCTCTCGTAGCTGAAGGGTGGAGATGCAGTGGGTAGCGATCAGACCGCCAGCCACTCGGAGAGCAGCTTTTCGTCGGCTGCCAATTGCTGTGGGGTACCTTCGAAGACCACGCTGCCATGCCCCATGACGCAGACGCGGGTGGATACCTTCAGCGCGATCGCGAGCTTCTGCTCGACGAGTACAACCGAGACACCCTTGTCGTGCATGTCCTTGATGCACTCGCCGACTTGCGTGACGATCTTCGGTGCCAGGCCCTCGGTCGGTTCATCGATCAGGATCACCAGCGGGTTGCCTAGCAAGGACCGGCACATCGTGAGCATCTGCTGCTCACCGCCGGACAGACTGCCAGCCTTGGTATTGCGGCGCTCCTTGAGTCGCGGGAAGTAGTCGAACATCTGTTCGACAGTCCACTGTGTCGCTCCCGCAGCCGCGGGTTGTTCGCCCATGCGCAGGTTCTCGTCGACAGTCAGGTTGGCGAAGACCTCGCGCTCCTCAGGCACATAAGCGATGCCGGCGCGGCAGACGGCGTAGGGTCGGGCTCCCGCCAGTTCACGATCCTTGAGACGGATTTGCCCGGACGTGGGGGGAACAAGGCCCATGATGGCCTTCATGGTTGTCGAGCGTCCCGATCCGTTGCGTCCCAGCAGGCTGACGACTTCGTTCTTCTCCACGTGAAACGTCACGCCATGCAGGATGTGGCTTTTCCCGTAGTGGGCGTGAAGATCATTGACGGATAGCATTGAATTGGCGGTGCTCATGCCGTGACCTCCTCGCCCAGGTAGGCTTCCTTGACCTTCGCGTTGTTGCGAATCTCGTCTGGCGTGCCGGTGGCGATCACCTCGCCGTAGACCAGCACGCTGATGCGGTCACTGATCGAGAACACGACCTCCATGTCGTGTTCGACGATCAGCAGCGCGCGCCCTTGGGTGACCTCACGGATGAGGTCGGCGGTATAGGCGGTTTCCTCGTTCGACATCCCCGCCATCGGTTCATCAAGCAGGATCACCTTGGGATCGGATGCCAGCGTCATCGCGATTTCCAGCGAGCGCTGCTCCGAGTAGGACATCTCACCGGCAATCGTCGTGGCACGTCCCTGCAATCGGACCTGCTCCATCAGGCGTTCCGTCTGCTCTCGAATGCGCGCGTTGCGGTCGATGAAGCTCCAGAAGCTGTACTGCAGGCCATGGGGCCGCATGACTGCAAGGCGCAGGTTCTCGAACACCGTCAGCTTGGGAAAGATGTTGGTGATCTGAAAGGACCGCGACAGGCCAAGGCGGTTGATCTCCTGAGGTGATCTCCCGCCGATGCGATGACCGTCGAAGACGATGTCACCGGAGGTCGGGGTAAGGTTGCCGGAGATCAGGTGGAAGACCGTGGACTTGCCCGCCCCGTTGGGGCCGATGAAGGCGTGTCGTTCGTCTGCCTGCAAGTCGAGGTTGACACCGCGGATGATGTCTGCCGGACCGAACGACTTGCGCAAGTCTCGAAGGCTGAGGATCGTGTTGCTCATGCGGCGCTCCTGGTGGTGGCGACATGCGGCTGATTTGCTGTGGCAGCGCCGGTCGCATGCTGGCTATCGAGCGCCTGAAGCCGTTGTCGTGTGAAATAAGCCATCGCGCCTCCGATCGCCAGCAACGATGCCGGCACGAGCCACGTGATGACCGATGCGGGTGACCAGGCCACACCAAACAGCGTGATTGGTGGCGATGGCATCGCCGCATTCGCGCTCGCCAGCGCCCGGTAGTCCTGCGAGAACATCCGCTGGAGCATTTCGACCACGAATGCGCCACCGCAGCTCAGGCACAGTGCCGCGAGGAGGGCGAGCACGAACGCGGGGGCCAGCGCGGCAGCACCGTATCGTTTGCGCAAGGTGCTCGAAGTGCCAACCATGCCGGCCAGGCCGGCTGGCATGAACATCATCACAAGCACAAACAGAATGCCCTGGTAGAGCAGCCACGACTGCGTCAGATCGGAGATGGCGTACCCGAAGAACGTCATGAGCGCGGCACCCAGTGCAGGACCGAGGAACACTTTCACCCCGCCGATATAGGTGTTCAGTACCACCGCAGCGGAGAGGCTCGGGTCGAAGAGGACGTAGTTCGCCGCTTCGTTGTTGATCACCTGCAGTCCCCCCGCGACGCCGGAGAACATCGCCGAGATCGCGAATACGAGCACGCTCAACTTGTGCACGTCGTAGCCGAGGAAGCGAAGCCGGTGTCCGTTTTCTCGAAGGCCCAGTGTCAGCCTACCCACTGGCGTCTGCGTGTAGAGGTAAAGCAAGGCGATGCTGACCAGGACCCAGACCAGCGTCAGGTAATAGACCTGGGTTGAGGAGCCGAAGGTCAGCCCGAGCGCAGGCATGCGCATGGCGGATACGCCCGCTTCCCCGCCGAACAGCCCCTTGAGGTGTGGCGCCAGCGCGTGCAGCAACTCGGCGATGGCCAGGGTGATCATCGCGAAGTAGGTGCCCGTGCGCTGTGTGGCGAACCAACCGGCAATCGCCCCGATGCCCAGGCCACCGACCGCTCCTGCCAGCGGCAACAACGGGGTCGGAAGCAGGCCGGTACCACCGATGGCGTTCATGGCATGGACGGTCGCGAACGCGCCGACCCCGAAGTAGGCTGCGTGCCCGAAGGACAACATGCCTGCCTGGCCGCATAGCAGGTTGTAGGCGCAGGCGAACAGCGCGGCGATCAGCATCTGGATCGCTGCATTCACGAGGCCCTGGGACAGTAGAAGCGGAGCAGCGAGCAGAAGTGCAACGCCAGCGCCTACGAGAACGATGCGGGTCTTCATGACTCAGGCCTTTTCACCGAAGAGGCCGGTGGGTCGCACCAGCAGGATCAGCAACATCAGTGCGAACGGGATGGTTGCGGCCAGGCTGGACACCTTGAGCGTCAGAAGTCCGCCGGTGGCTTCCGCCCACTCGCGGGCACCCATGACCGCGAACAGGTCCGCCAGCGTGGCGTCGATCCCTACCGCAAACGACGTAACGACGCCGATGAGTAACGAAGCCAGCATCGCGCCGCCGAGCGAAGCCAGTCCGCCGACCACAACCACCACGAATACCATGACGCCGAGTTCGATCGCCATATTCGGATTCGTCGTATAGAACGCGCCTGCAACGGCGCCAGCGAGCCCGGCCAGCGCTGCGCCGATGCCGAAAACACCCATGAATACCATCGGCACGTTATGCCCGAGCGCCTCGGCCATGCGCGGCTTGTAAATAGCCGAGCGCACGACGATGCCGACGCGGGTGCGTGTGAGCAGTAGATAGATAACCACGAACATCGCGATTGCCACCGCACCCATCATGACACGATAGATAGGGTAATCGGAGTTTCCTATCGTGAAAGCGGCAAAATCCAGCGACTTCGGAATTCGGTAGTTCACAGGAAAGTTGCCGAAGAACAGCTTGACTAGTTCGGCAATGATGAAAGACAGGCCGAATGTCAGCAGCAGTTCGTGCGCATGGCCGTGATGGTGTACCCGTCTGAGAAAGAAGCGCTCGACGACGACGCCCACCAGTCCGACGAGTATTGGCGACACGATGAGTGCGCCCCAGAAACCCAGTGTGCCTTGCAGTGCATAGGCGAAATATGCGCCCAGCATATAGAACGACGCATGAGCGAAGTTCAGGACGCCCATCATTCCGAAGATGAGTGTCAGGCCGGCCGACACCATGAATAGCAGCAGGCCGTAAATGATGCCGTTCAGCAAAGAAACGATGGATGTGTCCATTTCTTTCCTTTTGGGACGAACTCGACTGCGACGAAGCGCGTTGTGCTTCGTCGAAGGCCGTGTCAATGTGGAAGTTGCCGGCGCAACAGGTGCGCCGCTGAGTCAGGACGGTCGTTGCATCTTGCAGCTCGCCTGCGCTGGCGTGGCCGACTCCTCGGCAGAGAAGACCTTGACGGGCTTGAAACCCATGTCGGTGTCATCCACCTTGAATTTCGCATCCTTCGTGACAGTCGATACGACGATAGGTAGCAGTGCCTGATGGTCGGCGGCACGCATGCTCATGTCGCCGAGCGGCGTCTTGATCTTGGTGGTTTCCAGCGCCTTTGCAAAGGCATTCACGTTGAGTGCGCCACCCTCGGGTTTCACGCGCTTGAGTGCGTCGGCAACCATCGCCAGACCAAATACGGTCTGAGGCTCGATGAATGCAGGCACGTGACCCGTCTTGGCCTTGTAGTCGGCATCAAAGCGATCTCCTTCCGCACCACCCGCCTCCGCGTTGAAGGTGTGTGCCACGAAGTGACCCAGCGCAAGATCACCTGCATTGCCGAGATTGCCGGGCTGATCCAGGAAAACTGTGCCGAAGCGAGCCTTCAAGCCGGCAGCCTTGGTGGCCTTCATCAGGAGAAGCAGGTCGTTTGACCAGTTGCCGGTCATCACCGTATCGACTTTGGCTGCGCCGATCTTGGCAACGTACGGTGCGAAATCCTGCACCTTGTTGACATCATGCAGCGTCTTTTCGACGACGACGTAGCCACCTTGCGAGGCGTTGTCGACGATGGCCTTCTCCATGTCCTGACCCCAGGAATAGTTCTGGTTGATGGAGTACACGCGTGTTCCAAGCGCACCGGCCTGTTTCATGGCCAGCACCAGGGCCTTGGTGCGAATTTGCGCATTTCCGTTGAAACGGAAATGGTGGAACTGGCACTTTTCGCCGGTCAATTCGAGTGCTTCCGCGCCAACGTTCAGATAGACGATTTCCTTGCCGGGGTTGCGCAGGTTGTGCTTACGCACGTCTTCAGTGATTTGCCCGCCGACGGCAGAGGATGCCCCCTGGACGATAAGCTGCACACCATCGGCGATGGCCGCCTTCAGCTTGTCGGCGGCACCGTTGGGGCCACCCTGGTTGTCATACTCGACCAGTTGGACCGGCTCGCCGTTCCAGCCGCCCGCGGCGTTCATCTTCTCTACTGCATATCGTGCCGCCGTTCGGTAGGTCAGTCCGGAAGACGCCTGCGGACCGGACAATGTTTCGATCAGACCGATCTTGACAGGTGCGGCAGCTGCGAGTCCGGATGCCAGAAGGAGGGCCGGGGCAATGCCATAGTTCAGTAGACGCGATGCATTCATGTATGTCTCCAAGGACGTAGAGAGGGAGTGCGCAATGACACCGCGCGGTCGGGATTTGTCGGGCCAATCGGGAAGCACTGGCACCGATCGAACTTGCGGTGCGGACGCATCAGAAATGCGCCGATGTGGAGACGAATACTAGGAATCAGCTCCCGAAAATCACAGGTCGCATCCGGTCTTTCTGGGGTTCACGACGGACAGAATGACCGTACAAAGCTGTGGAAGGTTGCGGAGATAGTGGTTAACCCTAGGTCAATCTGATTGAATCGGAATGCTCCCCACGCTCTCCTGGACGCGGTGCTCCAGCGCGCGCGAAGGTTGGAGATATTGCAACCAGGCGCACCAGCAAACCTCCGAGATAGCTGGTTGGGACCGACCTAGGGAAAGCACTAAGGCACTTCTTCGGTCGATGTCCGCCGGTGACGCTGCCTCGTCCGGATCAAACCTGTCCGCCACGGCAGTCCATTCATAGCATTGTCGTTACTCGGGGACCGCCCGGGTCCCGTCCGCGCAATATCTATCTGGAGACTGACGACCATGATCATGAATATCCGCCATCTGGCCAAGCTGATAACACTCGCTGCCATGGTTGCCCCACTTGCGTTTGGTGCGCAAGCTGCAGAACGGCAAAAGGTATTTCTCAGCATGAGTTACTCGGGCAATGACTGGCAGACCGAGGCCAAGAACATGGTGGAGGCCATGGCCAAGGCTCATGCCGACAAGGTTGACCTGCAGGTCCAGATCGCGGGTGCTGATGCGCAAAAGCAGATCCAGCAGGTCAACGCCATGGTGCAAGCGGGTGCCAAGGTCATCGTCATCTATCCAATCTCCCCGACTGCGCTGAACCGGGCGATCAAGGCAGCCTGTGACAAGAACGTGCTGGTCTTCGCCTATGACTCGACGGTGACGGAGCCTTGTGCCTACAACGTCTACACCGACCAGCGCAAGTTGGCCGCCAACGGCGCCGAGTGGGTCGCCAAGCGCATGAACTACAAGGGCAAGCTGCTGTTCATCACCGGTGTGCCCGGCACCTCCGTCGACACCGACCGCAACGCCGCAGCGCGCGAAGTGTTCGCGAAGTACAAGGACATCTCCATCGTCGCCGAGCCGAATGGCATGTGGTCGGCTGCCGTGGCACGCAAGGCAATCACGGAAGCCATGTCCACGCGTCAGTGGAGCGATGTGGGCGGCGTGTGGGGAGCGGCAGGTTGCTACGTGACCTGGTCGCTGCAGAAGGAAGCCGGCATTGCCAGGGACAAGCTCCTGCCCTGTGCTGCTGAAGGCACCAACGGGATGCGGGTGGCCATGCTCAAGCCCGGCAGCGTCAGCGCCAAGGAGGGCTATGAAGCCCTCGGCGCGCCCGGTGTCTCGATCGAGAGCCATCCTGCTGCTGGTGCACTGGCGTTGAAACTGGCGCTCAAGGTGCTCGCCGGTCAGACCGTGCCCAAGACCACGGTGATGCCTTTGGCCACGGTCTCCTTCGACGACGTGAAGCTGTGCAAGACCGGCACCTGGGCCGAAATGAAGGCGGGCTGCAACACCTTCGATCCCAATGTGGTCGCCCCGGGATGGTTCTCCAACATCTTCAGTCCGGACACGCCGGAGATCGGCCTGAACGCGGCCCTCAAGGGCGAGCCCGACCCGGTGGCGCGCTGAGCTACCGGCACGATCGAGTCAGGCATGAGTACCGCTGAAGACATCATCATCACCGGATTGACCAAGCGATTCGGTGCCACGACCGCTCTGGACCGGGCATCGACCCGGATCAGGCGCGGCAGTGTGCACGCGGTCCTTGGCGAGAACGGAGCCGGAAAGTCCACCCTCATCAAGATCCTCAGCGGGGTGATCAAGCCCGACGAGGGTGAAGTTCGACTGGGAGGGAAGCGGCTGGATCTCGGGAGTCCGGTGGCCGCGCACCGCGCCGGCATCGCCACGGCATTTCAGGAACTGTCACTCGTCCCGGACCTGAGCGTGGCCGAGAACCTGGCGATGCCGAACCCGACCACCCGGTGGGGGCTGATGAACCGCCGGGGGCTGGCTCGGGAGGCCGAAGCACTGCTGGCCCGGTATGGCATCTTCGATGTCGATGTGGGTGCCACGGTCCGTTCGCTCGACCTCTCGGTGCGTCAGAAACTGGAGATCGTGCATGCGATGGCGCGCCAGCCCCATTTGCTGCTTCTGGACGAGCCGACCTCGGCCCTCGCCAGTCGCGATGTCGAATGGCTGGGCCTGCAGATCGAAGCACGCCGCCAGGCCGGGTGCACGGTGGTCATGATCACGCACCGCATGCCGGAGGTGCGCGAATTCTGCGAAGAGATGTCCATCCTGCGAAACGGCCGCTTCGTCGGCTTGCATCGCACTCAGGACATCGACGATGAAACTGTGTTCAAAGAGATCATGGGCCGTTCGATGGACACGGCATATCCGCCCCGCTTGCCTGTGACGGCTCGACCAGCCAAGCAGCCGCCGCGGCTACAGGGCACCGGGCTGTGCAGCGGTGAGCGACTCAAAGGCGTGAGCTTCGACCTACATCCCGCAGAGTGCGTCGGCGTCGTGGCCCTACAGGGCATGGGGCAACTGGAGTTGTTCTACAGCTTGTTCGGCCTGACGCCACTCGATGCCGGCACCGTGGCAGTCGACGGCGTGGCGGTGACCATCGGCTCGCCCGGCAAGGCCATCTCGCAGGGTATCGGCCTGGGGCTGGTGCCAGAAGAACGCAAGACGGAAGGGCTGGCGCTCAACCTGTCCGGCGGTGAAAACGTGTCGCTGCCCGTCATCGGGCGCTTTGCCCGTTGGGGGCTGATCGACCTGGCCCGTGAACGTGAAGCCGTGCTCCGGGCGCTTGAGCAGGTGCGTGGTAACCCTCGCGCCCTAACCGAACCGGCCCAGGCCTTCAGTGGTGGCAATCAACAAAAGCTGGTCATGGCCAAGTGGCTGCTGGCCGACACGCGCGCCTTGCTGTTGTTTGACCCGACCCGAGGCGTCGATGTCGGCGCCAAGCACGAGATCTATGAATTGATGCGCAATTACACCGCGGCCGGAGGCGCCATCCTGATGTATTCGACCGAAATTCCCGAAGTGATCAACTTGTGCGACCGCATCCTGGTGATGTACGCGGGTCGTGTGGTTGCTGAACTGGACGGCGCCGGATGTACGGAAGCCGGAGTCACGACGGCCATGTTGAGCGTCGCTGCTGCCGCACCGGCAGCCCAAGGAGTGGCGACATGAGTGCCGCAGCGTTGACTTCCTTGGCAGTCGCCGAGTCCCGACCACGGTCGACGCGTTTGCGTCGAGTGATCGAGGCTCATCGCGGTCTGGTGACGGCACTGGGTGTGCTGGTGCTTGCAATCCTGGCGCTGCGCTTGAGCATGGCGACCGGCTTCGGCCTGTCCGATCTCTCGGCGACATCGTCGAGCACGGCAGCCCTGGCGTTGGCGGCGATCGGACAGACGATCGTCATCATCAGCGGCGGCCTGGATTTGTCGGCGGGGGCCGTGATCTCCCTGGCCAACGCCGTGCTGGTAACCCAGGGCGGTGAGTCCGGGCTCTCGACTGCGGTCTGGAGCCTTGCTGCCATCGCAGCCGGTGCACTCGTGGGACTCACCAATGGGTTGCTGGTGGTGAAGGCCCGGCTGCAACCGGTGGTCGTCACCTTGTCGACCATGTTCATCGTCCAGGGTGCCACCCTTCTGATCCTCAAGCAGCCTGGTGGTTCGGTCCCTGCGTCGCTCACTACCGCCTTGACAGGCGACCTGCTGGGCGGACTGTTGCCGATGCCCCTGATCGTCATCCTCGGCGCATTGCTGCTGTGGACGTTGATCCGAAAGTCCAAGCTGGGGTTGGTGATCTACGCCGTTGGCAGCGACGAAGGCGCGAGCCACCTGAAGGGTTTGCCAGTAGCGCAGGGTAAGGTGGCCGCCTTCACGATCGCGGGCGCGTTCTACGGTGCCGCTGGCGTGTTCCTCACCGCTCAGACCGCCACCGGTGACCCGCTGGTGGGTGCGGCCATGCTGTTGCCAATCTTCGTCGCCACGGTCCTGGGCGGCACGCCGCTCACGGGCGGGCGCGGCGGCTGTGTCGGTACGGTGGCCGGTGCCTTCACGGTCACGCTGATCGCCAACGTGCTGCTGCTGGCCAATGTCTCCACCTACTACAGCACCGTGGTCGAAGGCAGCATCCTGATCCTGGCCGTGCTGGTGGCGTCGCTGCATCCCGGCTCCACATTCCAGCGTCATCTGGTGCAACTTCGGCATTGGGTGCACGGGCTGCATGCACCGAAGGCGGCAGGCACCGCAGGTGCAGTTGCTGTGCCGCCGCCGTCCATGGCCAGCATCACCGCGACGTCCGAGGACCGTTCCGGATCACAACTGGTTGCGCCCAACCGCAGCCGTTGGTTGGACGGTTCCCTGCTGCGACTGATGCTGCCCAGCTGCGCCGGCTTGCTGCTGCTCATCGCGCTGACGGCCATCCTCTTCAGACAGAGCTTCTCTCCCGCGTCCTACTTCACCTCGCTGTTCGTGCTCACGTCCTTCCTGGCTGTACTCGCCGCGGGCCAGGGTGCCGTGGTGATCAGCGGTGGTCTGGACCTGTCGGTGCCCTACACAATGACGTTGGCGGCGGTGCTGCTCACCGGATTGACCAACGGCTCTGACGGAGTCGCCTTGTGGGCTATCCCTGCCGTGCTGACGGTGGGCATGCTGGTTGGGCTGATCAACGGCATCGGTGTGGCGTTGGTCGGCATCTCGCCCTTCCTGATGACGTTGGCCATGAACGGCATCCTGCAAGGGGTGACGCTTGTCTACAGCAATGGTTCGCCCACCGGCCTCGCGCCTGCGGCCCTGCGCTGGCTGATGACCGGGCGTTGGCTGGGCGTACCTCCGGTCATCCTGCTGCTGCCTTTTTTCGTGCTCGGCGCGGTGCTCCTTCTGCATCGCAGTGTGTATGGCCGGCGCTTGTTTGCAACGGGCAGCAATCCGACCGCAGCGCGCTTTGCTGGCGCCCCTGTGCCGCAAACCCTGCTGGCGACATACGCATTCAGCGGCCTGTGCTCGGCAGTTGTCGGCGTGATGCTGGCTGGCTTTTCCGGCCAGGCTTTCAACGACATGGGCGACCCCTACCTGCTCAGTTCGATCGCGGTCGTCGTGGTGGGCGGCACGTCCATGCGGGGCGGGCGCGGCCACTACCTCGGCATGCTGGGTGGGGCCATGATGCTCACCGCACTGGCAACCTTGCTGTCGGGCACCGTGTTGCCACCGGCGGCACGCAGCATCGTGCTTGGCGTGGTGGTCATTGCAGCGGTGCTAGGCATGCGCGACACGCGTCGGAGCATGGCTGTCTGACGCACTTCTTCAAGAACTCTTCCAAGGAAAATTCAGATGACGACACACAAGACCGTTGCTATCCGCCGCATCGTGACCCACGATGACGCCGAAGGCCTGTCCTTTGCGCTGATCGATGGTGAGGCGACCAACATCATCGGCGGCCTGACCGAACTCTGGACCACGGACGCCAAGCCGGCCAACCATCGCGAGGAGGTTGACAACGGCGCGTCTTCGCGCACCCTGGATCCACCGCGCGGCGGCACGGTGTTCCGCGCCTTCGAGATTCCGCCGGCTTCGGAGACGGCCCATCTCACGCTGGAGGAAAAGCAGCAGGCCTGGAAAGACCTGTTCACGACCATGGGTTTACCCGATGCGCAGCCAGACACGCGGCGCGACCCAGGCATGCACCGTACTCACTCCACGGACTACATCATTCTCCTGTCAGGGGAGATCACCTTGGTGCTCGACAAAACCGAGCACACGCTCAAGCCCTTCGATGTCGTGGTTCAACGCGGCACCAATCACGCCTGGGTCAATCGGGGAAAGGACAAGGCATTGCTGATGGCTGTGCTCGTCGACGTCGAACCAGGGCCCGCGGTCTCCTGAGGCGACCTCTTGCCATTTGCAGAGTCAGAGTAGTAGGGCGATGCCAGGACTCCTGATCGTAGGCGACGAATTGCCGACACCTACCACCCCATAGCAGGCGATCACGCCCAGCCTCCCATTTGCGGGACAGAGTCGGACGCACCGGCACAAGGCTTTGTTGCACAACCCCGCCGAGGCCGAGTTTCCCCTGACCCCAGGCGGAGTTACGCCACAGGCCGCGTCACCGGGGTGCCCAGGTGGGTGAAGCGGTTGAGCA
>Ga0228699_1001261_pt1 | contig 13625 bp, 10 predicted proteins | sample McNCre217_Aug_MG_FD_178016 | JGI IMG/M metagenome (GOLD analysis project Ga0228699, IMG submission 178016) | Freshwater microbial communities from McNutts Creek, Athens, Georgia, United States - 2-17_Aug_MG | ecosystem: Environmental > Aquatic > Freshwater > Creek | place: USA: Georgia...
CCCACGAGCGCCAAGGTGGTGTACCAGGGCACATCGCCGCAGTCGTCACCATCCAGGTCTTGCGCTTCGTCGTCAGCGCTTTCGGTGGTCAGCGTGGCCACGGCCTCTTGCATGACCACATCGATCACCGGCCACTGGCGGGCCACCTCGCTCACCCCGACCATGTGCTGTGCCATCACAGCGGCAGCGGGCTCATGGGTCCGCTGCGCCAGGTCGGCGAGGTCGGATTTCAGGTCCGCCATGGCCGAGCCGGTGCAGGCCATGATGGCCAACACCCACAAGAGCATGTGACGGAGCAAGGGTTTCAAGGTGCGAGGCGCTCAGGGCGCGTCAAATCGGTGAGCAAGGTGCACGCAAGCCTGATGCCAGTGTGCTTTATGCCAATTTTGGCACGTGCGCCTGGCGAGCAGCACGCCGTCAGCCCAACATTGCCAGACTGCAACGCGGCAGAAACCTCCCAGAAACAAAACAGGACACCCTGGGGTGTCCTGCCGTGTGTGTGGGGGCTTGCGGGTGGCGTCAGGCGCCACCGCAGCACTCAGGCCGCCGGGGCCTGGCCAGCTTGCGCGGCTTGGGCGTTGCGCAGGCGGATGTGCAGCTCGCGCAACTGCTTTTCGTCCACGTTCGACGGGGCGCCCGTCAGCAGGCACTGGGCGCGCTGCGTCTTGGGGAAGGCGATCACGTCGCGGATGGACTCGGCCTTGGTCATCAGCGTCACCAGGCGGTCGAGGCCGAAGGCCAGGCCACCGTGCGGGGGCGCGCCGTATTGCAGGGCGTCGAGCAGGAAGCCGAACTTCACCTTGGCGTCTTCTTCCGTGATGTTCAGCGCGCTGAACACCTTCGACTGCACGTCAGCGCGGTGGATGCGGATCGAGCCGCCACCCAGCTCCCAGCCGTTGAGCACCATGTCGTAGGCCTTGGCGATGCACTTGCCCGGATCGGTGTCCATGTAGTCTTCGTGGCCGTCCTTCGGGGCGGTGAAGGGGTGGTGCACGGCGTTCCAGCGCTCCGACTCGTCGTCGTACTCGAACATCGGGAAGTCCACCACCCACAGCGGGGCCCAGCGGTCTTCGAACAGGCCGCCCTTCTTGCCGAAGTCGGAATGGCCCACCTTCAGGCGCAGCGCACCGATGGCGTCGTTGACGATCTTTTCCTTGTCGGCACCGAAGAAGATCAGGTCGCCGTCCTTGGCGCCCGTGCGCTTGAGGATCTCGGCAATGGCCGCATCGTGCAGGTTCTTGACGATGGGCGATTGCAGCCCTTCGCGACCCTTCGCCGCTTCGTTGACCTTGATCCAGGCCAGGCCCTTGGCGCCGTAGATCTTCACGAACTCGGTGTAGGCGTCGATCTCGCCGCGGCTGATGGCCGCACCACCCGGCACGCACAGGGCCACCACGCGGCCGCCCTTGGTCGTGGCGGGGGTGGAGAACACCTTGAAGTCCACGTCGGCCATCACGTCGGTCAGCTCGGTGAACTGCAGCTTGACGCGCAGGTCGGGCTTGTCCGAGCCGTACAGGTGCATGGCGTCTGCGTACTTCATCACCGGGTAGGCGCCCAGGTCCACGTTCAGCGCCTTCATGAAGACGTGGCGGATCATGCCTTCGAACATGTCACGGATTTCCTGCTCGGTCAGGAAGCTCGTTTCAATATCGATCTGGGTGAATTCGGGCTGGCGGTCGGCACGCAGGTCTTCGTCGCGGAAGCACTTGGTGATCTGGTAGTAGCGGTCGAAGCCGGCCACCATCAGCAGCTGCTTGAACAGCTGGGGCGATTGCGGCAGCGCGAAGAACTGGCCGTCGTGCACGCGGCTGGGCACCAGGTAGTCGCGGGCGCCTTCCGGGGTGCTCTTGGTGAGCATCGGCGTTTCGATGTCGACAAAGCCGTGCTCGTCGAGGAACTTGCGCGCTTCCATGGCCACGCGGTAGCGCAGCATCAGGTTCTTCTGCATGTAGGGGCGACGCAGGTCCAGCACGCGGTGCGTCAGGCGGGTCGTCTCCGACAGGTTCTCGTCGTCGATCTGGAACGGGGGCGTCACCGAGGCGTTCAGCACCTCCAGCGTGTGACCCAGGACCTCGATCTTGCCGCTGGTGAGGTCGGCGTTTTCGGTGCCGGTGGGGCGGGCGCGCACCACACCTGTCACCTTCAGGCAGAACTCGCCACGCACACCTTCGGCCACCTTGAAGGCATCGGCACGGTCGGGGTCGAACACCACCTGCACCAGGCCTTCACGGTCGCGCAGGTCGATGAAGATCACGCCGCCGTGGTCGCGGCGACGGTGGGCCCAGCCCATCAGCGTCACGGTCTGGCCCATCAGTGCTTCGCTGACGAGGCCGCAGTATTGGGTGCGCATGTGTCTTGTGTCTCCGAGGGGAAAATCATCTGGCGGGCCGGTGCGTCGGGACGCCGGCCGCAAACCCGCCATTGTCGTTCAGGATTGGGGCGTTGCCGCGCCCGCAGGCGGGGCAATGTGCGGCGGCGGCGCCACCACACCCATGGAAATGATGTACTTCAAGGCCTCATCCACCGTCATCTGGAGCACCTTGACGTCGCTGCGGGGCACCATCAGCATGAAGCCCGAGGTCGGATTGGGGGTGGTCGGCACGTACAGGGTCACCATCTCGCCGGGCATCTGCTCGGCCACCTCGCCGGTGGGCTTGCCCGTGACGAAGGCGATCGTCCAGGAGCCTTCACGCGGGTACTGCACCAGCACCGCCTCGCGAAACGCCTGGCCGCTGCTCGAAAACAGCGTGTCAGAGACCTGTTTGACCGAGGTGTAGATGCTCTTGACGATGGGGATGTTGGACATCACCCGGTTCGACTGGTTGAGCAGCCACTGGCCGGCCATGTTGCTCACGGCCGCGCCCGTCAGCAGCAGCACCACCACCACCACCAGCACGCTCAAGCCCGGCACCGCCCGCAACTGCGCCAGCGACTCGTGGGTGGAATGCGGCAACACCGTCTGGGCGGCATTGAGCGCCCAGGCGAACACGCCATCGAGCGTGCCCACCACGTTGGTGAGCACCCAGATCGTGATCGTCAGGGGCAGCCACACCAGCAAGCCAGCCAGGATGTATTTTTTCACGGGTTGATATCGGTGGGTGACATGGGGAGCGGCGCCGCCTGGGCACCGCTTGCGCGCCGGGGTGGCGCGGCTTCGATTGGCCACACAGGCTAACTCAAAAGGTCAGCCCCTCAAGCCGGGAGCACGTGCGTCAGTGGCAGGCACACGAGCCGCCGCAGGGGCCGGACGTGCTGTCGCCACCGGACGAGGCCGCCGCAGCGGGCTCGCTGGCGGTGCTCGTGGCAGCGCCAGCAGCGCCTGCCGTGGCCGCAGCCGTCGTGCTGGTGGCGCTCGTGCCGCCGGAGCCACCGCGGAAGTCCGTCACATACCAGCCCGAGCCTTTGAGCTGGAAGCCGGCCGCCGTCAACTGCTTTTTGAACGATTCGGCGCCACACGCCGGGCAGGTGGTCAGCACCGGGTCGGACATCTTTTGCAGCACATCCTTGGCGTGGCCGCAGGATTCGCATCGGTAAGCGTAAATGGGCATGGCAGAACCTCGAATTGGGTGAAAACCCTTGGCGCGATTGTAAATGGGGGCGCCGGGCGGCGCTTCAAGCCGCCGCCGATCCTGGGGTGATGTCCTGGGCGATCAGGCCGCGTGGGCCAGATAGGTCTGCCGGTCGGCGATGAACTGCGGCCCCAGTGAGCCCAGCACCATGCCGCCGATGGCGGTCAGCAGACCGGCCAGTTGACCAGGAAAGGCCTCCGCCCACTCGGGCATGAGCAAGAACGCCGCCCACACGCCGATGCCGGAGGCGATCGACAGCAGGGCGCCCTGGGTGGTGGCACGCCGCCAGAACAGGCCGAAGGTCAGCGGCACGAAGGCCCCGACCAGGGTGACCTGGTAGGCGCTCGACACCATGTCGTAGATCGCCGTGCCCTGCATCACGATGGCGTAGGTCAGCACCAGCGCCGTGAACACCAGGATGGTGATGCGCAGCGACAGCAGCACCTGCTTGTCGCTCATGCCGGGCTTGATGTTCTTGAGGATGTTTTCGACGAAGCTGGTCGAGGGTGCCAGCAGCGTGGCCGACGAGGTCGATTTGATCGCCGACACCAGGGCGCCAAAGAACAAGATCTGCGCGATCAGCGGCATCTTGGTCAGGATCAGCGTGGGCAGCACCTTTTGCGGGTCATGGGCCAGCAACTCGCGGGTCTGCGCGGGCATGATGATCAGCGCCGAGGCCACGATGAACATCGGCACGAACGCGAAGGCCAGGTAGCTGAAGCCGCCGATCATGGCGCCCTTGCGGGCCGTGTCGGCATCTTTGGCCGACATCACCCGCTGGAACACGTCCTGCTGCGGGATGGAGCCCAGCATCATGGTGATGGCGGTGCCCACGAAGAAGATCCAGTTGTGGGCGGTGTGCTCGGTCGGCAGGATGCGGAACCAGTCGTTGGCCATGGCCATGTCCAGCACCTTGTCGGCGCCACCTGCCTCGTGGCCGGCCAGCACCGCGATGAACGACAGGCCGATCACCAGCACGATCATCTGGATGAAGTCGGTCCACGCCACGGCCAGCATGCCGCCGATCAGCACGTACACCAGCACCAGCGAGGTGCCGATGAACATGCCGGTGGCCGGCGCGATGGCGCCGCCCGACAGCACCGAGAACACCAGGCCCAGGGCGGTGATCTGTGCGGCCACCCAGCCCAGGTAGCTCAGGATGATGGCGATCGAGCAGAAGATCTCCACGCCCTCGCCAAAGCGCTGGCGGTAGAAGTCGCCGATGGTCAGCAGGCTCATCTTGTAGAGCCGCGAGGCGAAGAACGCGCCCACCAGCACCAGGCACATCGAGGCGCCGAACGGGTCTTCCACCACCGCATTGAGGCCGCCTTCGACGAACTTGGCGGGGATGCCCATCACCGTCTCGGCACCGAACCAGGTGGCGAAGGTGGTGGTGATGACCATGGCCAGCGGCAGGCTGCGGCCGGCCACGGCGAAATCGGCCGTGCTTTTGACCCGGGTGCCGGCATAGATGCCGATGCCCATGGTGCCGACCAGGTAGAGGATGACGAAGGCGAGCAGGGTGGTGTTCATGGTGATGCGCGCTCAAACCAAGTCGCGGAGTTTAGCCGCGCGTGCCTGCCGCATCGCCACTCACCACACCCCCAGTTCGTGCAGTTTCGCGGCCAGGTGCGCGGCCGAGACACCCAAGGCAAAGCCCAGGCCCAGCCACAGCATCACCGAGATCGTGCGGTGGGTGCGGCGCTGCTCATGCAGGATGGCCTGCAGGTCGCGGCGCACCTCGCTGTTGCCCTCGGCCAGGTTCTTGTGCACCAGGCGGGGCAACTCGGGCAACAGACGGGCGTACAGCGGCGCCTCGCGCTTGATGCGGCGCCACAGCCCGCGCAGGCCCACCTGCTCGTGCATCCAGCGCTCCAGGAAGGGCTTGGCCGTGCTCCACAGGTCGAGTTCGGGGTCGAGCTCGCGGCCCAGGCCCTCGACGTTGAGCAGGGTTTTCTGCAGCAGCACCAGCTGGGGCTGGATCTCGACGTTGAAGCGGCGCGAGATCTGGAACAGGCGCATCAGCACCTGGCCCAGCGAGATTTCCTTGATCGGCCGGTCGAAGTAGGGCTCGCACACCGTGCGGATGGCGCCTTCGAGCTCGTCCGGGCGCGTGGTGGCCGGCACCCAGCCACTTTCGATGTGCAATTCCGCCACACGTTTGTAATCGCGGTGAAAGAACGCGACAAAGTTTTGCGCCAGGTAATCTTTGTCGACCTCGGTGAGCGTGCCGATGATGCCGAAGTCGAGCGCGATGTAGCGCCCGAAGGTGGCCGGCTCCAGGCTCACCTGGATGTTGCCCGGGTGCATGTCGGCGTGGAAAAAGCCGTCGCGGAACACCTGGGTGAAGAAGATGGTCACGCCATCGCGGGCGAGCTTTTTGATGTCGACGCCGGCCGCGTCGAGGCGGGCGCGCTGGCTGATGGGCACGCCCTTCATGCGCTCCATCACCATCACGGTCGACGAGCAGTGGTCCCAAAACACCTCGGGCACCAGGCACAGGTCGGGGCCTTGCATGTTGCGGCGCAGCTGCGCGGCGTTGGCGGCCTCGCGCACCAAGTCGAGCTCGTCATGCAGGTACTTGTCGAACTCGGCCACCACCTCGCGAGGCTTGAGGCGCTTGCCGTCGGCCCACAGGCGCTCCACCCAGTTGGCCAGCATCCGCATGAGCGCCAGGTCGTCATCGATGACGGCCAGCATGCCAGGGCGCAGCACCTTCACGGCCACTTCGCGGCCGTTGTGCAAGGTGGCGAAATGCACCTGGGCCACCGAGGCGCTGGCCACGGGCTCGGCCTCGAAGTGGCTGAACACCGCCGAGATCGGCTTGCCCAGCCCGCGCTCAATGAGGCGCATGGCTTCGGCGGAGGGGAAGGGCGGGACGCGGTCTTGCAGCCGGGCGAGTTCGTCGGCCACGTCGGCGGGCAGCAGGTCGCGCCGCGTCGACAACATCTGGCCGAACTTGACGAAGATCGGCCCCAAGCGCTCCAGGGCCTCGCGCAGGCGCTCACCACGCGGGGCGTTGAGCGGGCGGCCCCACGAGATGACGCGCGACAGCAAGCTCAGGCGGCGGCTGCGCAGGCTGTCGAGCAGCAGGCCATCCAGGCCGTAGCGCAGGATGATCCAGACGATGAAAAACGGACGCACGAGGCCGCGCATGGGCACTGCCAGGCTCAGTTCCGGGACGCTTGCGCACCGCCGGGCGCCGGGCGCCAGCGTTGCAGGGCGTCACGCAGGCGCGCGCCGGCGACGCGCAGCATCTCGGCGGGGGTGTGGCCCATCCAGCGAGCCACGTCGTCTTGCATGTCCCAGCGCAGGTTTTTGAGTAACCAGGCAGCCACCTCGGCCAGGGCCACATCGCCCTCGATCTTCACGTCGGGGCGCTCGCCGCGCAGGGCGCGCCGGGCAGCGGTCAGCGGGTCATCCAGGGTCACGGCGAGCTTCAAGCCGGCCTCGGGGGCGTCCGCAGCGCCAGCAGCACTGTCCGGCACCCACTCCAGCAGACCCGCCGGAGTCACCAGAAAACGCCAGTGGCCTTGGGCCCAGTTTTGCACCGGCACCAAGGCGGTCAGCACGCCGGGCAATCTGGCGAGTGCCGGGGCGTCCCAACTCAGGTCAATGCACTTGCCTGCATGGGCCTGCAATTTCGCACTTGCCACCGGCTCGGACGACAGGACGTGATTGAACAGCAGCAGCAGTCGCGGGGCGGCATATTCAGCCAAGAGATGGATGGGGTGTGGGGCCATGGTGCAATTGTAGGCGGGGCAGGCTTGGGGCAAGCCCTAGATGCGATGCCCAGGGAGTTGGGGGTGTGCACCGTCCTGACTGTCATCAATTTTGATCCACAATGGTTCCAGACCTGCCCGGCTGAGCCGGGTTTGAACTTCTTTTGCCCTCGCGGGTCGATGAGTCCTGCGTGCCCGATGACAACTGTGGCAGGCGCCCCACCGTCGTCGTGGCGTATTTCTGGTGCACATGTTCAACAACCGAAATTACAACCGAACGTTCTTTAACGCGCCGCAGTCGGTGACGTCGTTCGTGGCGGCCTTTTTGGAGCCGTGCATCACCGTGGGAACCCTGTTGTGGTCGATGGCCTATCACAACGAGCCGGTGCAGCGTGCGGTGATGGCCCTGTGTTTGCTGGTGTTTGCGCTGACGTTTCCTGGGCGCAACCGATTCACCGATTCCAGGCTCGAGGCCCTGATCGACATCGTCACCTCCTGGGTGTCCATGCTGGCGATCCTGTGGCTGTGCGGCTATGCCACCAACAGCTTGGTGTTCTTCGACTTCAATGTGATGGCCGCTTGGGCTGTGGTCACCCCGGTGCTGCAGTGGGCGGTGGTGCTCATCGGCCGGGAAGTCTTGCGCTGGCAGCGTGCGCAACCCAATGCTCGACGCAAAGCGATCGTGGTGGGGGCGGGCCCCTTGGGTGGCAAGGTGGCCCGGGCCTTGCAGGCTGCGCCCGATCAATCCACGGAGTTCGTGGGCTACTTCGATGACCGCACAGACAGCCGCGTGTTGCCTGAGGCCATCAGCATGCGCTTGGGTGGGCTGCGCGATGTGGCCAACCACGTTTATGCCCACGGCATCCAAGAGGTCTACATCACCTTGCCCTTGGGCTCCCAGCCCCGCATCGTTGAGTTGCTCGAGGCGCTGCAGGGCACCACGGCCTCGCTGTATTTCGTGCCCGACGTCTTCGGCATCAGCATCATTCAAGGTCGGCTGCAAGACATGAACGGTGTGCCTGTGGTGGGTATCTGCGAGACGCCTTTCACCGGCACCAACGAACTGGTCAAGCGGGTGTCCGACATCATCCTGGGCAGCCTCATCCTGGTCTTGATCTCGCCGATTTTGCTGGCCGTGGCCATCGGGGTGAAGCTGTCGTCGCCCGGGCCCATCATCTTCAAACAAAAGCGCAACGGGCTGGATGGCGAGGAAATCATCGTCTACAAGTTCCGCTCGATGCGCACGCAAGACAACGGGCCGGTGGTCAAACAGGCCACCAAGGGCGATCCGCGCATCACGCCGTTTGGCGCCTTCATCCGCAAGACCTCGCTCGACGAGTTGCCGCAGTTCATCAATGTGCTTCAGGGCCGCATGAGCATCGTGGGCCCGCGGCCTCACGCGGTGGCGCACAACGAGGAATACCGCCGGTTGATCAAGGCGTACATGGTGCGGCACAAGGTGCGGCCGGGCATCACCGGTTGGGCCCAGGTCAATGGTTACCGGGGTGAAACTGAAACCATTGAAAAAATGCAGGCACGGGTCGAGTTCGACCTGGAATACCTGCGCAATTGGTCGTTGAGCCTGGATTTGCAGATCATCGTGCGCACGGTGCGCCTGATGCTGTTTGACCGCAACGCCTACTGATGCCACCGTGACTGGGAAGGACTGATGGACATGAAAAAGTTTGCGCTGAACTCGGTGCCTGCGGTCGCGTTGGCCGTGCAGGCGCTGGGCTTGCTCGCCCATGGCTCGGCCGTGGCTGCGACCAGCGATGAGAAGTTGCCGTTCTACATCTCAGGCTCGGAGACCCTGCTGCGCGACAGCAATTTCTCTCGCACCGACCGACCACAGGCCGAGACGGTCAGCTCGACGGCGGCCTTGCTGGGGTTGTCGAAGGCGTTTGGGCGGCAGCAGTACGACCTGAACACCCAGTTCGCGGTGAACCGTTACGCGCACTACAAGGAGTTGCTCAACAACGACTCCAAGCAAGTGAACGGTTCTGTCAGCTCGCAGTTCTTGGCCAACTGGCAGCTGTCGCTCGGTGGGAGCTACTCGCAAAACCTCAACCCCATCAAAGACAACGTCAACGTGGAGCGGGTCGTCAAGAACATCCGCACCTACAACAGCCGCAACGTCGCGCTGCGCTATGGCCTGGACGCGCTGTGGTCGCTCACGCTGACGGGGGATGCCAACACGGTGCGCTACTCGCAGGCGTCTTACGGTGGCTTCGAGGCCAACCAGCGCAGCACCTCGATGCGCGTCAACTACTACCCGACGGACACCCTGGTGTGGGGTCTGGCTTACCGTCCGGTGAGCACCCACTACGTCAACAGCTCGCCTGACCGCACCGTCAATGACCACAACATCGACCTGTCGACCAACTGGCTGGTGACTGGCTTGAGCAAGCTGGACGCCACGTTCACCCGCAGGCGTACCAGCTATTCCGACGACGACATGGCCGCCACGCGAAGCTGGAGCGGCAGCCTGGGGTGGCGCTACACGCCCGGTGGCATGTTCAGCTACAACCTGAACGCCAGCAGGTACACGGGCACAGATCGCTTCAACACCGAGTTTGCGGGCTATGCCGCCAACGAGGCCAATGCACGCCGGGACACGCTGAACCTGTCGACCAACTTCAGTGCGTCGATGCAAGCCGCGTTCACGGCCAAGACCTCGCTGAGGCTGTCGTATGCGCTGAGCAAGAACCGATACAACTACACGAGCGTGGCGAATTTCAGTGGGCAGGCCGAACAGGCCCAGATCCTGGGCATTCCCCTGAGCGATTTCCTGTGCACCTTCCAGGGGTACTGCAACACACAAACCGAGTCCAGGAGCATCCAGCACACCACCGGCTTGACGCTGACCTTTGTGCCGACCCGGTCGGTGTCCACACAGTGCGATCTCCAGGTCTACAGCCAGACGCGGGATCGCTATGGCATCCGCTACCAAGGCCGCTCTCTGGGCTGCTCGGTGACGGCGACGCTGGATTCGCTGTCGCCTTTGTTCGATGGCTGGTTTGATTGAGGATCGCGAATGGCGTGCATTTTGTTGACGGGCGGCGCCGGCTACATCGGCTCCCACACTTGGCTGGCCTTGCAAGAGGCCGGTCACACCGTGATCACGATCGACAGCTTGGTGAACAGCTCGGCGCAGGTGCTGCCTCGCATCGAGACGCTGGGTGGCCAGTCTGTCCATTTCGTTCAGGGTGATGTGCGTGATGCGCAGGCCCTGGATGCCTGCTTCAAGCTGGGCGAGCAGTTCGGTGGCATTTCGGCCGTGGTGCACTTTGCTGCGCTCAAGGCCGTGGGCGAGTCGGTGGAGCGCCCGCTTGACTACTTCGAGAACAACCTCGGCGGTTTGCTGTCGGTGTGTCAGGCCATGAAGCGCCATGACGTGAAGAACCTGGTGTTCAGCTCGTCGGCCACGGTGTACGGCAAGCCAGACAGCCTGCCCATCAACGAAGACTCTGCCTTGCGCGCCACCAACCCCTACGGGCAGACCAAGTTGCTGGGCGAGGAGATGCTGCGCGAGCTGGAGCGCTGTGATGCCAGTTGGCACATCGCCTACCTGCGTTACTTCAACCCGGTGGGCGCGCACGCCAGCGGCTTGATCGGCGAAGACCCGCGCGGCATCCCCAACAACCTGATGCCTTACGTGGCGCAGGTGGCTGTGGGCAAGCGACAGCACCTCAATGTGTTTGGCAATGATTACGACACGCCGGATGGCACCGGCGTGCGCGACTACATCCACGTCTGCGATCTGGCTGAGGGCCATGTGGCGGCCTTGAGGTACCTGTTCGCGCAACAGCAGTCGATCACGGTCAACTTGGGGACGGGCCAAGGCTACAGCGTGCTGGAGTTGGCCAGGGCTTATGGTCGCGCGGCCGACCGCGAGATCCCACTGGTGTTCGCGCCGCGTCGTCCTGGTGACATCGACGCCTGCTACGCTGACCCGCAGCGAGCAAAAAGCCTGATGGGGTGGTCGGCCACGCGTGGGCTTGATCAGATGTGTGTGGATTCCTGGCGCTGGCAGTCGGGCAATCCGAATGGGTTCAACGGCTGATGCAGCCGTGGTTGACGTTGTCTGTTTTTTTGATGGTGATCCTATGACTCAAAGCGTGCTTCCGGTGATCATGGCCGGTGGTTCGGGGACCCGCCTGTGGCCCCTGTCGCGGGCCCTGTATCCCAAGCAGTTCCTGGTGCTGCAAGGCAACCAGTCGCTGTTCCAGCTGGCGCACCTGCGGCTGCAAAGCCTGCAAGGCGAGGGCGTGAGCGTGGGCAGCCCCTGCGTGGTGGGCAACGAAGAGCACCGCTTCTTGGTCCTCGACCAGCTGCGTGAGCTCAAGGCCGAGCCGTCGAGCCTGTTGCTCGAACCCGTGGGTCGCAACACCGCGCCGGCCATGACACTGGCAGCGCTGCAGGCCACGGCCAATGGCGACGACCCGATCATGGTGGTCACCCCGGCGGATCAGACCGTGACCGACGAGGCCGCGTTCACAGCGGCCGTGCGCCAGGCCATTGCGGCGGCCGCTGGTGGCGACATCGTGATCCTGGGCATCACCCCGGATCGTCCGGAAACCGGATTTGGCTACATCCGCACCGCCCAAGGCACCGACGTGGCCCGCATGGTGTCGGCCTTTGTTGAAAAGCCTGATCTGGAGACCGCCAAGGGCTATGTGGCCGAGGGCTGCTACTTCTGGAACAGCGGCATGTTCGTCATGCGCGCGTCGCGCTGGTTGGCCGCGCTGCAGCACTTCCGCCCGGACATCGCCGAGGCCACGGCCGCATCGTTCAAGGTGCGCTCGGAAGATGGCTTTTTCGTGCGCCCGGGCAAGGCCGAGTTCACGGCGGTGCCCTCGGAATCGGTGGACTACGCCGTGATGGAGCAGTGCCCCAAGCAGGCGCAGGCTGGCTACACGGTGCGCATGGTGCCGCTGGATGCGGGCTGGTCTGACCTGGGTGCGTGGGATGCCGTGTGGCAGGTCAGCGAGCGCGACGAGGCAGGCAACGCCTCGCAAGGCGATGCGCTGATGCAAGGCAGCCGCAACACGCTGGTGCACTCGACCAGCCGCTTGGTGGCCGCTGTGGGTCTGGACAACGTGGTGGTGGTGGAAACGCCCGACGCCGTGCTGGTGGCCGACCGCAGCAAAAGCCAGGACGTGAAGAAGGTGGTGGCGGCGCTGGAAGCCCGCTCGCGCACCGAAGGCACGCTGCACCGCCGCGTGCACCGCCCCTGGGGCTGGTACGACTCGATCGACATGGGCCCGCGCTTCCAGGTCAAGCGCATCATGGTCAAGCCCAAGGCATCGCTGAGCCTGCAGATGCACCACCACCGTGCCGAGCACTGGATCGTGGTGAGCGGCACGGCCGAGGTCACCAATGGCGACCAGGTGTTGCTGCTGAGCGAGAACCAGTCGACCTACATCCCGCTGGGCACGGTGCACCGCCTGGTGAACCCGGGCGCGATCCCGCTGGAGATCATCGAGGTGCAATCGGGCTCGTACCTGGGCGAAGACGACATCGTGCGCTTCCAGGACAACTACGGGCGTTCGGCCTGACCGCGATGGCGGGCCGCCATGCGGCATGAAAAAAGGCGTGTCGGTGACACGCCTTTTTCTTTGGTGGCCAAGGTGGCCAAGGTGAGCGTCAGAGGCAGGCCAGCAGATCCAGCGGCTGCGCGGCGATGACATCCGCGCCCCAGCTGTCGATTTCGCCGTTGTGGCCGATGTAGCCCCAGGCGGCCGCTGCGCTGGGCATCTGCGCGACCTGGGCGGCCTGGATGTCGCGCAGGTCGTCGCCCACGTACAGACAGCGCTCAGGCTGCACGCCCAGTTGCTCGCAGGCGGTGAGCAAGGGCAGGGGATGTGGCTTGGCGTGGGCGGTGGAGTCACCACTGATCACGCTGCCCGCGCGCGCCATCAGGCCCAGGCCCTGCATCACCGGCACGGTGAAGCGGTGCGGCTTGTTGGTCACCACGCCCCACTTCAGGCCACGGGCTTCGAGCTGGTCGAGCAACTCGGCCATGCCCTCGAACAGCGCGGTGGTGTCGGCCAGGCAGGCCAGGTAGGCCTCCAGAAAGGCCAGGCGCGTGGGCTCGAATTCGGCATCGCCCGGGTGGAGGTCGAGGCCCACGCCGATCAGGCCGCGTGCGCCGGCCGAGGCGTAGGGGCGCAGGTCAGCCAGGGGCAGGGGCGCCAGGCCACGGGCTACGCGCAAGGTGTTGAGCGCGCCGCCAAGGTCACCGGCGGTGTCGGCCAGGGTGCCGTCGAGGTCGAACAGCACGGCCTGCGGGGCGGCTGGCCAGCCGATGTGCCCGCGCACGTTGGCGGCACCC
>Ga0228699_1001263_pt1 | contig 13608 bp, 9 predicted proteins | sample McNCre217_Aug_MG_FD_178016 | JGI IMG/M metagenome (GOLD analysis project Ga0228699, IMG submission 178016) | Freshwater microbial communities from McNutts Creek, Athens, Georgia, United States - 2-17_Aug_MG | ecosystem: Environmental > Aquatic > Freshwater > Creek | place: USA: Georgia...
AAGTTCGCATGGGCCACTGTTGATGCAGCAACCGGTGTGGTCACCACTCACGAAATAGTGTCGCTTGCCTACACAACCTCGGGCGCCGGAACTTGGTCTGCATTGACCATGTCTCCCACCAACGGTGCAAGCCTGATCTATTCGGGCTCGCTTACCTCGGTCAAGTCTGCATATTGGCGGGCAACCACGGTTTCTGGTGGCCCATCCACCGATGCAACCGCCACCTTCACCGTAAATGGAACCACCGCGCACAACGGTGACACCATCAACGTGAGCAACAGCAGCACGAGTGCATCGGTGATTGTGACCGCCAATGAGAGCCACGCAACCGTTGGCCCAGTGACCGGCTCGAGCAGCCTGGCCATTGGCAACAACACTGTTTCGTTCACCGTGACCGCACAGGATGGCACCACCACTCAGACCTACAGCTTCACGGTAAATAGGGCTGCGGTGGTTCTGCCAACCTACGTGCTCACGCTCGACAAGAACAGCAGTTCCGCTACCGGCAGCGTGTCCCCTGTGAGCGCCAGCGTGGGCTGGACTGTTCCAAGCAACGGCTACAGCCTCACCGGCTACAGCTTCAACGGTTGGAACACCCTGGCAAATGGAAACGGAACCTCCTACGCTGCGGGCGCCGCCATCTCCCTGAGTGCGGACACAACCCTCTACGCCCAGTGGCTGATTGACCCATTCGTGCTGAGCTTCGACGCCAACACGGGTACCGGTTCGATGAGCAACATCAGCGCCCGCAGTGGTTGGACCATTCCGGGTACCGTTGGCTTCAGCAAGTCTGGCTACCTGTTTGCCGGCTGGAACACCGCGGCCAACCGCTCCGGTACTGCCTACAACCCTGGTGCGGCAATCACCCTGACTGCCAACCAGACCCTATACGCTCAGTGGGACGTGCTTCCAAGCGACGCCGTTCTGTGTGCTGCCGGTACCTTTGGTACTCACGGCGGTTATGGCTCGGCAACCAGCAGCTGGACCTGTGACCCTGCCCCGCTCGGTTCGTACGTGTCCCTGACCGGTGCTTTGAGCGCCAGCCTGTGCCCTGCCGGATACTTTGCAGCAGTAACCGGAGCCACCTCCTGTACGCCAGCACAGTCGGGATTCTTTGTGGCTACCGCTGGAGCTTCGGCTCAGGCGGCATGTCCTGGCAACTGGATCTCCGATGCAGCCGCCATCATCTGCCACAGTCCACGCGAGCTTTCGCACAACACCAAGGCCACTTTCAGCATCGGTGGAAAGCCAGCCGCAAACGGTGGCGTGATTGAGCTAACCGGCCTGCCTTCCAGCCTCGGCGTGCTGGTGAACCTGGCCGACAACCGCTCCAGCGCCACCATCAGCGTGCCTGCCAACCCGGTAATCGGTAACAACACCGTGACCGTGTTTGTCTACGCTGAGGACGGTTCGGTTCAGGAAAGCAACTTCACGGTTCACATCGCCGCTCCGGTGGTGACCCCGCCGGTGGTTGTTCCTCCAACACCAAAGCCATCCTCCGATGCCACCGCCACAATCAAGGCCAACGGCAGCGCCATTACCGATGGAGCCACCATCAACCTTGCCGCTGGCACCACCAGCGTTTCAGTTGCGGTGACCCCAACCGAGAGTCACGCAACCTATTCGGTCAGCGGCGCTAGCACGCTTGCCACCGGCAGCAACGCGGTGACCGTAACCGTTACGGCGCAGGATGGCACCAAGAAGGTCTACAGCTTCACCGCTGTTGTGGCTGCTCCGCTTTCCACCGATGCCACCGCAACCATCACCGTGGCCGGCATCAAGGTGGCCGACGGCGACCACGTGAACCTGCCATTCGGCACCAGCCAGGTTGCGGTGCTTGTGACCCCAACCGAAAGCCACGCAACCTATGTTGTGTCTGGAGCCACCGGTTTGACCACCGGTACCAGTGTGCTGACCGTAACCGTTACCGCGCAGGATGGCACCACCAAGACCTACAGCTTCCAGCTGGTGGTTGCGGCGGACACCACCCCGGTAAACGTTACTGGCGCGGCCGCTACGGCTCTAGACCGCGTCAAGGCAGCACTGGCCGCCGGTCGAGTTGCAGTGGTCACTTTCGCAGCTAAGGGAGCCGCGGCTCACGCCTTAGTTGTCAACCAGATTCGTGCTTTCAAGGCCTCGGCTCGCGCCGCGGGCATCACCGGCCGTATCTCCTTCACCATCACCGATGCCTCCAGCGCGGCCTCGGCTGTAGTGCGGGTTGGCTAGAAAGTAGTTATGAGAAGTGCGCCTCCTGTCGTCCGACGGGAGGCGCACTTCTTTATTACCGGAATTTAGTTGTAGTAGTTGATTCCAACCTGTTTAACACCGTCAAAGTCGGCTCGGTTTTCTCTAATTAACTGCCAATAGGGACAAATTCCCTACAAGCAAATTGCGACGAAAAATCTGAGAAGCTAGCTTTTTAGTCTTTACCTAAGAGAGAGCAATACTTCTTTGAGTCGGGCGATCTGCAAGCCCATCTCATAATGGTGGTTTCCGACAAAAAGGCCGTTCCTGTGGACATAGTCAGCATTCACATAATCCGAAAGTTCAACATGATTTAAGTACTTCATCACGGGATTAGCTTTAAAGTTCCCAGCAACTATAGGTCTGCACTCGATGTTTGCATCCGATAAAAGGTCGACAAGTCGCTCTCGTTTTCCTTCATGAATTCCGACCAGGATGATGGAAAAACCAAACCACGAACTGGAGCCAGTTTCGGTTTGGAACTTGAAGCCTTCGATTGCACCCATTTCTTCCAAGAACAAATGTGCATTAACTCTCCTTTGGTAGACGAAGGAGTCCAACTTCTTAAGCTGCTCTTTGCCAATTGCGCCGGCAAGCTCGATTGGGCGCAAATTATATCCGGGCAGGACAAATTTGAATTGGTCCTCAAAAAGCCTCCCCGTTTTATTCCAAATAGTGTTTTCTACAGGAAGTTCGCGAATCCAACCGTGGGCGCGAAGAGAGGTCATTATCTGGAAAAGTTCAAGATCGTCAGTTAGGCAAACACCGCCCTCCATTGTGGAGATGTGGTGTGAGAAATACGTGCTGAAGGTGCCAATGTGTCCGTAAGTGCCTGCAAATCTTTCTTCTAGAACTGCTCCCATGGACTCGCAATTATCTTCAATAAGAAATAAAGCGTGAGAGTCGGCAAACTCTCTCAGTCGATCCAATTCGGACGGATTTCCCAGAAGATTCACCGCCACAATACCGGCTGTCTTTTCGTTTACCGCGTCAACGATGGACTCATAGCTCGCATTCAAAGTGTCCAAATCCACATCGACAAACTTTAGTCTGTAACCCATTTGATGCACTGGGTAGTAAGTCGTGCTCCATGAAACGGCAGGAACTACTACTTCGTCACGATTAGAATCCGAATCCCATCGCTTGTAACGCATGGCAGCTAGCGCCAATAGGTTAGCTGAGCTACCGGAGTTGGACATAACTGCATACTTCGCGTCAAAATGGCGGGCAAACTGAGTTTCGAACTCTTTTACATGCCGCCCCATGGTGTACATGCCTGAACTTATTACATCCTGCATGGCCGCGACTTCTAGTTCATCCCACGTTACAGATGCAAGTTCATATTTATTTGCTGGCATTGGCTCCCCCGGCCTTTTAGTTTGGGCAAAAAGACTGTGACAAAGGCCAATCGCCCGCGCGCCACCTAATGCTAATTGTAACGCCACCGAATGTGGAGGTCGGGCAAGGCTTCTAAAAGTTTGTTATTTCGACCAGCCAAAGAAGGCACTTGGGAATTTGCACCGTCAAACAATGCATTCACCCCGGTCACGCCGTAGTGCGCTAAGTACCTGGAAATTGCATCCCGCACGGTAAGTGTTTTTCCTGAGCAGAGATTATAAACGCCCCCGGGTATGTTAGAAACACCGATTCTCACGAGAGTGTCAGAAATTGTCTGTAGGTCGAGGAAGTCACGCCTATCTTCACTGTTCGAGACTATGACTGGTTCGTCGTTGACATTGTTCATTAACCGCGTTATCACTCCGCCAAGCGAAAAATCGGGCATCCGGTTATCCAGAACGCTAAAGAGACGAGTAACAACTAAAGTTGACTCATCCTCATCGAACAGACCTGAAAGACCCTCCTCGGCTAGAAGCTTTTGTTTCGCATATTGTGACATTGGATTGGTCGGCGTCGCTTCATCTATCGGTTTATCGCAAGGCCCGTAGACATGGCTTGTCGAAACATAGATAAAACGTGCAACGCCTCGATTAATGCATTTTTGGGCAAAATCGAGCGTTGCATCAACGTTAATTGACAGTGAATCACTGAGATCCTGAACTTTATCGGTACCCACTATTCCAGCTAAGTGAATTACTGTGGATCCCATGAGGTCGTCTGGGAGCAAAATTTTGTCGGCATGGCCGTTTTCGAGGCGACCCAGTAATGGCCGTACCCATGTCGGAAGATGCCGGCCAATAGTGCCTGATGTTCCGGTAGCAAAAATCCTAACGGTCAAAAACCATACCCATTCGCTTAGAAATCAAACTTAAAATACCTTGAAGCGATGCCTTAATCTCAGAGGAAGTGACGGTGGATTCACCTAAATCTCTGTCAGTAAAAGTGATGGGGATTTCTTCAATTGAAAGCCCGTTGAACGTTACCAGCATGGCGACCTCTGACAAGTAAATAAACCCGCTATTTTGGGGAGGGTGCCTGAGGATTATTTCGACAGAATCTCGAGAATATCTTCGAAGGCCATTAGTTAGGTCTTTGGCTCGAACCCCCAACAAGGCCGGGATTACCAGATTTAGTAGTTTGGAAAAAACCCTTCTTTGGACTGGCCAGCCCACAATTCTAGAATCTGTCAAATACCTGGATCCGATAAGTAAGTCGGCTTGCGATTGCGAGCGCATGAGACTGACAATATCCTGTGCTGAATGAGAACCATCCGAGTCCATCTCCATGAAGTATCGAGCATCGGGGTAAGCATTGAATGCCCATTCAAACGCACGTCTCACAGCTGCACCCCTTCCGGATTTCGTGTCGGAGTAATTGAACACAACTGAAGCCATGGAATCTGCCATTGCTGAGTGGCAAAAATCTTCAAGCTGGCGTCTGTAGTCCTCCCCCGTATCATCTGCAACTACAACCAGTGTTGTGCTACCTAGGTGTTTGGACAGAGATCTGAGGATGTTTCGCAAGTTGTCAGCTTCCCGATAACTAGCAAATACCAGCACTGTCTCAATGTTGTCGGCGATGTTGGACCCCCTGCGTGAGAAAAGCTATAACTATTGGAATCAGGTTACCTCAAGCAAGTAATTAGCCTGGCTTGAGCACCCTTAACCTGATGCCTTGGTTTAAGGTGGAATCCGTGGCGTGAAATAGGGGAACAGGTAAAAGTGGCACTTGAAACTAAAAAAACCACCAACAGCAAAACAAAGCATCCGCCTGCCATTTTTCTAACAAAGCACAACTTGATTTGGCTGATTGTTCTTGAGAGTTTCGTCATCACTCAAAATATTTTTCAGTGGCCGCTGATACGAATACTAGGCGCTAGCCCTTGGGGTTTCCCAATTTTTTGGGACACCAAGCAAGTAATGGTGTCTTCTGATTGCCTCAGGTCCGCGTCGAGTTACTACTTTTCTAGCCATGAAGTGACTTTGTGCAACTATCTATACGGGGATTGGTTGGCGAAGGGAATCTCTTTCTTGGGCCTATCAGCTTCCAGCAGTCAGATTGTTGGTTGGGTCCAAACATTAGCCATAACAGCTATTTTCGCGTTAATGGCAGGGAAATATTCAGAATCTTGCTCTAGCAGGTTAGAGAGCTGGCTTGTCCCATCGCTTGTTTTGCTGAGCCCTCCGATACTTCTTCTCCTAGAAAGGGCAAACTTCGACATACTGATTTTTTGTTTTGTTTTAGCTGGCTGTTTAGGCATGAACACAAAACTTTGGCCAGTGAGTGGGCTCTTGCTGCTCTTATGTGCGGAGTTTAAGTTTTATCCTCTGGTCAGCCTGATCGCTATCTTTTACTTTGCGGATAAGAAAAGCAAGAGAATATTCCTAGGGGTTGTGACTGCACTAGCTATCCTTCAGGTGTCAATTGAACTTGCCATCAAGCACTTACATGTGCCTGACGCGGTGGGATATTCGTTTGGAATTCACTCGCTTGGCCTCTGGTGGAATTACTTCGAAGGATTCCTGAACTTCAAAGTCAGCTTGTCCCCTCTTTGGATCACGTTCTTGGGTTACACGGCTCTAGTCTTGTGCGTCAAAATAATGCGTTCGCTAAGCGGCGTTAAGCCGAGAGCATTACTTCATTACGATACCCAAGATTCAAATCTGAAGTTCAATATGCCGTTGGTCACTTATGTCTTTGGAGTTACACTGGTCGGCTGCTACCTCGCAGGAGAAAACCTTGACTACAGGTTTGTATTTATCGCACCGTTCGTCCTAAGTATCGGCAGCTCTAGGGTTTTCGAAAATAAAAGCCGCATTCGTTTTATGGCATTGGCTATTTCAGTCCTATGGCTCAGCTTCGGCACCGTAAATATTGGTAAGTACTTAGGCGTAATGGGGCAGTTTTTAGGTGATGTTTTGACGACTTTTTTGATCGCGGAAATCCTGTTGATTTTGAGCCGGTATATGGGGGTTGAAAAACCAGATAGTTTTGCTGGACTCGGCAGCTTGATATCTGAGTTTTTTCGAGGCGGTTCAGATCGCGGAGAAAAGGTAGCAGCTACACACAAACTGAGAGGATCGGTGTAGTCATGCACCTGATAGTTTGCGGTCTAGCGCGAAACCTTGAATCAGAAATTCGACCTACTATTGAGCGACTCGCTAGCAACTTCAAAAAACTCGGCGACTTGTCAGTCGTAGTAGTCGAGTCAGACAGCGAGGATAAGACACTAGACACTCTCATCCAAATGAAATCAGAGATAGATAGCTTGCATGTGGTTAGTCTTGGCAGACTAGAGGCACGATTGCCCAATAGAATCGACAGGCTCTCAAGATGCAGAAACGCTTATGTTGACTACATCAGGAACAACTTTACTGTCGAAGACGATGCCTGGGTTTGTGTAGTTGATTTGGATGGAATTGCATCAAACATACCGATAGACGAGATTACCTTAGCCATTTCAAGTGGTATGGCCGACGCCTATACTGCAAATCAAGAAGGTCCGTACTATGACATTTTCGCGCTGAGATGTCATGGGTGGGTGGAAAAGGACCCCTTCCTAAGCCAACGAGAGCTGATGCTACAAGGCTTTTCAGAAAAAACTGCCCACAAAAAAGCAATTTTGGATTCCATGAAACGTATCCCGCCTTCCAGCCCTCCAGTAATAGTCGATTCGGCATTTGGGGGGTTAGCCGTATATAGAATGCGCTACTTCGTCGCCTCGCATTACTCGCCGGTGAATGAAACGGGGCTTCCTCAATGTGAACACGTTGAGTTCAGCAGACAGTTTAGAAAGTCGGGTGGTCGGATTGTGATCTGGCCAAAGCTTGTCATCGGAGGCTATAACCAACACTCTAGATATCTACACCCAGTCAGGCGGTTTTTCACCCCCTTGATTTCACTGATAAGGCGTATTTTGGTTAAAACGCTAGGGTCGAACAAAACGGAGAAGTTGAGTCAAAAAATAGTTAAGCGCCTCGGCATCTGATGCAGATAAAGCACTCTCGAGAAGGTATTACAACAAATGAGGCAACTTTATTTATAAGTTTGTCCTGCAAGGTGTCCAAAGCGCCGACCGCCGGACATGAATATTGGCTACACCATGGCTTCCTCAAATATTTCCAGAGTTTGCCCAACGTTCAGGCTGTTCTGGTTGGCCCAGCGTCTGAAGAATCAGAGTTCGTTCATGGACTTCTAAAATTCGGCTGGAAACAACGGGCCTTTTCGCGCTTTTGGTTGCTGGCTGGACTCGAGTCTGATTTTGAACGAGTAGTGACCCTCAAGAATCAAACTAGGCATCGCATGGATTCGCAACCTTCAGGTGCTCGAATCCAGACTGTTTATCATTTTTACGAAGGGGGCTTTCGTGAGTTCGCCTTGGCTTTGAAGCTCGCTCGTGAAGACTCGGATTCAATCCTCTTATTCAACTTCAATTTGACTGATCCATGGCACTTAATTTTTGGTAATGGAAAGAATTATCTTGGACAATTTTGCGCGCGCCAAGTTGAAAGATTTAAGCAAAAAGGGAATGTCCAACTGTTTGCGGAAACTTACGCCAATGCACAACTGGCATCTAACTGGCTAGGCACAACTGTCTTACCGTACCCTCTCTTTTCAGTGTTAGAGCCAGATGCGATGGTCGCCCAGAGGCACAAGAAAGTTGTGTCCTTTTTTCCCAACGGAAAATCGGAATGGGGGATTTGCGTCGAGTCCGCAAAGGTATTGAAGGGCAAGCTCCCTCCAGATGCTGCTTTCTTAATAAACCCAAGGTGGGGTTTCATGCCGTCAGAAGAGGAGATCCTAGATTGCAATCGCTTGGGAATAGAGGTCGAAACCGGCGCACTTGATAGACGAGCTTACGTAAAGCTATTCGAGAGGAGTAAGGTGTGCGTTTTCCCGTATTTCACGGACTATTACAGAAAGAGCTCTTCTGGGCGATTGCTTGACGCCGCGGTGGCCGAATGCGTTTCTGTAGTACCCAAAGGCACATCACTTGCAGATGAAGTCACAAGAAATAAATGGGGCGAAATAGCAGTGTCTAACAGTGTCACTGATTTAGTTGATGCCACCTGCCGAGCTTGGTCTACTCAAATCACCCGCTCGTCGAAACCTACAACAGCCTGGGCGGCGAAGGTTCTTCTCGATTCGTGTAGCGACGTAATTGCAAATGAAACGCAATACTTTAAATTTAGTATGTGGTGGGTGGTGCTTCTAAATTTGGCAATCGGCCCTAAGGCCTTTCTGAGCAGACTACTCGACTCTCTAGGTTTTGCAGACCTTTATTTAGCTTTGAAGAAGTCCAAGCCTAAGATAGGCAAATAAGGTTAGGCCACAAACCAGATTTTTAAGTAGGGATTAAAATAACAAAAGTAGCAATTAGTCTTTGGGGCAAATGCATGAGTGCTAATCCCAACCCGGACTTCGAGGTGTTCTATTCAGGGCTAAAGAGATTCGGCCTTGAGCTTGTGACTCTTTCTGACCCTGGGGTCCAGCATTACGTTGCCTTGGATTACTCTGTGCGGGCGTTGCGCCAAATTCAAAAAAGAGTTCCAAGGGCTAACAGGCTCCTAGTGGCTTTCGAGCCGAACGCAGTTAGACCGGTCCAGTACTTGAAACGGACGCGCAATAAATTTGGTTTTACACACGTGCTATCACCGCTTCAAATATTCAGTCAAAACGAGGGAGTACTCACCCTTGGGCCATTTGTGAATTACGAGCAAATCCTTGAAGCGATTCCCACGCCACTCAAGAACAGATCAGATGCAATAGCAGTTTTGAATGAGCACAAATTTAGCTTCGTTGCCCGCAACAATTACAAACTTAGAGTTGAGACGATCAAATCACTACTCAAACTTGGTTTTGAGGTTGATTTAGGCGGGAAAAATTGGGATCAAAATTGGTTGTGGTCACTCCTTGAGCAACTGAAGACCCTGGTTTCGAACTTGAAGGAGGGCGCAAAAATCGATTTGGGAAACTTCCACTCGGGTTTTAAGAGACCGCGCCAAGGCCTTCGACTATTTGGCCGTGTAAGTGACGGCGTTAAATTTCTGGAAGGTCACAAAGTTGCCCTAGTAATAGAGAATGACTGCTCTTACTTGTCTGAGAAGTTGCTACATGCAATTCAGGCTGGATGTTTACCAATTTACGTTGGTCCTGCTCTCCAACTATTTTCAATTCCTCCAGATGTCGCAGTAGTTTGTCAAGCAGACCCTGCGGCAATTGCCAACACTGTCAAGAGCTTGCCTTTTGAGCAAATCGCTCAAATCGTTGAGTGTGGCCAGCGCTGGCTTCGCGATCAGAAAGTAGTTTTCGACTGGTCAAGGGACCGGACTATGAACGTCTTAGCTGAGGCTGTATTCAAGTTTGCAGTGAACCATGAGATAAGTGCGGACAAAAGCAATGGCTAAACCAAACCGTTAGTCGCGAATAGCTTCCGTGAAAGGACCGGAGGCGGCGTGACTTACATATTGCTGTAAAGGTTTTTTAGTCAAAAGCCGTCCAAAGAAATCAAAGTGTCCTTGCAAGCGGGTGAATGCTAACTTGTCGCCCCTTTGGATTGACCTTATGAGTTCGCCACAAATCAAGCCCAGGGTGGACCACAACGCAAATGCCTTATTGAATCGTTGAGGGTATCTACGGGTCAAAATCCAACGGAACCCGTCCATGTATGACTGTTCTATCCTTTGAGAGTCTTTCGCAATAGTTTCGCTGTAGTGCCTGACACTTAGGTCATTTGAGCAGTAGATGTCCCCCAACTTTGCCAAACGAAGTTGCATTTCAACTTCATCACCGTAGATTCTCACGCGGCCATCAAATCGTTCGTAGTAACAAGTCTCGAAGTTGAAGTTTTGCATCCCGCCGGGAACCCAAGTAACTTTTTCTAGTTCCTGTCGAGGAAAAGGAACAATACATATCCCTGACGGTAGTGCGATGCCCGTCTGGATACCTCGGCCCAAAAAAAAGATGTCCCGCATTAAAGATGGCCGTGGAGGTGTCAGCGAAATGTCGAATCCTCCGATCACAACCGCTGTCGGTATTTTTTTGAAAAGAGAGACACATTTTTCAAAGTAGGAATCGCTAGGGTTGATGTCATCATCCAGGAAGTGTATGGCCGTTAGCTCGTGGGGGGCAAACTTTGAGCAAACGTATTCGAAACCCATATTCTTTTGGTGAGCAGCGCCGTACAAAGACTTTACATATTTCAATTCAAAATCGGTCTTGCCCCTTAAAGAGTCGACGATTTCCCGAGTGTCAGGAAGTTCACTCGAATCAACTACCACCACAAGGCGGGGCACTGCCCTAATCACTTGCAATCTTGTTAACAGTTCTCTAAGTCGATCAGGTCGATTACGCGTGCAAGTCACTAGTGCGCTGTCCAACAAAACTTGGTTCACCTTAGTTGCACCTCTTATCTCATCTTGGTAGGGCGGATCGAAGTCAGTTTGAACTTTCACTTCGGACGTGAATCAATTGTGTCAAACCAATTCTGCCAATGCCATAGTATTTGGGAGTGTTCGACTTAGTCAGAAAAAGCCTAAATTTCATGCTCGTGCGAGAAAAGCAAAAGCTATTTTGGCTGATTGTTGCTCGTTGTCTTACAGCCTCACTCGATCTCGCTGGAGTCTTAGCTGTCGGGTATCTCGGCACCTCGGCGGCAATGTTCATTGCAGGAGGAAGCGACTACTCGAGAACTTTCAAGATACTCGGGTTTGCTATTCCTGCTGCAAACATCAGGCTGCTCCCTTTTATACTCACAATCACATTGGCTTTATTCGTGGGGAAAGCGATCCTGGCGATTGTTTTCACAAAAGTTACGGCGACATTGCTAGCAGTGATAGAGGCCCGGGCGGCGAGGCACATAACAGAGAACATACTTGGTCAAGACATTGACTTTGCCAGTTCTGTCCCCAAAGAGGAAGTCCTTTTCGCCACGACTATAGGCGCCTCCAGCGCTTTCAGTGGAATGCTGAACAACCTTTCGACCTTGTTTTCAGAAGGCTTTCTCTTTCTAGGCCTCGTTTTCACTTTTTTCGTTGTTGACCCTGTTTCAACCATCTCGGTGATCGCATACTTTGGCTTGATTGCCTTCTTAATTCAGTACTTCACTGGCAGCAGACTTGCTAAACAATCGCAGATAATAGTGGCAAATTCACTTTCGGCTAACGCGGCTCTCAATGACCTAGAGGCCGCCTTACGCGAGCTCGCCGTACTCGGAAAAAGACGTATTTATTTCGAAAAAATTCAAATTTCTCGCAACAAATCCGCAAAGGCCCTTGGGTCACAGGTTTACCTAGCTGGAATGCCGAGATACATTATTGATTCCGCAGTCTTAATTGGCGTCATGGGATTTGGTGGCGTGAAATTGCTAACTGGTGACTTGCAGGATTCGGTTGCGACCTTAGCGGTTTTCTTCACAGGCAGTATGAGGCTGGTCGCGGCCATGCTGCCTTGGCAAGCTGCACTCGTAGGAATAAAGACAAACATTCCTCAAGCGAAAACAGCACACAAGTTCCTAAGCAGCGGAGACAGCAAACCGTCCTTCAGGGCTGAAATGATCGGCACCTCTCATTCTCCAGGTGCTGTAAAGGTGCAATTCGAAAATGTTACCTACCAGTATCCGAGTGGGGCGGAGCCGGCAGTTTCTAATGTGAGTTTCACAATTGGACCTGGAAAGATTGCTGCATTTATAGGTGAATCCGGGTCTGGAAAATCAACTATTGCAGATTTGATGATGGGGCTCTTGACTCCAAAATCCGGACAAATTACCCTCAACGATCAGGCGGCATTTTCCCTGGTAGGCGTAAATCCTGGGGGGCTGGCCTACGTGCCTCAGTCCCCAGGGGCAATATCAGGAACAATCGCTGGGAATATATCCGTAGGCGATGAAATTCCTGACGTTGACAACCTAAAGAATGCTGTAATCAAATCCCATCTTGGGAAGCTACTCGAGTCTTTGCCGCTCGGAGAATATACCGATCTAGGTGCGGCAAAGGACGGATTCTCCGGTGGACAGTTGCAGCGAATCGGTCTTGCGAGGGCCCTGTATCACAATCCAGGACTTCTCGTTATGGACGAGGCCACCTCGGCACTAGATGCTGAATCTGAGCATGAAATTGGCCTTGCTATAGCTGAACTAAGGGGTAAAGTCACTGTAGTGCTGATCGCACACAGGTTGGCAAGCGTTCAATATGCTGACGTTGTATTCCTCACGGCGGGTGGTCGAATAGTGGACCAGGGAACCTTCCGAGAAATAGTTATGAGGAATCCTCAGGTGTCAAGGTCTGTAGAGCTCATGGCAGTCGACCTTGAGTCAGAGACGTAAAAGAGTTCAGCTAATTCTTGAATTGCTGATTTTTGGGTTCGGGTTCGTGTTTTTGCAACTACAGAAAATGTAGCTTGTTGATGCCTCGCGGGAGCGGTTGCTAGAGAGCTACTTATTGCGCCTGCTATTTCTGCTACTTCAAGCTCATGTATCTCACTTCCTTCTAAACGACTCACGAACCACTCACTCGTACAAGCCGTGTTGGTTTGCACAGGGTATGCCCCCATCGCCAAGGCCTCGAGCATAGACGTGCTTATACCGTCGGAGAGCGAAACTCCAACATAAATGAGCGCTCGAGCAAATAGGTGCATCATCTGATCGTGACTAAGCGCTTTTTTGGGGTGGGCAGTTACTTTGATGCCGGAAGCCCGGGACATCTTTTTGATTGCGCGAATGGTCCTGGCGTTGCAAGAGTAAAAGATGATTTCAAAGCCTTGGAGCTGGTCTTTGATTAGGGGAAGTGCTGCAACTGCGAGCGTTGCCCGGCCTACCCATCCGTCATAACCCTTTATGAGAATGAGTTTGCGTTCGCTCGGGGGCAACACTTCCATCTGGGCATACTTCTCGGGAATGCCGCCGGCATTTGGAATCACTGGAAGAACCTGGCCCTTGAAGCCGTAATCTAGCGCTAGTTGAACATCTCG
>Ga0228699_1001264_pt1 | contig 13577 bp, 13 predicted proteins | sample McNCre217_Aug_MG_FD_178016 | JGI IMG/M metagenome (GOLD analysis project Ga0228699, IMG submission 178016) | Freshwater microbial communities from McNutts Creek, Athens, Georgia, United States - 2-17_Aug_MG | ecosystem: Environmental > Aquatic > Freshwater > Creek | place: USA: Georgia...
ACACGGTTTTACAACTCTATGCGCCGGCATTCGACGCTGGGTTACGTAAGCCCGATACAGTTTGAGGAAGCTTTAAAGCTTAGGTCGGTGTCCACGGAACCGACAGCAGCCCACAGTCCATGTCGATTAATCCATCGCAGAGGAAGTCTGAGCTTTACATTCACCTCCCTCTAGTACCATCTTCTTGCTGCTCTCACAAAATACATATGAGGCTCCCTTGGAAGGGGCAACGTTGGGTCTTGGTATTGCATTCGACGCGACCAGCAGATCTTTCAACCGTGGCACTGCCGCGAATGTGTCGGGAGGACGTCGGTAATCCATTTGTGCAGCAGCCGCGTCTTGATACAGTTCAGCCCAGTTCTGTAACTTCGCAATAGCTGCAGCCTTCGCAGGGTTTGACTCCACAGCAAACTTGTTCCACTCTACAGCGGAGCTTCCTGGGAAACCAAGGTATGTGACATTCACACCGACGTTTCCAATGTAGTAACGCCCTCCCGCCTGCGACTGAACAGTATTCACGACCAAAAGCGTTTCTTGCTTGGCGCCGACAGTGATCGTATCTACCTTGATAGTCATGCAATCGTCGTAACGACCACGTCCACGATTTCGTTTTACAAGGCTTTCGCCATCACAAGGTGATCCAGACCAATAAGCGCCGTTATTGGAGCGAAGATTAGCTGCGACAACTTGGGTTGCGACCATGTTTCCAGCATCCCACAAGGACATCCGAATAATCCCAATAGGAATAGAGTCCGCGCTGCCGCCAGATGTTGTGACCCTGGCATCATCGAACTGCCAAGTACCGTTACCACGATAGATTTGATAGCCACCAATTTCATCAGTAGCAAAAATAATCTGGCCTTTTGCGAAGTTCGGAGTCTTTTCCTCATCGAAGAGTTCACGTGAATGAACGCCTTGAGCAAGGCATGTGGTGGAAAAAAGCAATACCGAAATTGCGCGCTTGCGCTTAGACACCATAAAGTTCTCCGTGAATTTGAATGCCAACGACGGAGTGGCCAGTATGTGGCTCTGTGTCGAATTTACTTTAAAAATGCATCGCGTAAGTTGCGCAATTGATCTTCTCAATACGACCCAAAGCGGAAATATGGCCACTTCAACTGGTCACCACAAAGCATTCATCTGATTGAAATGCTATACAAATGAGTGGCGGACCGGAACGCCGCGATAGCAGTCGTACCGGATTTGCGAGTGAAAGGCTCTAGAACATCTTGATTCGCCTACAGCCGCGGGATAGAAGGTCGATTTGATTAAAGGTTGCTGTTCACTAAACAAGACCCGCGGTAGGAAAGTGCAGTTCTATTGAGTACACGTGGCAACTCACGCTTCGTATAGCTGCCAGTCGACTTCGGCGAGCCCGGAGTGTGTTGATCGTCAACTCTAGCCCAGCGAAACTTGCGGCCCTGACCAGTTTCTCGGTTCCATCAATGCTCCGTGTTACGTATCAAGATTTCTGACACGATCTTCATTAGGGTATTTTCAAGGGCACCCAAGTAAGTATTCAGAAGTGAATCCGGTACTTTGACTAGTTCGTCGGCGCCTTTATGGACTGATTTAGACCGACCTGAATCATAAGCTTCAAAATCGCGTTGCAGCCAATTGGTTATGGCGCTGAGGGCCATACTGTAGTTACACTTTAAATCGCTCGCGGATTTCGCTATGACAAGGTTGCACTTTTGCAAGCTTCGCAAGGCCCAATCCAGCTCTTTCCTCTCAAAATCACCCCAAGGTTCGTTCTTCTGCAGATTATTGTTCAGAACCTGTATTTGGGCGTACGTCTTTATCAGACGCAGGCTTTGACTTTCATGCAAGGTACGCTGAGCAAGTTCCTTGAGAGCAGCCTGTGTATCTTGATTTTCTTTCCCTACTGGAATGTGAAGGGTCACGTTGTCTGGGTTTGATGTGCGCCAATCTGGATCATCCTTGTCCAAGACCCGATCAATGTACCGCTGGAGCCAAAGGAAATGAACCGGCGATGAATCTGTGCCACCCTTTTCCACACAGGTGTAGGCAGCTATGAATGGCTGAACGAATTGCTCAGCATACATAAGTGTTCGCTTTGGAAAATTTCCAAGCGACACCACTTGTTGGTTTCGCACTTTCTTCTCGAGTTTACTGATTGGAGTTCTTGTTCCCTTAACTTGCAAGAACAGCATCTGACCAACTGAATCAGTTTGGTAATGCTCAACTAAGGCATCAATGCCATAGTCACGTTCTTCCATCGAGCGAATTAGTAAGTCCTCTCCCAACGCGAGCCCGACCTTCTTCATGGCAAGCGTATCTGTCTTGTGTTCTTCAGTTCGTTTCGGTAAAAACATCGTCAATTGCCAGTCCAAATAGTTATTCGTGATGGGCTACCGAATGTACAGAACTAATCAATCGATTGGCCGTTCCGAATATGAATTCCCTTGGGTCCCGGAGATGAGTACGAAATCCCGTGCGTCGCCGAAACCTTGCCGTGCACCGTATCAATCAAGAAGATGTCGTATTTGTCCGTGAAGTAAAAGGTGTGCGGATGCTCGCCAATCCGGGACATCACAATCACGCAGTGCCAAACTGCTGTCGCTCGAAGGTCGTGAACCATGTGCTACGCATCTTTGGCCGGTCCCACATGCGACAAAATCGAATAGCCGCGCGGAAACGAAGATGGTCCGTAAGTAACCCTGCGACCACTGACAGCAACCACTGCATCCAAGTCCAAGAGCGGGCGCCATTTATGCAGTATCTCGATCCGCGATTGGCTTGCAGATACCAGCCATGCGCCTATGACCGCTCCTGGCCCAGATTAGTCTCAGCAGTCGACCCAAAGCGGAAATTCGCTAACCACATAACGGCGGTCGAAAGCAGACATTCCGGAACGCCTGCTACTTGCCCCGTTCGGTAGTCAAGATATCCCAGTGCCTTGAGGGTGAAAGCAATGCATTGATCGTGATCGAGGTAATGCTGAACTGCCACTTGGATTTGTTCTACCGTGTACTTCACCCTGGATCGGGTGTACACAACCTGCAAGTCCCGATTCCGTTCGTACTCTCGATACCAACCCTTGAGTGAATTCTTTGTCGGATAGCCCAACTGCCGAATGGTCGGTCCGGTACGTTTGCCGTGTTTGATGTAGAGCTTAATCACCCGAATTCTCTCTTCGTATGAATACATGAACTACCTCCAAGTAGTCCAAGTTATTGTCCGCACCCCCCAGTCGATCAGTTTTCAACGGAAATCAACACCCCATGTTCACATCTGAACAGTGACGGGGCGCTGTGATGCCAGACGAGATCGAATTGGCACCATGTGGCTGCAGGAGATAAGCAGTTGCTTGCCGCGTAAAAGGGTACACGGGTTGCAGAGGAATTGCAGCAGCGTGGGTAATGTAGTCAGCGCAGCAAGCCAGACCGGAAATGCCGAGAAGAGTCGTTTCGGTGTGACTGCTTTCGAGTAGCTCCTTCGTGACCAATCACCTGCCGCTTATGGCGGCCAACTTCGTTCCCAAAGCGGACATGGCAGCGTTTTGTGAACGGGACGCATCGTGGGCGCTACAGATGGCGTATGGAGAAGTCCAATTCGAGCGCTAATTGCTGAATCGGATGGGGGTGCAAAATCGCAGCTTCCCATCGGTCCAACCTGGCGCCACACACTTCGTCGGCCAGTTTTAGTGCATCCAAGGTTTCAACCTGTGCAGACACGCTTGGAAAGAACGAAGTAATTTCACTTGCAAGAACCACACTCACACATGCGTGTAGCGTCAAAGTTGCAGTTGACTCCGCAAGCTCTTCTGGTTCTTGGCTTGCACTGTCATGGTGTGATAGGGGTTTGCTACCGTACAACGCATAAATGATGCGTCCGCTAAGCAGGCTGGACTCGCTCACTTCTACTTGATACGTTTGCCGGGACTCCAGCAATTTGGGGTCCTGGGCTTGCATGGCCAGGAAGTACCGAAAAGCCTGAAATATGGACTCTTCAAGCACCAGGAAATCGGTCTTTCCCTTGAGCTTTAGCAAATGCTTTAACGCCCAATAGTAGTTCTTGATGAAAATCTTGGAAGCCGCGGTGTCATCGACCGCATCTACATAAAAGTCTGGCGGTGGAAGGCGAAAGTCCGCCCTTCTAAAGGGGTTTTCTGTGGAAAGCAGGTCTACGGCCGCGCGGTCTGCCAATTGCAGTAGTTGGGATGCCGTCTTGGTTGCCGCACCCAAGGGCGGCCCCAGTTTTGGGATGTGCGATAGTGCTTCCTCCATGCCTTCCATCCATCTCTTGGCGCTTTGTTTGGTACTGAAGCGAAGTTCTCGCAAACCGTCTTTGATGACCAAGGGGACATCACGGACGGGGTGGACATTTGGCACGTTGGTTGAAGGCGGGCGGGTCATACACAGACTAGTCTAACAAGTTGCCATTGGATTGCACAGATGTACATTTGTGCGTTATCGTTGATGTTGACGCATAAAGAGGCAATTCGTGGCAACCAAAAAACAAAAACCTGTCGCAAAGATCGAAACAGAAGACAAATTCGTCAAGGAGTTACCGGGCGAGCGTGGTTTGGTCAATAACCGTACACGAAGGATGCGCTTGCGGGCGGCCTGGATGTACTACATCGAAGAAATGACCCAGAATGACATCGCCCTGCAACTGGGCGTTGGCCGGGTTACCGTGGTACGCCTGTTGACGGACGCGCGTGAACGCAATGAGGTGAAATTTAGCATTCAGGGCGGTTTGCAGGAGTGCATAGAAGTCGCACGTGAGCTGGAAAAGCGCTTCCAGATTGAAGAAGTGATAGTTGTCCCCATGTCCAACCCCGAAGCGGATGCGACAGGGCCCATCAGCACAGCGACGGGCATGTTCCTGAACGAAATTGTTGCGCCAGGCTTGCGCATTGGAGTGGGTTGGGGACGTACCTTGCTGGAGTCGCTTGGCTACATCAACGAAGTGGCACTGCCCGATATGTCGGTGGTGTCACTGCTGGGGGGGATCACCAAAGTCAAGCAATTCAACCCTTCGGAATTCGCTTGGCGCTTCTCCAACCTGTTCCAAGCCGAGTGCTACTTGATGACCGCACCTGCCATTGTGGATTCACCGGCCACTCGAAAGGCCTTGATTGACTACTGTGGACTGGGCGAAGTGTTTGAGCGCGCGGAATCGCTAGATGCTGTATTGTTGAGCGTGGGTGACCTGGATGTGGAAGGTACACCCTACCGACATGGTTTTGTTCCTGAATCAGTGCGCAGTGCCATGGTGCAACAGGGCGCCGTAGGCGAGACCTTGTTCAACTATTTCGACGCTAAGGGCAAACCCGTTAAAAGCTCCATCACCGGTTGTGTGATGGCTGTGCCCCTGAAAACCATTGCGGATACGCCTAAGCGCATCATTGCGTCAGGTGGAATGCGCAAAGCTGAGGCCCTATTGGGCGCTATCCGCCTCGTTCGCCCAACCGTTCTGGTCACCGACGAGTTTGCGGCCAGACGGATTCTGGAGCTAGACAAGAAGTCGTCCTGACACACCTAGCGGAGTTCGGCCTACACGCCTACTGCGCCCGCAGGTCGCGATCGTGCACTCGTTCACGTGCATACCTCCCTTAAATCGCTAAGCGTTTAGCCCCCCGCTTGGGGGAGCGTACATCGTTTGCGGTGTTCCCGTTTGTATCTCAAAGCTTTCTATTCCCTGGATGAAACAGGGACTGGTGTCCCACGCTCGCCCGTTTTCAAACCACATTCTTCAGCGGGGTTACTTGCGCGGCATATGAACATTGTGCAACAATAGAATACAAATGTGCACTTCGCATATTTCACTTCCGTTCAAAACCACTCAGGAGACAACATGTCGAAATTCCATCTCAGCGGTCTGGCCGCAGATTTACAAGCGCGATCGTTGACCGGCAAACCTATTCGTATCGGGCTGATTGGCTCGGGAATGATGGGAACCGACATCGTTACCCAAGTGCTGCAAATGCAGGGTATCGTGGTCGCCGCGATTGCCGACATCAATGTGAATGCAGCAGTTGCTGCCCTAGGCGCCGCAGGTCATCCTGGTGATGCGCACCGTCTGGTGGACACCCAAAGCAGCTTTGACCAGTGTGTGGAAGCTGGAAAAATGGCCATCACCCAGAACTCGGAATTTGTCTGCAAAAGCGGCTTGATCGACGTGGTGGTGGATGCAACGGGCAAGCCAGCAGTCGGCGCAGAAATCGGTCTGACGGCTATGCAGCACGGCAAGCATCTGGTGATGATGAATGTGGAGGCGGATGTCACCATTGGCTCCTATCTGAAGCACGAAGCCGACAAACTCGGCGTGGTGTATTCATTGGGTGCGGGAGATGAACCCAGTTCTACCATTGAACTCATCCAGTTTGTGACGGCCTTGGGCTACCCCGTTATTGCCGCAGGCAAGGGTAAGAATAACCCCTTGAACATTGATGCAACTCCCGACGACTACGCGGCCGAGGCGCTGAGCAAGGCATTGAATCCTCGCATGTTGGTGGAATTTGTGGATGGTTCCAAGACGGCGGTGGAAATGTCTGCCATAGCGAATGCAACCGGTCTGATACCCGACGTACCCGGAATGCACGGACCTGCAGCGTCATTGGATGAGTTGCACAAGGTTCTGTGCCCGATTGCCGATGGCGGCATTCTGACCCGTAAAGGCGTGGTGGACTACACCATTGGCAAGGGTGTGGCCCCAGGCGTGTTTGTAGTGGCTGAGATGGCCCATCCCCGCTTGCGCGAACGCATGGATTACCTGAAGCTGGGCAAAGGTCCTTACTACACCTTCTACCGTCCCTACCACCTGTGCAGCCTGGAGGTGCCCTTGACCTGCGCTCGCGCCGTGCTCTACGGACGCGCTGATATGGCGCCGATTCCCGTGCCCACCGCTGAAGTGACGGCGGTGGCCAAGCGGGACCTCAAGCCCGGTGACCGCCTGGATGCGATTGGTGAATACACCTACCGCGCCTGGGCCATGGCTGCAACTGAAGCCTATGAACAGAAAGCCGTGCCCTGTGGCCTGCTTGAAAAAGGCACGGTCACACAGGCCATCAAGAAGGGTGAACTGCTGACTTACGCCAACACTGCTGTGGACACCACTTCCAAAATCGTCGAATTCCGCAAGCGCCAGGATGCGCTCGTTTACGGCAAGTAATAGGACATCACCATGAACGACCGTATCAACCAGGCGCAGCCTGCAATTTATGAAAAGCTGGGCCGCGATAAGCTGCACAAGGCCTTGCGCCAGATGCACCTGATTCGAATGTTCGAAGAGGGTGCTGAGCAAGCCTACATGCGCGGTCTGGTGCATGGCACCATGCACCTTTCCATTGGTCAGGAAGCCAGCGCAGTGGGCGTTGGCATCATGCTGGAGTCGGGTGATTACATTACGTCGACCCACCGGGGTCACGGGCACTGTATTGCCAAGGGTGCCGATCCCAAGTTCATGTTTGCCGAGTTTTTCGGTAAGGACAACGGTTACTGCCGTGGACGTGGGGGCTCAATGCACATCGCCGATGTGGCCAGCGGCAACTTGGGTGCCAATGGCATTGTGGGTGGTGGCCTGCCGATTGCGGTCGGTGCTGCACTGGCACTCAAGCAGACCAAGAAACCCAATGTGGTCATCTGCTTTTTTGGCGATGGCGCCAACAATGAAGGTGCTTTCCATGAGAGCCTGAATATGGCTGCCATTTGGAAGTTGCCAGTCGTGTTTGTATGCGAAAACAACAAGTACGGTATGTCCACATCGACTGAGCGTTCAACCGCAGTAAAGAACGTGTCCCAACGCGCACAGGCTTACGATTTCCCTGGCGTTACCGTGAATGGCAATGACTTCTCAGAAGTGGCCAGTGCGGCCGGTGAAGCCATTGCGCGAGCACGCCGGGGCGATGGGCCCACTCTGTTGGAGTGCATGACTTACCGCCATCGAGGTCACTCCAAGAGCGACCGCAATCGCTATCGCACAAAGGAGGAGATCGATAGTTGGATTGCGCGTGACCCGATTCAGCTTTTGCAAGCGAACTTGCTGGCGAATGGCCTAATTGAAGACGAGGAAGTGGCCGCCATGGTGAAGAGCGTCGAAGACGAAATTGAGGCGGGTATTAACTTTGCGAAAGACAGTCCGGACCCGAAAGTCGAAGACCTGACCGCTTTTGTCTATACCAACCAGAATTCGGAGACCAGCAATGTCTAATGAGATGCGTGAACTCAGTTACTCGCAAGCCATCCAGGAAGCCCTGGGTTTGGCCATGGAGCGCGATGAGCGGGTGTTTTTGATGGGTGAAGACATCGGTGTCTACGGTGGTGCTTTTCAGGTCACCGGTGACCTGATTCACCGTTTCGGAGAAGACCGGGTCATGGATACACCGATTTCTGAATTGGCCGGTGCAGGTGTGGCCGTTGGTGCCGCCTTGCTGAACCGTCGCCCCGTCTATGAATTCCAGTTCTCGGACTTCGCGGCGCTGGCCATGGAGCAGATCGTCAACCAGGCCGCCAAGATTCGCTTCATGTTGGGTGGCAAGACCTCAGTCCCCCTGGTCATGCGTTTCCCTTGCGGTTCGGGTACGGGGGCTGCCGCGCAACACAGCCAAAGCCTAGAGTCGTGGTTTGCACACGTCCCGGGTTTGAAGGTGGTTCAGCCTTCCACTCCTGCAGATGCCAAAGGTATGTTGCTGGCTGCGATTGAAGATCCGGACCCCGTCATGTTCTTCGAGCACAAGCTGCTCTACAAAATGAAGGGCCATGTGCCCGAGGGGTATTACACCGAGCCACTGAATCAGGCCAAGATCCGCCGCCAGGGCAGCGACGTGACCATCGTGGCCTCCGCGATCATGGTGCACAAGGCCTTGGAAGCCGCAGCCATAGTGGAGAAGGAGGGCATTTCGGTAGAGGTCATCGATTTGCGTTCACTGCGTCCCATGGACTACTCCACCTTGATCGACAGTGTGTGCAAGACCACCCGTCTGATCTGTGTGTACGAGGGCACCAAGCAATTTGGCATTGGCACAGAAGTAGCCGCAGCCATTGTGGAGAGCGCAGCCTTCGACCGACTGGATGCACCCATCATCCGCCTGGGTGGTGCAGACTGCCCACTGCCCTACAACCCCGAACTGGAAAAGGCCGCCGTACCTCAGGTACCCAATATCGTTGAGGCAATCCGCCGCAGCGTGAAAGGGAGGATCTGAGCATGGCTACTGAGGTCATCATGCCTCGCGTCGACATGGATATGACCGAAGGAAAGATTGCCTTCTGGTATGTTAAAAATGGAGACGCAGTTACCAAAGGCCAAGTCATTTTTGAAATTGAAACCGACAAAGCCACCATGGAAGTGGATGCGCCGGTTACAGGAACTATTGATGGTATCCAAGGTGCCGTCGGAGAGTCGGTTCTGGTCGGTACAAATCTGGGCTGGATTCTTGCGGCGGGTGAGTCACTACCTACGCAAACGCCCGATGCCACAGCGCAAACTACACCACAAACAGAGCCTGAGAAAGTCACGGCCTTTGATGCTACCCCTGCTGCGGCAACTAACGAGCCTGCGGCCATGAGTGGGGCTGACCCATCGGCCCTGCGCGCGACACCGTTGGCGCGCAGTCTGGCGCATGCCAACGGCATTGATTTGCTTAGCCTGCCAGGCAGTGGCCCGAATGGCCGCGTGCAAGGTGCCGATGTCATGCATGCGGTGAGGCAAACTCCAATGGGTGGGGATGCAGGCAGTGATCTCCATCTGAACTGGATCGTCCGAGCCGAAGGCATTCCCTTGGTGCTCTTGCATGGATTTGGCGCAGACCAGGGAGGCTGGCGTAACCTGGCTGCGCAGATCAAGGGCGTAGCCATCATCGGCATCGACTTACCCAACCACGGCAAATCCGGCTCTAGCACCATCGGCTCTTTGGACGATGTGGCCGCTGCGGTGGTCTCCCGCTTGAACCGGGAAGGCGTCAAGGAATTTCACCTTCTGGGGCACTCCCTGGGCGGCGCAACTGCACTTGCCATGGCCGAAATGGTGTCCTCCCGCCTAAGGTCCTTGACCTTGTTGGCACCTGCCGGCTTGGGAGCGGACATTAATGGTGGTTTCATAGACGGACTGTGCCGCGCCAACAGTGAAGCCAGTCTGAAGCCTTGGCTGGCCGAACTCTTTCATGACGAGCGGCTGCTCAGCAGCTCGTTTGTGGCCACAGCCTATAAGCAACTGGAGTCGGTTCAAAAGCGCGAAGGTTTGCGGGCCATGGCCAAGGTGTTGATGCCAGATGGCACCCAGGCAACGTCCAAACGCACTGCGCTGGAGGGACTTGCTGTGCCTACCAAGGTCATCTGGGGCAATGACGACAGAATCATCCCCCTAAAGCACGCCCAGGGCCTGCCAGGACGGGTGGCGCTGCACGTTCTCAAGAACGTTGGGCACCTGTCTTACATTGAGGCAACAGACGACGTTGCCGCTCTGCTGATGGAGCAAATGCGTTAACCGTTGGGCCGTACTAGCTTGGCCGCATTTTCCAGTAGATCTGGGGAATGCGGCCTTTTTTGTGCCTGCTAAGAATGCGATGGATGATGCCTGGAATAGGCTGAACGCATGGCAGGACGGTTGCCCGCCATCATGGGGTATTCCCATGCTGGTGGCAAGCCCAGAAACAAATCCAGAAACGACACCGGTGAGAAGCTGTCTTCCCTGGCGTTTTCGTGGAAGCTGTCCCAGTGACTCTTGATCAAGTCCAAATTAATCACCAAGGGGGCAGCGCCCACGTGTAGTCTCCAGCTCTCTAGAAGCGTCAAGGTCAAACAGAGTAAGACGAGATCTTCTGGCCAATTCATTTGGTCCAGCATGGATATCTCAGTCCCGGCAGCAGCAGTCTGTTTTTCGATAACGGAGATGGGGTGCGCCTGGATAAAACTTCTGAGCAAAATGCCGCAGGCGTAGTGGGCGTAGTCCACCGCATCCAGCTTGGAGAAGTTTTGGCTGCTGTCTGCATAGCCTGCCCAATCGAAGAACGCGGCCGCCAAATCCCCGTTACGCAACTCGCATCGGACATGCAGTCTGTGTGCAGTGAGCGCCAGACATTCGCTCACCGCACTTTTGAACCATGTCCAGCTCGAAATTCGGTTGGGGAAGTCGGGCATTGCGGCCCATTGCTTGGCTATTTGCGCTTCGATCATGTGATGTCTCCTCACCAATTCTATGGGTTCTTGCAGGTTGTAGGGGTATACCCCGATGATGAACATATTGACTCGTCAAAGAACAAATGTATCATTGACTTTAATTGCAGACACTGCAAATCCGAGCGTCAAAGACACTCGGGCAAAAGCTAAATAGAAGGAGACAGACATGGGATTCACGCAGTCAGCGTTGACATTGTTGTTCGTGTTTTGGGTGTTGCAAACAGCTGGTGCATGGATGCAGTGGCGCCACTACCAACAGTCCGTTGCGGGCAATCGCGAAAACTGGACCCAAGGGTACCTGGGAGTCGGAAAGTCACGCCGGAAATTTGGCTTTGGGGCGGTCGCCATGGTGGTTGTGTCGCCTGAGTTGCGTGTGAAAAAAGTCCAGGTCATGACCGGAATGTCTATTTTTGCTCGGTTCAAAGATGTCGTCGCTTTTGAGGGCATGTCACTAGAGGGTCTTGCATCGTCCGTTCAGGGCACGCAGACCAATGAACAAGTCTCCAAGGCCATACAAGACGCCATACAGCGAATCGAGGAGGTGCGAAGCAAAACCTAGTACCTCACACCACCCCTTCGACATCGGAGACAAGACTTTGTCAGCAAACCAAATTTAAAAGGATATAAAAATGGAAGCATTTGAATTTCTCGCGCGAGGCGCGGAGGCATTTATCGGATTGTTCAACGCAGGTGGAAAAACCTTCGTTGGCTTCGTCAGCGGCATTCTTCCAACACTGATTGTGTTGTTGACTGCCGTTTACGCAATTATTGAACTCGTGGGTGAGCAGCGCGTCCATCGCCTGGCTCGCTTTGCCGCAGGCAATGTGTTTACACGCTACACCGTGCTGCCATTGCTGGCAATGTTCTTCCTGACCAACCCCATGGCCTACACCTTTGGCATGTTTGTGGAAGAGAAGCACAAGCCAGCGTTTTACGACTCCGCCGTCTCACTGTGCCACCCCATTACGGGACTGTTCCCGCACTGCAACCCTGGTGAGCTGTTTGTCTGGCTTGGCGTGGGAACTGCCATTACCAAACTGGCAGAAGCCGGCCATGCGCCCTTTTCCGTAGCCAAGCTCGCTCTGGCCTATTTCATCGTTGGACTGTTCGTCAACCTACTCAAGGGCATTGTGACGGAGTGGCTGACCGGGCTCATCGCGAAGCGTGAAGGCGTCACTTTGTGATCGACCGCTAAAAATAAATTCGAGGAGATCAACATGAGTTTCAACAAAACATTTAAATCTGTCAAAGTCAGCCATGGTGCCCAAGGCTGGGGTGGACCGCTGGTCATTACGCCTACGGCGCAACGCGACAAAATTGTTGCGATCACCGGAGGTGAAATTCCCGAGATCGCCAAAAAACTGGCTGAGATGACCGGTGCCACCGTTGTAGACGGCTTTCGCGCCCCCCCCCTGGAAAGCGAAATCGCAGCAGTCATCGTTGACTGCGGTGGTACCGCACGCTGTGGCGTTTATCCCCGCAAGCGTATCCCAACGATCAACACCAACTCGGTGGGTCAATCAGGACCGCTGGCACAGTTCATTACCGAAGACATCTATGTATCCGGTGTCACCAGTGGCAACCTCTCTTTTGCGGATGGATCAGAAATGCCACAGCAAGCCACAAATGCAAGCGTGAAACCCGCGGCCGCAAGCCGCCCAGCACCAGCGCAAGAGTCGCAGGGCGGCATGGTGGGCTTTATTACCTGGATTGGCCGCAAGATGGGTGGCGTGGTGGGCGTGTTGTTCAACAGCGGACGCAAGTCCATTGACCAGGTGATCCGCAATGTTCTGCCCTTCATGGCTTTTGTGACCATGTTGATCGGTGTCATCACCACCACGGGCCTGGGCAATGTATTGGCCCACTTGCTGGAGCCGTTGGCTGGCAATGTGTTCGGTTTGCTGGTGCTCTCTGCCATTTGCGGCTTGCCGTTCTTGTCGCCCATTCTGGGACCAGGTGCGGTGATTGCACAGGTCATTGGTGCCGCCATCATCGGACCAGCCATTGCCAACGGAACCATTCCCCCAGCGATGGCACTGCCGGCCTTGTTTGCCTATGACACCCAAGTAGGATGCGACTTTGTCCCGGTGGGCATGGCCTTGGGCGAAGCACAGCCGGATACGATTAGGGTGGGTGTGCCCGCAGTGCTGATTTCCAGGCAGATCATGGGCCCAGTGTCTGTATTGATTGCCTGGGCTGCAAGCTTTGCACTTTAATTTGAATCGGATAGAAAAATGATTTACTACAGAACGGTTGTGACTGAAATAGGTGAGGAGGTCGCTGACCTGCTCGATGGGGGTGTTTTGATTCTGTACGCACATGGTGCACCTCCTGCTTTGGCAGAGGTGTCTGTGCTGCACCAGGTGCAAGACGAAATCATGGGTCACAAGCCGTCTGTAGGTTCAACCATCAAACTGGGTGACCTGCAAACCAAGG
>Ga0228699_1001266_pt1 | contig 13538 bp, 12 predicted proteins | sample McNCre217_Aug_MG_FD_178016 | JGI IMG/M metagenome (GOLD analysis project Ga0228699, IMG submission 178016) | Freshwater microbial communities from McNutts Creek, Athens, Georgia, United States - 2-17_Aug_MG | ecosystem: Environmental > Aquatic > Freshwater > Creek | place: USA: Georgia...
GGGGTTGCTGGGCGCTGCGCACGAAGAACACCACGGTGTGGCCACAGGGCGCCTGGGCGTCTTCTTCGACGCGCCAGGCCACGCCTTCTTCGGCCAGCAGGCGCTGGATGAAGTCGAGGTCGGTCTCGCGGTACTGCACGCAGTGGCTGCGGCGGCCCTGGTTGCGGGCCTGCAAGCCCTGCTGCACCCAGGCGGGCACGTCGTCGTCCCAGCGCCAGGCGGCCACGCTGCGGTGCGCCGCGAACACGTCTTCCACGATGTCGATCAGGCTCTGGTCTTGCCACACGCGGCTGTGCAGGCTGTGGCCCAGCGTGGCGATCCAGGGCTGCACCAGCAGGCCCTTGCGCGACAGGCCGCCATCATCCCCCAGCGATTGGGCCTGGGTGATGAGGCCCGTGCGTAACACGCGGCTGCCATCGGCCAGCGTGGCCTGCAGCGTGATGGGCTGCCCCACCAGGGTCTTGAGCGGCACGTGGGTGTCGAGCACCAGGGCGTGGAGGTGCAGCGCAAATGGCACCGAGACGGCCTCGTGCAGCACAAAGCTCTCGACCATCAGGTCAGCCGGCAGAGGCTGGCTGGCGGCGGGCGAGCTGAGGCTGTAGAGGCGCGTGTCGCTGCGCCAGGCGGCGATGATGCTGCGCAAGGCTTGCGCGAGGCTGCTCGGCAGTTGGTTGGACCAACCGGTGGATGCAGCAGGCAGCGTCGATGCGCCCGACGCCAGCGCGGACAAAGCCGGACCCAAGCTCATGTCGGGACCCCTGAATGTGTTGTGATGTGTGGGCGTCGATTCTCCTTGGCCCCCACGGGCGGGCTATCCACCTACAGGGGGTGTCAATGAAACGGGGTGTAACGTGCGTGCCGCCCAGGGCCGCCCTGGTTGACGCTGGCCCAGGCCCGCCCTAGCCTTGCGTCCACAACAGGAGACCCCATGAAAGACCTCACCCCCGCACAAACGCAAGACGTGCTCGGCGCCGCTGCTGCACAAAAGCTCACCACGCTGATCGTGGGCGAGGAAACCAAGTTCACCACGATGGCTGTGGGCGAAGAAGCGAAGCACACCACCATGGCCCTGGGCGAAGAGGGCCCGATCTACACCACGATGGCCGTGGGTGAAGAAGGCACGGTCACGCCAGCGGGCACGGGCACCTCGGCCCTGGGCTCGTTCTGATGACTCCTCGGCGGCGGGCTGAGACCTGCCGCTGAAGCTGTCTCTCGCCCATGTTGTGGATCACCGGCGGGCTGGCCGATGCCAACCTGGCGAGCCTGACCCAGGCGGCTGAGGCTGTGGGCGTGGCTTGGCTGGATGGGCGCTTGCCGCCCGATCACAGCCCTTGCTTCCATTGGGTGCTGGATGGCACCGCGCACCGCATGCCCTGGGGCGATGGCCCCGCGCCCAGCGCGAGCTTTCACCGGCACGATGTGTTTGGCCCGATGGCCGATCCGCGCCCGGTGGTGGCCGAGCGTGCGGTGGGCTGGTCGGCCGCCATCGAGGGCTGGCTGCTGGCCCACCCCGAAGTGCGCAGCTTCAATGCCTGCATCCGCCCGGTGGCCTTCAACAAGCCCGCCAGCCTGCTGCGGGCGCGTGCTGCAGGCCTGCGCACCCCACCCACCTGGCTGAGCAACGACGTGGCGGCCTTGCGCGCACGGCTGGCCTCGCCCTGCATCGCCAAGCCCGTAGCCGGGGGCGGCCATTGCCAAACGCTGGAAGACGCCGTGGGCGCGCTGCCTGCCGCGCTGGCCCACAGCGCCATGCCCGCCTTGATCCAGCCCCGGTTGGTGGCGCCCGAATGCCGCGTGTTCGTGGTCGGCACCCAGGCGTTCGCGTTCGAGGTGCGCAGCCCCTCGCTGGACTACCGGGTGCTGCAAGACGCCGAGCTCTACCCCATCGCCCTGCCCGGCTGCACGCCGGCCCTGTTGCGCCTGATGGCCGAGTTCGGCATGGACTTCGGTGCGGCCGATTTCAAGACCGACCCCGACACCGGCGAGTGGGTGTTTCTGGAGCTCAACACCAACCCCATGTTCGCGCGCTTTGATGAGGCCAGCGGAGGCGCGTTGGCCTGCGCCATGGTGCGCTGGCTCACGGCAAACACCCCCTGTTTGACGGGCTGAGTGCCGCAGCCCGCGCGGCTACACTGCGTCGCATCAAGCGAACGCTTGTGTATCAGGACAATGACTCGGGGACAGAGATGCGGATTCGGCAATCAGCGCCTGCATGGCGCATGGCTCAACTGACGGCAGGCGCGGTCGCGATCGCCCTGGGTTTGAGCGCCTGTGGCGGCGACAGCGCCACCCCAGTCGCCACCCCGTCTGGGAGTGGATCCGGGGGCGAAACCAGCCCCTCGGGCCACTTCTCTGCCGCGTTCACCGTTCAGGTCGATCGCACCAGTGGGGCCGTCACGCGGCAGCTGCAGGTCGTCAACCTCGACACCCACAGCGTGGTGCGCACCTACAAGCTGACCAACGATGGCCTGCAACATGTGCTGTCCACCCGGTTTGCCATGACCAGCAGCACCGAAGCCCAGTTGCTGGGGCCCAGCCACGTGTTCATGGTCCAGGCGGGCCGCATCCAGAAGGTCGACCTGCGTGGCCCGGTGCTCGGCCAGACCACCCAGGTCAGCACCCTGAGCACGGCCTGCCGCTTCGCCAGCAGCGACGTCGAGGTGTTTTCGGCCGAAGGTGATGCGCCATGGCTGGAGGTGGTCACCGCAGGCGCCGATGGCCAATGCGCCACCGAAGGCGACAACACCCGCGTGCTGGTGCAAGGCAACATGACGTTGAACACCTTGCCGGTGCGGGGAGGCCCATCGGGTGTGGCCCTGCTGAGCGGCCTGGATGGCAGCGTTCCGGGGCTCGCCACCGGCCTGCTGGGTTGGGACCGCGCCACCAACAAGCTGGGCGTCTACAGCCCGGACTTCAAGTACCGCACCCAGGACGTGCCGACGCCCGGCGTGTCCATCCAGGCCAACTCGGTGGTGAAGACGTTTGGCTACCTGGCCAACGACCCACGCACGGTCTTCCTGCAGGTCGACACCAGCGTCTACCTGGTCCGCTATGTCAACAACCAGGTCAGCCTGACCCGGTTCAACCTCACGCTGGACGATGCGTCGATCACCCCAACGACGGCGGCACACGGCCAAGACACGTTCCTGCTGGCCAACAACGGCATCTACAAGGTCGACAGCACCGGCGCCCTCACGTTCGTGACCGACCTGTTGGCCGATGCCGGCACGGTGGAGGACCTGGTGGTGGTGGGTGACAGCGTGGTGGTCAACCACCTGCGTGACGATGTGCAACCCCAGGTCTATACCGTGGTGAGCTACCCGCTGGATGGCTCGGCCGGGCGCATGTTGACGTCCACCGACACCGCCTCGGTGAGCGTCTTGGGGCCGCGCGGGGCAGACCAGGTGGTGGTGCTCGAACGAGACACCACCACGGGCTGGGCCGAGGTGAAGCTCTACCCCTTGGGCGAAGGTGACACCGTCACCGCGCTGAGCGCCGTGCACATGGTCGGGGCGACCCTGCCTGAGCGCCTTGCGCTCAGCACGCAGCCCGCCATGGCGCAGATGGTGTTCTGCCAGCCCGCCGGCGGTGTGGCCCCTACGGCGCCAGGCAGCATGTACTGCGCAGGCCATGCCCTCTACAGCATGGACCTGGCCACGGGCGACACCCGCTTGCTGGGCAGCCTGCCCGCCGAGCCGACTTGGCCGAACAGCTTCGGCGTCAACGATGGCCTGACCTTGCAGCGCGTGGCCGGCCAACTCACCACGGTCACCCTGGCCTTGACCACATCTTCTGCGGGCAGCAGCAAGGTGTGGCAATTCAACCCGAGCGTGGCGAACTCGCTGGTGCTGGTCAACGGCACGCCGTGACGCCTGGCCCCGTGCGAGCCGGGGTTCAGGCCCCAGCCAGGCGCTGCGCCAAGGCGTCGTAGGCCTCGGCCTGCTCGGCGTCGACCTGCGCCGCCGGCGTGGCGCCGCCTCGCAAGGCATCGCCCAGGGTCTGCAGCAGGCGCTGGGCATCGGCCAGGCGGGGCAGCACGGGGCCGGCAAACAGCACGCGGCCCAGGTGGGTCACCATCAGCGTGGGGAAGGTCTCCACGTCCACATCGCCCACCAGATCGGCCTCGTCTTCGATGTCGATGTAGCGGTAGGTGTGCGCCGGCAGCGCGGCCTGCAGCTCGGCAAACGTGGCCTGGTAGTCGCGGCAGGTGCCGCACCACTCGGCACACAGGCACACCACGGCCAGCTGGGGCTCGGCGGGTACTTCGGGCGCAGCGCTCATGCTTCGTTGATGCGGATCCAGGTGGTCTTGAGCTCAGTGTACTTGTCGAAGGCGTGCAGCGATTTGTCGCGGCCGTTGCCCGACTGCTTGTAGCCCCCAAAGGGCACGGTGATGTCGTCCTCGTCGTACTGGTTGACGTGCACGGTGCCGGCACGCAGCGCGCGGGCCACGCGGTGGGCACGGTCGAGGCTGTCGCTCCACACGCTGGCCTGCAGGCCGTAGGGCGTGCCGTTGGCGATGCGGATGGCCTCGGCCTCGTCTTGGAAGCGGATGACGCTGAGCACCGGGCCGAAGATCTCTTCTTGCTCGATCTTCATGCCTGGCTGCACCTGGTCAAACAGCGTGGGCTCGACGTAGAAGCCGCCGCTGTCGGCCAGGGCCTGCTGGCCCCCGGCCACGCAGCGCGCGCCTTGAACGTCGCCCGAGGCGATGTAGTCGAGCACGGTGTGCATCTGGCGGGCATCGACCAGCGCGCCCATCACGGTGCTGGGCAGCAGCGGGTCGGCCGGCTGGAAGGCGGGCAGCATGGCCTGGATGTGGGCCACCACCTCGTCGGCCACCGATGCGTGCACCAGCAGGCGCGACGGGGCGTTGCAGCTCTCGCCCTGGTTGAAAAACAGGCTGCCTGCGGCGGTCTCGGCGGCGCGCTGGATGTCCGCCACGTCATCGAACACCACGAAGGCCGACTTGCCGCCCAGCTCGTTGAACACGCGCTTGAGGTTGCTTTGGCCGGCGTAGCCCAGCATCTGGCGGCCCACGCGGGTCGAGCCGGTGAAGCCCAGGGCGTCGACGTCCATGTGCAGCGCCAGGGCCTCGCCGGCCTCCTGGCCGTAGCCGGTCACCACGTTGAACACGCCGGCGGGCAGCCCGGCCTTGATCGCCAGCTCGGCCAGGCGCAGCGCGCTCAGCGGGGATTTTTCAGAGGGCTTGAGCACCACCGAGTTGCCGCAGGCCAGCGCCGGGCCCAGCTTCCAGGCGGCCATCAGCATCGGGTAGTTCCAGGGCACGATGGCGCCGACCACGCCCACGGGCTCGCGCTGGATCAGGGCCAGGGCGTTGCGGGGCGTGGGGGCGATCTCGTCGTAGACCTTGTCGATGGCCTCGCCAAACCAGTTGATGCAACGCGCGGCCAGGGGCACGTCCACGCTCAAGCTGTACTGGATGGGCTTGCCCATGTCGAGGGTTTCGAGCAGGGCGAGTTCATCTTTGTGCTGCACCAGCAGCTCGGCAAAGCGCTGCAGCACCTTCTTGCGCGCGGCCGGGGCCTGGCGGGCCCAGCGGCCATCGTCGAAGGCGGCACGGGCCGAGCGCACGGCGCGGTCGATGTCTTCTGCGCGGCCACGGGCCACGTCCACCAGGTGGCGGCCGTCGATGGGCGAGGCGCAGGCAAAGGTTTCGCCGGCGGCGGCGTCCACGCGCTGGCCGTCGATGAAGAGCTGCCCGCTGATGCGGCCCTCGGCGATCAGGGCGACGGCGCGGTCGTGCCAGAGGCTGGGGGTGGTCATGGGCGAACTGGGCATGGCGGTCTTCCGTGAGGCAAGGGCAACCCGATGATACGGAGTTGCGTCCTGCCGCGTGCGCTCAGCCCGTCCCACGCTCGTCCAAGCTTGGGCGACAATGGTCCACATCCCAGCAAATCGGAGGCCCGCATGCCGGTCGTCGTGATCGCCAACCCCAAAGGCGGCGTGGGCAAGTCCACGCTGTCGAGCAACATCGCTGGCTACTTTGCCCGCCAGGGGCACACCGTGATGCTGGGCGATGTGGACCGGCAGCAGTCGTCGCGGCTGTGGCTGCAGTGGCGTGCGCCCACCCTGCCCACCATCTTGAGCTGGGACATCACCGACGACCACATCGCGCGACCACCCAAGGGCACGACCCACATCGTGCTGGACACGCCCGCCGGCCTGCACGGCCCGGGCCTGGATGCGGTGATGAAGCTGGCCGACAAGGTGGTGGTGCCGCTGCAGGCCAGCGTGTTCGACATCCACGCCACCCAGGGCTTTTTGGCCGAGCTGGCCGAGCGGCGCAAGCCGGGCAAGCTGCAACTGGGCGTGGTGGCCAACCGCGTGAAAGACCACACCAAGGCCACGGCCCACCTGCATGAGTTTTTGCAGACGCTGGATGTGCCCCTGCTGGGCCAGCTGCGCGACACGCAGAACTACGCCCACCTGGCCGCCCACGGCCTGAGCCTGTGGGACGTGCCGGCCACCAAGGTGGAGAAAGACCTGGCGCAGTGGGCGCCGATCCTGGCCTGGCTGGACCAGGCCTGAGTGGCCACGCTCAGAAGCTGACGACCACCGATGTGCCCAGCAGCTGGTTGGTGCGGGCGTACCCACCGGTCTTCGTGTTTTCGAACACCTTGCCGGTGGCCCAGTCGTGGCGGTACTCGAACTTCAGCACCGTGTTGAGGTTGAGCACGTAGTTGCACCCCACGGTGAGCGCGCCGCGGTTGACGCCCTTGTCCTTGTCGGCGGCCACCCAGTTGCCCTGGTCGTCTTGCTGCATGGCGTAGCCGATGCCATTGACGGTGTCTTGCGCCGCATAGGTCAGCAAGCCGCCGCCGTTCTTCTGGTTGAAGATGTAGTCCACGCGGACCACGCCTTCGAAGCGCGGCTCGAACTTGTAGGCCATCAGGCCCGAGACGCCCTGCCAGTAGGCGGTGCGCAGGCGGCCATCGGCGGCCGGGGTGATCGAGGCGTTGACCTGGCGGCCAAAGCTGATCTGCCCCTGGGCGGTGAAGTCGCCGCGGATGAAGTAGGCATCGAACTCGAACACGTCGAGGCGCGAGTCGCGCTGCCTGGCATCGCTGCTGCCGATCACCACCGTGCCGATCGCGTTGGGCGGGTCATTGCCGTCGTTCACGGTGGCGGTGGTGTCTGAGCTCACCACCGCGTTGTTGGTGCCCCGGCCATGCACGCCCGCAAAGCCAAAGCCTTGGAACTCGCCCTTGGCGTAGTCCACGCGGTAGGCCAGCACCGGGGTCTTCTCGCCGGCCTTGCGCTTGGCGCCGCTGAGGTTGGCCGCCAGCCACTTGACGATCCACTTGTCGCGCGTGATCTCCATGCCGGCCCCGGTGTAGGCCGTGGGCTCGGTGGTGTCGAACAGCAGGTTGTGGGTGATGGTCTTGGTGAGCGTGGCCTGCAGGTACTCGTAGCCCGACCAGTCGGGGATCCAGCCACCGATGAAGCGGGTCTGCAGGTCGGTCAGGGGGATGGAGAAGCTGGCCTCGTGCAGCGGCGAGCTGCTGCCCTCGGCCACGGCCTGCGAGCTGCGCTGGGGCACCAGGGTCAGCCGCCAGCGCGCACCGCTGTCGGTCTCCTTGGTGAAGTCCAGCAGCGCGATGCCCATGTACGAGTCGTCGTAGGTGTAGCCCGAGTTCGAGACCGCGTCGGCCATCTGGAAGCCCGAGCGGTGCTGGCGCTGGTTGAAGATGAAGGTCGGGTCGATGTAGCCCGAGACCTTCAGGCCCTTGAAGCCGTTCATGTCGCGCGCGTCTTCCAGCGCCTCGGTCTTGACGGCGATGCGGTTGAAGTCCTGCTGCTGGTCGGGCGTCATGCCCGGCTGCTGGTTGGCGACCTGCTTTTCGAGCGCCTCGATGCGGTCTTTCAAGGCCTTGACCTCGCGGGCCACGTCGCCCGATTGCTGGGCACTGGCCTGGCCCATCGTCGTCGCCAAGAAGGCGGTGGCCAGTGCCGCCCGGGCAATGGGGTGCAGGCCGGCAAGGCGGTGGGGGGCGCGGGGCTTCATGGCTTCTCCTTGAGGTGTATGGCATGGGCCCGAGCGATCACGGCTGCCTGGGCCTGGGCGTTGCGATGTGGGTGGGTCGGTGGTGGCGATCAATGGCTGTGTGCGGCGGCGGCCACCTCCTGGGCGCGCCGTCGCTCGGCGCGCGCCAGGGCATAGCTGCCACCCAGGATGACCACACTGACCACGGCGATCACCACCGTGGCCACGGCGTTCACGGAAGGGTCGACCCCCAGGCGTGCCCGCGAAAAAATCACCAGCGGCAAGGTGGTCGAGCCCGGCCCCGAGAGGAAGGCGGCCACGACCACGTCGTCGAGCGAGAGCGTGAAGGTCAGCAAGAAGGCCGAGGCCAGCGCCTGCGCGATCATGGGCAGCGTGACCAGGAAGAACACCTGCAGCGGGCGGGCCCCCAGGTCTTGCGCGGCTTCTTCGAGTTGCGGGTTGAGCGCCTGCAGCCGCGCCTGGATCACCACCGTGGCATAGGCCATGCCCACCAGCAGGTGCCCCAGCCAGATGGTGACCCAGCCCCGCTCCGGGAAGCCCAGCGCGCGCTGCATGGACACCAGCATCAGCAAGAGCGACAGGCCGATGATCACCTCGGGCATGACCAGGGGCGCGTTGACCATGGCCACCATCAGGGTGCGGCCCAGGTAGCGCTTGTACTTGACCAGGGCCCAGGCGGCCAGCGTGCCCAGCACCACGGCGCCCAGCGCATTGGCCGTGGCGATGCGCAGCGACAGCCACAGCCCGTCGAGCACCTCGCGGTCTTGCGCGAGCTGGCCAAACCACTTGAGCGTGAAGCCGCCCCACACCGTGGGCAAGGGCGAGGCGTTGAAGGCATACACCACCAGCGCCAGGATGGGCAGGTAGAGGAAGGCGAAGCCGGCCAGCAGCCAGGAGCGGCCCAAGGCGCGTTCGGTGCGGCCGGGCGTCATCCGCGTGCCCCTTGCTTGGCCTGGGCCTCGGCCTGGGCGCGGTTGAACAGCGCCAGCGGCACCAGGATCAGCAGGATCATCACCACCGCCACCGACGAGGCCATGGGCCAGTCGTTGTTGGCGAAGAACTCGTCCCACAGCACGCGGCCGATCATCAGCGTGGACGGCCCGCCCAGCAGCTCGGGGATCACGTACTCGCCCACGCAGGGGATGAACACCAGCATGGCGCCCGCCACGATGCCGGCCTTGGACAGCGGCACCGTGACCCGCCAGAAGGCCACCCAGGGCGTGGCGCCCAGGTCGTAGGCGGCTTCGAGCAGGCGGGGGTCCATCTTCGAGAGGTTGGCGTACAGCGGCAGCACCATGAACGGCAGGTAGGTGTAGACCATGCCCAGCACCAATGAAAACGGCGTGTTCATGTACTGCCCCGGCCCGCTGATCAGGCCCAGCGCCAGCAGCAGCTGGTCCACATGCAGGGCATCGAGCGCGCGGGCCACCCAGCCGCCCTCGCCCAGCAGGCCCTTCCAGGCGTAGACGCGCAGCAAAAACGAGGTCCAAAACGGCAGCATCACCATCATCAGCAAGGCGGGCTGCAGCGCGGCGCGGGCGCGGGCCATGAAGTAGGCAAAGGGGTAGCCGATCAGCAGGCACCAGGCCGTGGTGATGGCGGCGTACTTCAGGCTGGCGAGGTAGGCCTTGGCGTACAGCTCGTCTTGGGTGATGAACAGGTAGTTGCTGAACTTGAGCTGGAGGTGCAGCACCCCATCGGTCCAGGTGACCAGGTCTTTGAAGGTGACGATCTCCATCTCGGAGACCGAGATCTTCAGCACGATCAAGAACGGCAGCAGGAAGAACAGCAGCAGCCAGCCCAGCGGCAGGCCCACCACGCTGCGTGCTCCCCAGCTCAGGCCACGGCGCGTCATTGCGTGAGCACCACGTGGGCCGAGGGCGTCCACCAGGCATAGGCCTCGTCGTCCCAGGTCAGGGCGTCGTCGGGGTGGCGCTCGGTGTTGCTCTGGCTGACCTGGAGCAGGGCCCCGCTGGGCAAGGCCAGGTGGTAGACCGTGTCGCTGCCCAGGTAGACCATGTTCTTGACGGTGCCCTTGACCTGGTTGAGCGGCGCGGGCGCCAGCTCGGGGTCGTCGGTAGGCGGCGGGCGGCGCGAGATGCGGATCTTCTCGGGCCGCAAGGCCACGCTCACGGCCATGCCCTCGTGCCCGGTGATGCCGTGGCCCACGAAGTGCCGCACGTCGGCGCACTGGATCTCGACGTGGTCGGGCTCGTCGACGGCCAGCGTGCCGTCCATCAGGTTGACGTTGCCGATGAAGTCGGCCACGAAGCGGCTGCGCGGGCTCTCGTAGATCTCGCGCGGCGTGCCCACCTGCTGGATGCGGCCATCGCGCATGATGCCGATGCGGGTGGCCATGGCCATGGCCTCTTCTTGGTCGTGGGTGACCATCACGCAGGTCACGCCCACCTGTTCGATGATGTTGACCAGCTCGATCTGGGTTTCTTCGCGCAGCTTTTTGTCGAGCGCGCCCAGCGGCTCATCCAGCAGCAAGAGCTGCGGCTGCTTGGCCAGGCTGCGTGCCAGCGCCACGCGCTGCTGCTGCCCGCCCGAGAGCTGGTGCGGCTTGCGCTGCGCGAACTTGCCCAGCTGCACCAGTTTGAGCATGGCCTCCACCCGCGCCGCCACCTGCGCCTTGGGCAGGCCCTCGCGCTGGAGGCCAAAGGCGATGTTCTCCCACACCGACAGGTGCGGGAACAGCGCATAGCTCTGGAACATCATGTTGATGGGCCGCTCGTAGGGCGCCAGCCCCAGCATCGAGCGCCCGCCCAGCGAGATCTCGCCGCTGGTGGGCTGGTCGAAGCCGCCCAGCATGCGCAGCAGCGTGGTCTTGCCGCAGCCCGAAGGGCCCAGCAGCGCGAAGATCTCGCCTTGCGCGATGTCCAGGCTGATCTGGTCGACCGCACGGAAGGCGTGGCCATCGGCCGCACCAAACTCTTGCACCAGCTGCGCGATGTGCAGGAAGGCCGGTTGACCGGCCTCGCCTCCTTCCTGAATCACCGCAGCCATCACAGCCCCGTCTTGAACGAAGTGTAGATGCGGGTCATCTGGCGGCGGATGTCGTTGTTGAGCGCCTCGGGCATCGCCATCTTCTTCATCTCGGCCTCAGGCGGGTAGACGGCCGGGTCGTTGGCGATCTCGGGCTTGATGAACTTGCGCGAGGCCGCATTGGGGTTGGCGTAGAACACCTTGTTGGTCAGCGCCGCATGCACCTCGGGGCGCATGATGTAGTTCATCCACTTGTGGGCGTTCTCGGGGTGCGGGGCATCCGCCGGGATCACCATCACGTCCATGAACACCACGCCGCCAATCTTGGGCGTGAGCGTCTGGATGGTCTGGCCGGTCTTGCCCTCGATGGCGCGGTTCTTGGCGATGTTGATGTCGCCCGAGTAGCCGAACACCGCGCACAGCTGGCCATTGGCCAGGTCGTTGATGTAGCCGCTGGAGCTGAACAGCGTGACGTGCGGGCGGATGGCCTTGAGCAGCGGCGGCACCAGGTTGTAGTCGGCGATGTTCTTGGAGTACGCCGGCTTGCCCAGGTAGTGCAGCGCCGCCGGGATCACCTCGGTGGGCGAGTCGAGGAAGGACACGCCGCAGCCCTTGAGCTTGCTGATGTACTCGGGCTTGAAGACCAGGTCCCACACGTTGTCGGGCATGGGGGTGCCGCCCAAGGCCGCCTTGACCTTCTCGACGTTGATGCCCACGGTGGTGTAGCCCCACATCCAGTCGACCATGTACTGGTTGCCCGGGTCGAGCCGCGCGAGCTGGGCCTGGAAGCCGGGGTCGAGGTTTTTGAGGTTGGGCAGCTGGGCCTTGTCGACCTTTTGCAGCAGGCCGCCGTCCATCTGCATCTTGGCCCAGTACGACGAGGGCACCACGATGTCGTAGCCGGTCTTGCCCGCCACCAGCTTGGCGTGGACGATTTCGTTGTTGTCGAAGTTGTCGTAGCGGACCTTGATGCCGGTTTCCTTTTCGAAATTGGCAATCGTGTCGGGCGCGATGTAGTTCGACCAGTTGTAGACGTTGAGCACCTTCTCTTCATCGGCCTGGGCCCACAGCGGGCAGGTGACCAGCGCCAATGCCGTGAGGGCCCTGCCTGCTTGGTCCCAAACGCCCGTGCTCGGGCCAGACGTGGATTGGGTGCGCGTCATCGTTGGCTTCTCCTGAGTTCTGCACGCATGGGCCCGCAAGGGGCTGCGGGTCAGGGTGCATCGGTGTAGCGGACATTGTTGATCGCGTGGGGTGCGGCGTCGACCCACGCGGGGCGAAGCTGTTGCAAATCAGCCCCAGCGCCGCCCCCTTCCCCCCATGCAAGATGCAGGCCTCAGCCTGCGTGCGCCCAGACCTGCGGGCCCGGCTCTTGCATGCATCTGCGACGGGCACGCACATGATCCGCTTCAACCACCACATCACCTTGGAATACATGGTCGGCCCTGCCGGGGCGGACTTCATCTTCAACATCCACGCCGCCCACACCGCACACCAGACCGTGAGCCGCGAGCAGCTGCACGTCAACCAGGTGACGACGCTGCAGTGGCACACCGACGCCACCACGGGCACCCGCTTCATGCGCCTGAGGGCGGGGCCTGGCCTGCTGCAGGTTCAGCACCGGGCCAGCGTCGAGCTGCACCACCACCATGCGCTGCCGGATCGGCTCGCCGAGGTGCCGGTGGCGCAGCTGCCGTTCGACACCCTGCCCTACCTGAACCCCAGCCGCTACTGCCAGTCAGACCAGTTCAGCCAGCTGGCGATGCAGCATTTTGGTCACCTGCCGCGCGGCCATGGCCGGGTGAAGGCGGTGCAAGACTGGGTGAGGCGGCACGTCACCTTCACCGCCAACACCTCCAACAGCGCCACCTCGGCGGTGGACACGCTGGCCAGCGGCCAGGGCGTCTGCCGCGACTTCGCGCACCTGATGATCGCGCTGTGCCGCGCGCTGTGCATTCCGGCGCGCTTCACCAGTGGCACCGATTGGGGCGCCGATCCCGAGCTCGGCCCCCCCGACTTTCACGCCTATGTGGAGGTCTTTCTGGACGGCGGCTGGTACATCTTCGATCCCTCAGGCACCGCCATCCCCATGGGCTTCGTGCGCATCGGCACCGGCCGTGACGCCGCCGACGTGCCCTTTGCGAGCATCTATGGGCAGGTGGTCGCGCAGCCGCCCATGATCCTCAGCCAACCCGTGGCGGATGAAGCCCTGGGCATCACCCTGCCCAGGCACTGCAGCGACGCCCTGTCGACCGACCTGCTGCGGTGGCCAACATGGCCGACCTGAGCCCCGCTCAAGCGCCCATCCAGCCGCGCGACTGCAAGTCGGCCAGGGTCAGGTCCAGGCAGCGGCGGATCAGGCCCACCAGTTCGTCGATCTGATCGCGCGTCATCACCAGTGGAGGCGCGATGATCATGCGGTCGCCCACGGCGCGCATGATCAGGCCGTTGCCAAAGCAGTGGCCTCGGCACACCATGCCCACCGACAACTTGGGGTCGAAGGCCACGGCCGGTGTGCTGCC
>Ga0228699_1001271_pt1 | contig 13473 bp, 7 predicted proteins | sample McNCre217_Aug_MG_FD_178016 | JGI IMG/M metagenome (GOLD analysis project Ga0228699, IMG submission 178016) | Freshwater microbial communities from McNutts Creek, Athens, Georgia, United States - 2-17_Aug_MG | ecosystem: Environmental > Aquatic > Freshwater > Creek | place: USA: Georgia...
ACTCTCTAGAATATTCGCCACACTTCAAAAGGTCCCGCCATGACAGGCACCATCCGTATCCGTGGCGCACGCCAGCACAACCTCAAAAACTTAGACCTCGACATTCGCACTGGCGAACTCACCGTGGTCACCGGCCCCAGCGGTTCGGGTAAATCGAGTTTGGTGTTTGACACCTTGTACGCCGAGGGCCAGCGTCGCTACGTCGAGACCTTCAGCGCTTATGCCCGTCAGTTTCTAGACCGCATGGACCGCCCCGCCGTGGACAAGGTGGAAGGTGTGCCCCCCGCGATTGCGATCGACCAAACCAACCCCGTGCGCAGCTCGCGCTCTACCGTGGGCACGATGACCGAGCTGAACGACCATTTGAAGTTACTCATCGCGCGCGCTGGCAATTTGTTTGACCGCCAAACTGCACAGCCTGTACAGCACGACACGCCGCAAAGCATTTATGCCGAGCTGCAACGCCGCTGCGCTGGGCAGCCGCAAGACCCACGTCTCATCATGACCTTCCCTGTGGAGTTGCCCGCCAACACCACGGCGGCCGAAGTGGAGCAGTGGTTGAGCGCGAGTGGTTTCACACGCATCCACGCAGAGCGTGAAGTTGCCACGCCCACAGGTCCGCGCAAATTGCTAGATGTGGTAGCCGATCGTTTCAAGCTGGGCAACACCGAACAAGCCCGTGTGGTGGAAGCGATTGAGCTGGCCATCAAACGCGGTGGTGGTCGACTGAACGTGTACTGGTCTTTAGATGCAGACGCCACGCCTGAACTCTGGCGCTTCTCCACGGGCTTGCATTGCCCCGACAGTGACTTGCGTTACAGCGACCCCATCCCCTCGATGTTCTCGTTCAACTCCGCCGTGGGCGCCTGTGACGCCTGCCGCGGCTTTGGCCGCGTGATTGGCGTGGATTACGGATTGGTGATTCCAAACGACAAACTCACCTTGCGCGCGGGCGCCATCAAAACCATCCAAACCCCAGCGTGGGTGGAAACGCAAGACGATCTCATGCGCCATGCCGAAGCCGAAGGCATTCCGCGCGACACGCCTTGGTACAAGCTCAGTCAAGAGCACAAGGACTGGGTGATCAACGGATCGCCTTTGTGGAAAGGCAAGTGGAACCACCAGTGGTACGGTATCAAGCGCTTCTTTGAATACTTGGAGAGCAAGGCCTACAAGATGCACATCCGTGTGCTGCTGTCCAAATACCGCAGTTACACACCATGTGGCACGTGTGCAGGCGCGCGTTTGAAAACTGATAGTTTGTTGTGGCGCATCGGCACCAAAGAACATGCCGATGCGGTGCTACCACCGGCCAAGCGTTTCATGCCCCAAGGCGTGCAATGGACACGCGCCCAACTCGAAGCCATGCCAGGCCTGTGCCTGCATGACTTGATGCTCTTGCCCATCGACAAGCTGCACCAGTTCTTCAACAGCACGCAAGTGGATGTGGCGGGTGCAGATGCACAAGCCTTGCATTTGCTGATGGACGAAATTCGCACGCGCTTGAAATACCTCAGTGATGTGGGCATTGGCTACCTCACCCTGGACCGCCAAAGCCGCACGCTCAGTGGTGGCGAAGTGCAGCGCATCAACCTCACCACGGCACTTGGCACGTCATTGGTCAACACTTTGTTTGTGTTGGACGAGCCCAGCATTGGCTTGCACCCGCGCGACATGAACCGCATCAACGAAGCCATGTTGCGCTTGCGCGATGCAGGCAACACGCTGGTGGTGGTGGAGCACGACCCCGCAGTCATGCTGTGTGCCGACCGCATCATCGACATGGGTCCTGCCCCCGGCGTGCGCGGTGGACAAATTGTGTTTGACGGCACCACCGAAGCGTTGAAGTCAGCGGATACCTTGACGGGCGCATATTTGGGTGCGCGCAAAACCATTGGCTTAGGCCTGAAGCGCTTGGTCACCGACAACACGCCACGCTTGATTCTCGAAGGCGCGCGCGAGCACAACCTGCAAAACCTGAGCATCGAGTTTCCTCTGCAACGCTTGGTGTGCATCACCGGTGTCAGCGGCTCGGGTAAGTCGACGCTGATTCAAGACGTGCTCACGCCCGCCTTGCTGCGCCAGTTTGGGCGAGGCACAGAAACGCCGGGTGTACATGACCGTTTGTTAGGCGCAGACCATTTGAGCGATGTGGTGTTTGTGGACCAATCGCCTATTGGCAAAACTGCACGTTCCAACCCCGCCAGTTATGTTGGCGCATGGGACGCCATGCGCGAAATTTTTGCAGTGGCACCGTTGTCCAAACAGCGCGGCTACACCGCATCCAAGTTCAGCTTCAACAGCGGCGATGGCCGTTGCCCCACCTGTGGTGGTTCAGGCTTTGAGCACGTCGAAATGCAGTTCTTGAGTGACGTGTATTTGCGTTGCCAAGATTGCAACGGTCAACGTTACAGACCTGAAATCCTAGAAGTCCGCATCGAACGCGAAATTCGCAATGGGGCAGCGGGGGCAACGTCTTGCTCCTCTTCGCTGCGCTCAGAATGTCGCGGCGACGTCACCCCCACAGCCCCATCGCGAATCTCGCTCAATGTGGCGGATGTGTTGGAGTTGACCGTGGGCGAGGCGCTGGAGATTTTTGCGGGTGACCGTGAGGTCGTGCGAACTCTCCAGCCTATTGTTGACGTGGGGCTGGACTATGTGAAGCTTGGTCAACCCGTGCCCACGCTCAGCGGTGGCGAAGCGCAACGTTTAAAACTCGCTGGCTTCCTGGCCGAAGCCGCCAAAGCCAAAACCTCTAGCAAACAAACACTCGCCAAAAAAGGCGTGCTGTTCTTGTTCGATGAGCCCACCACGGGGTTGCACTTTGACGACATTGCCAAACTCATGCGCGCCATGCGTCGCTTGTTGGAAGACGGCAACTCGCTCATCGTCATTGAACACAACCTCGACGTCATCCGTGCCAGCGACTGGTTGATTGACCTCGGGCCCGAAGGTGGTGACGCTGGTGGTTTGCTGGTCGCCGAAGGCACGCCCGAAGACGTGCGCTTGCATCCCACATCGCACACCGGCAAAGCTTTGCGCGATTACGCCGCGGCTATGGGGGTGGTGTATGAGGTTGGTACGGCTTCACATGCTGTGGCTGCCGCGGAAGGCTCTGTGCGTTTTGCAAGCGCTGCTGCCAAAGCAGCCGGTATGCCGGGCGCCTCATACGCAAGCTCGAAATCGTTGCCCGGCACACCGACTGCTTCGGCAGCGGATCTTGGTATGCGTGAGGCTTCATTCGGCGAAGGTTCCATTCAAATCATCAATGCCAAAGAGCACAACCTCAAAAATCTCAGCGTGGATATTCCACGCGGCAAGTTCAACGTCATCACCGGTGTGTCGGGCTCGGGCAAGTCCACGCTTGCGTTTGATATTTTGTTCAATGAAGGTCAGCGTCGTTATTTGGAAAGCCTCAACGCTTACGCGCGCAGCATCGTGCAGCCCGCGGGGCGTCCTGAGGTGGATGCGGTGTATGGCATTCCACCCACGGTGGCGATTGAGCAACGTTTGAGCCGTGGCGGGCGCAAGTCCACCGTTGGCACGACGACTGAGGTGTGGCACTTTTTGCGCTTGCTCTACGTCAAGCTCGGCACGCAGCATTGCACGCATGACGGTGCGGCGGTGCAGCCGCAAACTGCAGAGCGAATTGCCGCGCAGTTGATGCGTGAGTTCAAAGGGCAGCACATTGGTTTGATGAGTCCCTTGGTGATGAACCGCAAAGGCGTCTACACCGAGCTGGCCGATTGGGCGCGTCCACGTGGCTACACGCACTTGCGTGTCGACGGCCACTTCTTGCCGACCAATGGTTTTCCGCGTTTGGACCGTTTCAAAGAACACACCATTGAATTGCCCGTGGCAAGTCTTGAGGTATCTGCGCAAAACGAAGCTGCGTTACGCCAAGCACTGACGACTGCACTAGAGCACGGCAAAGGCGTGGTGCATGTGCTGAGCCAGCTTGATGGTTTGCGAGAGGCCATGGAGGCTGGCGCAGAAACCAACAGCATTGGCCGCTTGGATGTGTACTCCACCAAGCGTGCTTGCCCGGTGTGCGACACCTCGTATGCCGAGCTAGACCCGCGCTTGTTCTCGTATAACAGCAAGCACGGTTGGTGCCCCGACTGCGTGGGCACGGGCGTGAAGCTCAACAAAGACCAGCGCAAGGTGCTGGACGATTCGGTGCGCGACGACAAAGACAAAGGCCGCGAACAAACCTTTGCCGAACCCGATGTGGACGACTTGGTTGACGTGGCGTGCCCGACCTGCGAAGGTACACGCCTTAACCCCACTGCGCGCGCGGTGAAGTTTGCGGGCGTGGGCATCACCGATATTGCTCGCTTGAGCGTGACCGAGATTCGCAAGTGGGTCGAAAAGCTTGAAATGAATGGACGCGACGCCGACATCGCCCGTGACTTGTTGCCAGAAATTAAAAGCCGCTTGGAGTTTTTAGAACAAGTCGGCTTGAATTACCTAACCCTCGACCGTGGCGCGCCCACACTCAGCGGTGGTGAAGCGCAACGCATTCGCTTGGCCGCGCAGTTGGGCAGCAACTTGCAAGGCGTTTGCTATGTGTTGGATGAGCCCACGATTGGCTTGCATGCGCGTGACAACCAAATTTTGTTGAACGCCTTGCATTTGCTCAGCGACAAGGGCAACACGCTGGTGGTGGTGGAGCACGACGAGGACACCATTCGCCGTGCAGACCACATCATTGACATTGGGCCTAGTGCGGGTAAACGCGGTGGGCGGTTGATGGGGGAGGGCTCGGTGAAGGACATCACCTCGCAGGAAGAGTCGCAGACGGGGCGATATTTGTTGCATGCGATGCGGCATCCGTTGCAGGCGCGGCGGCCTGTGTCTGAGGCTGCGTTGGCTGCTTTTGCTGCGACCTCTGCTGCTTTGCTCGCTGGGAAGGACGAGGCATTGCCGGGTTCCCCATGTAGCGAGCCAAAATCGTCACCCGGCAACGCCCCATCCTCCGCGAAGGTGGGTAAGCGCAAGGCGGCTGCGCCTGTTGCGCAAGAGGTCGCTGTTGATAGCTCGCTTCAGTGGTTGTCGCTTGAGGGGGCATCGCTGCACAACTTGGACGATGTGAGTGTGTCGATTCCGCTCAAGCGTTTGGTGGCTGTCACGGGTGTCTCTGGGTCTGGTAAGTCCACGCTGGCGCGCGATGTTCTGTTGCACAACGTGGCGGCTGCCGTGGCGCAGCGTTCTACTCAGGCGGGTCGCAAGCTCGATGAGGAAGGCAAGCATCCTGCATGGTCTGGTTGCACAGGGCTTGATGGTTATCAAACCATTGATCGCGTGTTGGAGGTGGACCAAACGCCGATTGGTAAAACACCGCGTTCATGCCCCGCGACCTACATCGGGTTTTGGGACACGATTCGCAAACTGTTTGCTGAAACACTTGAGGCCAAGGCGCGCGGCTACGGTGCAGGGCGGTTCAGTTTCAATACTGGCGAAGGTCGCTGTCACACCTGCGAAGGCCAAGGCGTGCGAACGATTGAAATGAGCTTTTTGCCCGACGTGAAAGTGCCGTGCGAAACCTGCCATGGCGCACGTTTCAATCCCGAAACATTGGCTGTGAGCTGGCGCGGCAAGAGCATTGGCGATGTGTTGCAAATGGAAGTGGACGAGGCGGTGGAATTCTTCGCCACCATGCCCAACATTGCGCATCCGTTGCAATTGCTCAAAGACGTGGGCTTGGGCTACCTCACGCTCGGCCAACCTTCACCCACGCTCAGCGGCGGTGAAGCACAGCGTATCAAGTTGGTGACGGAGCTGAGCAAAGTGCGTGATGATGTGACGCGCCGTGGTCAAAAAACGCCGCATACCTTGTACGTGTTGGACGAGCCTACAGTGGGCCTGCACATGGCCGACGTGGACAAACTGATTCGCGTGTTGCACCGCTTGGTGGATGGCGGCCACAGCGTGGTGGTGATTGAGCACGACCTCGATGTGATTGCCGAAGCGGATTGGATCATTGACCTCGGGCCTGAGGGGGGCGATGGTGGTGGTTTGATCGTGGCGGCGGATACGCCGGAGGCTGTGGTGGCTTTGGGGACGCACACGGGGGTGGCTTTGAAACCCGTGTTGGCTCGGGTGTAACTCTTTGCGGTGCTTGGGTTTTTCGTTGGTGTGGCTGCGTGCTGCGGGATAAGCCTAGGCTCCTCTTCGCTGCGCTCAGAATGTCGCTACGGCTTATCCCGCAGCACTTGTTTGTGTGCGAATGAGCCTCTCTTCACTACAAAAGCTACGAAACAACAATCACCCAGCAGTAGACAAAGCCAACCCAGCGTGCTCACGCAAAGGATGGAAGTGAATCTTAGGAAAGCGTTCCTGCGCCAATCGCACGTCATAAGGCGACGTGCACAAATACGCCAAGGTGTTGGCCGCATCCAACGCCATGCGCTGTGGGTACGCATAGGTGAACTCACGCAACTCCGCAGGCGTATCGGCAGTGATCCAACGCGCGCCGGTGTACTGGCAACTCTCTAGCTTCACATCGCAGTCGTATTCGGCTTTCAAACGGTGTTGCACCACTTCAAACTGCAACTGGCCCACAGCGCCCAGCAGCATCGCGCCACCGGCTTCGGGTTTGAATACCTGAATTGCACCTTCTTCACCCAATTGGTCCAAGCCCTGTTGCAGCTGCTTGGTGCGCAATGGGTTTTTCAAAATCACCGTCATGAACAACTCGGGTGCGAAGAAAGGCAAGCCGGTGAACTGCAGAGCGGGGCCGTCAGTGATGGTGTCACCCAGTTGCACGCCGCCGTGAGTGGTGAAGCCGATGATGTCGCCTGCGTACGCTTCTTCCACCGCTTCGCGGCGTTGTGACATGAAGGTCACCACACTGGTGGGGCGCAGTTCTTTGGCGGTGCGTTGCACCTTGAGTTTCATGCCGGGTGTGAACTTGCCAGAGGCCACGCGCACAAAGGCGATGCGGTCACGGTGGTTGGCGTCCATGTTGGCTTGCACCTTGAACACGACGCCTGCAAAACCTTCGTCTTCGGGCTGAATGGTTTTCTCTTGCGGCTGTTTGTTGACCACCAAATGGCTCAAGCGTGGGCGGGGCGAGGGGGCGAGGTCAACCAAGGCGTCCAGCACTTCCATCACACCAAAATTGTTCACGCCAGAGCCAAAGAACACGGGCGTTTGTTTGCCGGCCAAGAAGGCTTCTTTGTCGAACTTGGGTGACGCGCCGGTGGCCAGCTCCATGCTTTCCATGGCAGTGGTCCATTCCAAACCGAATCGTTCAGCCAGTTGGGCTTGTTCGGTCAGCGGGTGTGTTTCAAAGTCTTGTGGCAAGCGCTCGGAGCCGGAGTCAAACACGGTCATGGCTTGCGTGCGCAAATTGATGATGCCGCCAAACAACTTGCCTTGACCCACGGGCCAGGTCATGGGCACGCAGGGCATGCCGAGTTCACGTTCGACTTCGTCGAGGATGTCGAGTGGATCGCGCACTTCGCGGTCCATCTTGTTCACAAACGTGATGATGGGCGTGTCGCGCTGACGGCACACCTCAATCAGGCGGCGGGTTTGTGCTTCCACACCGTTGGCGGCGTCAATCACCATCAAGGCCGAGTCCACGGCCGTCAGCACGCGGTAGGTGTCTTCCGAGAAGTCTTTGTGGCCGGGTGTGTCGAGCAGATTGATGACGTGGTCTCGATACAGCATCTGCATGACCGAGGAGGCCACCGAGATGCCGCGTTGCTTTTCAATCTCCATCCAGTCCGAGGTGGCGTGACGACTGGCCTTGCGGCCTTTGACGGCGCCCGCAATTTGAATCGCGCCCGAGAACAGCAACAGCTTTTCAGTCAGCGTGGTTTTACCCGCGTCAGGGTGAGAAATGATGGCAAAGGTGCGGCGACGGCGCACTTCGTTCAGAAAAGAGCTCATGGGGTCTAAATAAAAGGGTGACGCCTAAAAATGGCAAATCAAGGCCGGAATCATAGCGTTGGGGCTGTGGCCAAGCAGGGGCTTTAGAAGTTCGTTTAAAATCTTGCTCATCCGAGGAGCGCTGCAGCCTGCGGACCTGCAACAGGTCTATTCATCAGGCGAGGCTCGGGTTTCCAACCGCGCTCACCCACTGTCAACGTGAGGTGAGCACCTCGTGAATCTTCATGAATGCTTGTCGCGCCCTGACATTGGTTTGACCCACTGTTTGGAGTATTGATTCATGAACGCTGTTCTCAAACCCGCCACCGATTACATCGTGGCCGACATGTCTTTGGCCGCTTGGGGCCGCAAAGAAATCAAAATTGCCGAAACCGAAATGCCCGGTTTGATGGCCATCCGCGAAGAGTTCGCCAAGTCACAGCCTTTGAAAGGCGCTCGCGTGACGGGCTCGCTGCACATGACCATTCAAACGGCTGTGTTGATTGAAACCTTGAAAGCCTTGGGCGCGGATGTGCGTTGGGCTTCTTGCAACATCTTCTCTACCCAAGACCACGCGGCTGCTGCGATCGCCGAAGCTGGCATTCCTGTGTTCGCCACCAAAGGCGAAACCTTGGCCGAGTACTGGGACTACACCCACCGCATTTTTGAATTCGGTGCCAAAGGTGCCGCAGGCGAAGGCCCCAACATGATCTTGGACGACGGTGGCGATGCCACGTTGTTGATGCACTTGGGCAAGCGCGCCGAGAAAGATGCTTCGCTCATCGCCAACCCCAGCAGCGAAGAAGAAACTTGCTTGTTCAACTCCATCAAAGCCAAACTGGCTGAAGACGCGACTTGGTACAGCCGCAAGAGCGCTGAAATCATCGGCGTGACCGAAGAGACCACCACCGGTGTGCACCGTTTGAAAGAAATGTCTGCCAAAGGCACTTTGATGTTCCGTGCGATCAACGTGAACGACTCGGTGACCAAGAGCAAGTTTGACAACCTGTACGGCTGCCGCGAATCTTTGGTGGACGGCATCAAGCGCGCCACGGATGTGATGATCGCTGGCAAAGTGGCGGTGGTCGCTGGTTACGGCGATGTGGGCAAAGGTTCTGCGCAAGCCTTGCGTGCTTTGAGCGCGCAAGTGTGGGTGACTGAGATCGACCCGATCAACGCCTTGCAAGCTGCGATGGAAGGCTACAAAGTAGTGACCATGGAATACGCCGCTGACAAAGCCGACATCTTTGTGACCACCACCGGCAACCGTGATGTCATCACGTACGAGCACATGGCTGCGATGAAAGACCAATCCATCGTGTGCAACATCGGTCACTTCGACAATGAAATCCAAGTGGCCAAGTTGGAAGAAAAGTGCAAGTGGGAAGAGATCAAGCCTCAGGTTGATCACGTGATCTTCCCCGATGGCAAGCGCATCATCTTGTTGGCCAAAGGCCGCTTGGTGAACTTGGGTTGCGGCACAGGCCACCCCAGCTTTGTGATGTCGTCTTCGTTTGCCAACCAAACGATTGCGCAAATCGAATTGTTCGCACACAAAGACGCGTACGACGTGGGCAAGGTCTATGTGTTGCCTAAGCACCTCGACGAAAAAGTGGCGCGTCTGCACTTGAAGAAAGTCGGCGCCATGTTGACTGAGTTGACCGATGAGCAAGCCGCTTACATTGGCGTACCCAAGGTCGGCCCTTACAAGCCTGACACGTACCGCTATTGATGCATTGTGGAGCGCCTTGCTTGCGAGGTGCTCGCTATGCGTTTGAGCCACCTGTTATCCGATGCGTGCCGATCAACTCCTCGTCGACCGCGGTCTGGCCGCTTCTCGCTCGCAAGCGCAGCGGTTGATTGCCTCGGGTGTCGAGTGGCGGTTGGGTGCTAAGCCGTGGCAACGCGTGACCAAAAACGGTGACGAATTGCCGCTGCCGTGTGAAGTGCGTTTGCTAGATACTGCCGAGGCACGTTATGTGTCTCGCGGTGGCTTGAAGCTTGAAGGTGCTTTGCAAAGCAGCGGTTTGTCGCCACAAGGCTTGCGTTGCCTCGATGTGGGGCAAAGCACAGGCGGCTTCACCGATTGCTTGTTGCAGCAAGGAGCTGCACAAGTGGTGGGGCTGGATGTGGGGCATGGCCAGTTGCATCCGCGTTTGCGCGACGATGCGCGTGTGGTGTGTGTGGAACGCATCAACGCCCGCGATCTAGAAGCGAACGATGCGCGTGTGCCAGACGTGCAACAAGGTTTTGATTTGGTGGTGGGTGATTTGTCTTTCATCTCGCTCACTCTGGTGTTACCCGCGTTGTTGCCTTTGTTGAAGAAGGGTGGTGCGCTGCTGATGTTGGTCAAGCCGCAGTTTGAGCTGCAGCCCAGCGATATTGGCAAAGGTGGCTTGGTCAAGGACGAAGCTAGCTATGTGCAGGTCGAGGCGCGATTGCGCGAGGCTTGTGCCGCATTGAATTTAAAAGTGTTGGGCTATTGGCCCAGTGCCATTGCCGGCGGCGATGGCAACAAGGAATTTTGGATTGGTGCGCGTCGTGCATGACGCGCCAACATGTGAGACAGATATGAACGCGAACAACAGCTTGAGCATTGAGTTTTTCCCACCCAAGACGCCAGAGGGTGCTGAGAAGTTGCGTGCGGTGCGTCAAGCGCTGTATCCGCTCAAGCCGCAGTTTTGCTCAGTAACTTATGGCGCGGGCGGCTCGACCCAAGCTGGCACGATTTCAACCTTGAAAGAAATTTTGAGTGAAGACATGGCGGCAGCCTCGCACTTCTCATGCATTGGTGCCACGCGCGACAGCGTGCGTCAGCAACTCGCTGAGTTCAAAGCCATGGGCGTGAAGCGATTGGTGGCCTTGCGTGGCGATTTGCCCAGTGGTTACGGCGCCGGTGGTGAGTTTCAATACGCCAGCGATTTGGTGGCCTTCATTCGTGCCGAGACCGGCGATGACTTTGGCATTGAAGTGGCCGCATACCCAGAGATTCACCCACAAGCCAAATCGGCCGAAGCTGACTTGCAAGCTTTTGCTACCAAGGTGAAGGCGGGCGCGGACTCGGCCATTACGCAATACTTTTACAACAGCGATGCGTATTTTCGATTTGTAGAAGACGCGGACAAGCTGGGCGTGGAAATCCCAATCATTCCCGGCATCATGCCCATCACCAGCTCGGCGCAGTTGCTGCGCTTCTCGGACGCGTGTGGCGCAGAGATCCCGCGTTGGATTCGTTTGCGTTTGCAGGGCTATGGCGATGACATCGCTTCTATCAAAGCGTTTGGCTTAGAGGTGGTGACAGACCTGTGCGAGCAGTTGCGTGCGGGTGGCGCACCTGGCCTGCACTTCTACAGCATGAACCAAAGTGCAGCCACGTTGGCTATTTGTAAAAACCTAGATTTGATCGTCTAACGGGCAATCACTTGATCTTCGTCAAGCTCCCTTGTTCAAGAGTTTGACCGAGGTCAATGCCTTGCTTTCTTCATCGCTGTGAAATTAACAGCACGGGAATCGACCCGAATTTAAGGAAGCAAAAAATGAAAAAAATTCTCATCGCCGCCGCTGTTGGTATGTTGGTCGCTGGTTCTGTTGCCGCTCAAGAGTCACCATGGTTGGTGCGTGCGCGTGCTGTTAATTTGAACATGGCCAATGAGGTGACTACTTCTACTTTGGCGGGCCTGAACCTCAACGTGAATGACAAGACGATTGGTGAAGTGGATGTGAGCTACTTCTTTAACAAGAACGTGGCCGCTGAGTTGATTTTGACTTTGCCTCAGACGCAAGCCGTGTATTCGGGTACGACCCCTATTGGTTCATTCAAGCACCTACCTCCCACGTTGACTTTGCAATACCACTTCACTGACTTCCAGAGCTTCAAGCCCTATGTTGGTGCTGGTATCAACTACACCAAAATCACGGCTGATAACTTATCGTCTCCCTATCATTTGGAATCGGACAGCTACGGCGCTGCGTTTCAAGCGGGTGTGGACGTGCCTTTGACCAAACAAGTGTCTTTGAACTTTGATGTGAAGAAGGTTTACATCCGTTCGGATGTTTACTCTGGTTCAACCAATGCTGGCACATTGAAACTCGACCCAGTCTTGGTCGGTGTGGGCGTTGGCTACCGCTTCTAAGCATTAGCTTGCCGCAAGCAAAAAGGCCTCGCAATGCGAGGCCTTTTTCATTTGCACAAATCAAGCAAATTAGCCGCCCGACTCCACCACCCAGCCGCGACCTGGGCCGCGCGCCAAGGCTTCTTCCACCACGGGCAGCGCTTCGTTCAGCAAAGGCTTTAAGGTGTAGGGCGGGTTCACGATGAACATGCCGCTGGCGCTTAAGCCCGCGTCTTTGCTGCCGGTTTCGCGGCCAATCGCCAAGGTGGCGTGCAACCACGGCTTTTTGGCTTGGCTGCACAGGCCTTTGAGTTTGCGTGGCAAGTCGTGTGCTTCAGGGCGCGGCACGATGGGGTACCACACGATGTAGGTGCCGGTGGCAAAGCGCTTCAAGCTGTCTTGGATGCAATCCACCACACGGTAGTAGTCGTTCTTGATTTCGTAGCTCGGGTCAATCAACACGCAGGTTCGGCGTGAGCCGCTGGTCGACACGGGCGGTGGCAACAAGGCCTTGAGGGATTCAAAACCATCCGCGCGCGTCACGCTGACCGTGCGGCCTGCTTCGAGCTGCTGGATGTTGCCCGCGAGTGATTTGTGGTCAGTGGGGTGTAGTTCAAACAGCTTCAAGCGGTCACGCGCTTCGTGGCGCAGCAGCTTGTGGATGATGAAGGGCGAGCCTGGGTAAATCTTGTGGCTGCCTTTGGCATTGAAACTGGCCACCATGTCTAGGTAGTCGGTCAGCGCTGCGGGGCTTTTGAGGTTCAAGACCTTCAAAATGCCTTCGGCGGCTTCGCCACTTTTTTCAGCATAGTCGCCGTCCAAGCGGTACAGGCCAGCGCCCGCGTGGGTGTCCACGAACTGAATGCCCGCGTCTTTGTGCATCAAATGCTTCAAAGTGGCAATCAAAGTGAGGTGTTTGAGGACGTCGGCGTGGTTTCCGGCGTGAAAAGCGTGGCGATAACTGAACATAAGCGGGATGGTAACCCGCCAAATCGCCTAGTTTTGGCAAAATTTGCGCCAAGTGCTTGATTTTGCTTATAATCTTCGGCTCTGCAGCGTTTGAGTGGTCCCGCGGCAGAGGCTTTGAAAAAAGCGCATCCCACCTAAGAGGTTCTCAACAGAAGAACGCCGACCGTGGAAAAGGACCCTACAAACCAACTCTCCTTTTAGGATTTAACTATGTCTACATTCAGCGCAAAACCCGCTGACGTGGTGCATGAGTGGTTTGTGATTGACGCCACCGATAAGGTGCTCGGACGAGTAGCCAGCGAAGTTGCTCTCCGTTTGCGCGGCAAACACAAAGCCATTTACACACCCCACGTCGATACAGGTGACTTCATCGTCATCATCAACGCTTCCAAGATCAAGGTCACTGGTACCAAGTCTTTGGACAAGGTGTACTACCGTCACTCGGGCTATCCCGGCGGTATCACTGCAACAAATTTCCGCGATCTGCAAGCCAAGCACCCTGGCCGCGCCATCG
>Ga0228699_1001276_pt1 | contig 13410 bp, 9 predicted proteins | sample McNCre217_Aug_MG_FD_178016 | JGI IMG/M metagenome (GOLD analysis project Ga0228699, IMG submission 178016) | Freshwater microbial communities from McNutts Creek, Athens, Georgia, United States - 2-17_Aug_MG | ecosystem: Environmental > Aquatic > Freshwater > Creek | place: USA: Georgia...
GGCACGGTCTGTGAATCTTGCACCAGCACGTGCGAGGCCTGGCTGATGCCGGCCAGCAGCTTGTGGGTGGACTGGGTGGCGTACACCACGGCCTTCTTGGGGCGCGCGCGGCCCTTGCCCATGGCGTGGTACATGCCATAGAACTTGTGGAAGGCGGCGTGCGGCAACCAGGCTTCGTCGAAGTGCAGGTTGTCGATCCAGCCGTCGAGCATGCCCTTGATGGTCTCGGTGTTGTAGAGCACGCCGTCGTAGGTGCTCTGCGTGATCGTCAGGATGCGCGGCTTGACCTTCTTGGCGTCCACGCCCTTGAGCAGCGGGTTCGACGCGATCTTCTTGCGGATGGTGGCCGGCTCGAACTCGCTTTGCGGGATGGGGCCGATGATGCCGAAGTGGTTGCGCGTGGGCGTCAGGAACACGGGGATGGCCCCGGTCATGATGATGCTGTGCAGGATGGACTTGTGGCAGTTGCGGTCCACCACCACGATGTCATCGGGCGCCACCGTGTGGTGCCACACCATCTTGTTGGACGTGGACGTGCCGTTGGTGACGAAGAAGCAGTGGTCGGCGTTGAAGATGCGCGCGGCGTTCTTCTCGCTCTCGTACACCGGACCGGTGTGGTCCAGCAGCTGGCCGAGTTCTTCCACGGCATTGCACACGTCGGCGCGCAGCATGTTTTCACCAAAGAACTGGTGGAACATCTGGCCCACCGGGCTCTTCAAAAACGCCACGCCGCCCGAGTGCCCGGGGCAGTGCCACGAGTATGAACCGTCTTGGGCGTAATCCATCAGCGCCTTGAAGAACGGCGGCGCCAGGCCGTCGAGGTAGCTCTTGGCTTCGCGGATGATGTGACGCGCCACGAACTCGGGCGTGTCCTCGAACATGTGGATGAAGCCGTGCAGCTCGCGCAGGATGTCGTTGGGGATGTGCTCCGACGTGCGCGTCTCGCCGTACAGATAGATGGGGATGTCGTTGTTCTTGAAGCGGATTTCTTCAATGAACTTGCGCAGGTTCAACACGGCCGGATCCAGCTCGGGGCCCGGGGTGAACTCTTCGTCGTCGATCGACAGGATGAAGGCGCTGGCACGGCTTTGCTGCTGCGCAAACTGCGCCAGGTCGCCGTAGCTGGTCACGCCCAGCACCTCGAAGCCCTCTTTTTCGATGGCATCGGCCAGCGCGCGGATGCCGAGACCCGACGTGTTCTCGGAGCGGAAGTCCTCGTCGATGATGACGATGGGGAAGCGGAAGCGGATCATGGCGTCGGGCCCGATGGCACGGGCAAGGCGAGGGACAGGGCGCAGGGTGCTGCGCGCGGAGCGCGAAGTGTAGACCCTCTGTGCGACAGTTTGTCGCCACATGGTGTCGCAAAAAATCGCGGGGGCAAATGCCCTAACCTGGGGCGGTTACCACTTTTCAGTCATCATCATGAAACGTAGACTGAGCGCTCAGGAGGTGAAGCAATGCCTTCTTCCACGATGTGGTGGTGGATCGCTGGGGTGCTGTTCGGCCTGGAACTGTTGAGTGGCACCTACTATTTCGTCGGACTCGCTGTGGGTGCAGCGGTGGCCGCGACGGCGGCTGCCTTTGGCATCGACATCCAAGGCCAGATGATGCTGGCGACGGTCATTGGCGGTTTGCTGGTGGCGCTCAGGCACTTGCGCATCCAACGCCGAGGCCACATCGACATCGAAGGCCGCAACACCACCGGGCTGGGTGATTTGGATTTGGGCCAAGAGGTCCGTGTCAAGCGTTGGAATGCCGACGGTACCGCCATGGTGAACTACCGGGGCGAGCAATGGCATGCCACCCACTTCGGCCCCCACGTGCCCCGCAAGGGCAAGCACCGCATCTTGGCCATCGAGCCCACGCACCTGGTGCTTGAGCCCTTTTGACCTTCGGCCTCCCCCCTCCCCGATGGGGTGAATGCGGCACGGCGGGCGACCATGCCAGAATGGGCTGACCCGATTCAATCCCGAGGCAGCATGCAGCCCACAACCTGGTGGTGGATCCTCACGGGCGTCCTGGTGGTCGCCGAGTTGCTCACCGGCACGTTCTACCTGTTGATGCTCGCCCTGGGCGCGGCAGCGGGCGGAGCCGCATCGGCCACAGGCCTGGGGCTCACGGCCAGCGTCACCACGGCTGCGCTGGTGGGCGGCGGGGCCACCGTGATCTGGCACCTGCGGCGCGCGCGCCAACTGCCCGCCCCGGACGCCCAGTTCGCGCTGGAGGTGGGCCACACGGTCGAGGTGGACGCCTGGGCCCCCAACGGCAGCGCCCGCGTGCAGTACCGGGGCAGCAACTGGACCGCCCGCCCCGCTCACCCCGACATCCCCCTGCGCCCAGGCCCCCACCGCATCGTGCGGGTGGACGGCGCCCACCTCATCATCGAAAGCCTTTGAGCCATGGAAATCGCACTCGTCTTGCTGATCGTTGCGGTCGTGTTCGTCATGCAATCGGTGAAGGTCGTGCCGCAACAAAGCGCCTGGGTGCTCGAACGCCTGGGCAAGTACCACGGCACCCTGACGGCCGGCCTCAACGTGGTCTTGCCCTTCATCGACAAGGTGGCCTACAAGCACATCCTCAAAGAGGTGCCGCTGGACGTGCCCAGCCAGGTCTGCATCACCAAGGACAACACCCAGCTCACCGTGGACGGCATCCTGTACTTCCAGGTGACCGACGCCATGCGCGCCAGCTACGGCTCGTCGAACTACATCTCGGCCATCAGCCAGCTGGCGCAAACCACGCTGCGCTCGGTGATCGGCAAGATGGAGCTGGACAAGACCTTTGAAGAGCGCGACGCCATCAACGCCGCCGTGATCAGCGCGCTCGACGACGCGGCGCTGAACTGGGGCGTCAAGGTGCTGCGCTACGAGATCAAAGACCTCACGCCGCCCAACGAGGTGCTGCGCGCCATGCAGCAGCAGATCACCGCCGAGCGCGACAAGCGCGCCCGCATCGCCGAGTCCGAAGGCCGCAAGCAAGAGCAGATCAACTTGGCCACCGGCGAGCGCGAGGCCCACATCGCCAAATCACAAGGTGAGCGCCAAGCCGAGATCAACAAGGCCGAAGGCCAGGCCGCGGCCATCGGCGCCGTGGCCGACGCCACCGCCGAGGCCATCCGCAAGATCGCGGCGGCCATCCAGTCGCCCGGGGGCGAGGCGGCGGTGCAGCTCAAGGTGGCCGAAAAGGCCGTGGATGCCTACGCCCAGCTCGCCCAGAAGAACAACACGATGATCGTGCCGGGCAACATGAGCGAGGTCTCGGGCCTGATCGGCACGGCGATGACCCTGCTCAAGGGCTCCGGCAAGGCCTGAGCCCCGCGCTTCAGGCCGCGAACGAAGCCAGCAGGGCTTTGAGGCCGTCCTCGTCGAGGATGGTGATGCCCAGCTCTTGTGCCTTGTCGAGCTTGCTGCCGGCTTCGGCGCCGGCCACCACGGCGTAGGTCTTTTTCGACACCGAGCCCGCCACCTTGCCGCCTGCGGCCTCGATCAGGGCCTTGGCCTCTTCGCGCCCCATGTGGGGCAAGGTGCCGGTGAGCACCAGCGTCTTGCCCGCCAGCGGCAGTGCGGCCGCATCGGCGGCGGCCGAGGGCGCCTGCGTGGGCCAGCGCACGCCGGCCGCGTACAGCTGCTCAACCACCTCGCGGTTGTGCGGCTGCTCGAAGAAGGTGCGGATGCTGTGCGCCACCACCGGGCCCACATCGCGCACGGCCAGCAGCTGCTCCAGGGTGGCGTCCATGATGCCGCCGCTCAGGCCGTCACCCGGTTGGTCGTCCTCGCAGCCCAGGCGGCCAAAGTGTCGCGCCAGGTCCTTGGCCGTGGTCTCGCCCACGTGCCGGATGCCCAGGCCAAACAAAAAGCGCGGCAGTGTGGCCTTGGCCTTGCTCTGCTCCAGCGCATCCACGATGTTTTGCGCGCTCTTGTCGGCCATGCGGTCGAGCGCGGCCAGCTTGGCCAGGCCCAGCTTGTACAGCTCGGGCAAGGTGCGCACGATGTGGCCATCCACCAGTTGGTCCACCAGCTTTTCGCCCAGGCCCTCGATGTCCATGGCGCGGCGCTGGGCAAAGTGCAAGAGCGCCTGCTTGCGCTGCGCGGGGCAAAACAGGCCGCCCGAGCAGCGGTGGTCCATCTCGCCGCGCTCGCGCACCACGGCGCTGCCGCACACCGGGCAGTGCATGGGCATGCGGAAGTTGGGCACGTAAGCGGCACGCTGGCCGGGCACCACACCCACCACTTCGGGGATGACGTCGCCCGCGCGGCGCACGATGGCGGTGTCGCCCACGCGCACGCCCTTGCGGCGCAGCTCGAAAACGTTGTGCAGCGTGGCGTTGGTGACGGTGACCCCGCCCACGAACACCGGCTTGAGCCGCGCCACGGGGGTGAGCTTGCCGGTGCGGCCCACCTGGATGTCGATGGACTCGACCTGGGTGAGCTGCTCTTGCGCCGGGTACTTGTGGGCCACGGCCCAGCGGGGCTCGCGCGTCACAAAGCCCAGCTGTGCCTGCAGGTCACGGCGGTTGACCTTGTAGACCACGCCGTCGATGTCGAAGGGCAACTGGTCGCGCATCGCGCCCATGCGCTGGTGGAAGGCGGTCAAGCCTTGCTCGCCATCGGCGCCCAGGGCCACGGCACGGTGCGCACACACGGGCAGGCCCAGGGTGGCCAAGGCATCCAGCAGGCCACTGTGGGTGTCGGGCACATCCCAGCCCTGCACCTCGCCCAGGCCATAGGCGAAAAAGCTCAACGGCCGCTGGGCAGCGATGGCCGGGTCGAGCTGGCGCACCGCACCCGCTGCGGCGTTGCGCGGGTTGACGAAGGTCTTCTCGCCCAGGCTGCGCTGGCGCTCGTTGAGCGCCTCGAAGTCGTCGCGGCGCATGTAGACCTCGCCGCGCACCTCCAGCACATCGGGCGGGGTGTCGGTGCGCAGGCGCAGCGGGATCTGGCCGATGGTGCGGATGTTCTGCGTGACCTCTTCGCCCTGCTCACCGTCGCCGCGCGTGGCCGCGCTCACCAGCACACCGTGCTCGTAGCGCAGGTTCATGGCCAGGCCGTCGAACTTCAGCTCGGCGGCGTAGGCCACAGGCGGGTCGGCCTCGGTCAGCGCCAGCTCACGCCGCACACGGGCATCGAAGGCTTGCGCGCCCGCTGCGGTGGTGTCGGTCTCGGTGCGGATCGACAGCATGGGCACGGCGTGGCGCACGGGCGTGAAGCCATCGAGCACGCGGCCGAGCACACGCTGGGTGGGCGAATCGGCCGTGCGCAGCTCGGGGTAGCCTTCTTCCAGCGCCTGCAGTGCCTGGAAGACGCGGTCGTACTCGGCGTCGGGCACGGTGGGCGCATCCAGCACGTAATACTGGTGCGCCCAGGCGTGCAGCTGCTCGCGCCAGGCGCGGGCCTGCTCGGCCAGCTTCGATGCCGACGAGGCTGCGCCCGCAGTGGCCCCAGCGCCAAACAGGTCAGGCTGGCTCATGTTCAGCTGAACAGGCGGCGCGCAGCGCCCGAGCCGGCGGCCAGGTCGCGTGCGGCCAAGGCCTCGTACAGGCGCACCAGTTCGCCCTCGATCGCAGCGAACGAGGCCGAGGTGAAGGGCTGGCCTTGGTCGTCCGCCATGATGGCGTCCATGCTCAGCGCCAGGGCTTCGCCGGCGGCGCACCAGGCCTTGAAGGGCACCTGCTCAGAAGGCGACTGCGGCACGTCGAACGACAGCACCAGCTCGCGCAGCGTGCTTTGGTCGGGGTCGTCCGCGAAGGCGGCCTGGGCATCAAACTGCAGCGTCAACACGGGCGGGGCGCCCTCTTCCGTTGCGGGCATCACCAGGCGGCCGGGCAAGGCGCCCGGGATGAAGCCATGGCGCGTGGCCTGCTGCTGCACATAGCCCACCGACCAGGCGCTGCCACGGCCGTACAGGCGCATGGCCAGTTGCGCATCGTGGTCGCAGGCGAAGGCATCCAGCTCTTTGGCGCGGCCCACGATGTCGAGCATGTCGGGGAACTCGACCGAGGCGCCCAGGGCATCGGCCATGGCCTGCACCTTCTGCACGAACTCGGAGTACTCGATCTCGTTGAGCGCACCGGTGCGATTGGCCATCAGCACGCCCGCTTGCAGCTCTTTGTAGTGCACGCCGGCCTGCGGCTGCTCCCACTCGCTGCAATCCACGCGCAAGGCCTCAACCAGCATGGGCTTGCTTCCGGCGCGGCGGCTGGGCGGCAGGTGCGCCAGCAGGTGGTCGCCCGTGGTGATGCCGTCCAGCGTGATGGTGGCAATGGCGTCGATCAGCACATCCAGGCGCGGGCCACCCTTGCGCACAGGGGCTTGCGGCGGCAGGCTGGCCAGGGCCGGGTCCACCGCCTCGTCTGCTTGGGTGCCTTCCGGGCTGGCGCCGTTCCAGGGGTTGCGCTGGGCGGCCTCGGCCGACGGGCGCGTCACGCGGGCCACACCAGTGGGGCCGCTCAAGGTGGCGGCGTCACCACCGGGGGGCATGGGCAGGGTGTCGCCGGCATCGGGGCGCGAGCCGTCGGCGTTGCGGCCATCGATGGGCTCGAGCGCGCGTTTGGGTTGACGGGCTGCGGCCTTGCGCGACTGCCAGGTGCCATGGGCGATCACGCCCGCCAGCACAGCGCCGCCCATCAGGGCGAGGTAAAGGGTGAGGGAGTTGCTCATCTCTTGCGTGTGTGTCAAGCGGCGTGGGCCATGCCCAGCGCCGCTTCCATGTCCACCGCCACGATGCGGGAGACACCTTGTTCTTGCATGGTCACGCCCACCAGCTGCTCGGCCATCTCCATCGCGATCTTGTTGTGCGAGATGAACAGGAACTGGGTGCCGCTGGACATGTTCTTGACCAGGCGGGCGTAACGTTCGGTGTTGGCGTCGTCCAGCGGGGCATCGACCTCGTCGAGCAGGCAGAACGGCGCCGGGTTGAGCTGGAAGATGGCGAACACCAGCGCGATGGCGGTGAGCGCCTTCTCGCCACCCGACAGCAGGTGGATGGTGCTGTTCTTCTTGCCGGGCGGGTGGGCCATGACCTGCACGCCGGCATCCAAGATCTCGTCGCCGGTCATCACCAGCTTGGCGCTGCCACCGCCAAACAGGCTGGGGAACATGCGCCCGAAGTGCTCGTTGACGGTGTTGAAGGTGCTGCCCAGCAGGTCGCGGGTTTCCAGGTCGATCTTGTGGATGGCGTCTTCGAGGGTGCCGATGGCATCGAGCAGGTCGGCCATTTGCGAGTCGAGGAACTGTTTGCGCTCGCGCGCCGACGTGAGCTCTTCCAGCGCAGCCAGGTTGACGGCGCCCAGGCTGTTGATCTCGCGCTGGATGCGGTCGATCTCAGATTGCATGCCGTGCAGCTTGACGCCATCGGCCTCGATCTGCGCGGCCAGCGCTTCCAGGTCGACCCCGGCTGCGGTGAGCTGCTCCATGAACTGGGCGCCACCCAGGCTGGCGGCCTGCTGCTCGAGCTGCAGCTTGGTGATCTCGTCGCGCAAGGGCTGCAGGCTGCGCTCGAAGCCCATGCGTTGCTCTTCAAACCGGCGCAGCTGGGCCGAGAGGTCGTCGTAGCGCTGGCGCACCGCGCTGAGCGCCGCCTCTTTGGCCACGCGCACAGCCAGGGCATCGTCCAGGCCGGTCTGCGCGGTGGCGTCGCTCAAGCGGGCCAACTCGTCGTGCAGGGTGACGGCCGAGGCCTCGTTGGCCTGGATCTGCTGCTGCGCGGTCTCGATGCCACGCTGCAGCTCGCCGCGGCGGGCCACCATGCTGCGGGCGCTGAACTGCGCCTCTTGGGCCTGGCGCTCCAGGGTGCGGGCTTGCTCGCGGGCTGCGCTGAGCTTGCGCTCGGCTTCGATCACCAGCTCTTCGAGCTGGGCGTGCTTTTCTTGGGCATCGGCCAGGCTCAAGTCCAGCTCTTCAAAGCGGGCCTCGCCGATGGCGCGGCGCTCTTGCAGGCCTTCGAGTTGGGCGTCGATCTCGTCGAGCTCGCCAGTGATCTGCTCGCGGCGCTGCGTGGTCTGCTCGGCCTGCTGGCTCAGGCGCAGCACCTCGACTTGCAGGCTGTGCGTGCGCTGCTGGGCCTCGGTGGCTTCGCGGCGGGCAGTGGCCAGGCGCTGTGCGGCGTCGGTGTAGGCCGCCTCGGCGCGGATCAGGGCACTGCGGGCGTCGTCGGCGATCAGGGCTTGGGCGCGGCCTTCTTTGTCGAGGTTCTCGATTTCTTGCGCGCGGGCCAGCATGCCGGCCTGCTCCGAATCGGGCGCGTAAAAGCTCACCGCAAACTGTGTGACGGCGTGCCCCGCACGCGTGAGGATGACCTCGCCATGCGCCAGCTTGCTGCGGTGGCTCAGGGCCTCATCGAGGCTGCCGGCGGTGTAGACCCCGGCCAGCCAGTCGTGCAGCAAGCCCTTGAGGCCCGCGCCTTGGGCGCTGTCCTTGAACTGCACCAGCCCCATCAGCCGGGGCAGCGGGCACGCGCCAGTGGACACTGGGTTGGCCAACGCGTCGGCGCTGTCGTGTTGGGCGCTGTAGAAGGCCAGGCGGGCCGGCGGCGCGTCGTGCTCGAAGGCGCGCACGGTCTCGACGCGGCCCACTTCGAGCGCGCCCATGCGTTCGCGCAGCGCGGTCTCGAGGGCGCTTTCCCAACCGGGCTCGATGTGCAGGCGGGTCCACAGGCCGCTGAGGCCTTCGAGGCCGTGCTTGGCCAGCCAGGGCTTGAGCTTGCCTTCGGTCTGCACCTTCTCTTGCAGGGCGCGCAGCGCCTCCAGCCGGGCGTGCAACTCGGCTTGGCGCGCGGCCTGGGCGTTGGCATCGGCCTGGCGGGCCTTGCGGGCGTCGTCCAGCGCGGGCACCTGCTCGCTCAGGTCGCCCAGTCGGGCCTCGGCCACGGCCAGCAGCTCTTCGTGGCCCGCCAGCTGGTTGCGCAGGTCGGCCAGGCGGGCATCGTCCACGCCCGCGAGGTTCTGGCGCTCGCCGTGCAGGCGCTCGCGGCGGCCTTGCAGCTGGCGGCTTTGCTCGTCAATGCTGCGCGACTCGGCGGCCAGCAGCTGGATCTGCTGCTGCACCTGGCCGGCGGCGCCGCGCTGGTCGTTGGCGCGCTGGGCTGAGGCGCGCACGGCATCTTCCATGGCCGGCACGTTGGCGGCCACCTCTTCCGACTGCGCGGCCAAGATCTCGGCCTGCTCTTCGGCCAGGGCCATCTTCTCGGCCAGGGTCTCGAGCTCGTCTTGCGCGGCGGTGGCGCGCTCGGCCCACTGGTCGTTGTGGGCCTTGAGCTCGGCCAGGCGCTGCTCGGTGCGCTGGCGGCTGTCCACCACGTAGCGGATGCGCTCTTCCAGCCGGCTCACCTCCAGGCTGGCCTGGGCCAGCTCGCCTTGGGCGGCGTGCAGGGTGTCGCTGGCGGCGTAGTGGTCTTGGCGCACCTGCTCCAGCTCGGCCTCGGTGCTGCGCAGCTCGGCCATGCGGGCTTCGAGCGCGGTGGTGGCCTCGGCCACGGCCAGGCGGATGCGCGTTTCCTCGCCCGAGGCATCGCGGTGCTTGAGGAACCACAGCTGGTGCAGCTTGGTCGTGCCTTGCGCCTGCAGCGTGTTGTAGCGCGCCGCCACCTCGGCCTGCTTTTCCAGCTTGTCGAGGTTGTTGTTCAACTCGCGCAAGATGTCTTCCACGCGGGTGAGGTTCTCGCGGGTGTCTTTCAGGCGGTTCTCGGTCTCGCGGCGGCGCTCTTTGTACTTCGACACGCCGGCCGCTTCTTCCAAGAACAGGCGCAGCTCTTCGGGCTTGGACTCGATGATGCGGCTGATCGTGCCCTGGCCGATGATGGCGTAGGCGCGCGGCCCCAGGCCGGTGCCCAAAAAGACGTCTTGCACGTCGCGGCGGCGCACCGGCTGGTTGTTGATGAAGTAGCTGGAGGTGCCGTCGCGCGTGAGCACCCGCTTGACCGCGATCTCGCTGAACTGGTTCCACTGCCCGCCGGCGCGGCCCGACTCGTTGCTGAACACGAGTTCGACGCTGGCGCGGCTGGCCGGCTTGCGGTTGCCCGAGCCGTTGAAGATCACGTCCTGCATGGACTCGCCGCGCAGCTCGGAGGCCTTCGACTCGCCCAGCACCCAGCGCACGGCGTCCATGATGTTGGACTTGCCGCAGCCGTTGGGGCCCACCACCCCCACGAGCTGCCCAGGCAGTTGGAAATGCGTGTGCTCGGCAAAAGATTTGAAGCCGGACAGCTTGATCGAATTCAGTCGCATGCGTGAAGCCGGAAGAAGGCGGCGCGCGATGAGGTCGGGTGTGGGTGACCTCAATCTGCCAACAACTTGCTAAGTCCTTGATTTACTTAGGAAAACCCGCATTGAAATCGCGCAGGATCGGTCTTTGATGATAGCATTGCCGTTTTGCCCGATCTGCGTCTGCTTCGCCAGACGAAACGCATTTCCCTGACTGTCATGGCCAAGAAACCCGCCGCCCCCACCTCCGCTCCCCAGCCGGCCAGCCAAGCTGCAAAGAAGCCCGCCTCCAAGAAGTCCGCCAAAGCTGCCGTGGTCGTGGGCGAGCGCGTCAAGCCTGACACCCCGCCCTCGGTGCCCTCGCGCCAGCTCGACGTGTTCGACAACCCCGCGCCGGGCCGCGACTACGTCATCCAGTTCCAGGTGCCCGAGTTCACCTGCTTTTGCCCGCTGACCGGCCAGCCCGACTTCGCGCACTTCACCATCGACTGCATCGCCGACAAGCTGTGCATCGAGCTCAAGTCGCTCAAGATGTACATGTGGAGCTACCGCAACCAAGGCGCGTTCCACGAAAAGGTCACCAACGACATCCTGTCGGACATGGTCGCCGCCATCCAGCCGCGTTACCTGCGGATCACGGCCAAGTGGTACGTGCGCGGCGGCATCTACACCAACGTGGTGGTCGAGCACCGCAAGAAGGGCTGGAAGCCCGCGCCCAAGGTTGACCTGCCCAGCCTGGGCCAGGAAACCGGCCTGGCGGGCTGATGACCCCGGGCGGCTTGGGCCACGGCGCGTGAACTGACGTGTTCACCGACCTGGCCACCCAGATCAACCTGGCGCTGCTGCTGGCCGCGCTGGTGGTGGCCGTGCCCTTCAAGCCCTGGCAGGTGCTGCGCCACGAGCCCCTGCAAAACCCCTGGCTGGTGGCCATGATGGCCTTGCCGGTGATGTGGTGGACGCGCCACCTGCTGCCCAGCAACGTGGCCCTGCACACCAGTGGCGCGGCCTTGATGGTGCTGATGTTCGGCTGGCCGCTGACCATGTGGAGCATGCCGCTGGTGAGCCTGGCGGCCGCCGTGCTGGCTTTGCGCAGCTGGCCGCCCGCCGCGGCGTGGGCCGAGATGCTCGCCCAGACGGTTTGGTCGGGGGTGATCCCCGCCACCTTGAGCCTGTTGATCGGGCTGGGCATCCGCCGCTGGCTGCCGCACCACCTGTTCGTCTACATGTTAGGGCGGGCCTTCATCGGCACGGCGCTGGCCATCACGGCCACCGGTGCGCTGGCGCTGATCGCCCAACACAAGCCCGACACGCTCGACGCCGAAGAGTGGATGCTCGGCCACTGGCTGCTGGGTTGGGGCGAAGCCATCTCGACGGGCATGCTCACGTCGATTTTCGTGGCCTTCAAGCCGCACTGGCTGTTGACGTATTCCGATCAGCGTTATCTTCCGGGCAAGGGAGATCGACGGTGAGGTTCGCGCAAGGCATCGCCAGCATGCTGATGGCCGCAGCGGTGGCGCTGGCGGCCAGCTGGGCCGTGGCCGCGCCCGCGTCGGCGTCCGCCTCAACGCCCTCCGCGCGGTGCACCGAACAGAACCTCGCCGACCATCGCTTGACCGACCTGCCCCTCCAGGTTGACGAGCAACTCGCCGCAGCCTGGTGGTGCACCGACGCCGACGGTGAGCAATGGGTCACGGTGTCGTGGGTGCGCAGTCCGGCTCAGCGTGCCGCCCAACTGCTGTTCACCCAGCGCCTGCACCAGGGTGGCGCCTGGAAAAAAGGCTGGCAAGCACGGGATTTTGTGATGGGGCCGCTGGAAGCCAGTCCGCCCACGCCACGTGTGGTCTTGCGCGACGCCGATGGCGATGGCCGCGTTGAGGCCTACCTGGCCTACGTGCTCCCGGGGCCGACCCAGGCCGTGGACGAGGGCAAGTTGCTGGTTTTTTTCAATGGGCGAAAGTTTGTGATCAAGGGTGCCATCCCACGGGGAGCCGATGACTTCGGCTCGCGCCAGATCGGCTCCACCTTCCAGGAACTGCCCGGGACCGTGCAGCAGCAGGCGCTCAACCTGTGGGACCAGCTCAGCCTGGGCGGCGCGCGCGCGGCCACACCACAGCGCAAGCCGGGCGGTTGAGCCTCAACCTGCTTGCCGCTGCGCCGCCCCGTCGCGCGATCGCTCCTCGTCTGGTCAACTTTGGCGCAGGCTTGCCGATATGCCGGATGCAATGGCTGAACGGCGCACGCCCCACATGACACCTTCGTCACCCCTGAAGTTCCTCCTCCACGGTCTCTTGGGCCGTGAGCCGAGGGTGCGCGCTTCGGTGCAAATGGTGCTGGTCACGCTGGTGCCTTACCTGTGCAGCATGGGGGGCATCGCCCACTCTCACCACCTGCGCTACATGACGGACATGCAGGCGCTGGTGCTCAGCTCGCTGAGCGTGACCACGTTCGTGGTCTTTTATGTGCTGGTGCGCTCGGGTTGGTCGCAGCGCTTCCGCGACCCGGTGCTGGCCTTTCCGCACGCACTCATCTCGGTGCTGATCTGCATGGGCGCCTACGCCTCGCTGGGTGACATCCGCGCCAACGTGCTGCTGCTGGTCGCACAGGTGGTGGTGCTGTCGATGTTCAGGCTGGAGCCCAAGCAGGTGTTGGCCTTGGGCGTCTCGACCGTGGCCCTGCTGGGGGCCTGCATCGTCTTCGTGTCCTTGCGCGACCCGGTGCACTACAAGGCCTCGACCGGGTGGGGGCACTTCGTGCTGGCCGGTGCATCGTTGTTGGCACTCTCGCTGATCGGCAAGTGGGTGAGCGACATGCGCGTGCGCATCGCCAGCCAGGCCCGGGAGCTCAGCGACGCGATCGGCACGCTGCAACAGATGGCCACCACCGACATGCTGACCGGCACGCTCAACCGCCGCATGCTCAGCGAACTGCTCGAAGACGAGCACCGCCACTGGGAGCGCACGGGCGTGAGCTACTGCGTGGCGCTGCTGGACATCGACCACTTCAAGCAGGTGAACGACAAATGGGGCCACGCCGTGGGCGACGTGGTGCTGCGCCGCTTGGTGGACGCCACCCGACCGCAAATGCGCCAAGTCGACAAGCTCGGCCGCTGGGGCGGCGAAGAGTTCCTGCTGCTGCTGCCGCATGTGAACCTGGACTCCGCCCTGATCGCCACCGACCGCCTGCGGGCCACGTTCGAAGCCTTGCGCTTTGATGAG